>Ga0209382_10000353_pt1 | contig 75138 bp, 56 predicted proteins | sample SoiMetdeltSBSDD5_FD_187599 | JGI IMG/M metagenome (GOLD analysis project Ga0209382, IMG submission 187599) | Bulk soil microbial communities from a Populus tree surrounding site in Tennessee, USA - Soil MetaG P. deltoides SBSDD5 (SPAdes) (version 2) | ecosystem: Environmental > Terrestrial >... | reverse complement strand
GACATGAGTGGATGCGGAGAGTAAACTTTTGGGCGCTGCGCCGAAGGGATGAGCCAGTAACGGCTGAGCGGCACGCCCTTGCGGGTCACACCGGCGGCCGCGGTTGCCTCCCATCGCGCGAAATCGACAGTGCCGGGGAACGGCGTCAACATGACGAACTGGGCAAATGAGACGCCCGCGCGTTGCGCGAGATCCGCCGTCGCGTCGAACGTGGACGGCTGGTCCGTGGGCAGGCCGAAGATGAACGAGCCGAGCACGTGAACGCCGTGGGCGCGGAAGGCCTGGAGCCGGGTGACCAGCGCCTCACCCGCGTCGTTGAAGTTCTTGAAGACCGCCTTGAGGCCCTCCGGCGTGACGGACTCGACGCCGACCAGCGCGCCGCGAATTCGCGCCCGGCGCATCGCCTCGAGGAACTCCGGATCCTCTGCAGCCTCCATCGTGATCTGGGTGTAGAAGACCATGTCGCCCGGCAACTCGGCGAGCCGCGCCATCAGTTCGAAGCGCTCTTCCCGGAGCGTCCGCAGCGCGGCGAGGCGCGATTGACTCGCCTGGCGTTCGGCGGCGGCGAGATCGCCCAGCGTCACCGGGTAGAAGTTGTCGTCGGCCAGCAGCACGAACCGGAAGCCCCGGCGCCGCAGCTCGACGATCTCGCGAATCACCGCCGCGACGTGGCGCTGCCGCGGTTTCTGGCCGTCGGTGCGCCACACCGAGCAGAACGAACAGTGCTTCGGACATCCGCGCACGGTCTGCACGGAGCCCCACATATATTTGCCTTCCGGCAGCAGATCCCATCGCGCGGAGAGGAATGACTCGCCGTCGACTTTTCCGCCTTCGTACACCGGTCGGGGAGTGCCCGCTGCGAAGTCGGTCAGGACATCCGGCCAGATCAGGTCGCCGTCGCCGCGCACGACCGCATGTGCGCCGCCGCGCTCGCGCACTTCGTCCGGATACAGCGTCGAGTGGATGCCGCCGAATACCACGTAGGCGCCGCGTGCGCGGGCGATTCCGCCAACCTCGTACCCCCGCAGCGCGTTCCCCGTGTGAATGCCGATGCCGACCACGTCCCCGGCCTCCACCGTGTCGGGATCGAACGGCTCGAGTGTCTCGTCGGCGATTGCCGGCGTGCCGAAGGCGCGGGGTGTGGCGGCGGCGAGCACGTAGAGCCAGCGCGGCGTGATCACCGCAGTGCCGAAAGAAACGTCGCTCGGGTTGACGAGATGAACGCGCACGCGGCCTCGTTTCAGAACGATCCGGCGATCTTCTTGCTGAGACGACTGAAAAACCGGCCGGTCGCCACACCGGCTTGTTTTGAACCCTGCCCGACCGAGACGCCCGCGTCCGCGACCGCCGTCCACGGCGACGTGTTCGGAACCTGAGGCGTCAGCCGCGGCACCGGCATGGCCCGCTGGTCGATGACCGGTACCGATGGAGCCGATGCCGTCAGCGGCGTGAGCGCAGACGCCGTGACTGAGCTCGCCTCGGCGCTCGGCTTCGGGTGCGGTGCCGAGGTCTCGGCCTCAACCTGCGGTGAAGCATCAGCGCTCGTTGTCGCGCGCGTGTGCTCCCGACCCGCACCGACCTCCGGCGTCGAGCTCGGGCTGGTCTGCCGGTCCTCGCCCGCATCGCTGGCGGGTTGCGGGACCTTGGCTGCTTCAGTCGTCAGGGGCTGACTGCCTGGCCCCGCCGCTGACGAGGCCTCGAGGAGCGACGCGGATCCCATCGCCCCGGCGACGCGATGGCCCGCTGCGGTGATTGAGAACGCGCCCAGCACGAGGACCGCGACAACGGCCGCAGCCGCAGAGAACGCCGGCGACGCAAGCCTGCGCCGCGACAGGATCCGGACGACGCGCCGTGTGAGTGCGGGGGTCGAGAGGACGCCCACTGCCTCCATCGGCTGCAGCGACGACGCGGGCAGGGCCGCGATCGTGGTGAGACACGCGGCGTAGCGTTTCGGACACCCCGTCAATCGCACGGTCATCTCATCGCAGGCGATCTCCCGCTCGATCAGCATGCGGCGTTCGAGCCACCACACCGCAGGATGCCAGCCGGCGGAGGCGCGAACGATCGCGTGAGCAAGGCTCAGGAGATCGTCGCGGCGCTGCACGTGCGCCCACTCGTGGATCACGATGCGATCGAGCTCGTCGGGACTGAGCCGCTCGATCAGCTTCGGAGCGACTGCGATGATCGGCCGGCCGCCGCCCAGTACAGATGCGGCGCTTGTTGCCGGCGACAGCATCAGCCTCGTCTTCCGACCCTGCGCCTTCACCTCGTTCCAGCACCGCAACCGCGATTCGAGGCCCGGTCCGAGCGGCGTGCCGGCCGCCCGGGCGTGCCGCGTCGCACGCACGCTGCCCGCGAACCGCCATACCGCCAGAAGGAACCACGCCGCGGCGGCAAGCGCCACGACCGTCGTCGACGTCCACCAGACGTCCGGCACCGCGAGGACCGGGGCGTCAATCGCGACGTTGGATGCTTGCAGGGAAGGGGACGCGGGCGCCGCAGCGCGCGTCGGCAGCACGGGAAGCACGGTGATCGCCGTCAGCGCGAGCCAGCCGACGGCATAGCGCGCCGCTGCCCGCGTCCGCTCCATCACCCGCAGTACCACCATCGTCATGGCTGCGATCAGGCAGCCTTGCCAGATCCAGTTGATCGCGTGATCCATGGCCGGCTCTTACGCCTCCTCAATGAGCTTCTTCAAACGCTGAAGCTCGTTGGGATCCATCTCCTCGTCGTTCAGCACGTTCATCACGAGCAGGCTCGCCGAGCCATTGAACAGTCGCGATGCCAGATGACGGAGGGCGCGGCGGCGCGCCTGCCGCTCGTCCACGACCGGGCGATAGACGAACGCGCGTGTCACCTTGTCGTGCTCGACGTAGGCCTTGTCCTCGAGAATCCGCAGGATCGTCTGCACGGTGCTGTAGCTGACGGCCCGTTCCGGGGCGAGCGCTGCAACCACGTCGCCCACTGTCGCGGTCCGGAGCTGCCACAGGACCGCCATGACGCGGGCCTCGGCGTCGGTGAGCGCGGGGGAGGCTTTTCTGGGCATGAATCGCTAGTCTTAAATATTTAAGAGATGACCAGCGGACTGTAGCAGGCCGTCCGACCGCTGTCAATTAAAGAATTAAGAGTTCGGCGCCACCCGCCAAAATTGTTACGGGGTGATAATCTCGGCCATCCCCGGTGTCATTCGAACGCCAGTTCCTCGACCATCTCCCCGTCATCGATCAGGTTGTCCAGTTCATCGGCCGCCGCCACCGTCTGCCTGCGGATGCGATTGAGGAGCTTCAGTCTGCCGTCCACCTCAAAATCATCGACAACGACTACGAGGTCCTTCGCAAGTTCGAGGGACGGAGCAGCATCCGCACCTACTTGACCTCCGTGGTCCAGCGGCACTTTCTCGACAGCCGCACGGCCGTGTGGGGGCGCTGGCGTCCCTGTGCCTGCGCGCGCCGCGCCGGGCCGGCTGGCGTGCTGCTCGATCAGTTGCTCACGCGGGACGCCGTTTCGCTGGATGAAGCGGTTGCGCGTGTGCGCGAACGATACGACGTCTCAGAGCTGGCATTGCGAAGCCTGGCGGCGCAGATTCCGGTACGGACGCCGCGGCGATTCGTGGGGGAAGAGAGTCTCAACGAAGTCGCTGCGGACGCGGGACCGGCCACGCCGGCGACCACGGTCGGGAGGGATGAGGGCGACCGGGCTGAATCGGCGCTTCATGCCGCACTCAACGCCCTCGGAAACGAGGACCAGATCATCCTCAAATACCGATTCGTGTACGCGCTCCAGGTCTCCCAGATCTCACGTCTGACCGGTCTCGAGCAGAAGCCGCTCTACCGGCGGCTCGAGGGCATCTTCAAGGTGATGCGGCGCGAAATGGAGGCCCAGGGGCTCACGCGGGAACAGGTGCTGGCCGTAGTGGGAAACCCCGACCTCGAGATGGGGAAAACCATCAACTGGCCCGACTTGGAAAAGCGGCCGGAAGTCCGTCCCTGTGATGAATGACGGTGATATATGAGCGTTGGGGATCCGGCCAGCCGAGGGCGAAATGCCTGAGCCGAACGTAGAACAGCTGGGCGCGTGTCCGGATCTGAGCCTGATCGCGGCATATGTCGACGGAAGGCTGACCGACTCCGGGCGCGATAGCCTGCATCGGCACCTGGCCTTGTGCGACCTCTGCACTGAACTGGTCACCGAAGTCGTTGCCGCGAACGCGATGGCGATGGATGTTGCGCCCGTGGCCGCTCCGGGATCACTTCTTCCCTTTTTTCGGCGGCATCGCGCGGCGCTGACGGGCACGTTCCTCGCGGCCGCCGCTGCGCTGGTGGTGGTCGTGCGGGTCATGCTGCCGCGCGGCTCAGGCGACACGTCATCGATGCCTCCTGCGGCGAGGAGCGGCATTGTCCGGAGCGCTGATCCGAATGTGGTTGCGCTCGCGGCTGCGCTGGGGACGACGCGGCCGATCGAAGGGCGCCTGACCGGCGGGTTTTCGTACGGAGAGGTGCGCACGCCCGATCGCGGTGGTGCGCCGGCCGACAACCTTGCGCTCGTCGCGGCTGCCGGTGAAATCCAGAAGCGCGCCGCTACCAACCCGTCGGCCGCGAACCTGCATGCCTGGGGCGTTGCGCAGTTGCTGGTCGGCCGGCACGACGCGAGTGTCGAGACGCTCGAATCCGTCTGGACCGAGCAGCGCCACAATCCGCGCGTGGCTGCCGATCTCGGCACGGCTCGTCTCGCGCGCGCGGCCGCGCTGGATGCACCCGAGGACCTGCCCCGGGCACTCGAAGCGATCGAACAGGCGCTGACCCTCGATCCGAACCTCGCCGAAGCGTGGTTCACGAAAGCGATCGTGCTCGAGCGGCTGCAGGTTCGTCAGCAGGCCCGTGAGGCGTGGACTAAGTATCTGCAGCTGGATCCGGACTCTTCGTGGAGCGCGGAGGCCCGCCGGCGGCTCGCGGCGCTGGAGGCGTCAACGGCGCTGCGGCCGTGGACCGAGATCGAACGGGCGCTCGGCGATCCCGCGGTCGACGTCGCGGTCATTCGTGAGGCGGTGGCCCGCGATTCGATGGAAGTTCGAGAGCTCGTCGTGAAAGCGATCCTGCCGCAGTGGGCGGCGGAGGAGGGAAGCGCCTCGGGCAGCGCTCGCCTCGATCAGGCTCAGCGAATCATCGACGTCCTGGAACACTCGGGTCCCGATCACTCGCTCGGCACCGCCCTGTCCGAGATCCGTCAGGCCAACGTGGCGCAACGCACGTTCATCGCCGAGGGGATCGGCGAGCTCGCCACCGGGTTCTCGGCGCAGAGTGCGGAGAGCCGGGTGGCGGACATCCGGCCACACTTCGAGGCCGCCGCACGACAGCTGCGGGCGGGCCGATCGACGCTCGACGTCTGGGCGGCGTTCGCGCTCGCGCGGCTCGCCGTCGTGGAGCAGCGTCACGACGAAGTCCTCTCGCTCGCCTCCCTCACCGCGGCCCGTGCGAAGGCGATCGAAGCCCCGGCCGTCGAGGCGCGCGCGCACTGGCTGCTGGGAATGACCGCCTTCACGACCAACAACTGGTCCGCGGCGGTGGGTCATTATGAGGCCGCCCTGCGATTGTGCGACGCGACGGCCGAGACCACGCTCGCCTCTTCTGTGCACCTCAACGCCTCTGTCCTGAACCGGTTTCTCGGCAATGTCGGCGCGACGTGGCGGCACCGGCTGGACGCGGGCGCGGCGCTGCCGTACCGGGCGGTGCCACGGCATACCTACCTGACCAGCGGCGCGGCGACGGCATCGACCGAGTCGCTGCCGCTGACGGCGCTGCTCTTCCAGAACGAAGTCGTCAACAATGCCGCCCAACTGTCCGCCGGCCCACGCGCCGAAGCGGCGATGACCCGCGCCCGCATGCTGGCCAGGCTTGGCCGCATCGCCGACGCTGAGCGCGACCTGGCGCAGGCCGAGCAATTGCTGGCCGGGGTCCAATCCGAGGCGCTCGGCGCGCGCTTTTCGCGCGCCTGGCTGCTCGCGTCGGCCGAGGTGCGGGCCGGTTCCGACCCGGCGCGGGCGGCCCGGGATGCGGGTGACGCCGTGGCGCTCATCGCGAAGGCAGGCGAGCCGATGCGCCTGGCCGAGGCGTCGCTCCTCGAGAGCCGTGCGCTTGCGAAACAGGATCGCATCGAAGATGCGCGCCGAGCGGCCGAGCGCGGAATCGAGGCGTTCGAGCGCGCCCTCGCGTCGATCGATCCGCGCGATCCGATTCGCATCTCGGCACTCGATCCGGCCTGGGCGCTCTACTCCGATGCGGCGCGCCTTCACCTGGTGCTTGCCCACCGTAGCGCGGAGCGCGAAGGTGGGCGCGGCCGCGAGGACTATGCGGCTGCGTTCGCGCTGCTGGAGCGCGGCCGTGCCCGGACGCTGATCGATCTGCGGCGCGTCACGCCGCTCAGCCTCGCGCAGGTCCAGGAGCGCCTCAAATCAGACGAGGCGCTCCTCTTGTTCGATCAATCCTCCTCACAACTCGTCACCTGGTGGATTACGTCTGCCTCGGTCCGGACGGCAGCGGCCGACGCCAGCCTCGAACAGGTCGAGGCGCTCGTCACGAGCCATCGCCGCAGCGTCGATCGCGGCGAGCGCAAGAACCCGGCCTCGGCGGCGCTGTTCGATCTCGCGATCCGGACCTGGTGGCCGGATCTGCGAAAAGCGGCAACCGTGGCAGTCATTCCTGATGGCGCGTGGAGCCGGGTTGCCTGGCCGGCGTTGTGGGAAACGTCGTCGGCCGTCGAGCTCGTCGCCGGCGCCGCGTTCGTGGTCGCGCCGAGCGGGTCGGTGGCGGTCAGCGGCCGCTGGAACCAGGCCCTCCCCGCTCGCCGTGCGATTGTCGTGTCGGCAGCCGACGCCGGCGGCGCCGTGGCGCTCCCGGCTGCGCGGCGCGAGGCCAGGGAGATCACCGGGGTTTACCCGGAGGGCCGCCTGCTGCAGGGTGATGCCGCCACGCCTGCCAACGTGCTTCGCGAGCTCGACGCCGCGGAGATCGTCCACGTCGCGAGCCATTCGGTCGATGTGCCGGGCTATCCGGCGTTGTCGCACCTGGTGCTCACGGGCGGCGAGACAGATGGCCGCCTGATGGTGCGCGACATCGCGGCCCGGCACTTCTCGCAGACGCGGCTGGTGGTGCTCGCGGCATGCTCGACCGCCGGACGCCGCACGGTGAGGGGCGAAGGGACGGTGGGGATCGCCTGGGGCTTTCTCACGGCCGGCACGCGTCACGTGATCGCGACGCTGCAGGACATCGAGGACGCCCCGGCCGGCGCGCTCTTCACCGCCGTGCATCGTGGCATCGCCGCCGGACGTACGCCATCGGCGGCGCTCCACGACACGCAGCAGCGCCTCGCCGCGTCGGGCGCATCCCCGCGTGTCTGGGCGACGGTCGCGATGTTCGGGGCGCTCTGATCGCGGTCCGCAGCCCGCAGCCCGCAGCCCGCAGCCGGCGGGACAGAGAACCCGGACCGCGGACCGCGGACTCCGGACCGCGATCAAGCGACAGTAGTTGTTAGTGAGGTGATTTGATGATTTCGAGGCGTAAGTTCGTTCTCTCATCGCTTGCGGGATCGGCTGGCCTCCTCTCCGGGTGCGGCAGGGAGAGCACCTCGCCACCGCCGTCGACTGCTTCGACGGTTCCGCCGCAGCAACAGCAGAAAGCCAGCGCCAGCCTTGATCTCTATTTCGTTGGCGGCACGGCCTTCCGCAAGAGCGGTTCGTCCTATGTGGCCGTCCAGCTGCGGGGCAAGGGAGTCGTGCACAGCGAACACCCGATGGATCATCGCAGCTATCTCGTGGCCCCGGTCGGGACCTTCGGCAAGGAAGGGCGGCAGTTTCCTTCCGGCTACGACATGACGAAGCTGCACCCGCAGTTGGTCCAGTCCCCGGAGTCCTACGAGGCCGTGTGCCTGCTGGGCAAGGACGTCACGCTCACGCAAATCAACGGTGCGCGAGAGGTCAACAACCGGGCGGACCAGGTCGCCGACTATGGCGCGCTGGCGGCGAAGTATCGATGGGAGCCGAAAGGAACCTGGACGCCGAGCGAGGAAGGGCCGGTCGGCTCGCGGTTCACCTTCGACGCCGGAGATCTGGTCAACGGGGCCGCGGTGAATCAGAAGGGCTTTGCGGCGTCGTACCGGATCGGCGACAGCGAGGCGAAGAAACTCAGCGACGTCGCCATTCTGCAGCTCAGGGCCGAGTCCATCGCCATCAACGGGATCGGAACCGTTCCGTTCGCGGTGCCCGCCGATCGCCCGCTCGTACTCTACGTCTTTGCCGGTCCCGATTTCCTGCATTCGGCCCCGACCTTCCGCCAGATCTCGCACGCGGTGCTGCTGAAAACGATTTACGACGTCAAAGAGACAAAAGACGACGAGATCATGCCGACGTCGGCCACCGACGTGGAAGCCGAGAAGGCGGCGGTGCAGCGGCATCCCTGCGATTTCGGCACGCCGCCGCCCGGCGCCGAGCGACGCGTGCCGCCGGATAGCGAATACTGCGTCAACTATGGGGGTGGGCCGTAAGGGCAATTCCCAACGATCCAACTCCCAACGATCCAAGGAGAGCCGGGCCGCCTTTTTCACCCCACTTGTGCCCCCGGCTTCCCTTGGATCGTTGGATCGTTGGATCGTTGGGAGTTGTCGTTCCCGTCTCTCAATCGCGCCGCCTGCGTATTGAGGTAATTCTGCTCCGGCACGCTCGCTGTCCGCGCCGCGGCTTTGAGATAGTGGGCGATCGCGCCTTCGCGATCGCCTGACATCTCGAGCAGGTGTGCGCGGACCGCATCGAGTCGATGATGAGCGGTGAGCCGCGGGTCCGTGTCGAGCGTCTTCAGGCGGCGAAGTCCAGCCTCCGGTCCCTGCACCATCGCCAGCGCGATCGTGTGATTCAGCGTGACCATCGGGTTGTCGGCCATCCGCTCGAGCAGGCCATAGAGCGCGAGAATCTGAGGCCAGTCCGTGTCCTCGGCGCGCGGCGACTCGTCGTGCACCGCGGCGATCGCGGCCTGCAACTGGTACGCGCCAATCGATCCCTGCGAGAGTGCCGCCGTCACCAGTGCGACGCCTTCGGCGATCGCGTCCTTATTCCACAGCCGGCGGTCCTGCTGTGCCAGTGGGATCAACTCGCCGTCGGGCCCCGTCCGCGCCGGACGACGGGCATCGGTCAACAGCATGAGCGCGAGGAGGCCGGCCACTTCGCCGTCGCCGGGGAGCTGGCTCCGGACCAGGCGCGCGAGCCGGATCGCTTCATTCGAGAGATCGGTTCGCTGCAGTTCGGGTCCGCTGCTGGTGGCGTAGCCCTCGTTGAAGATTAGATAGAGCACGTGCAGCACCGCGCCGAGCCGCTCCGCGCGCTCGTCGGCGGCCCCTCGACTGCGCTCGGGGCTGCCCTGAGCCTGTCGAAGGGTTGCCCCTCGACCGTGCTCGGGCCAACCCTGAGCCTGTCGAAGGGTTGGAAGACGGAACGGAACACCCGACGAGCGGATACGCTGCTTGGCGCGGCTGATCCGCTGCGCCATCGTTGCTTCGGGTACGAGGAAGGCGCCGGCGATCTCCGCGGTGGTCAGCCCGCCGACGGCGCGCAGTGTCAACGCGATCGCCGACGAGCGGCTCAACGCCGGGTGGCAGCACATGAACAGCAGGATCAGCGTGTCGTCCTGATCGAGGGCGGCGGCCTCGTCCGCCGGAGGCGCGAGCTGCGGCTCCGGTGCCTGCGACACGACCAGCGCTTCGCGGCGCCGGCGCGCGAGCTCGGCGCGGATGTGATCGGTCATCCGGCGCGCGGCCACGTGGATCAGCCAGCCTCTCGGATTGTCCGGCACACCTTCGGTTGGCCACTGCCGCGCCGCGGCGATCAACGCCTCCTGGACCGCGTCCTCGGCGGCGGAGAAGTCCCCGAACCGGCGCATCACGGCCCCCAGCACCTGCGGCGCGAGGTCGCGCAGCAGGTGCTCGCCGGGGAACGGCTCGGGCCCGATGGTCACATCTCGGGAGGCGGTGCGCTCATCACCTCGCGCACCTCGATCGGAATATTGATAGGCGCTCCGCCAGGGCCGGGGGCGGCTGATGCCCGTGCCGCGATTGCGTACGCCTGGGTCGGGCTGTCCACGTCGACGATCCAGTAGCCGGCCAGGAACTCCTTCGATTCGGCGAATGGACCGTCGGTGACTTCCGGCACGCCGCTCGCCGTCGCCCGGACGATCCGGGCTTCCTCCGGCCCCGCCAGCCCTTCAGCCGCCACCAGCTCGCCGGACTGATGGAGCTCTTCCGCGAACCGCTTCATGAACGCGATGTGCGCCCGGATATCCTCCGGCGGCCACGTGCCAATCCCGGCGTCCTTCCAGCCTGCACCCGAGGCGTGCATCATCAGCATGTATTTCATAGTCACCTCATTTTGACCCTAGGTCGGAACCGATGGGTGGTTTTCGACAGTGCTTGTCCACGCCCGCCTTCGGCGGGTGCGGCCTTCGGCCGCATTCACGACGGGGCGACGACCCTTCGGCAAGCTCAGGGTCGCCCTGAGCAATGTCGAAGGGCGAGACGACGACACGACGTTGCCCACACGGTTGCGCCTTCGGCGCTTTTCACGAAGAAGCACGAAGCTCACAAAGCCACACAAAGAAAACCTTGTGAGTCTCTTCGATGGATTGCAAGCGCTGGCGGGGCCGCGCTTCGCGCGGTGGCAGGAGTGAGGGACGGCTGGATCACCAGCAGCCGCAGCTTAGAACCGCTGCTTGTGATCCAGCCGTCCCTCACTCCTGCCAACACCGGCCCGCAGGCCGGTGTCCCGCCAGCGGGAAACCGCTGATATTCAACCCCGACTTTGTGCGCTTTGTGAGCTTCGTGGTTCTTGGTGTCGTGCGCCGAAGGCGCCGTGTGTCGTCGCCCGTCGTTCAAGCGCGAAGCGCAACCGTGGATCCGATCGAAGCGTGATGGTGAAGGCCGGTCGAAGAGATCGACGGCCATTAGTCCCACGATTCATCCCCTACAGTTTCCTTCCGTTACCCCCGCGCAACGGGCTTGTGCCACACTGATCGTCTTTTGCAATTGTGAGAAGGCAAGGAGGAGACGTCGATGGCAGATTCGATTCTCGGCCGATTCCTGTGGTACGAGCTGCTCACCTCGGACATGAAGGCGGCTGAACAGTTCTACAAACCTGTTGTCGGATGGACGACCACGCCGTTCGAAGGCAACCCCGAGCCGTACGACATGTGGACTCGACCCGACGGCGCTCCCATGGGGGGCGTCATGACATTGCCCAAGGGCATGAACGTGCCGCCGCACTGGGGCATGTATGTCGGCGTGCCCAAGCTCGAAGAAGCCGTGGCAGCCGTCGAGAAGCTGGGCGGCAGCTGGATGTCGCCGGTGATCGACGTCCCGACCGTCGGCCGGATGCGGACGATGAAGGATCCGCAGGGCGCGATGTTCTCGATCTATGAGCCGCTCAACCCGCCACAGGCACCCGAAGGCGAGCCGAAGCTCGGCGACGTCTCGTGGCACGAGCTCTACACGACCGACGCCGAGGCGGCGATGAAGTTCTACACGACGCTGTTCGGCTGGAAGCCGACCGACTCGATGGACATGGGCGAGATGGGCAAGTACCACATGTTCGGCCGCGGCTTTCCACTCGGCGGCATGATGAACAAGCCCCCGCAGATGGCGCAGGTTCCGCCGGGGTGGAGCATGTACTTCCGCGTCGACGACGTCCACGCCGCTGCCGATCGCGCGAAGACGAACGGCGGGCAGGTCACCAATGGCCCGATGGAAGTGCCGGGCGGCGACTGGATTGTGAACTGCATGGATCCGCAGGGCGCCGCGTTCTCGATGCATCACAGGAAGTGACTATCCGGGATCCGGGGTCCGGGGTCCGGGGTCCGCGGGTGGTGGTACTCAGCGGCAACAAGTCAATTGAATTAGCCCGGTTGCCTCCTGACTAGCTCGGACCGGACCCCGGACCCCGGACCCCGGATCCCGGATCCCGCACTCGGATAAGAATGTTGGCAATGTTGGCAATCCTGGCACTGTTGGCAATGCCTGCACTGTCTGCGCAGGCGCAGCCGCCTGCGCACCGTGATCAGCTCGCCACGAAATTTCGCTCCGATCTCCAGCGGCTCGCCACCGCCGCCTCCGGCGTCGTCGGGATCTCCGTCATCGACCTTTCCTCCGGCCAGCGGTTCGACGTCAACGAGAGCCTGCTTTTTCCGCAGGGCAGCGCGATCAAGATCCCGATCCTGATTGAGCTCTTTCGTCGTGCCGATCGAGGCGAGTTGAAGCTGAGCGATCGACTGCCGGTTCAGCGGAACAATCAGGTCGGGGGCAGCGGGTTGCTTCAGTACTTCTCCGACGGCGGCTCGGAACTGTCCCTGCACGATCTCGCGATTGCGATGGTCGTGCTGTCCGACAACAGCGCCACCAATGTGCTCATCGATCGGCTGGGCATGGAGCGGGTCTCCCAGACGATGGCGGAGATGGGAGCGCGGCAGACGAAGCTCCAGCGGAAGATGATCCGGCCGGAGGAGAGCGCCAGGGGCAACGAGAACCTCTCGACGCCGAAGGAAGCCGCCGACCTGATGGCCCGGATCGCCCGTTGTGATCTGCCGGTGTCGGCCGCGTCGTGCGCCCGCATCAGGGCGATCCTGGAAATCCCCAAGTCCGGCGCGTTCCGCGACGCGATCCCCGCCTCGGTGCCGGTCGCCTGGAAGCCGGGGGGCATCGAGGGCGCGCAGACGGCGTGGGGCCTGGTCAACGTGCCGGGCGGGCCGTACGTGATCGCGATCATGATCAACTACGGGGTCGACGATGCCGACATGGAGCGGCCGTTACGCGAGATCTCGTCAGCCGCCTACAAGTACTTCACCCAAATCGCGAGGACCACGCCGTACGGCACTCGCGTCCCGCTCGAGAACATCAAGAAGTAGACCTGCGCCGCCCGCTGCCCGCAGCCTGCAGCCCGTTGCCCGCGGGCGGCGGACCGCGGATCGCGGACCGCGGGCGGCGAAACGCCTGACAGGAAGTCCCCCCATCTGGATCCCTAAAATCAGATCGTTCCGGGTGAACTAATTCAATCTTCCGAATAGGGACGAACCCCGAAAACCTGCAACTCGTCCCAATCGCAGCCCTGTCATGGGCTTACGTCGATCACTGTCAAATGGCGTTTCGCGGCTCGAAATGTGCATTTGAACCCAGATCGGGCGTAGTCTGACCCAGAACAATTCGACCCAAGACCAGTGGAGGAGGATAGGGATGATCCGCTTCAAGACGATGGCGGTGCGTGCAGCTGTTGTGGCCCTTGCCGCGATTCTGCTACTGCCAGCCGCCGGAATCGCGCAGATGACCCGGGGCAGCATAGCCGGTACGGCGCGTGACGCCTCGGGGGCAGTCGTGCCCGGCGCCACGGTGACCGTGATCAACGTCGCCACCAACGCGACGCAGACGGTGGTGACCGATGCTCAAGGCTTCTATCGCGTCCCGGCGCTCGAACCGGGTCGATATACCGTCGCCACGGAGCTGTCGGGTTTTCGCAAGGTGGAGCAGCGCGACGTCGACGTGCGCCCCGCGCTCGAGACTCCGCTCGACATGCGGCTGGAGCCGGCGGGCGTGGGCGAGAGCATTCAGGTCACCGCCGATGCGGGCACCGCGGGACTGAACAAGACCAATCCGACCATCGCCACAACCATCAACGCGCGGGCGATCGAGGAACTGCCGCTCCCGGGCGGACGGAACATCAACAACCTCGTCCTGACGGTTCCCAACGCGATGAGCACGACCGGCCAGGGGACCTACGCGATCAACGGCAACCGTCCGCGCAACAACAACTACATGGTCGACGGATCCGACAACAACGACATCTCGGTCACGATCGCGACGTCGCAGATCGTTCCGGAGTCGGTGGCCGAATTCCAGGTCATGCAGAACCCGTACAGTGTGGAATTCGGACGCAACAGCGGCGGCCAGATCAATGTGATCACCAAGTCTGGAACGAACCGCTTCAGGGGAGACTTCTTCGACTACTACCAGTCGAGCGGCCTGAACTCGCGGAACAACATCGAGAAGTCGAATAACCTCGCAGACCCCCCAAAGCTCATTCGGCATCAGCTCGGCGGCGATCTCGGCGGCCCGGTGTTCCGCGACAAGCTGTTCTTCTTCGGCTTGTATCAGCGCGACTCGCAGCGTCCCGCGAACCGCCCGAGCCCGACGACGATCCGGATCCCGACGCAGGCCGGCTACGCGGCGCTGCAGGGTGTGCCGCTGCGTGATGGTCAGTCGGCGGCGAGCCGGCAGGGGGTTCTGCGGGAGATCGGGTTCCTGCAGGACGTTTACGGGGCCAGTCCGGTGTTCCGCAACGTGAACAATCAGCTGGTGAACGGCGTACCGATTGAGACTGGTCAGACCAACGTCTCCATCCTCGACCCGAGCATGTATCACTCGTGGCTCGGGCGTGGCGACTATCGGCCGATCTCGAGCGACAATTTCACGGTCCGTTACTCGCTGAACGACCGGCTCGACGACAATGCGATCAGCTACCTGGGCTTCGGTGACCGTTATGCGGGCTACCAGGATCTCGTCGACACGAACCTGGCGATCAGCAACGCGCACACGTTCTCGTCGAACAAGCTGAACGAGTTCCGGTTCTCGCTGGTACGGCGGAACCTGGACTTCCCCGAGAACGATCCGGTGAGCCCGAGTGTCACCATCACGGGCCTCTTCGGCATCGGAGGAGCCAGCAACTTCCCGCAGGGCCGCATCACTGATGCGTACCAGTTCTCGGATACGGTGACCTGGAGCGCGGCGAAACACAACGTCAAGTTCGGCGCGGACCTCCGTCTGAACGACGTCACCAACAACGCCGCCTTCGACTCGAAGGGCACCTTTACGTTCGACAACCTGCAGGCCTACATGAACAACAACGCCTCCCGGGTCGCGCAGGCGCTGCAGACGGCCAGCTTCCAGGTCCAGCAGTGGCAGTCGTTCTTCTTCGCGCAGGACGATTTCCGCGTCTCGTCCGCGCTGACCCTGAACCTCGGCCTTCGCTACGAGTGGTCCGACGTGCCGCTCGGGATGTTCGGAACGACGGATCCACAGGTGGCGGCGGCAATGGTGCCGGGCCCGGCCAAGTCGGACAACAACAACTGGGCGCCGCGGGCGGGCTTTGCGTACAGCCCGAACACCAGCAATGCCTTCCTTGGCGATGGCAAGACCGTCTTTCGCGGGGGGTGGGGCATCGGCTACGACGTGATCTTCTACAACCTGCTCACGGTCGCTACCAACCCCAACGTCAACACGCTGATACAGAACAACATCCTCGACCTGTATCCGAACAAGTTGACCGGCAGCGCCACGCCGGTGTTCAACCCGCTGAACGCCTGGACGAACATGCCGGAGAACCTGGAGAACCCGGAGAGCCGCTTCTACAGCCTCACCATGCAGCGTGAGCTGGGCCAGTATCTCTTCGAGGTCGGGTACTCGGGCAGCCGGGGCGCGAAGGGCATCAACCAGGTCATCCTGAATCCGTCGGTCCTGACCGCCGAGCAGGCGGCCACCGTCCGCGCGGGCGGAACCATTCCGTCGGTGCAGAACCGTCGCGTTCGCCCCGACCTCGGCGTGCGCACGCTGATCCCCGGGTACGTCGGGCCGGCAGGCAACGACATGGAGGCGAAGTCGGAGTACAACGCGATCTTCTTCACGGCCAACCGGCGGATGACTCGCGGGCTGCAGGTGAACTCGTCGTATACCTACAGCAAGTGGATGAGCAACAACGACGCGTCGCTCGGTGAGGGCGGCACCGGCCAGTCCAGCCAGCGCCCGCAGAGCATGTTCAACTACGAGGCCGAGTGGAGCCGATCGCAGTTCGATCGGCCGCACCGCCTGGCGGTCAGCTACATCTGGGAGATTCCCGGGCCGCGTACCGGCATCCTGGGCCAGGTGATCGGCGGGTGGCAGCTGGCAGGTGTGACCTCGGGGCAGTCCGGTCAACCGTTCACCATCATCACCGGCGTCGACTCGAACGGCGACTCGACCGATGCCGGCCTCTCCGATCGGCCGAACATCAACACCTCGGGGTCCTTCGTGTGGGACGAGGACCACAAGACCTTCACGAACAACGGCTACTACACGGTGCCGCTCGGTTCCAACAACCTGCCGCTGGCCAACAGCCTCGGCGACGGCAACGCGCCGCGCAACAGCGAACGCGGCGCGGCATTCTGGAACACCGACATGTCGTTGATGAAACGGTTCGACCTGCCAGGAACCGTCGTGTTCCAGGTTCGCGTCGATGCGTTCAACCTGTTCAACCAGGACAACTACGGCGCGCCGGTGAACAGCATGACGAGCACCAGCTTCGGCCTGAACACGAACAACTTCGGCCGGCGCATCATCCAGCTGGGAGGGAAGTTCACGTTCTGATCGGAGTAGGTGGGCCCGGGATCCGCTTCGCGGCTCCCGGGCTTTTTTGTTTACCGGGGTCCGGGATCCGGGGTCCGCGGCTGTGCTAGTCAGAGGCAACCGGGGCCAATTCAATTGGCTTGTTGCCTCTGAGTACCACCACCCGCGGACCCCGGACCCCGGACCCCGGACCCCGGATGTGTCTCTGTCTTACGCGTGCCGTGACTGATGCGCCGCGAACGACATGGCTTCCGGCAGACGGAACTGCGGCAGCCTGAGGACGATTCCCGTCCGCCGCTGGCGGATGCGGGACGCGAGTGAGAGATAGACGCCCACCTGAAGGCCCCACACAGCGGCCAGGGCCGCTCCCGCCGATGACAGCAGCAACTGCACGTGGACACCGCACATCCACGCCGTCACCGCCGTGAGGATGGCCTGCAGCGCAAGGAGGATGGATCCGTCAATCGCCACCGAGCGCAGCGAGTGCCCGGTGGGCACCTGCGCGCGGAGCCGGGCCGTCAGATTCTCGAGCCACGTCCCGGCGGAGGCCTGCGCATTCTCAAGCCTGATCAGCCAGTCAGGGTCTTCAGTCCGGGCGATCGCCAGCATGCGGGGAATCGGATCCTCCGCGATTGGCAGCTGGGGCAATAGCTCGTCTACGGTCTGATCGGGGTCCAGATCGACCGCCGACGCGTAGGCACGGACGTAGCCCCGCGCGTAGAGACCACCCGGAAGCTCGCCGAACCGTCCTTCGTCCAGCACGCGGAGGACCTTGGGGCTCAGCCGCGTGCGGGCGCCAACCTCGGTGAGGGACAGGCCGCGCCGGAGCCGGGCGCGGAGAAGCGGATTCTGATGATTCTGCACGATGACACTCTTCGTAGGTGTATCGGCTCCTGGGGGGGAAGGGATTACTCAGCGGTGAAAAGGCCCGCGGGTTCGGGGGTTGGGGGGTTCGGGGGTTCGCGGGTTCGGAATCTGGGTAGGCAGAGGCAACGAGCCGCTTGGATTGCACCAGTTGCCTCTAACTACCACGAACCCGCGAACCCGCGAACCGCGCCTTGTCTCAGCAGATCACCGCCGTCCCACTGCAGGACACCATCAGCATCCCGTTGTTCTGCCCGAGGACTTCGTAGTCGAGGTCGACGCCGACGACGGCATTGGCGCCGAGCGCTTCGGCGCGCTTCTGCATTTCGCCGAGCGCCACCTCGCGGGCCTCCGCGAGCGCTCTTTCGTAGGTGGCCGAGCGGCCGCCGACGATGTCGCGGACTGCCGCGAACATGTCGCGGAAGACATTGGCGCCGATGATGGCTTCGCCCGTGACAATGCCAATGTAGCGGCTGATGGGTTTCCCATCGAGAGCGGTGGTTGTGCTCATGAGCATGGGATGTACTACGCGGACGCGGGCTCGGGGGTTCGCGGGTTCGCGGGCTCGGAATCCGGGTAGTTAGAGGCAACGAGCCGCTTGGATTGGCACTCGTTGCCTCTAGCTATCACGAACGGTCGAACGGTCGAACGCGCGAACCCGCGAACCCGCGAACCGCGATCCGTCACTCCGAGCGCAGGGCGACCATCGGGTCCGCGTCGGCGGCGCGTCGCGCCGGGAGATAGCTTGCGACGAGCGCGACCGCGGCGAACACCGCGGCCATTCCTGCAAACGTCGGCACATCGAGTGGGCTGACGCCGAATAACCACCCCTGCATCAGGCGGGTCGTTGCGGCGGCCAGTGCCAGCCCCAGCCCGATTCCGATTGCGCCGAGCCTCACGCCTTCCCCGATCATCATCCGCAGCACGTCGGCGCGCGCGGCGCCGAGCGCCAGGCGGATGCCGATCTCTCGGGCGCGGCGGCCGGCCGTGAACGCCATGATGCCGTAGAGTCCTGCGGCCGCGAGGAGCAGGCCGACGGCGCCGAGTACCGCAGTCACGATGGCGCCGGCGCGCTGCGGCAGCAGCACGATCGACGTCGCCTGCTGGAGCGTGACCACACGAGGCGCCGGGAGATTGGGATCGATCGAGAGCACCGCCTGCCGGAGGTCCGCGGCGACGTGCTCCGGGCCGCCACGCGTCTTCACGATCAGGGTTGGTGCCGGATGCCAGATCTGGCTGATCGGGAAGTAGGCGAACGGCGGCGTCTGTTCGAGCAGCGTCGCGTATTTCGTGTCGCGCGCGACGCCGATGACGGTCGTGAGCTCGTTCCGGAACCGGAAGGTCCGCCCGATGGCGCTGCCATCTGGAGCCAGGCGGCGGGCGAGCGTTTCGTTCACGATCGCGACGTGCGGCGCGCCACGACCGATCGAATCGTCGAAGGGCCGTCCTTCGATCATCGGGATTCCGACGGCGGAGAAGTAGTTCACGCCGACCGGGGTGTAGTGCAGCGCCAGCTCACCGCCGTCGATCGTGATGTTGTCGATCGAGCTTCCTCCCATGAGCGGCAGCCGGCCGGTGTAAGACACGGCGGCGACGGTGTGCATGGCCTGCACCTGCTCCCGCAGCGTGGCGAAGAACGCCCGGGCTCGCGATTCATCGTAGCCCCACGATTCGGAGTCGAGTGTGGCGGTGACGACGTGGGTCATGTCGAAACCGGGATCGATCCGGTGGCCGTGGCCGTGTGCGCGCGCGAACAGGCCGGCCGCGACGAGGAGCACGAGCGACAGCGCCACCTGCGCGACGACCAGCGTGCGGCCCAGCCGCGACGGACGCGCACCGCTGCCAGGAGAGTCGGCGCGGAGCCGGGAGGTGATGTCACGCTGTGCGGCACCGCCGGCCGGGGCCAGCCCGAAGGTCAAGCCCGTCAGCAAGGACGCCCCCACCGCGAACGCGAACACACGCCAGTCCGGCGACAGCTCCAGCGACAGGGGAAGATTGGCGGGCAACGGTATCCGCTCGAGTGCCGCGGTCGCGGCGATCGCGATCAGGAAGCCGCCGCCGGCACCGAGCGCGAAGAGCGTCAGGATCTCGGTCAGCAGTTGTCGCAGGAGGCGTCCCCGGCCCGCGCCGAGCGCGGCGCGAACCGCCATCTCCCTGAGCCGTGCGGTGTATCTCGCCGACAACATCGCCGCCACGTTCACGCCGGCGATCACCAGCACCAGGGACGCGGCGCCGAGCAGCACGGCGAAGAAGCCGAGCAGCGGGCCTCTTTCGCCGCCCGGCAACCCGGTCATGGCCGTCACCGTGACCGCGCGGAGCGCGCGCGGTGAGTCGGCCTGCCCCGACTCGGCGAATCGGGCGTCGGCAAGCCCCGACAACTCGCCGCGAGCCGCCGTGCGATCGACGCCTGGACGCAGCCTGCCGAACAGCCAGAGCCACGAGGCCTCGGTCAGGTTCGAGCGCGGACGGAGCAGCGGCTGCATCATCAGCGGCGCCCAGGCATCAGCCTGAATTCCGGTGTAGACCCCGCGGAACGCGGGTGGCGCGACGCCGATCACCGTGAACGGCGTCCCGTTGACGAGCACCGTGCGGCCGACCGCGTCTGGCGCCGCATTCAGCCGCGCGGACCAGAACGCGTGCGAGACGACGAGTACCGGGTGAGAGCCTGGTGTTCGATCCTCGTCCGCCGCGAAGAATCTCCCGAGGGCGGGCCGGACGCCGAGGATATCGAAGTAGTTCCCGCTGACCAGATTGCCGTACACAGTGGCGCTCTCGCCTTGTGCGGCAATGGTCAGGGAAACGCGGCCCCAGGCCGCCGCGCCATCAAGCGTCCGCGTCCGGTCGCGAAGGTAGCGGTAGAAACTGTACGACCCCTGCTCCACTTCACTGGCATCACGCCGCGCAAGCCTGATCGTCACCAGCCGATCTGTCCCTTCGACCCCAGGCAACGGCCGAAGCACGGCCGCGTTCATGGCGCTGAAGATCGTGGTGACGGCACCGCACCCGAGCGCGATGACGAACACGATCGCGATCGTGAAGATGGGGGTCTTGCGCAGCAGGCGCAGCGCGAAGCGAAGGTCGGAAAGGACGGATGGCATCTACGCAGAGACGGGATCGGGGAGAGATAGTTCCCGTGATCGCGGGTTCGGGGGTTCGCGGGTTCGCGGGTTCGCGGGTTCGGGGGTTCGGCGGAGCCTGTGGTACTCAGAGGCAACCGGAGCAGTCCGAGCGGCTAGTTACCTCTGATTATCACCGTCTCCCCGAACCCGCGAGCCCGCGAACCCGCGAACCCGCGATTACCAGTTCTTGATCCTCACATTCCGATACTCGATCTTCATCGGCGGCCCCACATGCACTTGCATGCCGATCAGGCCATCCGCCGGTCGGTTCGGCCCGTCGTCGTCCACCACGACGCACATGAGGTGGCCGTTGAGGATGTGGGTGAGGGTGTTGCCGCGGACCATGATGTGGACGGCATTCCAGTCATCCGTGATCTGTTTGGCGAGCTCGGCGCCGTCCGCGAAGGTCGAGACGAGCTCGGGGACACGGCCGCCGACGACACGCGTGACCTGGCCGCGCAGCCCGAGGAACAGGCGGCCCTTCTCCTCATAGTTGTTGCCCGCATACTGCTTGCGGCCGTCGATGTCGAACTGATACCCCTTCATCGCGAACGTGTTGGCCGGGGTCACGGGATCGGGAACCTGGGCGCTCCGGTAGTTGATGCCGCTGTTGCCGCCGGCGGTGATCCGGTAATCGAGCTTGAGGTCGAAGTCCTTCGGGCGCCCGCCGCGCCAGATGATGAAGGTATTGCTCTTGATGACGGTGTCGGGCGTGATCTCTCCGACGAGGACGCCGTTCTCCACCCGCCAGTAGGTGGGGTTGCCTTCCCATCCGGTCAATGTCTTGCCGTCGAAGATCGCCTGAAAGCCGGGCTCGTCTGCCGTTGCCGGCGCCGGACGATCGCTCTGCTTCGGGACGTACGGAGCAGTTGGCTGCTGGCCTGCGCCTGAAGCCACACCCATCGCCAGCAGGACGACACATACCGTCGCTACCAATCTACGTGTGCCGGTCATCCGATTCTCCAAGGCGCTACTTCGCGGCAAGCAAATGAAATGTGGGGGAACTAGGCGGAGGCGACCGGTCCCCGCGAGGCGAGCTCGGCGAGCTTCTTCGTGAGCTCGTCGACGGCGATCGGCTTTTCGAGGAAGAGCCGGAAGCCGGCTTCCTCGGCCCGGCCGCGATGATCGGCGCCGCGGTACGCGGTCAGGGCCGCGGCGGGAATCGGCCCGGCCATCGCGCGCACCTGCTGCATCAGGGCGAAGCCGTCGACCTCCGGCATCGAGAGGTCTGCGAGGAGCACGTCGGGTGTGTCGCTGGCGACCATCGCCAGAGCCTCCCGTGCGGACGTCGCCGACCGGACCGTCGCACCGTGCTGTTCCAGGATCAGCGAGATCGTCTCGCACACCTCCGGCTCGTCGTCCACGACGAGAATCGTGACGTTGTCGAGCCTGGTCCCCACTGCTGCGCCGCCATGCCGGTGCATCCAGGTTTCCGTCTGTTCGAAGACGGCGGGGATCGGGAACTCCACGGTGATCGTCGTGCCATGCCCCTCGCCCGCGCTCTCGGCGCGGACCGTCCCGCCGTGCATGCCGACCAGCTGGCGGACGATGGTCAACCCCAGTCCGAGACCACCGGTTCGCCTGGTGGTGCCGGAATCCGCCTGGCGGAAGCTCTCGAACATGTGCGGGAGGAACTCGGGATGAATGCCGATCCCGGTGTCGGCAACGACCAGGCGCGCCCGCGAGCCGGTCCGGCTCACCGTCATGCCGATGGCGCCACCCGAGGAAGTGAATTTGATCGCGTTCGAGACCAGGTTCTCGACGATCCGCTGAACGCGGTTGCCGTCACCGCAGATGATCGGCGCGGTGCCGTCCAGCCTCACCGTGAACGCGACCCCTTTGGTCGTCGCGGCCGGGCGGGTGAGATCCGCCACCAGCTCGCAGACGCCGAACAGGTCCACGAGGCCGAGGTGCAGCTTCATGTCGCCCGCAGTCGCGCGTGAGGTGTCGAGGAGGTCCTCGACCAGGCGGGCCTGCACGGTGGCGTTGCGCTCGATCACTTCGACCGCGCGCGCCAGCGGCGGCGGCAGCTCGGCGCGCCGCAGCTGCCACGCCCAGCCCAGGATGACGTTGAGCGGGGTGCGGAGCTCGTGCGAGAGCGTCGCCAGGAACTGATCCTTCAGGCGGGCCGATTCTTCCGCGGCCAGTCGTGCGTTCATCTCACGGGCGACCGACTGTCTCAGATCCTCGTAGAGCTGGACGTTGGCGAGCGCCAGTGCCGCGGTATCGGCGAGCGCGGTAAGGATCGCGAGCTCGTCGGCTGTTGCCTCGTGAATGGTCGCCCAGTACAGCCCGATCGCGGCCCGGGCGTCGGGTGGACGCACCGGGACCATGAGCAGGCTTTTCACGAAGGTCGGGCGATACGCTTCCTGCGGGATGCGGGGATCGACCGAGATGTCCGAGATGGCGGCCGGTATGCCGTGAGTCATGACCCAGCCGGAGATGCACTGATCGAGCGGGAAGCGGAGTCCCTTCCAGAGCGGGGCGGTCGCGTCCTCGTCGGAGTAGTGGCAGTGGTTGCCCTCGCGCAGCACGAACGTGGCGCCGTCAGCCCCGGTCAGCTGCCGCGCAGCGGTGCGGATCACGGCGGTGACTTCGTCGAGCGATTTGGCGAACGACAGGCGCTGAACCACCAGCAGCAGCGGCTCGGCACCAAGGGGATGCCCCAGACCTCCTCCTCGTTCGAAGGGACGGGGCATTCTAGCCGGATACGGTCAGGACCTATCTCAGCCGTCAGATCGCGGTCCGCCGTCCGCGGCCCGCAGCCTGTTCACAGGGACTACGGACCGCGGACTGCGGACCACGGGCTGCGTACTTGATACGCTTTCCTCATGGCCGACGGAAACGCCCTGCCGCTGAGCGGGTTGAAAGTGATCGACTTCTCCCGCGTCCTGGCGGGCCCTCTTTGCACGATGCTGCTCGGCGACATGGGTGCCGAAGTGATCAAGATCGAAGACCCGCGGCACGGCGACGATACTCGGGCGTGGGCACCGTTCGTGGGGGGATGGAGCACGTACTTCCTCAGCGTCAACCGGAACAAGAAGAGCGTGGCGATCGACCTGAAATCGCCGGAGGGGCGCACGCTGCTCGAAAACCTGATTCGCGGCGCGGACGTGCTCGTCGAGAACTTCCGGCCGGGCACGCTCGAGCGGCTCGGATTCGGGCCCGGTCAGGCGCGGGCGTTGAACGAGCGGCTCATTTATTGTTCGATCTCCGGCTACGGCACGACCGGTCCGCGGCAAACGGAACCCGGCTACGACATGGTGATCCAGGGCGAGTCCGGGCTGATGGACGTGACCGGGTTTCCCGAGACTGGTCCCACCAAGGTTGGCGTGGCGATCACCGACTGCCTGGCCGCGCTCTACGCCGTGCAGGGAATCCTCCTGGCCCACATCCAGCGGCTACAGACCGGCAAGGGACAATTCCTCGACATCGCGCTGCTCGACTCCGCGGTGTCGGTGCTCGGCCTGCCCGCCGGGATCGTGGCGGCGACAGGAGAGAGTCCCGGCCGGCTCGGGAACGCGCATCCGTCGCTGGCGCCGTACGAGCCCTATCCCGCGGCCGACGGATACGTGGTCGTCGCCGTCGCGAACCCGCGGCTCTGGTCCCGCTTCTGTGCGGCGATCGGTGCTGACGCTCTCGAACACGATCCGAGATTCGCCAGCAACACCGATCGGCTCGCCCACCGCGACGCGCTCAACAGCTACATTCGCGGGGCCTTCAAGGAGCAGACCGTCGAGGCGCTGATCGACAAGCTGTCGGCTGCCGGTGTGCCATGCGGCCGCGTGCGCACGCTCGGTGAGGTGCTCTCCGATCCGCAACTCGCCGCCCGGCAGATGCTGGTCGACATTCCCACCAGTGCGGGGGCGGTGAAGGTCCCGGGGAATCCGGTCAAGCTGTCAGGCGTTCCTGCGCTGGCGTCCGAACATCCTCCCGCGCTCGGCCAGCATACCGACGCGGTGCGGCAGGCCACGTTCGCGGCTCGTCGAACGGATTCCTAGTCCTCTGGAAGCGTGATGACTCACCTAATTCCCGGGCGTGGCATCCCGGCTGGCGGCGTTGCTCATCGCTCACATATGCTGAATATGCTCGCTCTTCGCGCCTTGCCATCCGGGCGCCGCGCTCCGGGACTTAGGCAAGTCATCACGCTTCCAGGGGACTAGGCGACCGCCAGCATGCTCACCCTGCTCGGGATCGGCATGGTTGCCGCGCTGTTACTGCTGATCCTGTTCAGGATCACCTCCGTGCTGGTGGCGCTGACGCTGGTGCCGCTCGCGGCGGCCCTCGCCGGCGGGTTCGCAGGCAGTTTCGGCACGTGGGCGATGGACGGGATTCGCGGCGTCACGCCCGTTGCGGCGCTGCTCGCCTTTGCAGTGATCTACTTCGGCGTCATGAACGACGCCGGCCTCTTCGATCCGATCATCCGGGCGCTCGTCCGCGTGGTCGGCACCGATCCCGTGCGCATTGCGCTCGGGACCGCCGCCGTCGCCTCGGTCGCCCACCTCGACGGGGCCGGCGCGAGCACGTTCATGGTGACCGTGCCCGCAATGCTTCCTCTTTACACCCGCGCGCGCATGAGTGCGCTGTCGCTGACCTGCATCACGGCGCTCGCGGCAGGGACGATGAACATGCTGCCGTGGGGTGGGCCGACGACCCGCGCTGCGACGGCGCTGCAGGTCGGCGCCACGCAGCTGTTCGTGCCGGTCATCCCCGCCATGGTCGCCGGCATGGTCGGGGTATTCGTGTTTGCGATCCGGATCGGCCGGCTCGAGCGGCGCCGGCTCGATTCCGGGCCGGTCCGGCTCGAGGCGGAGACGGTCGCGGATTCCGCGGAGGCGGCGGCCGCGGTCCATGAACAGGCCTTCCGCCTGAAGGCGGAAGCCACGCAGACCTGGAAGAGAGGCGCTGGCGGCGTGTGGTATTTCAACGCCGCGCTGACGGCGGTGACGCTCGCGGTGCTCTTCACCGAGCTCGTGCCGCTCGCACTCGTGTTCATGATTGCCTCGGCGATCGCGCTGGTCGTGAATTATCCGAACTCACACGTGCAGCGCGAGCGGCTGACCAGTCATGGCGAGGCCGCGATGCTCATGGTGACCACCATCTTCGCGGCCGGCGTCTTCACCGGCGTGCTCACGAAGTCGGGGATGCTGACATCGATGACCACCGACCTGGTCACGATCCTGCCGGCGGCCGCGTTACGCCATCTACCGATCATCATGGCGGTCCTGTCGATGCCGCTCAGCCTCGTGTTCGACCCCGACTCGTTCTACTTCGGTCTGCTGCCGGTGCTGGCGCACGCCGCGGACGTCGCGGGAGGATCGGGAATCGAAGTCGCGCGGGCGGCCGTGCTCGGACAGATGACGACCGGATTCCCGGTGAGCCCTCTGACCCCGGCGACGTTTCTTCTCGTGGGACTCGCGAATGTCGATCTGGCCGATCACCAGCGCCGCACGATTCCGTACGCGTTCGGGGTCACGCTCCTCATGGCGCTCGCAGCGCTTGCTACGGGCGCGCTGCGACTGTGACGATCGGGGATCGCGGGTTCGGGGGCTCGCGGGTTCGGGGGCTCGCGGGTTCGCGGGTTCGCGGGTTCGCCGTGCGTGCTAATCAGAGGCAACTGATGCCGATACAAGCGGCTCGTTGCCTCTGACTACCCGGATTTCCGAACCCGCGAGCCCCCGAACCCGCGAACCCGCGACTCGATCAAGTGTCCCGCGTTTCCGCCGCGACCAGCCTCGCCGTGTGCTCCAGCGCGCGATCGTAGACGCGCGTCAGCTCCTCGCCGTTGCTGGCCGTGCACCGCAGGTCTCGGAGCAGCCCGTCGGCAACGTCGTAGATCCAGCCGTGGACGGTGACCTCCTGGCCCCGTTGCCAGGCATCCCGCACGATCGTCGTGTGGCACACGTGGCGCACCTGATCGACGACGTTCAGCTCGCACAGCCGGTCGATTCGTGAGTTGTCGTCTGCCGCCGGTTCGATCAGGGCGTCGTGTCGATCGCGAACGTCCTGGACGTGGCGAAGCCAGTTGTCGATCAACCCGAGCGACGATCTGAAGTACGCGGCGCGCACGCCGCCGCACCCATAGTGCCCGCACACGATCACGTGCCGGACCTTCAAGACATCGATCGCGTACTGCAACACCGACAGGCAGTTGAGATCGGTGTGCACGACGACGTTGGCGACGTTCCGGTGCACGAACAGCTCACCCGGCATCAACCCGACGATTTCGTTCGCGGGAACGCGGCTGTCCGCGCAGCCGATCCACAGGTACCGCGGCGACTGCTGCGCGGCGAGTGACTGAAAGAACCCGGGATCGCGATCGAGAATGCGCCGGGCCCAGGCGCGGTTGCTCTTGAAGAGGGCCGAAAGCGATTCGCTCATTCTCCTGATCTTAGTCGCCGGGGGCTCGCGGGCTCGCGGGCTCGCGGGTTCGCGGGTTCGCGGGTCGGGGAGTCGTGGTCATCAGAGGCAACGGATGCCGATCCAAGCGGCTGGTTGCCTCTGATACCCGGATTCCGAGCCCGCGAGCCCGCGAACCCGCGAACCCGCGAACAGGCGGCCGTCATGGGTCTTGTAACCAGCCGCTGAGCACCGCGTAGCGGACCACGTCGATCCGCCCTCGCAGGTTGAGCTTTCGCATCGCGTTGGCCTTGTGTACCTCGACGGTCTTCACCGCGATCTCGAGGGCGCTCGCGATCTCCTTGTTGCTGTGGCCGATCGCCATCAGCCTGAGCACGCTGGCTTCGCGGTCGGTGATCGGTGGACGGGACGGTTCCGACGAGTAGCGCGAGAGATAGGCCTTGGCGTTTCGCGCCACGAGCGTGGAGTCGAGGTAGCGGTCGCCGGCGGCCACTGCGCGAATCGCCTTCAACAGCTCCTCGATGGGACTCTGTTTGAGCACGTAGCCGGACGCGCCCGCGCTCAGCAGCTCCTGGACGTACGCATCGTCGGCGTGGCGGGTCAGCGCTACCACGTTGACCTGGGGGACTGATTGTTTGATCGCCTTGGTGGCCGCGAGCCCGTTCATCTCCGGCATCGCGAGATCGAGCACGGCGACGTCGGGCTTCAGCGCCTTGACGCGATCGAGCGCGACGCGGCCGTTCGCGGCATCGGCGACGATCTCGATGTCGTCCTTGGTTTCGAGCAGCAGGCGCAGGCCTTGCCTGACGCTCTCGTGATCCTCGGCGAGCACGACGCGAATCTTCTTCATGTCTGGTTCGGATCGAGCGGTTCCGCGATCGGCATCCGGAGATAGACCGAGGTCCCGTCTCCCGGCCTCGCTTCGACGTCCAGCGCGGCGCCGACCAGGCTGGCGCGCTCCTGCATGCCGACGATGCCGATCCCTTTGTCACGCGTACTCTTGTCGCTGGCCTCGAACCCGACGCCGTCGTCCTCGACCACCATCACGACCGACCCGTCCTGCGATTCGAGGAGGACGTCCACGCGGCTGGCATGGGCGTGCTTGGCGACGTTGTTCAGCGCTTCCTGCGCGACGCGGTAGAAGACGACTTCGGCATCACGGCCCATCGACCCCGCCACATCCGGACGCGCCCGGAACTCGACCGGGATCCCATAGTGCGCCGACCATTCTTTCAGGAACAGCGGCAGCGCCGCGGCCAGGCCCAGGTCGTCGAGCACCGCAGGTCGCAGCTCCCAGGATAGAAAGTCGAGGTCCTGATCGAGTTGCCGGGTCAGCGCCATGGCGTGCTCCAACTCGGCGCTTCCGTTTCCCTCCATCAGCCGCTGGAGCGTCAACCGCAGCGCGGTGAGCTGCTGGCCGACCTGATCGTGAAGTCCGCGCGCGATCCGAGCGCGCTCGTCCTCCTGGGCCGTGACGATTCTCCGCAGCATCGAGGAGACGTGCGTGTGGGCGGCCTCGCGGGTCGTGACCTCGGCTTCGAGCTGGTCGGTCCGCTCGCGGATCCGGGCTTCGAACTCGGCCTGCACGACGCGTAGTGCTTCGGCCGCCTGTTGCTGGACCGAGAGGTCGCGGGCAATCTTGGCGAAGCCCAGCGACTCGCCGAGACGGATCGTCGCGCCGCTGCAGTAGAACCGCGAGCCGTCGTGGCGCAGGTGGAGCCGTTCGTCCGCGGCCCGGCCCCGCTCGCGCGCTGTCTGCAGCTCGCGCGCGGGCACCCCGGTGGCGCGGTCTTCGGCCGTGAACAGGATCTCGAAATGCTGTCCAACGATCTGTTCGGCGCGGTAGTAGAACATCCGCTCCGCGCCGGAATTCCACGAGTCGATGGTGCCGTCGCTCGACATCGTGAAGATCGCGTAATCGATGGCTCCGTCGATGAGCAGGCGGAGCCGCTCCTCGCCGCGGCGAAGGTTGTCCTCGGCGCGGCGGCGGGCGGTGACCTCCTGGAACGTGATCACCACCCCATCGATGCGATCGTCCATCGTCCGGTACGGCCGCAGCCGGGTGAACATCCATTGCCCGTCCCGCGTCTGGATCTCGCGGTCGACGGTCTGCAGATCCTCGAGCACCGGCTTGACGTCCTCGTGCAGCTGGTCGTAGAGCAGGTTGCTGGTGAGATCGAACAACGGCCTGCCGACGTCGGACCGGAGCAGGTTGAAGATCTGATTGGCGGCCGGCGTTGACAGCTTCACGCGGAGCTGCCGGTCCAGGAAGATGGTACCGATATCGCTCGAGTTCATCAGGTTCCGAAAGTCGTCGTTCGTGAGCGCGAGCTCCTCGATCTTGATTTTCAGCTCCTGATTGACGGTCGTCAGCTCCTCGTTGACCGACTGCAGTTCCTCCTTGCTGGTCTCGAGCTCCTCGGCTGCGGAGCGCAGCTCCTCGTTCATCGTCTGGAGCTCTTCGTTCGACGACTTGACCTCCTCGACCTGGGTCTCGTACTGCTCGACCGTGGTGCGAAGCTGGGCCTTCACTCGTGCCAGCTCTTCCTCGAGCTGCGACGACAAGTCCGCGGCCCGGTTGAGCCGCTGCGGCTGCTGCGTGTCCGGTTGATGGTCGGCCTTGCCACGATCACCAAAGGTGAGAAGCAGGTAGCCGCGCGCGGGATCCGAGTCCCGCAGCACGGGGTGTACGGTCAGGTCGACGCGCGTCGGCCCGGTTTCGAGCAGCACCTCGATATCCTTGACCTCGACGGTGCGGTGTTCCCGGGCCGCTATATGGAGCGCGGCCCTGACGTCGGGCCGCAGCTCGGGCCGCAGCATCCTGAGCAGATCCCGGGTCGGTTCCCCTGGTGCGACCTGCAGGAAGCGATTCGCCTGCTCGGACAGATGCACTACGTTGTGCTCGTCGGTGACGACGATTGAGGGGGGAGCGTAGCGTTCGAGCAGCCGCTGGTGAAGATCGGCAGGGACCATGCGATCGGAATGCCGGGCATCCGGAGGCCGAGTGGTCGGGTGGGGCACGATCAGGGGTTGGGCGGCGGAGCTGGGCAGCGGAGTCCGCGTCGTGACGGTCCGGCTCTGGTAGATATGTGCAACCTTGTCCACCGGGGTGAAGAGATCCTGGGAGCCGTCCGGCGATTCGGATGCGCCGAGAAACAGGAAGGCGCCGGGCCGCAACGCGAAGTGGAACGTCTCGACCAGCCGCTCCTGTACAGACCGATTGAGATAAATCAGCAGGTTGCGGCACGAAATCAGGTCGAGATGCGAGAACGGAGGATCCCTGATCACATTGTGGTGCGCGAACAGGACCCTCTCGCGCAGGTCCCGCCGCACCCGGTATCCGTCTTTTTCACGGCTGAAGAACCGCGTCAGGCGCTGCTCTGCCAGATCGGCGACTTCGGCCTCGGTGTAGAACCCCTCGCGCGCCACCCCAATCGCCGATTCGTCGAGGTCGGTGGCGAACACCTGGATTGCCGGCTGATCGATTGAGCTCTCCCCGTTTTCGGCGAGCAGCATCGCGATCGAGTACGCCTCTTCGCCGGTGGCGCAGCCGGGGACCCAGACGCGAACCTGATCCGGCCCGCTCTTGTTCTGAAACATTCGTGGAATGATCCGGGAGGCCAGCGCGCCCCACGCGGCACGATCGCGGAAGAAATTGGTGACGCTGATCAGCAGCTCCCGCATCAGTGCCAGCGCCTCGTCGGGATTCTCCCGGATCGACCTGGCATAGGCGGCGAGCGAGGGCAGGTTGTGGAGGTGGACCCGTCGTTCGACGCGGCGCTGCACGGTCCCTGGCTTGTAATTCGAGAAATCATGGCCGGTGCGCACGCGCAGCACGGTCAGGATGTCCCGCATCGCGTCGCCGTCGACGGGCTCGACGCGCGCGCTCTCCGGCTCGTCCGCATCCTGCCGCATGCGTTGATGGAACGCGTGAATGCGCGCCGGAATCTCGGCAACCGGCAGCACGAAATCCACCAGCCCGGTCGCGATCGCGTTACGCGGCATGTCGCCGTGCTGCGCCTCCTCCGGGTTCTGCGCGATCACCAGGCCGCCATATTCCTTGATGCGCTTCAGGCCGGACGACCCATTGGGTCCGGTGCCGGAGAGGATGACGCAGGCGGCGCGCGATCCCTGCGCATCCGCCAGCGAGCGGAAGAACAGGTCCACCGGCGCGCGGCGCTGCTCCGGCTGCGTGATGTCGGAGACGGCGATCGAGTGGTGGTCGACGATCAGTACCTGGTTCGGGGGCACCACGTAGACATGGTTCGGCTCGATGGTGACCTGGGTCCTGACCTGCGTAACCGGAATCGTCGCGGAATTCTGAAGCACCTGGGCGAGCATGCTGTCGTGATCCGGGGAGAGGTGGAGAATCACGACATACGCGGTGCCGCTGTCGGGCGGCACGTGTTGGAAGAATTCGCGTAGCGCTTCGATTCCTCCTGCCGATGCGCCAAGCCCGACAATGAACGGAGGCGTCATGCCGCGCCGCGATGAACCGGAAGGTGGTGAGTCGCTCATGGGCACCCGGCTAGAGGAGTAGTATAGAAAAGCGGCAGATGCGAGCCAAGCAGGTGGTGGTCATCGGCGCCTCCGCAGGCGGAATCGAGGCATTGTGTGAGCTCGTCAGCGGTCTGCCGGCTGACTTCCCCGCACCCATCTGCATCGTCCTGCACACCTCACCGGAGGCTCCCGGCGTGCTCGACGCGATCCTCAGCCGGGCGGGCCCGCTGCCCGCGGTCAACGTGCACGGCCGTCAGCGCATGCAACCCGGGCACATTTACGTCGCGCCGCCGGACTACCATCTCGTGGTCGAACCGGGACTCGTTCGGGGAACCAAAGGCCCGCGCGAGAACCGCTTCAGGCCCGCCATCGATCCATTGTTCCGCTCCGCCGCGCAGGTCTACGGCCCGGGTGTCATCGGGGTCATCCTGACCGGCAACCTCGACGACGGCACGGCGGGGTTGTGGGCGGTCAAGCAGCTCGGGGGGATCGCCGTCGTGCAAAATCCGGCAGACGCGATGTTCCCTTCGATGGCGCAAAGCGCCCTGCGACACGTCAGCGTGGATCACTCGGCGCCGCTGTCGGATCTGGCACCGCTGCTCGTTCAACTGACCGGAGAGCCCGTCCCCGAAGCGCCGGCAGAACCCGCACTGTCTCCACTCGACGTCGAGGTCAAGATTGCCATGGAACAGAATCCGATCGACGCGGGTCTGCTGGCGGTTTCCGAGCCGTCGTCGTTTGCCTGCCCGGAGTGCCACGGTGTGCTCCTGCAGATCAACGAGGGCGGCAGGATCCGGTTCCGGTGTCACACCGGCCATGGCTATGCGCTCGATAGCCTGCTGGCCGCGATCACCGAAGGCATCGAGGAAGCGCTCTGGAATGCGATTCCGGCGCTCGAGGAGGGCCAGATGCTGATGAGCGCGACGGGGGAGCATCTGAGGAGGCACACCAGTCCGGATGCCGAGGCCTTGCTCAGCCGCGCCGACGAAGCGAAAGCGCAGTCCGATGCGCTCCGCAAGCTGGTCATGGATCGGGAACCGATCGAGGTCAAACCATGAGCGGCATCCGGGTTCTCCCTGATTGTGCCGGCCGCCGCTGAGCGCGATGCTCGATGGCAGCGGTGACCGTGTCGCCGCCGATGACGATCATGGCGCGATCTGGACCCACCCTCACCCCAGCCGTCACTGACGAGAAAATTCGACAGTCGATGCAAGACGCGAACGTGACGGTCGAGCACGCCGAGGAGACCGTCGCACGCGTCCATCGGCACATCATGCGATGTGAGGCCGTGCTCAAGCGGCTCAGACTGCTCGCTGAGCGGAGCCTCAAGCGCTGAGTCGGCCCGCTCGTCCCTCGATGGCTTCGGGCAGGCCGTCGCGTACGGGTTCTACCTTATCGGCTCATCCGGCCTCCCCGATGGCGGTTGCCCCGCTGACATGGCACCTTAGTCCGAGACTGCATGGCCCATCTGTTGGCCGAGGGCATCCCATGGGCACTCTCGCATCCATCCTGCTTTTCGATTCGGACGCCGATACCGCCGAGATGTACGGCGTGGGTCTGGAGCTGGCAGGCTTTCGTGCCCGCGTCACGAGCAGCGACGCCGAAGCGCGGTCGGTGCTTCGCCAGGAGCACCTGTCCGCGGTGATTGCAGATGTCGGGGCTGGCGCGGCAGAAGCCTGGGAGTTGATCCAGTTGCTGCGCGCCGATCGCTCGACGCGCGATATTCCCGTCGTGGTGTTGGCGGGAAGGACCGATCCCTGGATTGGCAGGCGCGCGGCGGAGCTGGGGTGCGCCGCCCTGCTCGTGAAACCGTGCCTGCCCGACACCCTGGCGGCGGCCGTCCGCGAATCATTGCAGACCTCTTGATCCAAGGGAGGTTCTATGACCGTTCTCCCAGGAGCCGAGTCGCTCGATCGACGCCGCCAGGAGAGGGGCGTCGGCGCTGAACCCATCCGCGCCGATCTCGTCGCGATGGTGCTCGGCACGTTCCGCGAGATGCCCGGCTTGTGTCTGCACCTGAATCAGGCCGCACGCCTATTCGGCGTGCACCCGACCACCTGCCAGGTCCTGCTCGACGATCTCGTCGCCCTCGGCCGCCTGCGGCGGGCGCACGATGGGCAGTATCTCGGTCGCGACCTGGCCGATCCCCTGGCGGCGCCGTCGCCAATGCCGAATTACCTGCGGACGTTCAGAGAGCACTGACAACTCCCAACGATCCAACGATCCAACTCCCAACTGGCGGCCGCTCGACGCAGCGTGGTCAAACGCGTACCAACCAGCTTCTTGACCCGACGTTCACCGCGCTGGTTCGACACTATCGCTGTGGGAGCTGGAAAGTGGAACACCAGTCGGTTTCGCCTGCTGCGGCCTCGACTTTCTTACCAGCGTCGCTACGATTTTCACCAGCTCCGCGCATTCGACCACCACCGGATCATGAACGGCGGTCAGGATTTCGGTCTGCCGCATGACGCGCAGTCGAAAGGATGTTTCTTTCAACTCCCGCAACACAATCTTCCGTTTCGAATCGCGATCACGCTGGCTCGAGCCATCGTCTGCCTCCTCATAGTTGGCTCCCGCCGAAGTCCCGCTCCGTAACAACTGCTCAGAAAATACTCTGGCGATTGGCCCGCGAGTTTGCAGAAACTGCGCGAGGCGGGTGATGAGGCACGCGAACCTGAACAAACGCAGGCGCAAATCGTATGGCTTGGTTTTGATGGTCCAGTCTGTATTGTCCATACAGAAGCAACGACGACGCCAGCAGGGTCAACGGCCCAACGGCCCAACGATCCAAGGAGAGTCACGCGAGCGAGCTGGGTGAAAGGCATCCCGACAAGCTTGTTGGCGCGCATTTTCACACTGTTGTTCGAACGGTTTCCCTTGGGAGTTGGATCGTTGGATCGTTGGGAGTTGACTTAGAATCCCAAGCAGGAGCGATCGTCTATGCACTCGTTTCTGCAGGATGTCCGTTACGCGGTGCGTATGATGCGCCGCAGCCCCGCGTCCACCTTCGTCATCGTCGCTTCCCTGGCGATCGGGATCGGCGCCAACACCGCGATCTTCAGCGTCGTCAGTGCGCTGCTCCTGAAGCCGTTGCCGTACCCGAATCCCGATCGGCTCGCGGTGCTATGGCTTCGATCGCCGGGGATCAACATTCCCGAGGACTGGCCGTCGCCGGGCCAATACATCGACGTGAGGAACGAGAACCGATCGTTCCAGGAGATGTCGATCTCGCAGGGCCGAAGCGGCACGCTGCTCGGACGCGACCAGCCTGAACGCGTCGAGGCGCTGCGCACGTCCTCGAGCTTGTTCAATCTGCTCGGTGCGAAGCCGCTGCACGGACGGCTGCTCCTCCCCGAGGACGACGTGCCGGGGCAGACGCAGGTCGTGATCCTGAGTCACGGCTTCTGGCAGCGCGTGTTCGGTGGCGATCCCAAGGTGGTGGGGACCGCCATCACGCTGAATGGTGTCGCGGTGGGCAACGGTCCGGACAAGAACCAGTACACGGTGGCCGGGATCCTCGGACCGGACTTCCTGCTGAATGCCGAGATCATGCCGACCGTGGCGAGCATCCGGCAGATGGACATCTTCCTGCCGCTGCCGCTCGGCGCCGACGCGGTCACGCGCCGCGGTGACGAGAACTACAACCTGATGGGCCGTCTGAAGGACGGCGTCACGATGGAGCAGGCGGACGCGGACGTCGCCGCCATCGCCGCGCGGATCCGCGACAAGGACAAGCGGGATCGGACGTTCACGATCGACGTCGTTCCGCTGCTCGACCAGGTCGTCGGCAACGTCCGGCGCGCAGTTCTCGTGCTGCTCGGATCGGTGACGCTCGTGCTGCTGATCGCCTGCGCGAACGTCGCCAACCTGCTGTTGACACGCGCAACCGCGCGTCAGAAGGAAGTCGCCATCCGTACCGCGCTTGGCGCGGCCTGGCAGCGGCTGGTCCGTCAGTTGCTGACCGAGAGCGTGCTGCTCGCGGTCCTCGGCGGGGCGGCGGGGCTGCTCGTCGCCAGGGCGGCGCTGTTTGTTGTCCACACGGTGAATCCCGGCAACATCCCGCGGCTCGAGGTGATTACGCTGGACGGCCAGGTACTGCTCTTCACGCTCGCGGTGTCGATCCTCACCGGCATCATCTTCGGCCTGGCGCCGGCCTATCGCGCCGCCCGGCCGGACCTCAATAACGCGTTGAAGGCCGGTGGCAGGAACACGCAAGGGGAAGGCGGCCTGGGCAGCGCGCGCTGGCGGTTGCGCAGCCTGCTGGTCGTCGCCGAGGTCGCACTGTCGCTGATGCTCCTGGTGGGAGCGGGCCTGCTGGTGCGGAGCTTCGTCCGAATCCAGCAGGTCACACCCGGCTTCAACCCGGAGAACGTGATCTCCTTGCGGCTCGGCGCGAGCGGCCGCCAGTTCCCGAACCCGGAGTCCCGGATCGAATACTTCCGCCAGTTCGGCGATCGCATCGCGGCCGTTCCGGGAATCAAGGTGCGGGGCGCGGTCACGGCGCTGCCGTTCACCTCATCGGTCGGCTGGGGCTCGATCAACGTCGAAGGGTGGACGCCGCAGCCGGGACAGGAGCTGCAGGTCGATCAGCGCGGCGCGACGCCGGACTACTTCAGGACGATGGAGATTCCGCTGCGTGAAGGGCGGGTGTTCACGACCTTCGATGGACTCCCGAATGCCGAACGCGTCTGCCTCATCGACGAAAAGTTTGCGCAGCGCTTCTGGCCGGGTCAGTCGGCGATCGGCAAGCACCTGTGGAACGACCCGAAGCAGCCGATGGCGATCGTCGGCGTCGTGGGGACGGTCAAACAGTACGGGCTCGACGTCGACGGCCGGATCGTCGTCTATCGTCCGAGCAACGGGCTGCTCGGCTACCAGGTGGCGCGCACCGCGGGTGATCCAGCGGCGGTCTCGGGCGCGATCGTCCGGGCCATTCACGAGGTCGATCCCACCATTCCCGTCTACGACACCCAGACGATGTCGGATCGGATGAGCGATTCGCTGGCGCGTCAGCGCTTCTCGACGATCATGCTGGGCGCGTTCTCGGTCTTCGCGCTGATCCTCGCGGTGGTCGGCGTCTATGGCGTGATGTCGCACCTGGTCAGCCAGGGCACGCACGACATCGGCGTCCGCATGGCGCTCGGCGCCCAGCGCAGCCGGATCGTCGGCATGATCCTGCGCCAGGGGGCTGAGCTCGCTGTCGCCGGCGTCGTACTGGGGCTGATTTTCGCCGCCGTCTTTACCCGGGTCATGGCCACGCTGCTGTTCGGGATCGGCACGCACGACCTGGTGACATTCCTCACGGTGCCGGTCGTGCTCGGGGGGATCGCGCTCCTCGCGACTTATGTCCCGGCGCTACGCGCGACGAGGGTGGATCCGGTGGTTGCACTGAGAGAAGAGTAGGGGTCAAATCCCAAGCTCCAAGCTCCAAATCCCAACGCACGCCCAAGTTCCAACTCCCAAACCAACCTCCAAACCAACTCTCAAGCTCGTTTGGGAGTTGAGCTTGGGGGTTAGTTTGGGAGTTGGCAGTTGGGAGTGCCTTGGAGCTTGGAGCTTGGAGCTTGGGATTTAACGTTGGTTTCCAACGATCAGATTGATACCTGCGGCCAGGTCCTTCTGCTCGGCCGCGTCCGTGGTGCGGGCGAGGCGTTCTGCCAGTACTCGTAAAGCCTCCTGCGTCTTCAATCCCGCCACCCGCTGGACCATGAACGAGAACGTGCGCGGTAGCTTCGATTCGGACGCAAGCGTCAGCGCGCGCGCGGGATCGAGAGCGCCGAGCGGCTCGGCGGCCCACCAGGCCATCAGCGGCTCGTTCTGATCGTTGCGATCCTCGGCGCGTGAGAGCAGGCCGGCGACGGCGTCCCAGCGCTTCTCCGCGGGCACACGCTGCAGGGCGCTCGCGACATACAGGCGCACGAGAGCCGAGTCGTCTGATCTGGCCATCGAGGCAAACCTGCCGAGCGCGGCATCGGACGCGCTTCCGCCTTCGGCGAGCAGCTGCACCGCCCAGCTCCGGACGTATTCGCTGTCGTGCGACAGCAGCCCGACGAGATCCGCGTCGGTCAGACCGCCCGTGACGTGGAGCGCCCACAGCGCGCGGAGCTTGCGAGTCACGTCCGGGTTGGTCTGGAGGATGGTCTTGAGCCTGGCGTGCACCTGGGGATCGGGTCCGCGTTCCTGCAGGATCCGCCGCGCGTGGCGGACGTACCAGTCGTTGCGGTGCAGCTGCAGTTCGACCAGCCGCAAAGACGGCTCCTTGCGGAGATCGACCTTCACGAACCGATCGTTCACGTGGCTGATCTTGAAGATCCGGCCGAGCGTCTTGCCGTGAACGTCCGGATTGCTGCTGTGGCACTGGTTCTTGTCGTACCAGTCGATCACATGCACCGAGCCATCCGGCCCGTATCGGAAGTTCAGCATCTGGCTCCACGTGTCGTTCGCGTTCAGGAAGTCCTTGCCATGTGTGGCGGCGTAGCCTGACCCCTTGCGCGCGAGAACATCCACGTTCGCCCGATGGCCGTGGATGTTGTTCATGAAAATCGCGCTGCGGTACTCGGCAGGCCAGCTGTCCCCGCCGAGATAGATCATCGCGCCGGCGTGCGCGTGTCCGCCGCCCGCGGCGTCCGATCGGCTGTTGCCGGCGTGGGGCCCATTCTTGCCGACCCAGTGCACGTGGTCGGCGATCGTCTTGATGTCGTCGAGAATGAAGGGATTGATGTGTTTGCCCGCCTGCCGCTTGTAACGTGCCCCGGGAATGACGTGGTAGAGGTGCTCGATGACACACGCGGTCGTGAACGCGTGACCGTAGTCGTTGAAGTCGAGTCCCCAGGGATTGCTGGTCCCCTCGGCGAAGACCTCGAAGATCTTCTTCGTCGGGTGATACCGCCAGATGGCCCCGTTCAGCCGCTGACGTTCGGCATCCGGCGCGCCGGGCTTGCCCACGTTCGAGTTCGTGAACACGCCGTGCGTGCCATAGAGCCAGCCGTCAGGTCCCCACGAGAAGGTGTTCAGCATCTCGTGGGTGTCCTGGTATCCCCATCCGTCGAGCAGGACCTCGGGAGGACCGGCCGGCACGTCCGCGCCGTCCTTGACCGGGATGAAGAGGAGGTTCGGCGCCGCACCGACGAACACACCGCCGAACCCGATCTCGATTCCACTGACCAGGTTCAGGCCTTCGATGAACACCTTGCGGCTGTCGAGCGTGCCGTCGCCGTTGGTGTCCTCGAAGATGAGGATCCGATCCTTGCCCTCCCCCTCCGCCGCGCGCACGGGGTAGGTATGTGCTTCGGCCACCCAGAGACGGCCCCGATCGTCATTCGTGAATGCGATCGGCCGGACGATGTCGGGCTCGGCCGCCGCCAGCTTCACGGTGAAGCCCTTGGGCAGCGTCATCGCCTTCGCCGCTTCGATCCCCGAGAGGCCGGCGTGGACGATCGGATCCATCGGCGGCATCAGGGTCATGTCGGCCGCAGTGAGCTCGTTCGGAAAGTAGGGCTTGGCTTCGTGGAAACGGAAGCGATCGAAGTTGATGTGCGCCCAGGGGTTTTCCTTGAGGTAGGTGGCCGTCGACGCGCCGGTTTCCTCGTCGACGACGCGGATGACGATCTTCTTGCCGGCATAGGGACGCAAATCGACGACCGCAGGACGTAGTCGTGGGGAGTCGGTCCCGCTGATCGTGTAGATGACCTTCTTGTCGTCGGCGAGCACGATATCGACGCGCGTGCTCTTGAACGCGCCGCCCGACACGAGGAAGCTGGCGAACGGCTGCGTCACCTCGAACGGCACGGACTCGAGCGTGCCCTGGCGCGCACTCCCCTTCACGCCGCTGCTGACCCAGTACGTGCCCGACTGACCGCGCACCGTGCTCGTCCTGTCGGTGCCCCCTTCCGGCAGGCCATCGCCCTTGACCAGGTCGAATGCGTCGCCGGTGGCGGTCCAGTTCTCCAAGGTTCCCGACTCGAAATCGAGGTTCAACGGCCGCCCGTTCACGTCCGGCGTCGTCCCTTCAGACGACGGGCGCGAATCGGAGACTTCCAGCCGTCCTTCCATGCCTGCCACCCGATGGCCGGGCAGCGAGCAGAAGTAGGTATCGGATGTCGTGGCCTTGAACGTGATGTTCGCGGTTGCGCCCTTGTCGAGGATCTGCGTGCTCTTCACCTCGCCCTTCTCGAGCGCGATGTCGTGCACCATCAATTCGCCGTTGACGATGAGGATGCGCACCGTTTCGCCGGTCCTGGCCCACAGCGTCGGGTTTCGGATCCCGTCGATCTCGCCGCCGATGCCGCGGTAGCCGAGCATCGATGACTCGAGCCGGTACTCGCGATCGGGAGGATCGTTCGGGCGCGCCGCGGTCGACGACTGGCCGGCGATGTCGCCGCGGACCCAGAGGAGCAGCAGCGCTGCAAGGAGTGAGCGTTTCATATGTTTGCCGCGCCGGATTATATGCGTCCTTCGGCGGTTCGGCGGTTCCGCGAAACTTCCGGCTAAAGCCGGAAGCCACGGCGTGCGAAGGGGCGGCTTCCGGCTTTAGGCGGAAGACTCGATGAGATGCAGCGCGCTGAGGAGATCCGCGGCGTGCCGTTCGAACGTGCCGATGGCGGTGTTCCTCACCAGCACCGCGTTGTGGCCTATGGCGCAGACCGGCGCGCAGTCGGCGTTGGCGTTGTCGCCAATCATCCAGATGGGGCGATCGGCTCCCGTCCGGCGGAGCGCTTCTTCGAACAGAAGAGGATGCGGTTTTTCGTAGCCGACGACGGCGGACCCGACGATCGAGTCGAAGAACGGCGTGAGGCCGAGAGCACTGACGAGCGACTCGAGCTCGGGCACGTGATTGGACACGATCAGGCTGCGCCAGCCCCCTGCCGCCGCCCGCCTCACCGCCGGCACCACATCGTCGAACACGACATAGCGATCGGCGTTGAGGATGTCGCCGCGGAGTTCTTCGAACGCCGTCGGGGTCGCTGCATCTGGAAGACCGAGTGCCTCGAAGATCTCGACATAGCGTTGCGACACCGCGTTCCACCACAGCGCCGAGGTCGACAGCTCCGGGTGCGCATGATCGATGCGGTGCCACGGCATGCCCTGCGACACCTGCGCGTCCATCACCTCCCTCGTCACGCCATGTCCGGGTGAGTCGCGATCGAGCAGGCGGATCGCCACCTCGGACCACATCATGGGCCGGCTGACGAGCGTGCCATCGAAGTCAAACCAGAGAACGCCGCGCACTTTCCGCGGGTTCGCGGGTTCGGGAGTTCGGGGGTTCGAAATCCGGGTAGTCAGAGGCAACAAGCCGCCTGGACGGGCATCAGCTGCCTCTGATATCACGAACTCGCGAATTCACGAACCCGCGAACCCGCGAACCCCCGAACCCGCGAGCCCGCGAACTGCGATATGTTTCCCAAAATCAGGAGGCCCGAATGACCCCGCGACGCTTTGCGCTTCAGTTGACTTTGGTTGCTGCCGCCGTGGTGCCCGCCTTGGGGATCGGCGTCCAACCACCAGTCGAACCTGGTTTCACCCCGCTCTTCAACGGCAAGGATCTGACCGGCTGGATTTACGGCAATCGCGCCAATGGCCAGGAGAACAAGTCCGGAAAGGGCTACCAGATCGAGAACGGCGTGATCTTCTCGACGAAAGAGGACGGCGGGAACCTGTATACGGAGAAAGAGTACTCGGACTTCGTGCTGAAATTCGACGTCAGGCTCACCGAGAACGCGAACAACGGTATCGGCATTCGCGCGCCTCTGGTCGGGGACGCCGCCTATGCCGGCATCGAGATCCAGGTGCTCGACGACGGCGGATCGCAGTACACGACCCTGAAGCCATTCCAGTACCACGGCTCGATCTACGGCATGGTCGCGCCGAAGCGCGGTTCTCAGAAGCCGGTCGGAGAATGGAACTCCGAGGAGATCACAGCGGACGGCCGTCACATCACCGTCAAGCTGAACGGCACGACGATCGTCGATGCGAACCTCGACGACATCAAGGACGGGGAGATGCTGAAGACGCACCGCGACCTCACCAAGCCGGAAGGCTCGCGCGGGATCGCCAACACGAAAGGACACATCGGCTTCCTCGGGCACGGCGCCCGCGTGGAGTTTCGCAACATCCGGATCAAAGAGCTGAAGAGCGGCGCGAAAAAATAGCGAAGAAGAGCCTGCCTCGCCGAAGCGCGAAGCGCGAAGGCGGGTTCGTCACAACGAATCGCGGTTCGTTCGTCATCGGGCGCAAACAGGCGGCAGGCCTTCGCCGTCTAAGCCACCATGCCGATGACGCGTCGCCAGTTCGCTGCCGCCCTCACAGCGACGTTTCCTATGGCGTTGGCGACGAAGCTGATCGGCGCAGCGGCTGAGATCAGGCGGCCCAGCGATCGATTCCTCCAGTCACGGCTCAACGCACTGCTCGACGTCACCTCCGTCCCTGGATTCGCGGTGGGAGTGCTGCGCGACGGACGTCTCGCGTGGGAGAGATATCAAGGCGTGACCGAGGCGGGGACGCGCCATCACGTCGGTGCGGACACGCTCTTTCACGCGGCCTCCCTCGGGAAGCCGGTGTTCGCATACGCGGCGTTGCGCCTGGCGGAGCAGGGCAGGCTCGATCTCGATCGCCCGCTGAAGTCGTACGTGGCCGACCACGCGCCGGCGGACCCGCGCGGCGAGAAGATCACTGCCCGCCACGTGCTGACTCACTCGTCAGGGCTGCGCAACTGGCGCAGTGCGCTCGACCAGCCGCTCGTCCCGGACTTCGATCCGGGCTCCCGCTTTCAATATTCAGGCGAAGGGTTCTATTACCTGCAGCGGACGATCGAGAAGATCGCGGGCTGCTCGATCCAGCAGTTCATGGAAGACGCGCTGTTCCGCCCCTTCGAGATGCCCTCATCCACGTACGCGTGGCGTCCGGATACTGACGGCCGTCTCGTCTTCGGCCACAGCCGCGGCGCCGTGGCCCGCGGCCAGCGCGACTTCAACCTGCGCATGGTCGCGCACGCGGAACAGCAGCGGAAACCGCTGGCCGCATTCACCCACGACGATCTCGTGGCCGCAATGCAGGCCCTCCCTTCCTCGCCGCCGCCGCTGCCGAACTTCATCCCGACCAACGTGGCCGCAAGCCTGCTCACGACCCTGCACGACTACGCCAGCTTCCTGTCACGCATCCTCACGCCGCGCAGCGGACCGGCGGAGCTGAGCGGCCCGATGCGCGAGCAGATGGTGTCGCCGCAGGTTCGCCTGAATCACGCCCTCGCCTGGGGACTTGGATGGGGTATCGAGACGATGGCAGGCCGTGAGTACCTGTGGCACTGGGGCGACAACGGCACCATCAAGAACTTCGTGCTGGTGCACCTGCCATCGCGTTCGGCGGTCGTCGTCTTCACCAACGCCGCGCAGGGGATGCGGCTCGCGGAGGCGATCGTCAACGCCGCTTCGTCGTCTGAGCACCTGGCGTTTGACTGGTTGTGACATCCGGGATCCGGGATCCGGGGTCCGGGATCCGAACGAATTGCTAATCAGAGGCAACCTGCGGCATGGATTCACGCCGGCGCTCCCCGCATCCGTAAGCCCGGATCCCGGACCCCGGACCCCGGATCCCGGTAATCAACTTCTCGCGTACCCGCTAACCGCCGACCGCTTCCCCCCTTGCCTGTGCGCTTCGTCGCTCAGTGCATGGACGCCGCTGGCGTCGATCCAGCGGTTGTAGAAATTGAAGAGCGCGCACACGGTGATCGCGAAATACAACGCTTCGTCGGTCCAGCCCGCCGCGCGCGCGGTGTCGAGGTCGGCGGCGGTGATTCGGGGTGAATCGTGATTCACCTTGTCGATGAAGCGGAACAGTGCCTTGTGCTGCTCGTCGAGTGCTGATGACTCGACGTCTTCCATCACACCCTTGACCAGGTCCTCGTCCCCGAGCAGCTCCGCCGCAACTGCGGCGTGGGACTTCAGTCAAAACGGGCAGTGATTCCGCTGTGAGGTATACGCGGCGATCAGCTCACGCAGGCCGGGACTGAGCGGCGCCGCCCCGCGCAGGATCTCCTGTGTGAACCGCGCCAGGTGTGTCGTTGCCGATGGAAGATACGCGAACAGATGCCAGATCTGCGGGTACTCGCTGCCCTGCTTCTGCATTTGCTCGATCAGGGCGCGGTACGGGCCTTCCTTCGGGTTCTCCTCCACCTCGGGAAGGAACATGGGATCCATCGGGGTCATCAGAAACTCACCTTGACGGCGAACTGCAGCAGCCGTGGCGATCCGGCCGAGAGGATGCGGCCGAAATTCGCCGAATTCAGATCGGCGACGGGCAGTCCGAAATTCGGATGGTTCAGCACGTTGAAGGACTCGACCCGGAACTGGAGCCGCGTGTCTCCACCGAAGTCGACCGTCCGGACCAAGGATACGTCGAGGTTCGTGTACGCGGGCGCCCGCGCGATGTTCCGGCCCGAATCGCCGAACTGACCCGCCTGTGTCTGCGGATCGAGCCGCTGGAACGCGGATCGGCTCAGCCACTGGTCGACCGTATGCGGTGCGTCGTTCGGGTCGCCAACCAGGTTCGGCCGGCTGGCGGCAAAGCCGGAGATGGGAGGGCTGTTGGCCTGCAGCGCGACGTTGGCCGAATCCGAGACCGTGAACGGCGTCCCCGAGTTGTGGGTGGTGATGACGTTCAGCTGCCAGTCGTCCAGGATCGCGCGCACGACCACCGGCAGCGACGCGGAGACGCGCGGTTCCCAGCTGGCGCTGGCGACGAAACGGTGCCTGGCGTCGAACAGGGAAGGGCCGTACTCCGCGTCGAGGTCGAACGGATTCTGGGCGAGATCGTTCTCACCCGCGAGCGGCTTCGCCGCGGCACCCGACAGGTTCATCGCCGAGAGATGATCCATCGACCGCGACAGCCAGTACGAGACGTTGAACCCGAGACCTGCCGCGAAGCGGCGTGACCCGCTCAACTGCAGCGAGTTGAAATTCGACGTCGTGATGTTCTTCAACATCGCGATCGTCGAGAAGTCGCACGTGCCGCCATCGGCCGGGCAGTTGGCGTAGATCCGCCGGCGGTCGGCGTTCTGTGCCGTCGCGCCCGGGCCGTACACGGCAGGATTCGCTTCGACGTTGCGTGGAAGGCGCGACCCGGCGGCCCCCACGTACCGCGCTTCCACGAGGTAGCTGGTGCCAAGTGAGCGTTGAACGCTCACGTTCCAGTTCTGTGTGTACGGCGGCTTCGCGTCGAGATCCATCCCGAACACCGTCGACGGCCGCACGAAGGTGTCGGGTGCCGGGAATGGCCGACCCTGGTACGGGTTGGCGAAATTCAACCCGGCGCCGCTGAACTGGTTGAACTGCGCCGACGGGATCGCGCTGATCGCCACCTGCGACGTCGTACCGGCGCCATTCTGAAATTGATCGTAAAAGAGTCCATAGCTCGTGCGGATCGACCAGCGCCCGTCGCCGGCCGGATCCCAGGCAATGCCGACACGCGGCATGAACGCATTGGCCGACTTCGCAATCCCTTCACCGACGCCGGCATCCCCCGGAAAGAGCAGCCCCTTCGGCGCATCGGGACGAACCGTCGACTGCACCCCGGGCACGAACGTGTTCAGGCGATCCTCGGTCTCGGTGAACGGATTGATCCGCTCGTACCTGAGCCCGTAATTCACCGTCGTCGTGCGATTGAGCCGCCACTCGTCCTGCAGATACGAGCCGACGTTCCACAGCCGTACGCCACGGTTGAAGTCGCCCAGACCCTGATAGAACGTCACCGGCGCGCCGAGCAGCAGGTTCGCGATCGCGTTGTTGGTGGGGAAGGTGCCGGCGAACACGAAGAATGCGTTCGGCGCGATCGCCTGGAACATGTCGATCCCGGTGTGCCGCAGCTCTCCGCCCGCTTTCACGAGATGCCGGCCGACCGTCCAGCTGAGGCCGTCCTGCACCTCGAACGTCGTTTGCGTCGAGTTCCGCGGACCGGTGATCGCGCCGCCGATTGGGGTGTACCCGCTGACGTTGAAGAAGGGTGGCCCCTGGCCAATCTCGTTGGAGGACGCGTAGCCGAATCCGAGCTCGCTCGGCGGTGTCCGGTTCAGGCGCTGGTCGAAGAAGAACTTGTGGCGGAGCCAGGTCGCGCGCAGCGAATTGGTGAGCGTGGCGCTCATGATCCTGGTGGCCGACACCAGCACCGAATGCGTCGCCAGATCGTCCCGCGTCGGGTAGCCCGGGACATCGGTGCCACGCACCGAGATTGGGTTGATGTTGTGTCCTCCCGAGTAGGAATACCGGGCGAACAGCTGATCGTTCGATGACGGGTTGACGTCGATACGCGTACCGATCTGGTCGAGCTCGTTCTCGCCGACGACGGTCTCGCGATGGATCGAAGGGGACACATTGCCGAGCGGATAGAGGTTGACGACGTTCTGTCCGACCGGGTTGATCGCGGCGGGAGGAATCTGGTTGCCCGGGACTGGCACGCCTCCGGCGGCGAAGTTGATCAGAGGACCGGACATCCCCGAGAAGTCCCCCTGGCGCTCCTGCGGGGTCGGCACCGTGGCGCTGGTCGTGAGACCCTGGTCGTTCCGGAACCCTTCGTAGTAGCCGAAAAAGAACGCACGGTTCGCGCGGACCGGGCCCCCGAGCGTGATCCCGAACTGGTGCTGGTCGAGCGGCTCGACCTCGCGCGAGAAGAAATTGCGCGCATCGAACGCGTCGTTCCTGAGGAACTCGTAGGCGCTGCCGTGCAGCTGGTTGCCGCCGCCGCGCGTGACCACGCTCGTCGTCGCGCCGGCCGTGCCCCCGTACTCGGGCGGCGCGCTCTGCGTCAGGATGCGGAACTCCGCGATCGCGTCGACCGGCATCTTCAACGCGTAGCCGCCGTCCATCCGGTTCATGTTCTGCGCGCCATCGACCAGGTAAATGTTCTGCTCCGGCCGCATGCCGTTGACCGCGTAGGCCTGCCCCTGGCGGAGGGATCCGCCGGCGGTTGCCACGCCCGCGGTCAGCGGCGCGACCCCGGTCTGCAGGAGCCCGAGCTGCGTGAAGTTCCGGCCATTCAGCGGCAGGTCCACGAGCTCGCGGCCGGTGACGACGCGGCCGAGCGCATTCGACGATGTTTCGACGAGCGGCACACCACCGGTCACGGTGACGGTCTCGGCTACTGTCGACACTTCGAGCGGCAGGTCGAGTCGAACGGTCTGTCCGACAGTGACGACGATCGCGTCGCGGACGACGGACCCGAACCCCGTGGCCTTCACCGTGACGCGATAGGAACCGATGGGAAGCAGCTGGAGACGGTAAAGGCCATCCGTGGTCGCGAGGGTCTCTCGCCGGAACCCGGTATCCCTGTGCTCGGCAATGATGGCGGCAGCGGGAACGGCACTTCCAGTGCGGTCGGTGACCGCTCCTTCGATGGTCCCTGTCGGATCCTGTGCGAGCGCCTTGCCGCCGGTGGCGAGAACGAAGATGAGCGCGATCAAAGATCCGAGAACACGGTGCGGCGTCGTCGTCACGCAACCTCTCCGAGTGGTGCGGCGACGCGAGCCCCGCAGAGGGGCACACGGACTCCGTGTGGACGGTCCCAGAGGGTCGAAATCGCCGGATGTGCGGACGGACTCTACTTTCCGGTTCCCGGAAGGGTCAATACTCTGAACGAGCTAGCCGCAGTCCGCAGCCCGCAGTCCGCAGCCCGCAGCCCGCAGTCCGGCGTCTGCAGCCTGCCCTGGCCAGATCTGTGGAAACGTGGCCCGATCGGACCGCGGGCGGCGGATTGCGGTCAGTCTTGATGCAGCGCCGCGAGCAAATCGGTCTTCGCCGCCCGCATGGCCGGAAGCAGACAGATCAGGAGCGCCACTATGCCGAAGACGAGTGCGGCGGCACCCAGTGAGAGCGGATCGGCAGCCTGGACTTCGAAGAGCTGACCAGCGAGCGCACGGCCGACGAAGATCGACACGACGATGCCGAGAGCGATGCCGACGCCGATCATGCGCGATCCTTCGCCGAGGATCAGCCGCAGGATGTCGTGCTTCTGTGCGCCGACGGCCTTGCGCACCGCAATCTCCTTCACTCGCGATCCCACCGAGAGCGACAGGACGCCGTAGATACCGACCAGCGCGAGCGCGGTCGCCAGGATCGAGAACCCGATGAGCAGTCGCATCGCAAAGGTGCGCGGCGCGATCGAGTCGCGGCGAATCTGCGCCATGGTGATGAAGTGCTCGACCGAGGCGGTTGGATCGACTGCATGGATCTCGCGGCGGACGAGCGCCGCGACGCTATTGGGATCGGACGAGGTCCGGAGCGCGAGGTGCTTCGAGAAGGCGCCGTACTGCCAGAACGAGAAATACACCTCGGGCTCGGCCCGCGCGCTGAGCGCTTCGGTCCTGGTGTCGGACACGATCCCCACGATCTCGATGGAGCGCTTCAGGTCGTCGGGAAACCGCATCTGGCGTCCGAGTGCGCCCGAACCGGGGAAATATTTCTGCGCGAACGACTGGTTGACGACCGCAACTCTCGGCGCTTCGGCATTGTCGGTCGATCGAAACCCGCGGCCGTCGACGATTCCCATCCCCATCAGATCGAAGTAGTCGGGCGTAATCGACCGGAACGGCACGTTCAGCTGCCCGCCGACAGTGTCGGCACCGGCCTGGCCGACGAGTTCCAGCGTCCCCGGCCATTTGTTCCCGGTCAGCGGCAGGCCCCAGACGAACGCTGTCTTGACGACGCCGGGCAGCGCGGCCACGCGCTCGAGGACCGAGATGTGGAATTGCCTAGAGGTCCCCGGCGTGACGTTGGTCACCGTCACGGCGAGCACACGCTCTGTCTCATACCCGGGTCTCACGCTGGCGAGCCGGCTGGCGGTCCGGACCAGGAGCGCTGCTCCGGCGAGCAGGCCCACCGTGCAGATCACTTGCACCGTAGCGATAGCAGCGAGGAGACGGCGTTCACCACGTCCTGCGCTGCTGCGCGAGCCCTTCAATGAGCCGGCCCCGGGTGAGGAAGCGCGCAGGGCAGGCAGCAGGCCCGCGATGAGTGCGGCCACCACCGCAGCGGCGAGGCCGAAGGCGAAGACGGGCCAGCCCACGTTCACCGACTCCGCGCGCGGCACCGCCTGGCCGCCAATCGCCTTGAACATCCGGATGCCGGCCACCGCGAGCGCCGCACCGCTGGCCGCGCTGATCATCGCGATCGCGCCTGACTCGGTGAGAACCTGACGGAAGAGCCGCAGGCGCGAGGCCCCGAGCGCCGCGCGCATCGCATACTCGCGATGGCGCTGCAGGCCGCGGGCGACGAAGAGGCCGGCGACGTTCACCGATGCGACCAGAAACAGCAGCGCCACCGAGCCGAAGAGCGGAAGGAGCAGCCGGCCCGCGTCTTCGTTCAGCACCTGGACGACCGGCCGGACCGAGGGCGTGAGGACTGCCAGATCGGGGTCGGTCGCTCCAAGCCGGCCCGCCAGGGTCGTCAGCTCGGTCCGGGCCTGATCCGGCGTGACGCCGTCACGCAGGCGGGCGACGGTGTTCCAGCCGCGGGCGCGTGGCGCGGTCTCATCGGGCGTGAACGCCACCCAGAAATCCACCGGCGCATCGACGTCATAGTTGGGCTCGGTCGCGTTTCCGGGATCCGGAAGAAAGCGGATGCCGGGCGGCATCACCCCGACGACGGTCAGCGGTGCGGGTTGGCGGCTGATGCGAATCGCGGTTCCGACGACCGCGGGATCCCCCTTGAACTGCCGCTGCCAGAGCTCGTAGCCGAGAATGATGCCGGTGGCCGGGACCTTCGGTCTCGACGCCTCTGCCTCGGTGAACTCCCGGCCATGGAGCGGCCTCATGCCGAGCGTGGAGAAGAAGTTGCGAGTGACGACCATGCCGCCCAGCGACTGGCTGCCGTCCGGCAGGACGAGAAAGTTGAACGTCCAGCGATAGAGCGCCGGCGGCTCCAGGGTCCGACTTTCGCTTTTCCACTGGATCCACTGCGCAAACCACGTCCCCTGGGTGTAGGGGCGGCCGTCGATCCGTCTCGGCGACACCAGCACCAGTCGATCGGGTGCGGCGTAGGGCGGGGGCGACAGCAGGACGCCCTGAATCAACCCGAACATCGCCGCCGCCGCCCCGATTCCCAGGGCGAGCGTGACAATCGCGGCTGCCGCGAATGCAGGCGCTTTTCGCAACTGACGCAGCGCGTAACGAACATCTTCCATACTAGATCCGAGGGGCTTCGCCCCTCGGACTCCCTTACACCGTCGCTCGCAGGGGCCCCTGGCCCCACTCCGCTCCGGTGGGCGCGCCCGTGGCGCGCCTAGTTTGTTGTACGGCTCGACGCTCTTCGGGTCGGCCCGTATCGCGGACTTTGACGAGCTGTGAAGGTCGTTGGTTGGTCAGCCCGTAAGAACTCGCTTGTAAACCCGCGAACCCGTTGACACCTCAACCGTAGGCAGGCATGCTCCGGGAATTCCAGCCTTGCGATGAGTTCCGACCTGCCAGCCGCACGGTGTCTCAATTGCGGCAAATCGCTGACCGGCCCGTTTTGCAGCCAGTGCGGCCAACGCGTGATTCCGGCCTATCCCACATTGCGCGAGCTTGTCGGCGACGCCTGGCAGGAGTTGAGCGGCTACGACGGGCGCGTGATCAGGACCTTCCGTCACCTCATGTGGCGGCCGGGCGCGTTGACGCTGGAAGTGCTCGAAGGCCATCGGGCGCGCTACGTCTCTCCGGTGCGGGTCTACCTGGTGGCCAGCGTCATGTATTTCCTGATCGCCGCCGCGTCCCCGAACGTGGTGCCGCCGCCCAGGCCTCCATCGCGTGGCGACTTCAACATCGATCTGCGCGATCCCGAAGCGGCCGCCGCCCGGCTCTCCCCGGAGAGGCGCGCCGAGATTCTGAGCGGCGTCGAGCGCGCCCCGTGGTGGATGCGGCCGGTTCTTCGATCCGCCGTCCTCGACCCGATCGACTTCAAGCGACGAGTGATGCTGAACCTGCCCCGGGTGCTGTTCGCCCTGGTACCGGTGTGCGCGGCGATCCTGGCGCTCTTCTATCGCCGGCGGCGTTTCTCGCAGCACCTCATCTTCGCCCTGCACGTGCATGCGGTGATCTTCCTCACCGCGGCGGTTGGTGAGGCTGCCGACTTCAGATACAGCGCCGCCGTGGTCCAGACGGTGGGGCCGCTGATGTTCGTCTTCACCGTGGTGTACGTGCTGCTGGCGCTACGGACGGTGTACCGTGAGCGCTGGCGCTCCATCGTGCTGAAGTCGCTCGGCGTGACGATGATCTACGGCATCGCCTGCCTGATCGGGCTTCTCGGCACACTCGCGTGGGCATCGTTGTCGTGATTCACACCTGAGTCGGATCCGATGTGGCGGCTCCCTTGCAAATACGCAATGGGTGTGCCCTATCGCACAGCGGAGCTCGCGGCATCCGGCCATACTCCCTGAAAGCGGGCCGACCAGGCGGACGGACTGCTGTGGATCGACGTCCGCCGACCACCGCACAAGGGAGAATGAATGAAGACACTGAAGATCTCGATAGTGGCGGCGACGGCCGTCTGCATGGCGTTGAGTGGGGTGGTTTCGGTCGCGCAGGAGAGAATCCCGGAGCTGCAGCGCGAGGGTGCCACCGGAGCGAATACGACGACGTTGTCCGGCTGCGTAGCGCGCGGCACCTCAACCGGAACCTACACGCTCACGAGCCTTGCGAAGAAGGGGGCCGCGTCGACGGACGCCGACCAGCCACGGACAGTCGCTTTGGGCGGAACTGAGGTGGACTTCGCCCCGCACGTGGGTCATACCGTTTCGGTGACCGGGACCTACGTCGCCGCAATGGAGTCCACTGGTCCGACCGGCACCGCCGGCACGGAGAAGCCGGCGCCGACAGCTGACCTTACCAAGCCGCTGCGCACTCTCACCATAAAGTCGTTGAAAATGATCGCGGACTCCTGCTCTGAGGCCGCGGAGTAACTGGAACAGTCTCGACGCGCCTGCGATCTCCTGCAGGCGCGCCTGGTTTTCCCATGCGTGACACCACTTCGACCGCGCCGAACCATTCCAACCACTGTCCCGGCGGCTGTCCGAACTCCGGCCGGCTGAATCTGCTGACATCGATGGTGCGCTACTACATCTGCGACAGCTGCGCGCGGCACTGGCAGGTCGCGCGCCTCGACGTCCCCGAACCGCCGGAGACGTTCTCTCCGGCTGCGACCGTGTGACGCCCATGCTCGTCGTCTCGACAATCGCGTAGCTTCCGCCTTCAGGCGGAAGTCTGGACGGGCGACGACAAGCACTTCAGTTGTTACACCACCGTCCACTAATATTCCCGCGTGGTCAAACATCTTCTCTGTGTGCTTCTGTCTGCGGTCGCCGTCATGCCCGTCGCGGCCGCCGATCGCCCGAACATCATCTTCATCATGTCGGACGACCACGCCGCGCACGCGATCAGCGCCTACGGATCGAAGGTCAATCAGACGCCGAACATCGATCGCCTCGCCCGCGAGGGGATGGTGCTGCGCAATGTCTTCGTGACCAACTCGATCTGCACCCCGAGCCGCGCGGCGATTCTCACCGGGCAGTATTCACATCTGAACGGTGTCCCCGTCTTCAACCGGTTCGACAGCTCCCGGATGACGGTTGCGAAACTGCTGCAGTCGGCGGGGTATCACACCGGCATGATCGGCAAGTGGCACCTGGGCAGCGATCCCGCCGGCTTCGACCGCTGGGAGATCCTGCCGGGGCAGGGCGCGTACATGAATCCGCTGCTCTATACCGCGACCGGCGAGAAGACCTACACCGGCCGGTACGTGACCGACGTGATCACGGATCTGGCGATCGAGTTCATCAAGAATCGGCCGCGCAATCAGCCCTTCTTCCTGATGGTTCACAACAAGGCGCCGCATCGTCCATGGGAGCCGGACGAGGCCCATCGCGCGCAGTTCGCCGACAAATGGATTCCCGAGCCCGAGACGTTCTGGGATTCCTGGGCGACCAGGACCGACGCCCTGCACGAGAACCTGCAGCGGGTCGCAGGCGACATGACGAGGCGCGATCTGAAGCTCGTGCCGCCGGCAGACCTGAAAGGGCCGGAGCTCACCACCTGGCTCTCAACGAAGCCCGACACGGTGACGATCACCCGCGACGGCAAGGAGGTGACGCTCACGGGCGAGGCGCTCGCACGCTGGAAGTACCAGCGCTACATGCGCGACTACCTGGCGACGGTTCAGTCCGTCGACGACAACGTCGGACGCCTGCTCGGGTTCCTCGACACCGCAGGCCTCGCAAAGAACACCATGGTCATTTACACGAGCGATCAGGGATTCTTCCTGGGCGACCATGGCCTGTTCGACAAGCGCTTCATGTACGAAGAGTCCTTGCGCATGCCGTTTCTCGTGCGATGGCCGGCGGCGATCAAGGCAGGATCACGCAGCGACGCGATGGCGCTGAACGTGGATTTCGCGCCGACGTTTCTCGAGGCGGCCGGTGTCAGGGTTCCCGCCGAGCTGCAGGGCCGCAGCCTGCTGCCGGTTCTCCGGGGCAAGACTCCGGCGGACTGGCGGTCGTCGATGTACTACCGCTACTACCACGATCCCGGCGACCACAATACGCGGGCGCACTACGGCGTGCGCACGTCGACGCACAAGCTGATTTATTTCTGGAAGAAGGATCAGTGGGAGCTGTTCGATCTGGTGCGGGATCCGAACGAGCTCCACAACCTGTATGGCCAGCCGGGTCAGGAGAAGCTGACCGAGACTCTCAAGGCGGAGCTCCAGCGACTGAAGCAGGTCGTCAAAGACGACGATCAATTCGCCAACGAGCAGCCGCCGAACGGTGTCGACGGGCAGGCGGCGAAGTTGCGGGGAAAGTAGAAGGAGCCACCTGCTACCGGTATTCGAGCGCGGTGCCGCTGTTCGGCATGGCATCGACGAACGACCGCCACGCGAGCTCGACGCGGCCGCTGTTGGCGGCCAGCTCGCCGCCGTACCACGCGATGTCGCCACCCTTCGGCGTCGGGCTGGCCCACATCCGCCGCACGGTGATGTTCACCCCGATGAGCGCGACCCGCACCGTGAAGAGTGGTGGCGGCGGCGCCGCGCTGCGGGTGCGCGGGATCTCGAGGCGCATGCCTTCCTTGCTGATGTCGACGAGATGAGCGGGGACGCCACCCACGATCGCGTCGAATCGCACCGGCTTCCGCACCGATCGGCGCTCGGGCCGGCTCTCGAGCATCGCCATGTGGGCCATGCAGACGAGCGCCGCCTGCTCGACCGGGCGGCACAGATACATCGCATCGCACTTCACCGCCAGCGCCTCTGCCGCCGGGTCGGCCGGTCCGAGGACGATGCCGGGCGCCTTGGCGTTGCGCATCCGCTCCCGGCTCACCGCCTGAAGCCCTCCGCGGAACGCGAAATCGAAATCGGCCACGAGCAGCGAAAACGGCCGCTCGTTCAGTTCCTGGAACGCGCGCGAGACGGTCGTCGTCCGGACCGGCTCGAACCCTTCGGCGTACAGCCAGTCAGCGACGGAGGCGCACTCCATGGCGTGCGGGGTGGCAACGACGATGCGTGGACGAGAAGGCATTCCGCTTCAGAAAGCAGCGGCCGTGCCAGCCCCAATTAGGCCCAAAACTGTCGGACAGAGGGCGAACGGACAACGATTCTGAGGGCGATGGGCGCGATCCGTAATAGCCCGCGGCCATGCCTCCCCGACTGCGGACCGCGGACTGCGGACCGCGGATCGCGCTAACGCGAGGATGTGCCGAGGGCACTCTCGCTGGTGATCCCGGAGCCCTCGGTCACCACATACGATCGTCCGGCGCGGAGGCCCGTGAGCCGTTGCTTCGTCCCGTTCGGCCAGTCGATGGCCACCTCGTCGGCGGCCGAGGCGGAACCCAGGCCGAAGGTGAGCGGCAGCTCCGACTGTGAGAGATAGCTCGATCCGGTGCGGACCATCCGCGTCTGCACCGCGCCCCCGGCCTTGACGCGCACGTGGGCGCCGATCGCGTCCCGGTTCGACTTCACGCCGCGCAGTGTGAGCCGGAAACTGTTGCGGCCCTGGCTGATGTCGTTCCGGTAGAGGGCCGCCGGTCCGCCGTTGGTCGTGATCAGGATGTCGAGATCGCCATCGAGGTCGATGTCCCCGAAGGCCGCGCCGCGGCCCACCTTGGGCGCGGCGAAGTCGGCCCCCACCTCGCGCGCGACGTCCACGAACTGTCCCTTGCCGCGGTTGTGAAACAGGTGCGGCGTTTCGGCGTAGTTGACGCGGCCGGTTCGCGCGACGCGGTCGTCGATGTGGCCGTTGACGACGAGCAGGTCGAGCAGCCCGTCGAGATCGGCATCGAAGAAGAAGCAGCCGAAGCCGAGCGTCGTGCGACTGGCCTTCCCGAGCTCCGATCCCGGCGCCCGATCGGCATACACGCCGGGGCGCACCGGGCTGTAAAGGCCCAGCATCTCGCCTGAGAAATTGGTCACCACCAGCGACGGCGCGCCGCTGTTGTCGAAGTCGGCGGCGTCGGTCCCCATGCCCGCCCGTGCGCGCCCATCTTCGCTGAACGCCAGGCCGGCCTGGGCGCCGACTTCCTGGAACGTCCCGTTGCCGCGGTTGCGATACAGCTTGTTCGGCTGCGTGTCGTTCGCGACGAACAAATCCGGCCAGCCATCGACATCGAAATCCAGCATCGTGATGCCGAGCGCCTTCGAGGTGGTATCGAGCAGACCCGACTTGTCCGTCACGTCCTCAAAAGTGCCGTTTCCCTTGTTCCGATAGAGCCAGGATGTCGCGCCGGGATACGCCTCCGGCGTGCAGTAGGACTTGGTCTTGCCATCGGCGCTGCAGAAGATGTCGCTCTGCGGCGTCCAGCGCACGTAGTTGCAGATCACGAGGTCGAGCAGGCCGTCGCGGTCGTAGTCGATCCACAAGGCCGACGTGCTGAAGCCGGTGCGGTTGCCGAGACCAGCCTTGCCGGTGACGTCGACGAAGCGTCCTTCACCCGCGTTGCGGAACAACCGGCTCTGGCCCACGCCGGTCACCGCGAGATCCTGGCGCCCGTCGTTGTCGAAGTCGCCGGCGGCAGCGCCCATCGCGTAGATCTGGACGTCGAGACCGGCCTTTGCCGTCACGTCCTCGAACGCGCCCTGACCGTTGTTGCGGAACAGGCGCAGCGCGCTCGCCTGCGCCGGCGCCCCGGGATCGAGGCTGATGCCGCTCATGAAGAGCACGTCCTGGCGGCCGTCGCCGTCGGCATCGAACACGGTGACACCCGAGCCCAGCGTCTCCGGCAGGTACTTGCGTCCGGTCGCGCCGGTTGCGTGGTGGAACCGGATGCCTGCCGCGTTGCTCACGTTCACGAGCTGAAACGCGGGGGCCCCGCCTTCACGCTGCGCGTTAGGGCGGGCAAGCTGTGCCGCGTCAGCCCGCATGAGGCCGGCAATCGTGCACGCAGCAACCACCGGGAGCAGGCGGGGGCGCGCCGTCACTGCAGGCTCACCAGGCCTTTCCGCACCGCGATCAACACGAGCTCGGCCGCCTTGTGCACGCCGAGCGTCGCCATCAGGTTCGTCCGGTGGACCGCGACCGTGTTGGCGCTGACCCCGAGCAGCTTTCCAATCTCGCGGTTGGTCCGGCCCATCGCGATCAGCCGCAGGACCTGAATCTCGCGCGCGCTGAGCTGCGCGAACCGTTCGTCTTCCGCCGCGTCCGCGCCCGAGGGCGGACCTTCGATCGCCGCTGCGAGCTCGGGGCTCAGGAACCGCTTGCCCGCAGCCACCGCCCGGACCGCGCGAATCAGGTCGGTCTCGAGCGCGTTCTTCAGGATGTAGCCCTTGATGCCCGCGTTCAGCGCGTTCCGCACATACTGCACGTCGTCGTACATGCTGAGCATCAGGATGGCACGGTCGGGCCGGCGGCGGAGGATCTCGATCGCCGCGTGCAGGCCGTTGATCTCGGGCATGTTCATGTCGAGCACGACGACGTCGGGATCGAGACGTTGATCGAGATCGATCGCTTCGGCGCCGCCGCCGGCTTCGCCGATGACCTCGATGTCCATTTCGTCCTCGAGAATGCGCCGGAACCCCTGGCGTACGAGCGCATGGTCGTCGGCCAGAACCACTCGAATCCGCGTCACGACGCCACCTCCGGCTGCTCGTCCGTTGCAAGACACCCGGGCACGCGCAGATGGACGATGGTCCCTCCGCCCGCGCTCCGTCGCACGTCCAGTTCACCGCCGATCAGCTCGGCGCGCTCGCGCATGCTCACCATCCCCATGCCCCGTGCCGGATCGGCCGCGGACGCCGGGGTCGAAATCCCGGTGCCGCGGTCCTCGACGGCGAGCTCCAGGTTGCCGTCGCCGCAGGTGATTCTCACCCACGCGTCGGGCGACCCGGAATGCCGGGCCGCGTTGCTCAGCGCCTCCTGGACGATGCGATACACGTGGATCGCGCAGTCCTCGCGCACCGCGTCGAGCGGCCCGGCGGCGACCAGGCGGGTCTGGATGCCGGTCTGCTGCTGAAACTGCTCGACGCATCCTTCGAGCGCGCGCGCGAGACCGAAGTCGTCGAGCACGCCCGGATGCAGCCACTGCGATCGATGACGGATCCGATCGAGCGCCTGCTGTGCGATCCCGCGCACCTGTTCGAGATCGGATCCGAGCGGCGTCCCGGCGGGCGCCTGGCGCCGGAGCCGTCCGAGCAGGGTGCCGATCGCGGTCAGGATCTGGCCGAAGTCGTCGTGCAGCTCGCGCGCGAGCGAGCGCTGCACGTCCTCCTGGACCCGCAGCATCCGCTGCGACAACGTCCGCAGCTGGGCGTTGAGCGCCTCGACTGCCAGGAAGGCGCGCCGGTTCGACACCACGACCCACGCCCCCAGGCTGGCGGTGACCACGAGGATCACACCGACCAGCAGCAGGATCTCGCGCCCGACGCGATCGTAGACCGCGCGATTGGCGCGCGCCGCTTCCTCCTGGACCTGATTGTTGGCGATCAGGAACTGCGACACCAGCCCGTCGATCGCGCGATGCTGCGGGATCAGCGTGCTCTCGACCTCGTGGCGCGCCGCGGGCTCGTCGGTGCGGCTCAGCGCGAACATCGCGGTCACGTCGCGCCAGTAGGCGTCGACGCTCTGCGCCAGCCGCGCCTGCTGCGCAGGATCGCGGGCCGCCGGCGCGAGCTCCTGCTCGAGCCGGGTCGCCTGCGCGAGGTCCTGGCGGACGCGATCGAAGGCCGGCTGCCAGCCCGGCAATGGGTAGGGCTCGGTGCGATCGATCATGTCGCGCATCAGCACCGCCAGCGAGGCCAGGTCATTCTGAATCCGGAGCAGCTGCAGCGAGTCCTTCCGATTGCGCTCGCTGATCGCCGTCTGCTCGTCGCGGAGCCGCCGGATTTCGCTGTAGGTGTAGGCGCCAATCCCGGCAATCGTGCACACCCCGACCACGACGCCGACGGCCAGCGTGCGCCAGGGGGAGCGGGGCGAGGGGGGGCGGCTCATCCTTACGAAGAGTATCTGTATCAACTCCCAACGATCCACCGATCCAACGATCCAAGGGAAATCCCTCGAAGAATGCGGGTTCACCCTTCTCCGAAGGACGTCCCTTTGGATCGTTGGATCGGTGGATCGTTAGGAGTTGACAGAAGTATTACGTTGCCGCCCGCGCGGCGCTGCTACGGTAATGCGTCGCGCCTTGTCGGCGCGCTCAACTGACGGAGCAGACTCGGATGGCCGTGGCAGTTTTGAAGTACGGACGGAAATACCAGAGCGGATTGAACTGGATTACGGCGACGGCGATGACCGGCTTTCATGTCGGGGCCATCGCCGCGTTCTTCTATATCGACACCGGCGCAATCCTCACCGCTCTCATCCTCTATATCGTCGCCGGCATGTTCGGCATCGGGATGGCCTACCACAGGCTGCTGACCCACCGCAGTTACGGGACGCACAAATGGGTCGAGTACCTGCTCACCTGGTGCGCCACGCTTGCGCTCGAAGGCGGGCCGATTTTCTGGGTCGCCACCCATCGCATCCATCATCAGCACTCCGATCAGGAGGGGGACCCGCACACGCCTCGCGAAGGCACGTTCTGGGCGCATATGGGCTGGATTCTGATGGGGGAGGGGATGCACCACGACCGAACGGTGCTCGGCCGCTATGTCCCGGACCTGGTTCGGGATCGCGTGCACGTCGCCCTCTCGACCTGGCACTGGACCTCGAACGTGCTGGTCGGCCTGGGGCTGCTGGCGTTCGGCGGCCTCCCCTACGTGTTGTGGGGCATCTTCTTCCGCACGACCCTCGGCCTGCACGCCACGTGGCTGGTCAACTCCGCCACGCACAAGTGGGGCTCACGCCGGTTCGCTACGCGAGACGACTCGACCAACAACTGGTGGGTGGCGCTGCTGACGTTCGGCGAAGGGTGGCACAACAACCACCACGCGCACCCCACCAGCGCGCGCCACGGGCTGGCGTGGTACGAGATCGACTTCAACTGGATGGGGATCCGCACCCTGCAGGCTCTGGGCCTGGCCTGGGATCTCAAGCTCCCTGCCAGCCTGCGCCGCGATCGGGCGGCGGCTTAGCGGGTGGGCTCTTGGTTCCTACAATGTCAAATCCCAAGCTCCAAATCCCAAATCCCAACGCACTCCCAAGCTCCAAATCCCAAACCAATTCCCAAATCATCAAGTCCCAACGTTGGGAATTGGATGGGACTTGGTTTGGGATTTGGAATTTGGGAGTCCGTTGGAGCTTGGAGCTTGGAGCTTGGGATTTGACTTGTCTCTGTAGGGACCTCAGGCGATCCGTCGTGCGGGTGTCTGCCTGCGAGCCTTGACGACGGGCTGTTTCTCAGGCCGGCCGACGCCGGGACGCCGGTCGAAAACGGCGTAAGTCCTGAGCGACCACTCGGCGCAGCGGCGGGAGCAGCTGTGTCCGGTCTCGCGCACCAGTGAGGCGGCCGCGGTTTTCTTGCCGTCTTCAGCTTCCTCCACGATCGAATACACGCCGCCGCCTGCGCCGTCCGGCGCCGCCCATGCGGCGAAGCTGCCGTTCGGGTTCTCCACGACCGACGCCACCCAGCCGTTGTCATGGCGGGCAGTCCAGACCGCCATCAGGCGATTCGGGATGCCGTGGGTGCCGCCAGGACCGTCAGACTTTCCTGCTCGAGACATGATGCGTGTACTCCGTCGATCCGCCCACGCGGGCGGAGATCGTGCTCTCGAGCAAGCAGGGTGCCGGCAGCGGATGAGCGTGATTCCCAGAATTTCAGCCGGATGCTCGCATGACCCTTCTCTGGACCGAACAACCGTGTAGCCGGAAAACATGCGCGTGACAAATTTGTGGCCCGCCTTCGCTAAAGCTACGGCGAGGCAGGCTATGACGCTGAAGCAACGGCGCGGCAGGGCCTGGCTGGCCTGAGGAGTTGCTGGCCGCCGGCTTCGAACCACGCAAGCTGTTAGGATCGAGGGAATGCTGAAGCGCTCCTTGTGGCTCCTGGCTCTTGCGGTCCCGGTTGTAGCCGTCCTCTCGCGTGTTCCGACGGGCGTGGCCGCGGCCGATGCGCCCGCCGTCGACGTGCGACGGATCCCGAACAATGGGTTTCAGCCCGATCTCGCGGTCGGACGTGATGGCGCCATTCATCTCGTCTACTACGGTGGCGATTCGATGGCCGGCGACGTTTTCTACGTGCGATCGAAGGACGGCGGCGTGACGTTCTCGGCGCCGGTGCGGGTCAACAGCCAGCCGGGAAGCGCGATCGCGCGTGGCACGATCCGCGGACCGCAGATCGCGGTGGGACCGGACGGCCGCGTCCACGTCGCGTGGAACGGCTCCGATACCGCGCAGCCGCGCGGCGTGGCGAATCCGAAGACCGGCCGGCGCGGCAGCCCGATGCTGTACTCACGGGCGGGCGGCCAGCCGCTGCAGTTCGAGCCGCAGCGCAACCTGATGACGCACACCTTCGATCTCGACGGCGGCGGTTCGATCGCGGCCGGCGAAGGGGGCGCCGTCTATGTCGTGTGGCATGGCAACGACGTCAAGGACGGCGAGGGGGAGGCGGCGCGCCGGGTGTGGCTGGCGCGCTCGAGCGATAGCGGCGCCACGTTCGCCGCGGAGACCGCCGCGTGGTCCGAGCCGACCGGCGCGTGCGGCTGCTGCGGGATGCGGCTGCTCGCGGCCGGCGACACGCTCCGCATCTTGTACCGGTCGGCGACCGCGCAGATCAACCGGGACATCTTTTCTCTCGTGTCGTCGGATCGCGGGCGCACGTTCACCGGCTCGCGGCTCCACGAGTGGGACATCAACGCCTGCCCGATGACCAGCATGTCGATCGCCGAACAGGGGGCGCGTGTCCTGGGCGCATGGGAGACCGATGGCCAGGTGTATTTCACCGACCTCGCGGCCAGCGCCGCGGCTCCGCGTGCCCCCGCACGCACTGGTGCCGGCCGCCGGAAGCATCCACGTCTTGCGATCGACAAGGATGGCCGCGTGCTGATGGCGTGGACCGAAACGGCCTCGCCGTCTTCTTCGTCTTCTTCTTCGTCTTCTTCTTCCTCCTCTTCGGCCCACAACCATGGAGGGTCGTCGCTCTCCTGGCAGGTCTTCGGGGCCGACGGTCAGCCGATCGGCGCCGCGGGCAGCCGGCCCGGCGTGCCGCCGCTGAGCCTCGGCGTGGTGGCGTCGCGCCCGGGCGGCAGCTTCGTCATCTTCTACTGACAGCCTCGCCGGACTATGATCCGGGCGCTATTCTTTCGAGGAGTCCCATGCGCCGATTCGCACATCGCTCGATCCGTCTGGCGGCCGTCGCCCTGATTGCCGGCCTGGTGCCGGCGTCCGTTCTCGCCCAGCCGCCGAAGAAAGGTCCAGTGCTCCCGAGCGAGCAGTGGGTGCAGCTGTTCAACGGCAAGGACCTCACCGGCTGGGCCGAGGTCGGGAAGGAGAAGTGGACCGTCGAAGACGGCGTCATCCACGGCCAGGGCGTGACCAACGCCTACGGCTATCTCCGCACCGAGAAGCGATATAAGGACTTCTGGCTGTCGCTGCGTTTCAAGTGCGAAGCCGACGGCAACAGCGGCGTCTACATCCACACCGAATTCAAGGAGGGCACCGTCGACGTCAGCCAGGGCAAGCAGTTCGAGATCGATCGCACGCTCAATCACCACACCGGCGGGCTCTACGGTGAAGGCCGCGGCTGGTACGCGTGGCCGGCGCCCGAATTCGAGCAGGTGATCCGGCCGACCGACTGGAACGAGATGCTGCTGAAGGTCGAGGGCAACCACTTTGTCGCCATCCTCAACGGCATCGAGATCCTGAACTTCACTGACCCGGCGCCGAAGTCCTTCGACGGCTACATCGCGCTCCAGCTCCACTCGGGCGGGCTGGGCAACATGAAGTTCAAGGACATTTACGTGAGGGATATGTCGCTGAGGGAGACACCGGCGGCCAAGTAGACGGTCGCGGCCGCCTTATCGCGGTCCGCAGCCCGCAGCCCGGAACGCGTTCGAAGTTGCCGGATTCCCGGGCCGCGGACCGCGGACTGCGGACCGCGGTCAACGAATCTTCTGATCCGGCAATTCTTGTTTGATCCCCTCGTCGATCGGCATGCGATCGTTCTCCGGCGTGAGTCCCGTCGCCGCCATCAACTTCGCCAGTTCCTTCTTCAACTTCTCCAGCTCCGACGCCGAGGCCGGATCGGTGATCAGGTTTTTCAGCTCGTCCGCATCCTTGCGTAGATCATAGAGCTCGGCGAGATGCCGGTCGGGGCCGCCGTCACCGTGGGGATAGTGGACGTATTTCCAGTCGGCGGTGCGGACGCCGCGGACGTTCGGTGTGTAGGGGAACTGTTTCTCGTAGTTGTAGGAGTAGAACCAGCTGCGCCGCCACCGGGCATTCCCGTTCGTCACCAGGCCATTCTTCACCAGCGAGACCCACGAACGCCCGTCGATCTGGTTCAACGCCGGCGCTCCGGTGAGCTCCAGGAGGCTCGGCGCCATGTCGATGGTCAGCACCTGCTGGTCGATCACCTTGCCCTTGCCCAGCCCCGGATAGCGAACCGCCATCGGAATCCGGATGCTCGGCTCGTGCATGGTCCGCTTGTCGACCATGCCGTGTTCGCCTTCGAGCAGGCCGTTGTCACCCACGAATACCACGACCGTGTTCTCGAGCTGACCGGTCTCGTCGAGCCACTGCCGCAGCCGGCCGACGCTGTCGTCGACGCTCAGGAGCGTCGCCCAGTAGGCGTGGACCATGTTCTCGAAGTCCTTGACCGCCTCCGGGCGATCGTCCGGAAACTTCTTGCGCCAGTCGAACAACGGCCCGTAGATGCCGTGCCAGGTGTCGCGGCGCTGCTTGATCCAGTCCGGCTTGTCGTCGAGCGTGAACGCCGAAGCGGGGTAGGGCACCGGGATGCCGTCGAAGGCGTGTGCGTACTTCGGCTCCGGTGTGTAAAAGCTGTGGGTCGCCTTGTGACCGAGGATCAGCATCCACGGCTTCTGCTGATGATCGGACCGCAGCCAGTCGAGCGCGATGTCAGTGACGACGGAGGTGTAGTAGCCGGGACGCTTCTCGCGGCGCTGGCCATTGAAGTTGAACTCGGTGTCGAAATACTGGCCCTGGCCCTTGTGCGTGACGAAGTAGTCGAACCCGGGACGCGGCTCGTCGTTGTTCTCGCCCATGTGCCACTTGCCCACGTAGGCGGTCGTGTAGCCGGCGCGCTGCAGCACTCTGGGGAAGGTCTCGAGCGTGTTGGGGAGCTCGGTGAAGTTGTCGGTGACGCCATGCCGGTGCGCATAGACACCGCTCAGGAGCGACGCCCGGCTCGGCGAGCACAGCGACGTCGTCGTGAACGCATTCCTGAAGTTCACACCTTCGTTGGCGATGCGATCGATCTGGGGCGTGCGAACGTGAGGATGACCGGCATAACCGGTCGCATTCCAGCGCAGATCGTCGAGCAGGATCGCCAGGATGTTGGGGCGGCCTGGCGCCTCCGCCCTCTGGGTTCCGCGGCACGCCGAGACTACAATGGCCGCCGCGATCATCCCGAGAATGAGGGGTTGTCGCACCATGCAGGATTCTACATTCGTAGCTTCCGCCTTCAGGCGGAAGTCGAAGGCCGGCGGCAGCCTTCCGGCCCTTCGACGGGCTCAGGGTCGTCCCGAGCTCGGTCGAGGGGCGGGTGAAGCCGGAAGCCACACGAGCATTCATCAGTCGGACGAGGAGGAACGATGAAAGGCATACGCAGCGAGTGGTTGTTATCAATCGCGCTCGCGACGTCGCTGGTGACGCCCGCCCTCATGACCGCGCAAGGGCCCCCGCCGCCCGGCAAGGCAGGGGGCGTGTTTCCGGCCACCGAGCCGGACGACACGGCAGGCTTCGTCCCCATCTTCGATGGCAAGACGCTGAACGGCTGGGATGGAGACACGACCTTCTGGCGGGTCGAGAACGGCGAGATCGTCGGCGAGACCACGCCCGAGAAGGTGATGAAGCAGAACAGCTTCCTCATCTGGAGAGGAGAGAAGGTCCGCGACTTCGAGCTGAGGGTCGAGTTCCGCCTGAACGGCACCAACAGCGGGATTCAGTACCGCAGCACGGAGCTCCCGTCGATCGGCAAGTGGGTGTTGAAGGGATATCAGGCCGACATCGACTTCGGCGGGCTCTATACCGGCAACGTCCACGATGAACGCGGCCGCGGACCGGGAGAAGGCCATGCGGTGCTGTCACGCCGCGGTCAGGTCACCCGCATCGTCGATGGGCCGAAATACAAGGTCGTCGGGAACATCGGCGACCCGACGCTCCTCCGCGGCGTGCTGAACGTGAACAACTGGAACAGGTATCACATCATCGCGCGCGGGCCGGTCCTGATGCAGTTCATCAACGAGCAGCTGATGGCGGTGGCGATCGACGAGGACCAGAAGAATGCGCCGGCCGAGGGCGTGATCGGGTTCCAGATGCACACCGGTCCGCCGTTCAAGATTCAGTACCGGAACGTGCTGTACCGGAAGCTCTGAAGGCATTGCCAAGACTGCCAACATTGCCAACATTGCCAAGATTGAAAACGCTCCGGGGTACTTCGACCGTCTGGCGCTATCCCGGCGTCTTTTGAATGTTGGCAATGTTGGCAATGGACCCGCGAAGCCCGACTGGCTACCGCCAGGCCAGGACTGGCAAGGCGAGGCAAAGCGTAACAGCGGCGATCAGCGCCGTCGCCTGGATCACCACGAAGCTGGGGCGGTGCTCACCGCGCCGGTGATTGGCGAACGCAAAGAGCAGGAGGAGTGCCATTGCCACGCCTGCGCAGAGAAGCATCGCGTATTCGCTCCGGACTTGCATCGCCATCACCTGCAGCCTGCGGACACGATCGGTCTCGGAAACAGTAGCGGCGCGGATCGCTCGATAGCCGATGTCGGTCACGAGCCCGGCAGTCGCGGCTGCATAGAGCGCCGCCCCGACTGCGATAGGGATCGAAGTGACCATCGCTCGCACCGCGCTGCCGCACAAGGACGACACATAGAGACTCAGTGTGGTCAGGAGGCTCACGGTGAGCAGGTCGCGCCACAGCCGCAGAGGCAGGGGTTCGTCATGCGGAGGGATCACCGCATACAGCGCGTAGGGCAGCGCGACCCCGAGCAGCACGGCCAGTACGACGGTGGTCGCGGCTTTGATCGTCCACTGTTTCCACGCGGCGATCGGCAGCAGCAGCTGCGAGGGCAACGTTTATGACAGTTGGTCGGGGGGCGCGTCAAGAGATTTTGGATTGGGAGTTAGCGGAGTCTTAGGGAGGGGCCCTCGCTTCCTCGGGTCGTGCTACAGTCGCGCCCATGCCATCGTTGAAGACAGCTGCCGGGACCGCCGCGATCATGATGATGGGTCTACTCGCCGCCATCCGCGTTCACACCCAGGGCCCGGCGAATGCTTCCGTCTCCCCGAAGGACACGATCGTCTACGTCGGCACCTATACCGGCGGCAAGACCAACAGCCAGGGCATCTACGGGTTCAAGATGCAGACTGGATCGACCACGCTCGTACCGTTGGGCCTCGTTGCGGAGACCACGAGTCCCTCCTACATCGAGATCGATTCCGATCGCGGGCTGTTGTTCGCGGTGAACGAAACCGAGGAATTCGAGGGAAAGCCGACCGGCTTCGTGAGCGCGTTCTCGATCGATCGGAAAACCGGGAAGCTCACGCTGATCAATCGTCAGCCGGCCGAGGGCAAGGCTCCATGCCACCTCGCTCTCGACAAGAGCCGCCGCAACCTGATCGTCGCGAACTACACCAGTGGCACGGTCACGGTGCTGCCGGTCGCAGCGGACGGCCGGCTCGGCGCGCCGTCGGCGGTCGTGCAGCATACCGGAAGCAGCGTCAACACACAGCGGCAGGCCGGACCGCACGCGCACTGCACCACGTTCGATCCGGCGTACCGGCTGCTCTTCGCGTGCGACCTCGGCCTCGACAAGGTGCTGGCCTACCAGCTGGATCCAGCGAAGGGCACGCTGACCGCGCACCACCCACCATCTGCTTCGGTGAAGCCGGGCTCGGGCCCGCGCCACATGGACTTCCGGCCCGATGGCCGATTTGCCTACGTTCTCAACGAGCTGACTTCGACGGTCACCACGTTTGCGTACGACGCCAAGGCCGGATCGCTGGCCGAACGGCAGACCGTCTCCACGCTGCCGGCGTCGTTCACGGGATCGAACAGCGGCGCCGAAATCGTGGTGCACCCCTCCGGGAAGTTCGTCTACAGCTCCAATCGCGGGCACAACAGCGTCGCGCTGTTCCGGATCGATCCCGCGCAAGGCATGCTGACCTTCGTGGAGGCGCAGGACACCGGCGGCAGAACCCCGCGCAACTTCGCCATCGACCCCACGGGACGCCTGCTGTTCGCCGCGAATCAGAACTCCGGGACGATGATGGTCTTCACCATCGATGAGACCAGCGGCCAGCTGAAGGCGTCAGGCGCGCCGGTCGAGGTCCCCTCGCCGGTGTGCGTGAGATTCCTCTCGCCCCGGCCCGCACGTTGATCATCCGGGGTCCGGGGTCCGGATCTGGCTGGCTCGAGCAACTTGCAGCTTCGAGTGCTCAGGAGTGATTCGCCTCCTTGGCTCTTGGCCCTCTTGTAAAACGATTGCACGAATTAGCTGATTGCTGCTGAAGCACCCGCACCCGACGAGAGTGGTAGACCGGATCCGGACCCCGGATCCCGGACCCCGGATCCCGGATCAGATCGGCTTGATGAGAATCGCGCGCGAGTAGAGCAGCTCGAAGCCGCGCCGCATGACGTTGTCCTGCGACCGCGTGCCGGGCGCCGTGACGACAACCGCGAAGTCGCAGCCGGCATCGCGTGCATCGTGCAGGCGGCGTTGCACGAGCGCTTTCTGGACACCCCTGCCGCGGTAGGCGGGCAGCGTTCCCGACCCCGCGAGCAGCGCCAGCCGATCGTCGACGTGGAGCGCCGCTTCTCCGACCGCCAGGCCGTCGATGCGCGCCAGATACCGGTTGTAGGCCATCCCGCCCAGGAGGTCTCCGAGTGAACGCGCGAGCTCCTCGCGCGACAGCGCCGCGTCCGCCACGCTGCCGGTGCCATCCATGTTGGCAAACGAATCGACCGCAACCTCGAACCACGCGCTCACGTCGGCTGCCCCGACCAGATCGATGGAGATATCGTGAAACGCCGCCGGTACCGGCAGATCGTCCAGCCGCCGCGCGAGCACGTTCTCGAAGCCGCGCAGCCGGTAGCCGCGATCCGAGAGCGCGCCGGCGATGTCGGGATCGATCAGCGTAGAGAGCTCGATCCGCACGGGCTCTTCACGTTCGCCCCAGCGATCCTCGATTTCACGCAGCGCATCGAGATCGAGCCCGGTGTCGAAGCCGAGCCCGATCACCTTGTTCATCGGCGACCGCGGCCCCGCAAAGACCGACACCCCGCCGCTGATCGGCAGGATGATCGGGCCACCGCCCGCACCGGACCGTGACTCGGCCGCCATCTGCGCCACCAGACGGCCCTCGGCCCGATCGATGCGGGCGCTGAGCGTTGCGTCGGCGAACATCAGGGGATTATGACACCTGCGATCGGGGTCCGGGGTCCGGGGTCCGGGGTCCGGGGTCCGAAGAGCCGGTGGTAAGCCGAGGCAACCGGCTGCTTGGATTTGCCCCGTTGCCTCTGGCTACCACTGGCTCTCCGGACCCCGGACCCCGGACCCCGGACCCCGACTATGTGCCATACTTCGGCCGCTTCGCGGCGAAGCCGCGGACCGCGGACCGCGGGCCGCGAAAGCGGAGCACCACGATGCAAATCATCAATCCCGCGACTGTTCACCCCGTCATCGTGATTGGCAGCGGCGCGTCCGGCGGCATGGCCGCCTGGAACCTCACCCAGAAGGGCATCGACGTGCTGCTGCTCGATGCCGGGGACAAGTTCGATCGAGCGAAGTACTGGACCCACGTGCAGCCCTGGGAGGCGCAGGAGCGTGCGGCGCGCGGCGAGAAGGCGCCGCAGTTCTTTCTCGATACCAGGGAGCAGCCCTACGTGACGCCGGAGGGGCGCCCGTTCGCGCTGACGCGCGTCTGGGGACACGGCGGCAAGACGAATGTCTGGGGACGCGTGAGCCTGCGGTATTCGCAGATGGATCTCAAGGCGGCCGAGCGTGACGGCTGGGAGATCCCGTGGCCGATCGACTACTCCGAGATCTCGCCGTACTACGACCAGGTCGAGCAGCTGATTGGCGTGTGCGGAGGCACCGACGATTCGGAAGTCCTGCCGGGCAGCAAGTTCCTGCAGCCGCCACCTGCACCGCGGTGCGGTGAGCGTCTGCTCATGAGAGGCATGGCGACGCTCGGGCTGCCGGTGGTTGCCGGACGCCGTGCGAACATGACCCGTCCGACCCGCGGGTTTCCGGCCTGCCACTATTGCGGGAACTGCGGTGCCGGCTGCGATACGGCGTCCTTCTTCTGTTCCGCGGATCACCTGCTGCCCTTTGCGTTGAAGACCGGCCGTCTCACGATCCAGTCCAACGCCGTGGTCGCGCGGATCCTCACCGGGGACGACGGGCTGGCGCGCGGGGTCCAGTATTTCGATCGTCAAACGGGCGCCGAACGGCAGGCGCTCTCCAAGGTCGTCGTCGTGGGCGCGAGCTGCGTCGACTCGACCCGTATCCTGCTGAACTCGAAGTCGTCGCGTCATCCGAACGGGCTCGGCAACGGATCGGACGTCATCGGCCGGTACCTGTGCGAGCAGATCCGGCTGAATCACGCCGGGTACTTCCCGCAGCTCGAAGGCACGCCGACACGCAACGATCGCGGCATCGGCGGCGAGCACATCTACATGACCCGCTTCAACCATGCGGCCGGAAAGAAGCGCGATTACCTGCGCGGGTTCGGCGCCCAGTTCTGGAACACAGGTGCCAGCATTTCCGGCGCGCACGACGGCTCCGAGGCGATCCCCGGCTTCGGCGCGTCGTTGAAGCAGGCGATCAAGCGGCGTCATCCGGCGTGGTTCGAAATCCACCCGTTCGGGGAGGTGCTGCCCTACGCCCACAACCGGATCACCCTCGATCCGTCACGCGTCGATCGCTACGGTGTGCCGTTGCCGCGGATCGACTACCAGATCGGCGAGAACGAACGAAAGATGACCGAGCACATGGCCGACACGGTCGAGGAAATCGTGAAAGCGGCGGGAGGCGTGCTGGTCAACTACAAACGGGGCCGGCTCGACGCGATGGGTTCGGCGATTCACGAGCACGGCACCTGCCGGATGGGCGGGGATCCCAGGCGGTCGGCGCTGAACAAGTTCAATCAGATGCACGAGGTCCGGAACGTGTTCGTGGTGGACGGGTCGGCATTCCCGAACGCGTCGGAAAAAAACCCGACGTTGACCATCCTCGCACTCTCGTGGCGCGCGACGGATCATCTCGCAGAGGAGATCAAACGTGGCAACCTCTGATCGTGCCGGCATTGGCCGCAGGCAGGCAATCCGATCGCTGGCGAGCGGCGCCGTGGCGACCGTGGCGTCGGCGTCCTGGGTCGAGTCGCTGACCGCGCTGGCCCGGCAGCAGGCGCATGCGCATGCGGCGGCCGCGGTCATCACCGCTCAGAACTGGGCGCCGCGCACGCTCACGCCGCACCAGAACGAACTGGTCGCGGCCTTGAGTGAGCTGATCATTCCATCCACCGACACACCCGGGGCCATGGCGGTGAACGTCAACCGGTTCATCGATCAGGTGCTGACCGATGCAGAGCCGCAGGTCCGCGCGTCATTCGCCCAGGGCCTGACCTGGATCGACGGGCGCAGCCGCGCCCTGTTCAAAGCCAGGGATTTCCTCGGGGCGTCCGCCGAGCAGCAGACGACGCTCTTGACGCGCCTGTCGGCAGAGGGCAATCCAGACAAGGAAGAGGCGATCGGCCGCGACTTCTTTCAGGCGATCAAGTCGATGACCATCAACGGCTACTACACGAGCGAGATCGGACTTCGCAAGGAGCTCGGCGACAACGGGCAGCTGTTCCTGCCGCAGTTCCAGGGGTGCGATCACAAAGAGCATCAATAGGTGGCGGGTTCGCGGGTTCGCGGGGTCGCGGGTTCGCCGTTCGCGGTAATCAGAGGCAACTGATGCCGATCCAAGCGGCCGGTTGCCTCTGATTACCCGGATTTCGAGCCCGCGAACCCGCGAACCCCCGAACCCCCGAACCCGCGAACCCCCGAACCCGCGAACCCCCGGCTCTTAGAGCTCTTTCATCGCCTCCGCCGCGTCATTGAGCGCGGCCAGCGAGGCGCGCTCGGTCAGCTCGACCTTCTGCAGCCCCTTCAAGTCGCGCCGATGCAGGGCTTCGGCCCGCAACCGCCAGCTCTCGTCGCGCAGCCGGAGATATTCCCTGGCTTTTTCGAGCACCGGCTCCTGATCGGATCGAACGTTGTCGAGCGACATCACCCGGACTCTCACACCCTGGAGCTCCGGCTTGATCTTCCGCTCGATGAGCCGGGCGAGCGATTCGCTGTCGAGCGTGCCACGCCTGAATTGTGCCGCCGCCGCATCGTAGATCGCCGTGGTCTGTGATTCGACGGCGAGGAGCCGCTCGATCTCGGCGCGGATATCTGCCGGCCCGGGCCGGGTCAGCACGATAGTGCCGAGCGACGCGACGAACAGCAGAGCGATGGCGCCGGCCTGAGCCAGACGGTTCCTCGCATGAATCGCGTGCGCCCACGCTCGCAGGCCGGCCAGGAGCAGCACCGCGATCCGCCTGAGGACCACGCTTGCGGCAGCGATCCATTTCAGCACGCGTTGCCGCTCATCGGTGTTCATGATGTAGAAGGCAAAGGCGGCCGCGATCAACAGGAAGATGAACATGGCGTCTCCGGCGGAACAGACCTCAAAACGCGTGCCACGGCGCCGTCGAATTCAGCGGACATTCAGGGCCTTGCCGGGGCCGGCCGGTCCCCCCGGATTTCAACCCGTGGATCGCCGCATCGAATTTGTAATGATCGGCACCATGCACCGACACCTCCGCACCGTCTGGATTGCTCTCCTCCTCGCGTCCTTGGGTTCAGCCGCGATGACCGTCCGGGCCGGGCAGTCTCCGCGAGCGCCGCACGACTTCTCGCAGTGGGAGAAGGACATCGCCGCGTTCGAGGCCGCCGACCGCACCAATCCTCCTCCGAAGGACGCGATCCTGTTCGTCGGCTCGTCGACCATCGTCCGATGGGCGACCCTCCAGGAAGACTTCCCGAAGCAGCGCGTCATCAACCGCGGTTTCGGCGGTAACCAGATCGTGGACTCGACCCACTTCGCGGACCGGATGATCCTTCCCTACCGGCCGCGCATGATCTTCCTGCGCGCGGGCGGCAACGACATTCACTCCGGCAAGACCCCGGAACAGGTGTTCCAGGACTTCAAGGATTTCGTGACGACCATTCACGCCAAACTGCCGAAGACCGAGATCGTCTACATCTCACTCGCTCCGAGCATCGCCCGCTGGGACGAGCGCGAGCCGACGAAGACGCTGAATGCGCTGGTGAAGGCCTATGTCCAGACCAACCGCCGGCTGAAATACATCGAGACCTACGACACGACCCTCGACGCCAAGGGCCAGCCTCGTCCGGAACTGTTCGTCGAGGACAAGCTGCACTTCAGTCCAGAGGGGTACAAGCTGCTCATCGAGAAGGTGCGGCCCTTTGTGAAATAGATCGGGATCCGGGGTCCGGGGTCCGGCATCCGGAGTCGGTGGTACTTAGAGGCAACGAGCTGCTGGGATCTGCCCTGGTTGCCTCTGCGTACCACCGACTCCGGACCCCGGATCCCGGATCCCGGACCCCAAGTCCCCATCCCCTATTGCATCCCCATACGTCCCGTGTCAGCATCACTATTGGAATCCAATAGGAGCTGCTGATGGCCGACCGCTCGGATGTGAAGCAGGGCACGCTCGCGCTGATGGTGCTCAAGACGCTCGAAACGATGGGGCCGCTGCACGGCTATGGCATCGCCCGGCGCATCGAGCAGACCAGCGGGCAGCTGCTCGCCATCAACTACGGCACGCTCTATCCTGCGCTGCTCAAGCTCGAGCAGGAGGGAGACATCGAAGCCGACTGGGGTCTTTCGGACAACAACCGGAAAGCGAAGTACTACCACCTCACGAGGTCCGGCAGGAAACGGATCGAGCGTGAGACCCGCGAGTGGCAGCGGACGTCGGCGATTCTCGGGCGGTTCCTCGCCCCGGGTGAACGCTGATGAGAGCCCTGCGACGATCTCTGCGTCGCCTGGCCGGTCTGATCCGCCGTCCGCGCGGCCATGGCGAACTCGACGAGGAGCTGGCGTCCCATCTCCAGCTGCACATCGACGACAACCTGCGCCGCGGCCTGACACCGGAGGAGGCCAGACGGCAGGCCATGGTGGCGCTGGGCGGTATGACGCAGGCAGCTGAGGCGTACGAAGATCAGCGCACGGTGCCGCTGCTCGACAGCGCGATCAGGGATCTGCACTACGGGTTCCGCCAGATGCGCCGGAATCCGGGCTTCGCGGCGGTCGTGATCCTGACGCTCGGCCTCGGCATCGGCGCCAACAGCGTGATGTTCAGCGTCGTCAATTCGCTGCTCCTGCGTCCATTGCCCTACCCGAACGCGGATCGGCTGGTCGCCGTCGAGACGATGGAGGCGGTGAGGTGGACCTCGTCATACACGGCGCCGCCGGATTTCTACAAGTATCGCGACGGGAGCCGGTCCTTCGATCACGTCGAGGCTTACTTCCAGCGCGCGGCGAACATCACCGGCGGCCGCGAGCCGGAGCGCGTGCAGACCCTGGTCGTGTCGCCGGGTCTGTTCGATGCGCTCGGAACGCAGATGACCCTGGGCCGTGGTTTCGTGCGGCAGGAGGAGCAGTGGGGATCGCATCGCGTGCTGGTGCTGACGACCGGCTTGTGGGAGCGGCGGTTCGGAGCCGACCCGTCCGTTGTCGGGACCGCGATCACGGTGAACGGCGAGCCGTACGCGATCGTTGGCGTGCTCCCGCGATCGTTCTCGTTTCCCGGCGCAGAGGCGCAGATGTTCGTGCCGATGGCGTTCGAGGCCGGCGACAACCGCAACACCCATAACAACTACTTCCTGCGGATGATTGGGCGGCTGAAGACCGGCGTGACGCCCCAGCAGGCAAACGCAGATCTGAACGGCATCCTGAAGACCATCGTTGCGGAGGAAGGCGTCAATCAGGGGACGGCGATGGACGTCGTCCCGCTGCGAAACGTGGTCGTGGGACGTGACGTCAGGCGCGCGCTCATTGTGCTCCTCGCCGCGGTGGGATTCGTGTTGCTGATCACGTGCGCGAACCTCGCGAACCTGCTACTGTCTCGCGCCGCGGCGCGGCAGCGCGAGATTGCCGTGCGCCTGGCGCTCGGCGCATCGCGCCGCCGGCTGGTGGCGCAGTTCCTCACGGAGAGCCTGCTCTTCTCGCTGCTTGGCGCCACGGTGGGACTCGCGATCGCGTACTGGTCTGCGGACGGGTTGAATGTCGTCAGCCCGCGCCTGCTGCCGAGAGTCGGGACGATTCATGTGGACCTGTCGGTCCTGACGTTCACGGCGGCCGTTGCCACCGCGACCGGCCTGCTCCTCGGCCTGGCGCCCGCTTTCTACAGCACCGGACAGCGCGTCGGTGCCGATCTCAAGGCCTCGAGCCGCTCGTCATCCGACAGCCCGGGCCGGAGCCGGTTGCGTGGCATCCTCGTGGCCGCGGAGGTTGCGCTGACGCTGGTCCTGCTCGCCGGTGCAGGCTTGATGATCCGCAGCATGTACGAGCTGCTGCGCGTGCCCGCCGGTTTCGAAGCCGATGGCGTCCTGACCCTGCAGCTCAACGTGCCTGCGCAGAAGTATGTCGACCGCGAGCTGGACCGGCGTTCGTCACCGCTCGCCTACATCCGGGCCACGGCCTTTTTCACGAGCGTCGTCGATCGCATCCGTGCCGTTCCAGGCGTCCAGGCGGTCGGCGCCATCAACGGCCTGCCCCTGATGGGCGAGGTCTGGGGAAAATCGGTCACGTTGTACGACCGGCCGCTCCCCGCCGACGTCCGGGGCCTCCCGTCGATTCAGTTCCGCGTGGTCGCCGGTGACTACTTCAAGGCGCTCGGGATCCGGATTCTCAACGGGCGGCCGTTCACTGATGCGGACACCCTGCGGGCCCCGAAGGTCGCGATTGTGAACCAGGAGTTCGCGCGCCGGCACTGGAGCGGTGCCAATCCTCTGGGAAAGATCATCTCGGTCAATCCGCCGCTCTCTCTCGTTCCGAAGTCGATCGTCGACGAGGCGATCCGTTCCGGAGCGATTCCGCCCGATTACGAGCCGGATCGAATCGCCGTGGTTGGTGTGGCCGACGACGTCCGCTATGGGGGCCTCGACGTCGCCGCGGTGCCGGTCGTCTACATGCCTCACGCACAAGGGTCGGAGGGCACGACCAACATGTTCTTCGTGATCCGGACTGCCCGCGATCCGCTCAGCCTGGCCAACGCCATTCGCCAGCAGGTCGCCGAGATCGATCCGGATCAGCCGGTGGCATCGATCCAGACGATGAGGGCCAGGGTCGACTCGTCTATCGCGCAGCGCCGCATGCAGATGAACGTGCTCGGGTTGTTCGCGGCGATGGCCGCACTGATTGCCATCATCGGGATCTACGGTGTGATGTCCTACACCGTGGCACAGCGCGCACCTGAAATCGGGATACGCCTGGCGCTCGGCGCCGCCCGCCGCGACGTGATCGCGGTCGTGATGCGGCAGGGGATGACGATGGTGGGAGCCGGAATGGTGATTGGGCTCGCAGCAGCGGCGGCGATCACCCGGGTCCTGCGCACGTTGCTGTTCGGAGTCAGCCCCACCGATCCGCTGGTGTTCATTGCGATCTCGTTGCTGGTCGCCGTGACCGCGGCCGTGACGATCTATCTGCCGGCGCGCCGCGCTTCGCGGCTGGATCCGCTGACGATGCTGCGGAGCGAGTAGAGGCACGCGTCTGATCTTCCGGCTAAAGCCGGAAGCCACCCGCCTTCGCGCTTGGCGCTTCGGCGAGGCAGGCTCTGTCATGTGGCGTGGCTTTCGCCTTCAGGCGGAAGGCAGGTGTGGCCTACTTCGTTTTCAGGTACTCCAGCAGAGCCGCCTTCGACGCCGGATCGAGTGACGCGCCGTAGATGTGACCGGCGTTGCCGTTGCCGCGGTCCCTGGTGTTGAAGCGAACGCCTTCGCGTTCGGCATCCGCCCCGCTCGAGACGAATCCCACGTTGGTCCAGTCGTAGACATCGTACGCGCGATAGAACTCGACCGGGCGTTCGGACGGGTTGAGGAGCGCGCGCAGCGTCGGCACGGACCCGTTGTGCAGGTACGGGGCGCGCAGCCAGAGGCCGTCGAGCGGCATGTTGGCGTAGCCGCCGGTCTTGCGGAAGTGGGAGAACTTCCACGGCTTGCCTTCGCCGATGGTGTTCATCCCCCTGGCGAGTTCCGGCGTGAACGAATCGAGGCGCTCCCGGTCGG
>Ga0209382_10000352_pt1 | contig 75178 bp, 61 predicted proteins | sample SoiMetdeltSBSDD5_FD_187599 | JGI IMG/M metagenome (GOLD analysis project Ga0209382, IMG submission 187599) | Bulk soil microbial communities from a Populus tree surrounding site in Tennessee, USA - Soil MetaG P. deltoides SBSDD5 (SPAdes) (version 2) | ecosystem: Environmental > Terrestrial >... | reverse complement strand
GGCCTGGCGGTGTGTCTGACAATCGCAGGATGCTGGTCTTACGACGTGTTCGCAGCAGTGAGGTCGTGCCCTTCTTCAATCGCGCGTCTCAGTGCCTACTCGCAATTCGCTCTGCCTCACGCTTCAGAAGCATGTTGCCGGATTTCCGTCCGATTTTTGAGACCTACGCCAACGACTTGTCTCTGGCCTTCTCGCCTAGATCGATAGCGGTACCCCAGTGCTGCCTTTCCTGCTCGTTCAGAGCACGGGCCTCGAAGGTGGCCGCTTGGTAACCGACCTCAGCCGCGGCTATGTGCAAGAGGAGCGCGCCGATCGAGTTGCTTTGCGGATCGTGCAGGTAGTCGAGCTCGTCCAGTCCCAAGCCCGCTACCGCCCGGAGAGTGGTCGATCGCACGTAGTTCATCATCGATACGACGCGAGCAATCTGCCCAGTGAAGCCAGGAGGTCGCCAATCAGAAAGAGGTCCCTTTGAGTCACGCGCTCACTCGACATTGACTGCTCGGAGTAAGGGCTTCTTTGTATACTCGCTCGGCACCGACAGGATTGGCTCATCCAGCCGTGTCTCGACCCGACGACAGCCGACCACGCGCACGTAGCCCAAATAGCGACCGCCGTCAGCCTCGACTGCCTCGATCTCCACGGTGTTGTGGGGCGCGACGACCTCTTGCCAGTCACGCCACAATTGCCAGCCATCCGGAAGGGTGTCGGCCACGGCAATGTCCAGGATGCCGGTTCGCTCCCAGTGGCGACGCCACCACGGCGCCGAGTGCAAGCAGGACATGCTCGGCTCCCACCACGATCGAAGATGGTCCGGCACGGCCCCATCAATCTCCTGCATCACGCCGGCGCCTGCGATACCCAGGACGCCGCCTGGCTTCAGGAAGCGAGCCAGGTAGTTCAAGTACAGATCATCGGTCCCGTAGTAGACGAACGAATCGATGGATACGACGGTGTCGAAGAACTCCGGTGCAAACGGCAGCGCGCGCGCATCCGCGTGGATCGGAAACACGCCATCGTCCACGCCAGCGTCCCGAACGCGCTGAAGATTGTTCGCGGCGCTGAACCACAGGTCGGTTGCCCAGACCTGAACCTCGAATTCACGCCGCAGGAAGACCGATGACATTGCGAGCCCGCAGCCAAGATCCAACACGCGCATGCCGGGTCGTAGGTCGAGTGCTTCGGCAAGCCACTCGGTGAGCCACAGCGCGTTCGCGCCGCCGCTGGCACTGGCTATGACCCAGTCGGGATGGTACTTGGACGAGCGTGGGAACCGATCGCAGACCAACCGTTCGTCTCTCTTCACACCAGCCCTCGTCCTTCCCAAGCGTGATAATCGCCTCGACGTGTCTGTGAGTTTCGGCGGATATGACATCGCCCCCAGCAGCACAAAGCCGCGGTGCCTTTTCGCCTCGGCGGCCTGCCTCGCCGTAGCCTTGGCCAAACCGGGCCTGCCTCGCCGTAGCCTTGGCGAAGGCGGGTGTGTTACGTACTGTTCGATTTCGGTCTAGGACACGGAAAGCGGTTCGAGAATCCGCCCGCTGCTGTCGCCAAACGTCTCGAGGCGCACGCCGCCGCTGTCCATGATCGTCAGCAGCAGGTTGGCCATCGGCGTGTCCAGTTTGTACTGGAGATGGCGGCCCATCTTGAATTTGCCGCCGAGACCGCCGGCCATCAGCGTCGGCAGGTCCGAGTGTCGATGCATGTTGCCGTCGCCCATGCCGCCGCCGTACAGCAGCAGCGACTGATCGAGCACGGAGCCGTCGCCCTCGGGCATCGACTGCAGCTTCTCCAGGAAGTAGGCGAAGAGCTGCGACTGATACAGATCGATGCGCGCCTTCTTGGCGATCAGCTGCGGATCGTTGCGATGGTGCGAGACGCCGTGATGCTGCTCCGGTACGCCAATGATCGGGAACGTCATCGTGCTCAGCTCGCGCGACATGATCATGCTGAACACGCGGGTGATGTCGGCCTGGAACGCCAGCGCCTGCAGATCGAACATCAGCTTCGTGTGCGCGTCGAACGACGAAGGAATGTCCGTCGGCCGCTCCGGCAGCTCGATGTCGACTGGCTGCGACTCTGCGTTCTGAATGCGCTGCTCCACCTCGCGCACGGAGTCGAGGTATTCGTGCAGCTTGTTCTTGTCGCCGCGGCCCAAACTGTTGGCCACGCGGCTTGCTTCTTCACGAACGGAGTCCAGGATGCTGCCTTCCGATCGAGCCCGCGCCAGACGCGCTTCGCTGCTCCCGCCGTCGCCGAAAAGCCGTTCGAACAGGATCCGGGGATGCGATTCGGTATTGTTCGGCGTCGTCTCGTTGCGCCACGAGACGGTGTTGACGTAGAAGCAGTCGCCTGAATCGCATGAGCCCTGCGTCGGGAAGTCCACCGACATCTCGATCGACGGGATCTGCGACGTCTTGCCAATCTCCTGCACGAGGATCTGATCCACCGTGGTCGCCAGCTTCACCTCGACGCCTGGCTGCGCCCGGTCGTAGGCGTGCACGCCCGTCAACCAGACGGCGGTCGCGCGCGGATGATCGCCGGTGCCGTCACCGAACGTATCGGCTTGCAGGTGCGATAGGCCGCTGAGCACCGAAATCTTGTCGCGTAGGCTGGCGAACGGCTGCAGCGTCGGTGTCAGATCGAAACCGGCGCCGGTCGTGGCAGGCGTCCACAGATTCTGAATGACGCCGTTGGCAATGTAGACGAAGCCGTAACGCGGCGTGGGCTTGAGCGCGCGCGCCGACAGCGCCGGCACCATCGCATCCAGGAACGGCAGAGCGATCGTCGTGCCCATGGCACGCAGGAAGGTCCGCCGCGGCATCGTCTTCTTGGTGACGAACATCACTCGCCTCCGGCCTCTCGCATCTGGAACGGTCGACTCTTCACGATCCCGAGCACCAGCGACGCCAGTGTGTAGTCTGCCGGCGCGGCCTCGCGCATCACGGCGCGCACTGTGGGCGCATCATAGTATTGCAGGTTGCGGCCGACGGCGTACATGAGCAGACGCTCGGCCACCGTCCCGACGAACTGCTCCGGCTGGCGCAGTAATTCCTTCTTCAGCCCGGGAATGCCATCGAATTTCGTCCCCTCGGGGAACACGCCGGTCGCATCGATGGGCTGCTCACCATCGCGCTCGCGCCACCGCCCGACGGCGTCAAAGTTCTCCATGGCGAAGCCGATCGGATCCATCCGCGCGTGGCAGCCGGCGCATGCCGGCGAGGCCCGGTGCTGGATCATCGCCTCACGCAACGTCAGCGGCTTGCCCGGCGCCTTTTCCGTGTTCAGCGATGGCACGTTAGGGGGCGGAGGCGGTGGCGCCGCGGAGAGCAGGTTCTCGAGCACCCATTTGCCACGCAGCACCGGCGAGGTGCGCGTCGAGTACGAGGTGATCGTCAGCACACTGCCCTGTCCCAGCAACCCACCCCGGACACTTCCTTCGGGGAACGTGACGCGCCGGAAGTAGCTCCCCTTGATGTTCGGGACGCCGTAGTGGCGCGCGAGCCGCTCGTTGAGGAACGTGTAGTTCGCGCGCAGCAGATCGAGGACGCTGCGGTTCTCTCTCCCCTCGACGCAGCTCGTCCCTCGACCTTGCTCGGGACGACCCTGAGCGAGTCGAAGGGTCGGGGCGCCCTGAGTGCAAGTCGCAGGGCGGAACACGCTGCTGATGAATAACTCCGTCTCGCGTTGCATCGCGGCGCGCAGGGTCTCGTCGAAGTCGGCGAAGAGGATCTCGTCCGGCAGCTTTGCCGAGATGTCGCGCAGGTACAACCACTGCGCCGCGAAGTTGGTGACCAGTGATTCAGAACGTGGATCCGACAGCATCCGGCGCACCTGCTGTTCGAGTACCTTCGGGTCCTTGAGCCGGCCCGTCGCGGCCGCATCCAGCAGCTCGTCGTCCGGGATGCTGCTCCAGATGAAGAACGACAGCCGCGAGGCGAGTTCGATATCGCTGACTCGATACGGCGTGCCAACCGCTACGCTCGCAGGCTTGCCCCGAGCGGAGTCGAGGGGCTCACGCTCGATGCGGAAGAGGAACTGCGGGCTGACGAGCAGTCGCTCGAGCGCTTTCTGGATGCCGAGGTCGAAGCTACCCTGTTTGCGGCCTTGTTCGTAGAACGGTAGGAGGTCCCTGACGTCCGTCTCATTGGCCGGCCGGCGATACGCGCGGCGCGCGAGCGTGGACAGTATCCGGCGGGCGCATGCGGTTTCTTCCGCGCTTGACGAGCCTGCCTCGCCGGAGCCTTTGGCGGAGGCGGGCTTGCAGACAAAAACGCGGCGGCGGCTTGGCGAGTCGCCTGACCCCGTGACCTTGTAGGGGCCGCTGATCGTCACGCTGTTGATCGCGGGCTGCGTCCCGCGGCTGCGCATGCGTGGGCGCAGCGTTGTCTCGTCGCGCGCTTCGGTGCGCTGCACGAATGCGACACCAATCAGCTTCGGCCCGGCCTTCAGAGCGAGCGGAAATTCCAGGGGAGCGGGCGCGGCGCCTCGGCCTCGACCACCGGCGCGGCCGCCGCGTGCAGCCGTTGCCGCCGGTGAACCTGCTGCATCCACCGGCCCCGCGCCTCTATCCGCCACCGCCGGCCGATCAACCGAGGGAGGTGTGGGATCGGGATCTGCCGGATCGGGTTGACCAGGCGGAGCATCTACCGATGGCGTCCCAGGTCCTCCGCCACCGAGCGGCCGCAACGCGACGCGTTCGCCATCAACGGTGATTTCGAGCTCGTGCCCATTCGCGGCGCCGACGTCGACTTTGACGACATAGGTGCCGTCGACCGGGAATTCGCTCCGCACCGCGATGCCGCCGCGGGTTCCGAATGGCAGTTCGTCAACGCGCTCGTCCTGCGGATGCTCGGGGTCGAGGCGATGGATGTTCACCATCACCGGCATCGCGGGATCGCCAATCGCCAGGCGGCTGATCTTCCGCGCGGCATCGAGGTAACGCTCCATGTTGCTCGGCGAAATGAACAGCAAGTCGGCGATGTTATCGAAGCCGCTGCTGATGTTGTCTGGCGGCAGCAGGTAATCGATGCTGACCTCACGCGGCAGCGATTCGAGGGCGAGCAGGTCGCGGACGGCGTTTCGATACTCGGTGCGGCTGAGGCGATGTGTCAGCGGCAGCTTGCCGAGATGAGGACGCGCGGCCTCCGCCCGATCCAGCTCCGTTTCGAGGAACGTGGCCACGCGGTCATAGCTCGCCGCATCCGGACGCGGCGCACCCGGGGGCGGCATCGACTGTGTCCGCAGTTTGCGAACGATCTTCTCCCATCGGTCCGCGCCTGAGCCGACGTTGGCGACATCGGCTGGATCGATCACGACGCCGCCGGTCTTCAGCCGTTCGTTATGACACGTGACGCAGTACTGCTTCAGCACTGCCGCCGATGCCGCGGCGGGCGCAGGCTGAGGCTGTGCTACAGGCGATTGCGCACCCGTCCTTGCAGTGGCGAGCGCGACTGCAAAGCTCAGGACGGCGAACCGGAGTAAACCTCTATAAGACATCCAAATACGAGGTTATATTACCCCCGTGGCGCGAGCGACGGAGGAGATATGAGGTTTCGCGGCTGGGTTCATGTTGTTGTGATCGGCTGCCTGGCGGCGACGACGTCCATCTCCGCTCAGCCTTCGCCGGCGGACGAAGGCGGGCCATTGGTCGACGCCGTCAAGAAACAAGACCTGCAGACGGTGCGCGCGCTCCTCAAGCAAAAGGTCAACATCAATGCCCCTGCGGCGGACGGTTTCACCGCCCTCCATTGGGCTGCGCAGCGCAACGACCTCCAGCTCGTCAACCTTTTGCTCGGCGCTGGCGCCAACCCCAAGGCATCGACGCGCTACAACATCACGCCGCTGTATCTCGCGGCGATGAACGGCAACACCGCGGTGATCGAGCGCCTGCTCAACGCCGGCGCCGACCCGAACGGCACCGCGCAAGAAGGCCAGACGATGCTGATGACCGCGGCGCTGTCCGGAAAACCAGATGCCGTCAGGCTGCTGTTGACGCGCGGCGCGAAAGTCGATGCGAAGGAACCGTACAAAGGTCAGACCGCGTTGATGTGGGCCGCGGCCGAAGGTAATGCTGCCGCCGTCGATGTGCTCCTGGAAGCGGGCGCGGACGTCACGTTGAAGTCCAACGGCGGCTTCACGCCGCTGCTGTTTGCGGTTCGCAACGCGCACATCGAGACAGCCGTCGCACTGCTGAAGCGCGGCGCCAACGTCAACGACGTTACAACGGATGGCTCGAGCGCACTGAGCGTAGCTGCGGTCAATGCGTACTTCGAGCTTGCGTCGGTGCTGCTCGAGCACGGCGCCAATCCAAACCTGCCCGATCCGCGCGGGTCGCCGCTCCACACCGTCGCGTGGCTGCGCAAGCCGGGCGCCGACGGGGCCGCCGGCGTCGGCAACACCCCGATTGGTACGCCGCAACAGACCGGCAATGTCACGGCGATTCAACTCGCCCGGAAACTCCTCGAGCACGGCGCGAATCCCAACACACGCGTCGAGTGGAGCGAACCTCGCTTCGGCAAGGAAGGCGGCACCGCACGCAACCCACCGAATATCCGGCTCGGGCGTCACCTTCTCAGCTACCGGGGCGCGACACCGTTTTACGTCGCCGCGAAGAACGGCGATATCGAGTTGATGCGGCTGCTGATCGAGTTCAAGGCGGACCCAGCGATCACGACGCTCACCGGCATCACGCCGTTGATGGTGGCCGCGGGTCTGGATACCTGGGAGGGTGAGACGCCAGGTCCATTTACGGGAGTGCCCGAAACAGAGCGCCTCGAGGCGGTAAAGTTCGCCGTGTCGCTGGGGGCCGACGTCAACGCGCGCACGAACTTCGGCGACTACCCGATGGAAGGCGATGTGGAGTACACCCTGCTCTACTACCCACACAACATCGACAAGCTGCTCGATCTCGGCGTTGGCGATCCGCGCTGGAACGGCACCACGCCACTCATCGGCGCCATCATGTCGAATCAGCCGTCAATCGTGCAGTACCTCGTCGATCAGGGCGCCGACGTGCGGACGAAGACGACGCTGGGTTGGACGCCGCTGAACGTTGCTGAGGGTGTCTTCTGCTGCAACGCGAAGAAAGAGTTCCCGGCGGCGGCGGCGATTATCCGCAAGGTGCTGGGCGAACCGGCACGCTGATCCCGAACGCCCACGCGTGCAGTTCCGCCAGATGATTGAACGCACGACAGGTGGCGTTTCTAAGGCGGCATCGTGTCCACGATCGTCCCGTTCGTGTCAGAAGCTCGAAAGCTTCCGGAGCGGTTCAAGCCACCCAAAGAGTGTGCCGCCTATCTCCGGAAAGAGCGACGCGATGACCACGAGCAGTGGCAGCACTCCATACATCGCGATGCGCTTGATGAAGTCCCAATTGACATCGACTCGCCCGGGCGTCGTCGACTTCAAGCGGCTGAGCACGTGATCTCGTTCAACAATGGGCAGCAGCGAGTTGTTGTAGAGCTCGGGCTTCGCCATCACCTATCCCCTGTGGGCTACAACGTCGCAGCGAACCGTTTCGCACGCGGGAAATGACGCCGGCGATTTTCACTACTGGTGATGCCGTCGTCGCTTTCGCTTCATCGACGGCAAGATCGGCGAAATCGTTTGAGCCAGGAGCCGCACCCGGCGGCGTGAAAGGGGGAGCGATTCCTGAGCCGTTGGGTATCATTTGGATCAACGCTCGCGAGCTGCCTTCCCTCGATCGTGGTCGTTTCGCATGCGTCAGGGTGTCGGCGTGGCCGCTCCGAACAGACCGTTGGAAGGAAGAGTGACAAATGAGAACGACTGCAGTGATGGGAATCATCGTCGTAGCGATTTCGCTCGCCATGGGCACACGGGCCGAGGCACAAGTCAGTCTCAGGCCAGGGCTGTACGAACGGGTCCACGAAACCGAGGCGGCAGGCGCCTCCGGCCAGCACAAGGACACGTTGTGCATGACGCCCGAAGACGCGAAAGACGTCGTGAAGACGATCGCTGCAGCCGGCAAGGAAACCAACTGCAAGGTAAGCGATGTCAAGACGGCAGCCGCGGGCAAGTTGACTTTTACGATGACCTGCAAGGATCCCGATGGCGTCTCGACCTACACCAACGACGTCACGTACGGACCAGACTCGTACACGAACGTCTCCAAAGGGAAGACGGCGCACGGAACGGTCTCGTCGAAGGTCACCGCGAAGCGGATCGGAGAATGCAAGAAGTGAGAGCGCCCGCCGGCGGAGTCGCCGACAACCAGGTCGGCGGAATCGATAACTGGCGGATCACGTTCTACCGCTAAACGCCTAGCCTTCACACACTCGGAGGCTCAGTCATGATGCAGACTGTCCGCTTCGCATGTTGCGTTGCCCTGTTGTCGGTCCTTCCTGCCGCCGTCGGCGCCAGACAAACTCAGCTCGCGCAATCGAAGCCCGCCACTGTCACGGCGACCATCGAGGCGATCGACAAAGCGAATCGCACGGTCACGCTCAAGCGCGCCAACGGTACCAGTGTGGAAATCAAGACGCCACCAGAAATGCAAGGGTTCAACACACTGAAGGTAGGCGATCAGGTAACGGCGACGTATTTCGAGGCCACCGCCGTGAACGTCCGCAAGCCTGGCGATCCTGCGCCGCCAGCCGAGCCGACGACCGTGATTCAACGGAAGGAGCGGGGACCAGGCTCCGAAACCCGGCGTCAGCAAACGCTCCGGTTCACTGTCCGTGCAGTAGACCCGAAAGCTCCATCGCTCACTGTTGCCGACTTGCAAGGACACGTTGTCACGCTGGCCGTTCAAGAACCGACGCGGCTTGAAACGCTCAAAGTCGGCGACACCGTCGACGTGACGTACTTCGAGTCACTGATGATCAGCGTTTCGCGGCCGCCTAAATAGATTCGAGAGGCAGCGTCCGTCGTCCTTGGGACGGTCTGCGTGATCGACAATCAGGATCTCGACCGGTCCGCGCCCGGACTCCAGCCGAAGTCCTAGTCGTTGCGGCAACACCGAAAAGATCGACGGCCGGGTTCAATCGGATCCGCCGACGACTTCAAAAGGCTCCAGCCCACGACTCCGTCATGACTGACCTGCAGGTGTCAAGCATTACGCGAAATCACCGTTGCTGCCAATGCTCCTGCACCTCCGCGATATGATTCCTGCCCTGGAGGACATCGTGGCCAAAACCAGGAAGAAATCGAAGGGGACATCGAAAGGCCGAAAGGCCGCACGCGTCGCGAAGAAGCCCGCAGTCACGAAGAAGCCGGCAAAGGTCTCGTGGCTTGCAAAGGGCTACCCCGTGTTGTCGTCGGTTACCGTGCTCGACACCTGTGGGCAAGCCATCGATTGGTACAAGAAGGTGCTCGGCGCGAAGCAGCGGCTTCGCTTCGACATGCCGAATGGGAACGTCGCGCACTGCGAGCTCGGATTCGGCGACGCGGTGCTGATGCTTGGAAGCCCGATGCCGCCACAGTTCCCGCCGAAGAAGGCCTCACTGGCGGTCTACGTCAAGAACTGCGACGCGACGTACAAAGAGGCGTTGAACGCGGGCGCACGCTCGATGCAAGAACCGGCCGACCAGTTCTATGGCGATCGCAGCGCGCGATTCGAGGACCCATTCGGCAACGAGTGGTCCGTGATGACGCACGTCAAGGACGTCAGCGAAAAGGAGATGAAGAAGGCCATGGCGCAGATGGCAAGCGCCGGGTGATTGCGCGCCACCCCCACCCGCGCAATCAGCAAGGCTGAGTCGCGGGGAGGAGACTGTGACACAGGCGGACGGACTGCGGGCGGTGCGTCAGTCTCAAGAGGCAATCCGGAAGATGGCGTCCGGTCTGAGGAATCGCTGGGAGACGGCATGACCCGTGGCCTGCCTTCCCACCGCGGTTACCGCGATTCCTGCTGCTATGTGTGTTGCCGCCGTACGAGCTGCAGTACGTCCTCGGCGACCTGGAGGAAGAGTACGTCCTCGTGGCGCGATCCGTTTCTGTTCCCGCAGCCAACGCCTGGTACTGGACGCAGGTCTGCCGGTCCGCGCCAGTGCTCGTTCGCGCCAGCGTCGCGCGAGTCGGTCGTATCCGCACCATAGGCATCGCCGTACTCATCTACGCGGTGCTCTCATCTGCGCGCCATTGTGTCCGTGCTCTACACCAACTTCATCGATTGACGGCTCTCAGCTTCCTTCTGTCCCGATTCGGTAGCGCCCGAGGACGACCGTGACGTTGTCCCGGCCGCCACCCTCGAGTGCCGCGGTGACGAGCCGTTGGCACACCTCCGCTGGCGATCCCGGCTGCTGCAACAGTGCGCTGATGGAAGCATCCGGAACGAGGTCGAACAGCCCGTCAGTGCATAGCAGCACCTGGTCGCCACTGCGCAGACGCTGCGCGGTGAGGTCGACGTCTGTGGGACCGTCACGGGTGCTGAGCGCACCGGTGAGCATGTGGCGCATCGGGTGGTTCTCGATCTCGTCCTGAGAGATCATTCCCGTGTCGGCCAAAAACTGCGCCATCGTTTGATCAGAGGTGAGGCGCTGCAATCGCCCTTCGCGCAGTAAGTATGCCCGCGAATCCCCCACGTGGGCGACGATGAGGTCGCTGCCAGCGCTGCACGCCAGCGTCATGGTCGTGCCCATCCCGGCCAGGCGAGGATCGGTTTTTGCCTGCTCTCGCAGAACCTCGGCGATCTCCTGGAAGCGCCGCTCGAATCGCCGAAGCGCTTCTTCGGTGTAATGCGGATCGAGGCGCATGATGATGTCGGGCGTGCGAAGGACCAGATTGACAAGCGTCGCGACCGCCGTGCGGCTCGCCAGTTCGCCGGCCGCGTGGCCTCCCATGCCGTCGGCGACGAGCATGCCGTAAACGGTGTCTTCGGACCGATCGGGCACGGCGCCCGGAGGCAGGTTCGTGACGAGCGTCTGCATCGTCCGATCGAGGCGCGCCACGAGGAAATGATCCTCGTTGTTCTCACGCACCAGACCTCGATGCGATAGTCCACTCACTTCCACCAGCACGCGCGAGGGCGCCGCGACCTGGCCGGATTCGGAGCGGGCGCCCCCTTGCACCCGGGTGGTGCGCTCTTCATGGCGCCTGTGCTTCTGCGGCATGTGGTCGGCTCAGGGCGCGGTGCGCGGCGGCTTGCCACGCCCCATGGGCTCGGGCCCGAAGGCCGTAAGTCTGACACGGGCCGCGGGCGAGGTCCAGGGTCTGAACGGGCTGACGTTCATTGATCGGCGTTCTCAACCGCTCGCCAATTGAGCGTGACGGTCACGGCATTCGCCGCGCGTCCTCGCACAGGCGTCGCCAGCAGGAACTGCTGCCCATCGCCGGATACGTCGTAGGGACGACGGAATGGAAGATTGGCGACGTCGAGCGCCGTCTCGAACAATCGCGTTGGCGCACCGACATTGATTTCATGACCAGTCGCGCCGACGGGAACACTCATCAACCAACCGTCCGGCGACGCGTAGAACAACTCGCTTCCCGCATGATTCCACCTGGGCACGAACCCGCCTCCGACAGACACACGAGTCCTTTTGGCGATGGCGGGAAAGCTGGTTACATATACGTCGAGGAGACCGCCCCCTTCGTTCGATATGTATGCCAGCCACTGCGCATCGGGGGATAGTGCTGCCCCTCTTTCTTCGAACGTACTATTCAAGAGCGGAACGACGCGTCCCTCATCCAGCCGCAACGCGTCGACGTCGAAATCGCCAGTCTTTCCTGGGCCACCGAAGATGACCCATTTGCCGTCTCGCGACATGTCATATGGCCACACGGTCCTGCCAATTTTCAACAGGGGCTCGCCCAGTCCTGCACTGCCCATGGGCCTCCGCCAAATGGTGTCCACGCTGCTCCGTGTGGAAAAGTACAGCACGTCGCGTCCGTCCCATGACCACAGGCCAAAGTCCTCGCGTGCAGGATCCGACGTCAGACGGCTCACCACGCCGCTGTCAAGATCGAGAAGTTCCAGGTCGCTTCCGTCGGCGACGAGCACCTGGGTCGCGTCTTTCGACAGCGCGATGTTCGCGGGATGGTTGAACTCGCCCAGCGATCGCTCACGCCCGTTGCGGTCGTGCCACGTCAGTGCGTACCTGGGTGAGCCCGACGTGGCCACCAGCACACCGGTGGTCGACACGGAAAACTGTGATCGAGCCAGGTACACCGGCGTCACGGGCGCCACCACAAACGGATCGCCGTCGAGTTGCAAGCGTCTCTGGTCGAACACTTGACCCATCAACGTGTTGCCGCGAGCGAAGAGCAAGAACCCGGGCTCGGCAAACACTCCGTTGCCGTTCGTCTCCTTCAACACGCGGGAATCGCCGGTGAGCGACCCAAGGTACACGCCACCCACTCCCTCGATGTCGCTTCGAACCGTGTAGAGAAAATGACGTCCATCCGGCAGGAAGTAGGGCCACCAGTGTCCGATCTCGCGCTGCCGGTCGATCGATGTCGCGGCAGTGACTGCACCACCGAAAGCAGACACACGATAGAGACGATCATGGTTGTATGCCGAAAAGACGACGATGTCGTCACGGCTCCACGACGCACCGCGGCCGAGTGGCGCGTCGGCAATCACCCACGACGCTCCGTTGACCAGATTGACGGCTTTCACCTTGCCCTTCGAGAAGAACCCGATCGAGCGGCTGTCAGGTGACCAGAACGGCCATGTGGCGAGATCCGTGCCGGAGACGAGGCGTACATCGCCGGTCTTCATCGTGTAGAGGTAAAGACGATTCCCACCCGAGGGTTCGGCGACAACCAATGCGACTTGCGTCCCATCCGGTGAGATGACAGGTGGCTGTTCCGGTACGAAGTTGCTGTTCTCACCCGGCGGCAGCAGTGACAGCTGAATCGGAGGTGTTGTCGCCTCGGCCCAGAAAACCCTCGTGGCCGCCGCGACCAGCATCAGTCCAGCTGCCAAGCCCGCAACCAGCAGACTGCGAGACCCCCCTGTCGGCGCTCGACGGATTCGATCCGCGTCATTCGACGGCGTCGGCTTGACCGCAGCGGGATCGCTGCCCCGTGCGATGGAAGGAGCGGCGAACCGGAAGGTAGCGGCGTATGAGCCCTTGGGCACGTCGATGAGAATCGGATCTGTTTGCCCCGGACCCCGGTAGTACTCGGCGAGCTTGCTGCGCAGGCGGCGAGCCTCCGCCCGGACGATGGTGTCCACTCGCGGGTCGAACTCGACCCCACGGTCGAAGACATCGACGCCGATGCTGTACTCCTTCAGTTCCGTAGCGCCACCTTCCAGCGTGCGATGGACGAGGTAGTCAAGAAGCCGACGCAGCACCGGCGCCTTCGCAAAGATCTCGCTCGCGAGGATTCGGGCCAGCTGGGCCTTCGCCGTGTCGGGAGAAGGGTCGTGACGCGCAGGTCCGGGCTGGTCGTCGGGTGTGGTTTCCCTGAACAACTCGACCTCCTGGAAGTAGGGCGGAGTATAGACCGGCCGGATGGTCCGTTTCACCGTGAAGTCACCTGCCTTCACTTCCGCAGTCGGTTCGAGTCGCTCAGTATTCCGGCACCTGTAGCTCGTCGTACTCAACGTCATGAATGGCTAGCTCAGTGAGAGCGCTGACGTGCCCACGACCTGCGCGGGAAGGAGGACCTATGGTTGGCGCACGAAATCTGCTGTTATGCGTTGCGGTTGTGTCGGCACCGGTGATGTCGCCATCGGCGATTGCGGCCTCGACCCCTATCCTGCTGGTGACAGGCCTCCAGGGCGGCTCCGGTAGCACCATCGGGCCTGGTGGTGCCCTCTACGTCACCGAGGGGGCAGCTGGCAGGATCTCGCGTGTCGATCCGCAGACCGGAGCAGTCACGACATTCGCGACAGGCTTGCCACCGTTGCTCGCCGGCGTCGGCATCGGTGGCGCCATGGATGTGGCATTCATTGGGTCCACTGCGTACGTGCTGGTTACTCTTGTCGGCCCCGATGTCGGCGGCGGGAGCGTGGTCGGCATCTATCGCATTGACGGAACGGATAGTTTCACGGTGATTGCAGACATCGGCGCGTTTAACCTGGCCCATCCGCCGATTCCACCATTCTTCGTCCCGACCGGGGTGCAGTACGCGCTCGAAACTTATCGAGGCGGGTTTCTGGTGAGTGACGGACACCACAATCGCGTACTGCGCGTCACGCTCGATGGCGAAGTGTCCGAGTTCATCACCTTCGACAACATCGTCCCGACCGGTGTGGCAGTGTCGGGAAACACGGTGTTTATCGCGCAAGCCGGCCCCGTTCCGCATCTGCCTGAGGACGGCAGGATTGTGTCGTTCGCACGCGGTTCCCTCAGCACGGAGGAAGTGGCCTCGGGCGCCCCACTCCTTGTGGACGTGGAATTCGGTCGCGGGCGGAAGCTATATGCCCTCGCACAAGGTGACTTCCTCGAGGGCAACCCAGACGGCTCTCCGGCGCAGCCGAACACAGGTGCACTCGTCGAGGCCAATTCGGACGGAAGCTTCACTGTTATCACCAACAGCCTGAACCAGCCGACCTCGCTCGAATTCATCGGGAACACCGCGTACGTCGTCACTCTCACAGGGGAGATCTGGAAAATCGAGAGAGTGTCTGATCCGCCCTACGGAACGCGGTGAATTTCGATCGCCCCTTCGACCTTGGCACCCCAAGGCGCGGAGAGCGCGCGTTGGGGTGTCAATCAGTGGGGCCTACCGGAAGTTGTCCACGAGCATGAGATCGTTCACCGAGGAGTCGACTCGGGTGAAGAAGATCGACCGCCCATCAGGCGACGCGCCAAGCCCGAAGTCGTGGGCCCTATAGACAACGCCCATACCACCTTCACCCAGCTTCGATTCGATCCGGTAGCGACTGAGCATTCGCCCGATCATCGATTCGCTCTGGGGGGTAGTCTAACCCGCGGAACCCACTTCTTCGCAGCTGCCGCGCTATGGTGGACAAGGTGCGCCTGCACTCGCTCGATCAGCATACTGATTCAGCCAGGGAGGAGGAGACGCCATGCTCGAGACGCTTCAGAATCTGCCGGGAGGAATCGTCGGGTTGCGCGCGAGTGGAACGGTCACGAAGGATGACTATGACCGCGTCGTGTGGCCGTTGCTGAGGAGCGCTCACGCCGAGGGTCGACGCGTTCGTCTACTGTACGTGTTCGCTCCGGACTTCCAGGCGTTCACGCTGGGAGCCGGTTGGGAAGATGTACGGCTGGGAATGAAATATGTCCGGCTGTTCGAGCGCTGCGCCATCGTGAGTGACGTGACCTGGATCCGTGAAGCGACGCAACTGTTTGGTGCGCTGATGACATGTCCCGTGCGAGTCTACCGAACCCTTGAAGAGCAGGAGGCAGTGCGATGGCTCGCCGCTCCTTCGGAGGATACCGTCATGCATCGGCTGCTTGCGGATGCGGGTGTGGTGATCGTGGAACCCACTCGCGCTCTTCGTGCGGAAGACTTCGATGCGCTCTCGCTGACCGTCGATCCCTGGATCGAAGCAAAAGGAACGCTTCGTGGAATCGTCGTTCACACGCGCGGCTTTCCAGGATGGGAGAACCTCGGGAGCTTCTTACGGCACCTGCGGTTCGTTGGCGACCATCACCGGAAGGTCGCGCGGGTGGCGCTCGCAGCAGACGGTGCACTTGCCGAAATGGCTCCCTCTTTGAGCGATCCCTTCGTGCAGGCCGAAGTGAAGCACTTCGGTTATGACCGCTTGGACGACGCGATTGCATGGGCCAGCGGACGGGAACCCGCAATCTAGGAAGGTCGTGTGCTACCCCATCGCACGGTTCAAGCGCTCAGGCAAAATCCTGTCGCTGGGATGTCAGGGCATCATTCGGAAAGCGCTCGCACCTCACTAGCATCCGCGTGCCCGGTTTCGGGACCGACGTGAGACGTTCTGACACCGTGCGGTTCTACCGGCCGCACGCAACTGCTCACGCGCAGTGCCGTGAGCAGTGCTGCCACCTGCAACAGTGCGATGGCGATCAGCGGCTGTCGGAAACGACCGGCATCGAGGACGGGCCCGAACACGAGCGGCGACAGTGCCTGCCCGGCGTCCAGACCTGAGTAGACGAACCCGTACACCCGACCGAACGATCGGCGGCCGAAGCGACTCGTCGCCGCGCGACGCACCAACAGATCGCGGCCGGGCACCGCGAAGCCGACGCCGAATCCGAGGCCGGCCATCAGCGGCCATAACGCTACTGCCGGCATCTCGCCGGATGCGAGCACGACGGCCATGACCGCGGCGAATCCAAGCGACGGTGCCACCATCCGATCGGCACGATCCCTCAGAAAACCAGCAGCCAGCATTCCAGTGCCGCTGCCCACAAGATACGCCGTAAGCCCGCTACTCGCGACGATGAGCGACACGCCGTAAACATGACTCAGAATGGCCGGAGCGAAGTTCTGCAGAATGCCAAACGCCGTCGTCGTCAAAAGGAAAAAGGCGAACGACAGCCACACTGCCCCCGAGGTCAGAAAGGCGAAAAGCCCTCGCCGCTGTTCTCCGTCCACGGTCTGCGCACGCGGCGCCGGGCCGTCCACATCCGCGAGTGCGCGACGACGCAGGCAGAGAGCAGTGAAGACCGCCGCACCAACTGCAGCCGCGCCAAATCCCGCGACGTGCCAACCGAAAGCACTGGTGATACCCGCCATGAAGATCGGCGCAACCGCCCAGCCTATGTTGCCCGAGATGCCGTGGATCGAAAACGCGTGGCCGAGTCGCGGCTGGCTAACCCGCTGATTGAGCAGTGTGAAATCGGCGGGATGGAAGATGCTGTTGCCGAGACCGGCGAATGTCGCACTCAACATCAACCAGGGATAGCTGGTTGCCATACCAAGCACGACGCCCGAGAGCGCCAGCATCCCGACGCCGAAGCAGATGACGCGCCAGCCACCTGTGCGATCGACGACGAAACCGGCGAGGGCCTGTCCAATGCCGCTGATCACGAAGAACGTCGTCGTGAGCAGCCCGACGTCGGTGTAGCTGAGCGAGAAATCGCGCATCAGCCACGGGAAGAGGGGTGGCAGCAGCAGATGGAAGAAGTGCGAGGTGCCATGTGCGAGCCCCACGAGGGCGATAACCTCGCGGTCTCTTCGCGCGCCCCCGGCAGGAGCTCTCTCGACGGCTGACGGGCCAGGCGCAAACGACTGATCTGGAGCAGATCCGGCTGAAGCGGACACGAGGTACAACGATATCAGTTCCTGACCACCTTGCTGCGACCGTCAACCAGCAGTACGGGACACGGTTCCTCCGGTAAAACCGCCCGTGTCATGCGACGGACCATAGAGCGACGGCACCTTCGCGCCCATCGGCCGTAGATATGTCGACAACTGTCCACGGTGGTGGATGGTGTGGTTGAGAATCAGCTGAAGCAACCCGATTGCCGGAAACGAGCGGAGCCCGTAGAAGTCCACTATCCGTAGCAACTCGTCGCCACTCGTTGTTTCGAGGCGCCTCATGGCCGGGTCGAATCGATCGGTGTACCAGGCAAGGATGTCGGACGACTTGCGGATGTCGTCCGGTATAGGCCTCAGGTCATGAGGAAACACGCCAGCGGCGATGGCGTCGAGATATTTGATCTCGGCCGACACGATGTGCCACGCCAGATCGAAAGCGCTGCGCGAGTCGGGGTGCGGTCGATAACCTGCACGCTCAGGAGGTATCGCAGCAATGACAGCGCTCGTCATCGGATGCTCTGCGTTCAGCGCTGGAATTCCCAGCGCGTGCAGCATGAACGCAGCCTGATCGGATGTGAGCGTGGACATGCGCGAACGATACCACGAAGGGTTCGGCTGCCCTGCCGCAGCCTTGGCGAAGGCGGGTGTGTCGTAATCGCGTGACGCGCATCGAGAGTGTCCTGCTTGGAGATCCAGAGGGGTTGCCTGGGGCAACGTCAGGGCAGCGTAAACTCTCGGGCTTCGGGCCGCATCACGGGATGTCGGTCGAGAGCACCTTGGGGAACAAGCGCCTCGAACTCCGCCGGCGAGAGCGAGAACCACGTCGGCGTCTCGCGGCGCAACCGACCGAGAACCTCGACATCCTCGGCCGTCGTCGGCACGTCACGCCGAAGGTCGATGGCGCCGGCGTCAGCGCCCCTGGGTGAGCTCATACCATTTGTCGACGAGACCGGCACTCTCGAAGTACTGTTGCACCTCGTCACGATTCACACCGTCGAGGCGAAACAGATAAGCGATGTCCACCAGATCCTGCCACGTCCGTTCGGGGGCGTCCTTCATCGCCTGCACCTTCATCGCAATCAGGTGCTCGGGCTTCGGCACCAGAATAGATCGCGCCGCCGGACCCGGCAACTCCCTCGCCGAGGCAAACAGCTTCTCGGCGGTTTCGCTTCGCACGTACATGAAGTCCACGCGGCCGCGGCTCAGATCAGAGTGGCGATGATTCGAGTAGCCAGGCGATCGGTGCAACGTCACGAAACCCTGCGATTCCATGAACGTGACGAGTGGCTCCTGTGCAGCCGCTTCCGTGACGACATCCAAGTCCAGCGTCATCCGCGGGTGGCCATAGGCGGTGAGCGCCACGCCTCCGATCACCGCAATGCGAAAGCGCTCCTTCGTAAGGAACCCCTCGACCACGTCCAGCTCGCGTGCGAAGTCCACGGCTTGCGATTGTGGCATGCTCCGGGCCCGCCAAGAGCGGAGCAGCGCGTATGAGGAAATGCCAATCCGAAGCGACCGGCCCTACGTGGCCTGGCCTTTACGCTATTTGATCCGCGGACCCTTGAAATCGCCCTCCACGACGTGCGCGATGAGATGCGTCACCTCGCCTTTTTCGTTCGAAACAAACTCCAGCACCGCGCCGCGGAATTGAAACATCGTGGCCGATTGCGGAACCATCCGGCCGCTGCCGAACCCGGGCACGTCAATCATCAGGTTGCCGGCGTCCGCTGTGACGGTCGCATTCGCCATGCCGCGCGGCGTCATCATCTGGTAGACACCGGCGAACTTCGCCAACGATGCTGAGTCGACGTTGATCGCTGGAGCATCCTGCGGCTGGACGAAATGCTGGACGCTCTTTTCGTTCTCGTTGCAGACGAATTCCAGCATGTCGGTATCAGGGTCATAGAGGAGCTCCGTCGTTGCCGTCCACGGTCGCACGAAAGTCTTCGGGTCATCGAAGGTGATTTGAACGTCCATGTGGCCAAAGTCACGTCGGCTGTAGCGCTCTGTGACACGCAGGGCTTCCGTGTGCGGGACACCAGGACGCCCGATCCATGACTTGTCATTGAAGCCGTTGCTCTCGACGACAAGCGTCTCCCCTTCCCAGCGTCCAACCGAGTAGCCCTGCCATGTCGGGTTGGGGTCCTTCGGTAGACTCCGGCCATCGAGGAAGATTTGACGGAAATTGTTTGGCACCTCGTAGAGCACGGCGACGATGTGGGAGGTCTGAATGATCTTCAATGGCCCGCTGAACGTGACCATCGGTCCAGGCGGCAGGCACAGGACACTCCATGAGAGCGACGCGGGATTCGCCAGTCGTTGTCGTGATTGTTCTTGTGCCCACGGCTGAACGTCGGTCTGTTTGAAATCGGTATCCCACTTCGGCCCGGCGTGCCACAGTCCCGAGAGATCGGGCTTGCCATCGACCGATCGCGGGGTCGCGGCAGACAGGTCCGGTTTACCGTCAGGGAGGCGAGGTATGCCCGCAGTCGGTTGCGTCAGCCACTGGGCGGAGGTGCGCGACAGGAGCGTCAGGACGGCGATGGCGACGAGCGCCGCGAAGCGCGGGTTCTGGAGCATGGGACAGCCTCGCAGATCCTATTCACCGAACGATTATAGGCACTGCATCAGTACAAACGTCGCCCAATCTGCTAGTGAACATCCGGGCTGGTGCCTCTGTGTGTCGTTTGGAAGTTTGGGCTCGCGGCCCGTCGAGGCGTGCCGAAGCTGACGCTCGGCTCAGTTCGCACCTCGACGACAACGAGGCGGATTCGGGCGGCGGCGATGTAAATCAGGGATTTGCCATTCCGCGTCCAGGCAGGGTGATAGTAGCAAGCTATGATAGCGGCTTCCGCTGGAGGTGAACGTGGCTCGTGCGACCCTCTGTTCCTCGTGGATTCTTGCCCTCGCTTTGACCATCGCCTGCGGACCGACGGAGCCTCCCGCGACGGCCAGCGCTGCGGCCCCCAGCCGGACGCCTGCGACGTACGCGATCGATGACTTCTATCGAAACACACAGTTCCGCGGTGCCTCGTGGTCGCCCCAGCGAGACAAGATTCTCGTCTCGTCTGACGCGTCCGGGATCTGGAACGCGTACGCCATCCCTGCAACCGGCGGTGCGCCGGCCGCTTTGACCACATCGACCACCGATTCGATTTTCGCCTTGTCGTACTTTCCGGCTGACGAGCGGTTCCTCTACTCGAGCGATCAGGGCGGGAACGAGTTGACGCATATCTTCGTTCGCAACCCGGACGGGAGCACCCGCGATTTGACACCGGGAACCAAGCTGAAAGCCAATTTCCACGGCTGGGCCGGTGACGACAAGTCGTTACTCGTGTCGACGAACGAGCGTGATGCCCGCTACTTCGATCTGTACGAGATTGCCGTCGACGGGTACGCCCGAACGATGCTCTACAAGAACACTGATGGCTACGACATCGGCGCGATCTCCCGGGATACACGGTTCATCGCGCTGGTGAAGTCGAAAACGACATCCGACAGCGACATCTTCCTGCACGATCGAACGCGCGGCACGACGAAGAACATCACCACACATACTGGAGCCGTCAGCAACGCCCCGACGGACTTCTCGCCCGACAACACGAGGCTGCTCTTCACGTCCGATGCGGATCGAGAGTTCGCTGCGCTGCGAAGTTGCGATACCGCAACGGGTGTGACGAGCCCGTTCTACCAGGACGAGTGGGACATCGTTGCAGCTGACTACTCGAAGGGCGGGCGATATCTCACTGTGTACGTGAACGAGGACTCACGCTTCGCGGCGCGCGTCCTCGACGCTGCCACGCTCAAGCCAGCAGTGATCAACGGAATGCCCCAAGGCCTGGTGCGCGGCGTGAGCATCTCGCGCGACGACTCAGCCCTCGCCTTCTACGCCAGCGACGGGAGCGTCCCGAACGATCTGTACGCTGGAACCTTCGTCGAAATGCCGCGACGGTTGACCGACGCGCTCAACCCGAAGATCCACAGAGAAGATCTCGTCGTTCCCGAACTGGTGCGATTCCAGGCCAAGGACGGGGTGACGGTGCCAGGGTTGCTGTACCGTCCGCACCAGGCGTCGACCGACAAGAAAGCTCCCGCACTCGTACTCGTCCACGGCGGCCCTGGTGGCCAGGCGCAAGTCGGCTACTTCGCACTGACCCAAGCGCTCGTCAATCATGGCTACGCCGTGTACGACATCAACAACCGTGGCAGCTCGGGATACGGCAAGACCTTCTTCGCAATGGACGATCGGAAACACGGGGAAGCCGACCTGGCAGACGTCGTTGCGAGCAAGGGCATGCTGGTGGCCACCGGTTACGTCGATCCGGCACGCATCGGCATCATCGGAGGAAGCTACGGTGGCTATATGGTGCTCGCGGCTCTGACTCTTCAACCCGACGCGTTCAAAGTGGGCGTCGATCTGTTCGGCATCTCGAACTGGTCGCGAACACTGTCGAGTATCCCGGCGTGGTGGGGGAGCGTGCGCGACGCACTGTATGCCGAGCTCGGCGACCCGAAGACCGACGTTGATCGCCTCAGGCGGATCTCCCCGTTGGTTCACGCCGACCGGATCAAGGTTCCGCTGATGGTGCTGCAGGGGGCCAACGATCCGCGAGTGCTGCAGGTCGAATCGGACGAAATCGTCGCGGCAGCCAAGAAGAACGGCGTCCCGGTTGAGTACATTGTCTTTCCAGATGAAGGGCATGGGTTCGTCAAGAAGGACAACGAGATCAAAGGGTACGGTGGTGTGATCGCGTTTCTGGATAAGTACCTGAAGTCCGCCGACGCCGGCACGAGCACCGAGTAACGCCGATGAGTCTGTCCTACTTGCGCGACCCAGTCACACACAACAAGAAGAGTGACCGTGGTTGAGGTCTCGGAGGGTTCCGCATGCAACCGTGCGTGCCTTACCGGATTTCTCGATGGCTGGTTCAAGGGGCTGGTGAGCTGGCTTTCGCGCCTTGATGATGAACGTGGTCGGCATCATGGTTGCGCGAGCGACCGAGTACCACCGGGCTGGATCAGCATGCGCTTCCGTCGCCAGCGCCCGATTGAGTGGCGTTTCCACAAGGGCTTCGATCTGGAGCCCTGCCCCGATCACCTCCGCGATGAACGTTCCTAGCGTTCGACGCTGGATCACGATTGGAACACCCTTCCACGAGGCGTGCTCCCGAGGGCCCTCGGAGCAGTAAGACGTCGAAATCGCGTACTGTCCGCCGTTCCACTCCAGGCAGCTATACATCGGGTGCTCGCCGCTGACGAGGAAGGCGCCGCCTGGACGAAGATACCGCGCGACGAGCGCCATCGTGGTCCGAAGGTTGGTCGTCCAGCCCAGTCCGTAAATCGAGAACACGAGATCGAAATGGCCGGTCGGAATCCCGTTATCTACTTCCATTGGGGATTCCATGAGGCGAACCGGTGGGGAGCAACCGCGAAGCGTCTCTCGAGCGAAGGCGATTTGAACAGGCGATAAATCCACGCCCCAGAGTTCCCGCGCGCCGCGCTCTGCAAGATAACGCAGGGAGTGTCCGCTCCCGCATCCCAACTCCAGGGCGCAGAGGTCAATCTGTTTGTCCAGCAGTCCAAGTGAATCCTCGGTTGGTGCCAGCGGCCCGTACTCTGGCAAGGCAGTTCCGCCGTGGAACTGTGGCGCGACGCGGTCCCACCCAGCGCGATTCATCGACAGCGCTCGCTCTGCGTCGATCATCTTTCAGGTAGCTGCTTGATTTCGTTGTCCGCCCAACGCCTTGCCGCTCGCATGCGGCACGCGCCGTCAACGATAGCACCCGCGCGAGGGGCGCGCCTCGACGGCCGATACTGCAGCGTCTCCTGCGCGACCCTCCCCATGAACGGAGCGTCAGGTTGCCCTGACGCCCCTTCGTGTCACTGCGATTCCTGATGGAAGCGCAGGGTGAAGCCGTTCGGGTCGCGGATGCTGAACTCCAGCCCGCCGTGCTCCGGCTCGTGAAGGGTGCGGATGAACTCCACGTCCGCCGTTCCCAGTTGCCGCTTGCCCAGCAGGTCATAGAACTCCTGGACGCAGTCGGTCGCGAGCAGCAGTGCCGCGCCACGGGGATCCGCGCCTTCACGGACATCGAACGTCAACTCGGCCGTGCCGAGCCTGACCATGCCCCAGAAGACGGCGCTGCCGTCTGTCGGGTACCTGGCGGTCTCGGCAAACCCGATTGACGTGTACCAGGCGAGCGTGGCCGCAACGTCGCGGGCACCGAGGACAAACGTGGCCGACTGAATGGAGCTCGCAAGTCCAGCGATGGCGGTCCGACCCTCCAGCGCGGCGCCACGAGTTGTGGGCTGTCGAGCGCCGGCTGCCCGCAGGCGATCCGCGGCCGCGCCGTTGCCGCGCAGCATCGCGAATTCGAGCGCTGTCTGGCCATTTCCGTCGACCGCATCCACATCGACGCCAACCTCGATGAACGTGTCCAGGAGGTCCATCTGGTTGCGCGCGATCACGAAATGCAGCGGCGTCTGGCCGTGGTATCGCGGAGGCAGCCGTGCGTCCAGCGCCTCGGGATGCTGTTCCACGAGCATGCGAACGACGTCAGGATCGCCCGTCGCGATCGCCGAAAAGATGTTGTGCCGGCCGCCCTGCGCAAGCAGCAGGGAGACCACGTCCATCGGGATCTTGCGTGGCGGTCCAACGAATGTCGCCCAGCCGATCACGCCGATCCCGGCGTCATCGCCGGCATCGTTGGGATCGGCACCGGCGTCGAGCAGAACGCGGGCGATGTCCACGTGGCCTGCGCTGGCGGCGATATGCAGCGCGGTTTGGTCATGACGCGACTGGCGCGCGTGAAGTAGCGACGGATCCTCGCGAAGGAGCGCACAAACGGTATCCGTATCACCTCGCGTGACCGCCTCGAACCAGCGGAAGGCAAGATCGCCGTGACGGCGATCGATCTCGGCCTTGAGCGCACGCCAGCTCGAAAAGCCATGGTCCTGCGCAACTGCGAGCAGCGCGTCGGCCAGCTGGGCGTGCGGATTGGACCGCCTGAGGTCAGGCAGACGATCTTTGGCGAGCTTGCGGAGGTATTCGAGCGAGGGGCGCGACGGGAGCGTCGAGTTCGGCATAGACCCTTCCTTCCGTTGTCGCCCGGCGTCCGCGTCTCACGGGCTGGAAGTCAGGGTGCCTGACGTATGTTGTCGACGTTCCAGGTGGGTTCGACCCTCTACGCGGACCGTTGGCCGCCTGAACGGCCAGTGCCGATTCTACTCGATCGCATTGACACACCGCATTCTGAGTTGTCCGGCCTCGAAGACGCTATTACCAATAGCACTTCTTTGCCGCATAGGCGCCTAACCCGGCGAGCACAAAGAAAACGATCGTGAGACCGCCATGGGTAGAAAACTCCGCGATCCCAATATTTGTGCCGCTATTCATCGCTTGAAGAAGCATTTTGAACAGCCCGTAGCAGGCCGATGCAGAAAACATTGCAGCGAACAACGAGAACACGAATGCCAACATCTTCAGCGTCGCTCGCAGAGATACGATGAACGGATAAAGGGTCGAATCACTCATAGGCCTAAATCCGGTCCTGAACGCAAGACGAACTCGACTCTTGACTACTTCTTGTTTCCGTCGCCAACAAAGGTCGGAAACCGTATCTTCTCGCTGAACCGGCTTTCGTCCTCGATCGTGCAGTACCACTCCCCGATTTCCACGCGCGGCCGCGACGAGTACCGTATTGGCTTGCCCACCCATGGCTTCGTGTAGGCCTTCGGATCGTTGATCGTCACCTGAATCGACAACGTGTCCTTGTCCAGCCGCTGATAGCGTTCGGTCAGGTGAAGCTCCTCGCTGTGCGGATCTCCGTAGTAGTCCAGCCACAGCTTGTCGTTGAAGCCGTTGGACTCGACAATGAACGTGTCCCCTTCCCACCTGCCGACGGAGTAGCCGTCGAACCGCAGCTCCGGAGGGTCTTCCGGAAGCTTGCGTCCATCGGTCCAAATCTGGCGCCAGCCGTGGTCCTTCTCGAAGAACATGAGCACCCGCCCGGGAACCGTGATGATCTCGAACGGCTCGGGCGATGTCAGAATCTTCGGAATCCCGTCAGGAAAGCACGACAGCGTGGGATCGTTCTCCTTTCCGGGGATGACGCGGTCGCCTTCCGGTCCCGGGCTTCTCGAGGACGGCACTGCGGCATCGAATCGCGCCTGGCCCCAGGGCGTCATCGGAGGGCGCAACCTGGGATCGACGAGACAGCACTCGAACGCCGTCCGTGGGGTAGTCGTGGCCGCTCGTATCGCCCACACCCCGTCCAGATCGTGTCTGATCGAAGCGGAGTTGTTCGACTTCGTCTGGGTTGATTGGGCCTGACCCACCGATGCGAGCGTCACCGCGAGCGCCAACGCGGAAATCACGCGATGGATAGCGTTCTTCATTTCTGGGCTCCTTCTCCCGGCGCGGGTGTAAGGGTCTGCTGACCGACTACCTCGCCGTTGGGCAGGATCACGCGCGTCATCGCCATCACCCTGGCTTCCTTGCCCTCCATGCCTTTCGCAGGATTGCCCACGACTGTGACCTGATCGCCCGCTTTCAGCGTCTTCCACGTCCAGCCCCGCCTCGCGAGGCCCGAGGAGCTGCCGCCCTCGGCAGACCAGTGGACGATCTTCCCGTTGTCGTCTGGTGCGTCGAACGAGATGATGATGTGCGGGTTTTTGAATACGAACTCCGTCACTGTTGCCTTCAATGTCAGCGTGACACTGCGGTCGTACGCCGCAGCGCCATGGTGAGCGAATACCGCACCACCGGCCGACAGAAACGCTAACAGGACGATCACACTGCTGACGTTCATCCCACACCTCCGACAGCTGGCGCTGTGCACACGCACTAGCCCGTAGTGCGGTCTCAAGCGCGAATTCTTGTACTCGTTGCCGCGTCCGCACAACGGGCGCGGCGCGCGAAGCGCGCCCAAGAGACGCTGTGAAACTGGCCGAGGGCTTCGCCGGGATATCAAGGGCGGAGCCCTTGGCCAGTTGCGACCGCACGCACAGTGCCGCCGGCGTGCGCGATCATAACGCGGCCTCAACCCCGATCGGCGAATTTTGGCCGGCCCTCCGGACGCTTGGCGAAGGCGGGTGTGTCGTGATCTTGAGTCCGGCTGCCGCCCTCCGCGCGTCGCGCTTGGTCAGTGCGTCACGTAGTGTTCCATCCTGTTGTTCTCGCAGACGAACTCCAGGACGTCGTCACCTTGTGCGAGTTCTAGAATACGGCGGATTCTCCACGGTCTCGTGTAGGCGCCAGAATCGTCAATTGTGATTTCGAGTTCCATATGGCCCAGGTCGACGCGCCGATACCGTTCGATCACGTGCAGCTGTTCGGTCTGCGGCCGGCCGCCGTCGAGCCACCCTTTGTCGTTGAAGCCTCTTGTATCGACGACGAGCGTGTCGCCTTCCCACCTTCCCACCGAGTGACCGAGCCAGGTCGGCTCGAGATGTTCGGGATGGCTCCGTCCATCCAGGTAGACCTGACGCGATCCTGGGATGCCTCCTTCCATCAACATGATGAGGAGATGCGGCGTCTGAACGTACTTGACGAGATCGAACGCGTGCATGCGCACAACGCCGGTCGGAAGACATCGCCCTCGCGGGTCCTCGCCCGCGCGGTTCGCACGCTCCTTGAACAGCGCTTCCGCCCACGGTTGAAACGGCGTCGGCTCGGGTTCGAGATCGGCACTCGGCAGCCACGCACCGCTCAGATCGGGTTTGCCATCGAGCGTTCTTGGCGCTTTCCCCGTCGGCGCTGTTCGCTCGGCAGCCACGTATTGAAAGAACAGCTCACCGGGTGTCCCCGCGTTCTGACTTTCGACAATCATGCCATCGACACGCACCGTGGCGCCCGGACCTATTGCGACTTGACGCCGTGCGAACGTGGTGCTGGCGGGAGCCGAAGCGAACACGTCGTAGGTGCCGGGCGCGACGGCTATCGAATATCGACCGCCTTCCCTCGTCTGCACAACCAGCACTTCTTGAGTAGACGTATTCCTGATTCGGACCTCGACGCCGACGAGTGGCCCACGCGCATTGGCCATCGTGCCTTCGATCCGACTCTCGCTCTGTGCCGAAGCGACTGTGCTCAGCACGAGCACGCCAACAGTTGCGATGATGAGCCGCATAGTCGCTCCTGCACGGGGCCAGAACGACGCGTACCTTAGCACGACCGTTATCGCAGCGTTCGAAAGAACGTGCGGGTATGGCTACTTCGATGCCACCGTCACAATGACCCGTTGAAAGCTCGTGAGCGCCGGTTTGCCGTTGTCCGTCGCCTGAATCAACGCGTGAATCGTCTGTCCCGGCGTGGCGTCGGTCGGCACTTGGTCGCCAGAAGCCGGACACTACGTTTACCGCTAAACCCGAATCCCGAGTCCCGGATCCCGAGTCCCGGAACCTACTTGCCCGACGGGGGCACGAGCCGCGCGACTTCGTCCAGCCAGTTCAGCACCACGTTGATCCGTGTACCCGGCTCGGTCTCGGCTCCTCGAGTAGCGATCACGTCGACAATCTTGGCATCACGTGTGATGTCGTAACTTATGCGAGCGTTCCGGGCGGGCCGCGATGTCAGGCCGATCGACAGCGGCTGTGAGGTGCCGAACGCAAAGGCGGGCTTGGTGATCACAGGCGTGGCAACGAATGCACTGGTCGTCCAGTTGCGAGACCACAGCGTCTTGCCATCGCGCGACCAGACTGGATGGAAGCTATCCGCCAGCACGTACCGCGACCCGTTTGGCGGATAAGGCTCGACGGCAATAGCCGGGGTGGTTCCCGTCCTATCGACACGGTACGCGAGCCATCGTCCATCCGGCGAAAACGATGCGTCGAGCGCGAACCGAGCGTCCACACGAATATCGCCAACGCGCGTCATCGTCTTGTCGCTGACGCGCAATCCCCACAGTGTCCGCACTTTCTCGTCGGCGACTTCGACGAGCAACGTGCCACCGTCCGGCGACCAGCTGTCCGGCGCGTGGGCGACACCGGCCTCCGGCTTCGACAGGCGCTCTGGGGAATCGCTGCCGTCCGCTCGCTGGCGAAATATCGCGAGGTCACCTTCTCGATCCGATTGAAACACGATGTATCGACTGTCTGGAGACCACACGGGAAAGCGGTTGTGTCCCGTCTGCGTCAGCTGCCGGATCGGATTGGCGCCGGCCAGGTCGTACACCCAGACCTGCGCGTCGCGCCCGTCATCGATGCCGACCGCCAGTTGCCGGCTATCTGGAGAGACCCGCGGCGAGTCGTACGCACGTGGTTGAACCTTGATTGGGACAAAGCGTGAGTTGCCGTCCAGCATCGCAAGATTGCGCTGCAGCGACAGCGTCGGCGAACCTGGGACATAGATCGACGAACCGTTGAGTGAGACATCGTAGTAGGCGGTGGGCATCACGGTGTCCTGGCCCACAAAAGACGGTCGCCTGACACCTTCGAGGACAGGTACCGCTTCCCCCGACTCCAAGCGCACTGGGTCGAAGCGCCGGGCAAACAGGACACCTTCACGCGCGTAGAGGAGATGGCCGGTCGACACATAACGGGCCGCACCGGCGTTGTCGACGACAGTCTTTCGCTCGCCGGTGACCAACGATTGGGCAATAACAGTTGGAACGGCAGCCGGATCGCCCACGTTCAAGAGCGTGAACAGCACGGTCGTTTCGTCAGGCAGCATCTGCGGCGCCCACGGAACGGATCCCCGCACGTCGAAGAGCACCTGCGGCTCGCCGCCATCCGGCGAAACGCGCATGACCGCCGAGACGGGCTGATTCACTCGTGTACCGGCAAATCCCTGGGGCAGCCCGGCGTCGTTGCCGGCCTGGCCGAAGATGATGCCCTGCGCCGTCCAGTCCATGCGTCCCAGAGGACCGCATCCCTCACACACGGTGACCGGCGCCCCGCCAGACGTGCGGACCTTTCGGATGTTCGCCGGGCGACCGGACACGAACGCGATCCACTCACCATCTGGGGAGAACACGGGATTGTTGCTGAAAAACTGTGGAGTCTCAGTTCCTGCAATCGGCGTCGCCTGCAACCCGGAGAGCGAGCGCAGATACAAACGTCCGTTGGCCGCGTAGACGAACTTGCTGCCATCGGGCGATATTGCCAGAACGGTACGGCCGTTCTCCTGGAGTTGCTGATCGTCTGGAATGGTCACCGCGAAACGCGTAACCGCGGGAGTGTCTGGCGTTGGCCGGATGCGCCACATGATGGCGCCGGCGATCAGTGCACCCAGTACGACTGCCATCGCGACGATGAGAGGAAGACGCCATGCCGGAGGTCGAGGAGGCGCGCCCGAAGAGGCAACAGCGATAGCGTCCGTCGTACTCGCAGACGCGTCATCGATCTCGAGACGCAGATTGCTCGCGTCTGCAAGACGACGCCGGCGATCTTTGTCGAGCGCGCGGCGCAACAGCCGTCGAATCGCAGCCGGTGTCGCAGCCGGCAACGCGCTCCATTCGGGCGCCTTCGTGAGCACGAACGCAAGAGTATCGGCAACATCCTCACCGCTGAACGCACGCTTGCCAGTGAGCATCTCGTACAGCACACAGCCGAATGCCCAGATGTCGCTGCGCTTGTCCGCCGGGCGTCCTTTCGCCTGTTCAGGCGACATGTACGCCGCCGTACCGAGCAGCATGCCCACACCAGTCATGAGTGCAGGCGTCGTGATCGTCGGCGATTGCGACAACGCGTAGGCCGGGTCGCGGGTGAGTCCGTAGGCCGGATCCTGTTTTGTGGACCCGGCTGCCGCGGATCCCTGTTCCACCAGCTTCGCCAGCCCGAAGTCGAGCACCTTTACCACACCATCGGGCGTGATCTTGACGTTGGCCGGTTTCAGATCGCGATGGATGACGCCCTGCTCGTGTGCCGCTTCGAGTGCTTCGGCAATCTGTCGTGCGATCGGCAGCGCCTCGTCGAACGGCATCGAACCGCGCGCGATGCGATCGGCCAGCGTCTCACCGTCAACCAACTGCAGCACGAGCGCCATCGTCCCGTTGCTGTCCTCGATACCGTAGATAGCCGCGATGTGCGGGTGATCGAGTGAGGCGAGCACTTCGGCCTCGCGCTGGAAACGAGCGAGACGCTCGGGATCGGAGGCAAACGAGGCAGGCAGGATCTTGAGCGCGACGTCACGCTTCAGGCGCGTATCGCGCGCACGATACACCTCCCCCATTCCACCCGCCCCGAGCAGGTCGACTACCTCGTACGAACCGAGGCGAGTGCCGGCGGGAAGCGTCATTGGACACCCATCAAGGTGGGCTGATTATAAGAGTCCGCCAGCCTCGGCCCGTGGTTTGTGTCTGGACCTCGGGCTATGGGCCATCGTTAATGGGTCAGGGCCGGCCCGAAGAGGACCGGCCCTACGTTGTTCGATGGGCCGCCTCCAGCGCGGCCCCTACATTAAGCGACGAGTTACTCCACGAACGACTAGCACATCGAGGTCATCTCGTGGCTACCTGACGCTCGGCGAGGTGGTTGAAGCGTCCGTTCACCGATAGCCGGGCCGGTGCGCTTCGCCGACCGCGCCGCGGAACTTGTTCTCGGTGAAGCGAACGTAGGTGTACGGCTCGAGGCCGGTGGTCATCAGCTCGTCGTCGGGGAGCGAGCACGACATGAAGTCGTCGAAGAGCCGCCGGCCGCGGACGTTGCGATAGGCGTGCACCAGCTCGTGGTAGAGGCCGATCACCGGCGGGCGCTTGGCCATCTTGCCGTCGCCGACGCAGCTTTCGTCGACCGCCGGATTGAGCATGATTTTGGCCGTCTGCCCGGGGCCGGAGCTCAGATCCCGGTGGAGGACACGTGCCAGCAGGTCGCCGAACGTGTAATGCCCGGATCCCTCGACGAGGCTCTCGACGTACCACTTGCCGTTCGGATTGCAAAGCTCGTCGAGCACATTGGCGACCGGCTTCGTCGGCGCATGCGGCGCCTTCTTGGCGTCATCGACCATCTTGACGTTATGGTGATCGGTCGTGCCCAGTGCCTCGCCGGGTGTGACCGACAGCCGCTGCGCGAGAGTACGCTTGCTCCGCCCGCGGCCCTCGGCGCGGCGCAGCGCGGTGGCGATCTCGTCCGACACCTGTTTGCGCAGGGCGGCGTTGTTCCTGTCCTGTTTGAGCTGCCGGATCAGTCCACGCAGGAGCACGAACGGCCGGTCGAGCTGCGACATGTCGTTGTTCACCACCTGGGTGATGTTGCCTCCGGTGGTGAGGCCGATCCAGGTCAGATTGCCGTTGGTATTGTCATTGATCGCCACCAGCAGCTGGTTGCCGATCGAGGTACGCGCAATCTGGTTGATCATCTCCTCGATGTCGTCGTGAAACTGGCTGTCGTTGCCTCCGATACGAATGTTCTGAAAGCCGGGCATGATCCGCATGAGCGCGCTCCCTACGTCTCTCGGACGAGGCTGACCCGCTGATCCTCGAGATCCATCGGGCACTCCGCTGTGCCGATTGCGTGCGCGGAACAGTTACTTCGCCCGTTTCGCGTGCCACAGATATTGCTGGCCGACCCCGAGCGTAATCGAGCCGTCCATTGCATCGCCGTCAACGGTGGCGCGGATCTTATAGCCCTTGTCGCCGTCTTTCGCGGTGACGCGGACGAACGCTCCCTCGATTGAACCGGACACTGGCAGCTCGCCACGCTCGCCGGACGCTTTGGCCGTGAGCGCGTTCCCCTTCTGCTGGATGCTCCAGCGTTCGTTGGCCACCCGGTCCGTGTACTTGATCGTCACATCCCAGTTCCCGGTAATCACTGCTGCGGGAGGCGCGGCATTGGGATCCGGCTCGTCGCTTTCGCAGCGGTAGCCGCAACGGCTCTTGATATCCGGATCGCTCGGATCCGGTGGCACGAAATGCTCCTTCGGCGTCGGCTTGCAGATGCTCTCGTACACCACGTCATCCGGGCTCGCGTGACGGACGCGACGTGGGCCGATCACCCACGGCTTGCTGAACGCGACTGGATCTTCGACCACGACGTCGTTGGTCAGCACGTCGCCGTCGCGCGTCCACCGCTCGATGACGTGCAGCTTGTCGCTGTGAATCGACGTGTACATGTTCCGGCCGGTCGCACCACCGCCGCCTACCCACGACTCCTCGGTCAGACCGACCGTGTCGACAACCAGCGTGTTGCCTTCCCAGCGGCCGATTGAATGCCCCCAGAAGCTCGGCTCGAGATCGTCGGGATCGGGATGCGGGCGCCCGTCAGTGAAGATGAGCCGATAGGTTGAGTACGGCGCGGCTTCGTACAGCACCGCGATCAACTGCGGTGTCTGCACGACGAGGATGCCGTTCATGCCGGCTCGAGGAACGCCTTGCGGGCGGCAGTCGTGGGCCGGATCCAGCGGCGTCGTTCCGCCAAACTGCGTCTTGGCAATTTCCCGGACCTTCACCATCCACTGGTCGTTATAGGGCGGCTGATTCGGCGCCTGACAGTCGTCGCTGATGCAGATGCGGCCAGCGCCGTTCTCCTCGTTGTACTCGGTCGAGAAGTCGAACACGATCGAGCCATCCGCGTATTTGTTCATCACCTGGCCGCGTCCGCCGCCGCCGCCACCGCGGCGGCCCCGTCCGTCGGCCGCTCCGCCGGCAGGCGTGGCATTGGCTTGCGGCTGGTTCGGATTCGGCGCCGCGCCGTTCCAGTGGCCGCTGAAATCCGGATGACCGTCCGCCGTCGTCGGCGTCGTCTTGCCATCGACGGAGCAGCCGAAGCACGGCGCCTTTGCAACGGCCTCCGCCGACTGCGCCGGGGTTCTGCCGCAACCGACAACGACGAAGAAACCGATCAGCGCCGCGCCAGCTACGGCCGCGGCGACACTATGAGAGAAGGGACGCTGAATCATGGTGAATCCGTTCAGCTACTCGGAGCCGTCGCGGTAGACAAACACCCTGCCGTCCGAATACTTGATCATCTTCAGCCACCCGAGGTGCTTGGTGCCGTCCTTGGCCGGGGCGCCCGTCACGGTGACCGTGTCGCCGATCTTGAAATCGGTCTTCTTGACGCCGGCGCGCCGCAGAGTGCCGGGGGGGCCGCTGGAAAACGCGTATTCCGTCGCCTTGCCCTTCGCGTCCTTCACATCCAGATAGAAGTAGATATGAGGGTTGGTCCAGTCGACTCGCGTGAGGACGCCTTTCACGACGAACGTTTTGCTGCCGTCGAACTCCGCAGAGAACGAATGGTGCGCCAGTGCCGGGGCCGCCACCGCAAACCCGCCAATGACCGCGAGCGTAACTGCCCATCGAGCTCGTCTCGTCATCGTGCCTCCTCGCTACTTGATCGAATGCGGGCAGAGAGTGCCGTGGCAGCGTTCGATTGTCAAGCCGAGGAGCCGGCGTACACCCATGCGACTTTGCCGGACGCGAGCACCGTCGAGATGCGTGTGTAGCCTTCTGGTTCGTACGCGTCGGACCGCTCCAGTTCGGCATCTGTCACTTCGAAGACGATTCCACCTGCGCGGCTATCAGGGCGGCCATTCGGTCGCACCGTGGTGTACTGCGCCTTGCCACTCTTCGCGACGAACGCAGGATCCGCAACCGTGAAGTGCCGACAGCGGCGAGCAGCTTCCGCGTTCCGAGCGAGTAATCATAGATCGACGAGTTGGGCAAGGTTCGGGATAGGCCGTTTTGGCTCTCTTCGGAGATGATCGTGTCGTGAGCCTGAAGAACAACGCGCGCCTGGTTTACTCCACCGAGAACTCCGGCAAGTGCCCTGTGTGCGGCTGGCCGCAGAGGGATTGCCGATGTAGCTCCCGGCGTCCGCCAGAGGAACCAATCCCAGCGCGCCTCGTGGCCAAGCTCCGAATGGAGAAAAAGGGACGTGGAGGCAAGACGGTCACGGTCGTCTACGGGCTGCCGCAGAACGATCAATTCCTGAAGGATCTGAGTCAGGAGCTCAAGAAGGCCTGTGGCACGGGCGGGGCCGTCGTCGAGGGCGGCGTCGAACTGCAGGGCGATCTGCGCGATCGCGTGCGCGATGTCCTGGCCAAACGGGGATTTGCCGTCAAAGGGTGACGTCAACGACGCGTGTCACTCGATGTAGAGTCTCGACATGGTCGGTCGCACGTTGATGCACTACAAGGTCGTTGCCGAGCTTGGTGCCGGCGGGATGGGCGTGGTGTACGAAGCGCTCGACCTTCGTCTCGATCGCCGCGTGGCGCTGAAGATCCTCCCGGCCGACAAGAGCGACGACCAGCAGCGTCGCGCACGCTTCCTGCACGAAGCGCGGACAGCCTCCGCGCTCAACGATCCGCATATCGTCACGATCTTCGACATTTTCACGGTCGACGACACCGACGTGCTCGTGATGGAGCTCGTGCCCGGACGCACGCTCCGGGACATCCTCAACGACGGTCCGATGCCGCTGGTAAAGGCACTCGATGTCGCCCTTCAGGTGGCCGAAGGCGTCGGTGCCGCACACACCGCCGGCATCGTGCATCGGGATTTGAAACCTGGCAACGTGATGGTCACCGAGCGCGGACGCGTCAAGGTGCTCGACTTCGGCCTGGCAAAGCTCGTGGGCAGCGGTTCTTTGGCCGATCAACCGACGACGCTGGCGCCGGCAACGCTGGCTGGCATGCTGCTGGGAACGGTCGATTACATGTCGCCCGAGCAGGCCAGGGGCGAACCGATCGACGCGCGAAGCGACGTGTTCTCGCTCGGCGCGATGCTCTACGAGATGATCGCCGGCGCGCGTCCGTTCACCTCGGGCCACGCCCTGGGCGTGCTCCACGAAATCGCGTACGGCGCGATTGTCCCGCTGCGCGCCAGACGTGCGGACGCGACCGCTGACATCGAGCGGATCGTGTTGCGCGCGCTGGAGCGCGACGTGACCCAGCGATATCAGACGATGGAGGCGTTCAACGCCGAACTGCGGCGGGCGCACCGTGCCGTCCAGGCGGAGGCGCCAACTGCCGTGGACACGCCGGCGCCCGTCCTCGTACCACCGCCGCTGCCGGCGGCCGTCCTCGCACCACCGCCGCTGCCGCCGCCCGCCGCTCAACCACCTGTCGGACAATCCGGTTCGACGTACGCGCCGTTGCCGCCACCATCCGGGTCTGATTCTCCATATACGGTCACACCCGATCCGCGCGCGACTCGGCGGGGGCGGCGGTACGGCCGCCGCGTTCGCAAGCGGCGCTCGTTCTGGACGAAGGCCGCTATCGTGGTCTCGATCGTGTTCATGGTGAACTGGACGCGCAGCTGCGTGTTCGACAGGCCTCGGGTTGTGAGCGGCCAGCGTACTGCTGGCGACGCGCAACCACCGAAGCAAGACGACCTCGGTCAGGCCATCGAGGACGCCGTCGCCACGGGCCTCTTGCGGATCGGCTCCGGGTCGGCCGAGATCCAGCTGGCAAGTGCGCAGATCTATTGGAAGCGCGCCCAGCAAACCAGAGATCCGGTATCGATGAAGAGGGCGGAGGACGCGTTCAACGAGGCGATTCGGCTTGGGTTGAACGCGAGCGATGAAAGCGAAGCCCGGGAGGCGCTGCGGCAGATCGCGGCGCTGAAGACGCCGGCCGAGGACCCTCCGACCGGTAACGAATCGTCAGGTCGACCCGCTACCGACGCACGGGATCCGCGGTAACGACAGTTTGTGTCCGGCTAACACGTCACCTGTCGAGCCTGGGGCTGACGGCACGGCCGGTGCGAGTGTTGACGAGTGCCTTCGCTGGAGACACGCGACGTCCCAGTGATAAATTGTCGCGATGCGCACCTCGTTCGACGGATCCCGCAGCGACCCTCGCGCAGTCGTCTACGCGCGTGCGACCATCGATTTGGCATCCCGGGACGTCCGCTTGGAAGACGTGCCGTGCCGGAACCTCGAGGATGTGCTGGGAGGATTCGGGCGATCGTTCCAGATCCTGGCGGAGCGGACCATCACGCACGCGTTCACGCCCGACAATCCTCTCATCGTCAACACCGGCGTGTTGACGGCGTCGAATGTCATGACCGGTCTTCGCACGTATTTCTCGGCCTACAGCCCACTCAAGGTTTCCAACAAGGGCCTGCCCGCCGCGATGTGGTCGGCCGGCAGCTGCAAGTTCGGCCCGAAGCTCAAATGGACCGGGCTCGACGAGGTGATTCTGGAGGGCCGGGCCGAGGTGCCGGTGTATCTGGTGATCCGTCACAGCGAGCAAGGTCCTCAGATTGCGTTCGAGCCCGCCGACGACCTGCTCGGGCTCACCTGCCACGAGAAGATCATGTGGCTGCGCGATCGATACGCCGACGCCCACTTCGCGGTGATCGGCCCCGCCGGCGAGCACTACGAGGATTGCTATATAGCGTCGGTGGCACTCAGCACCGAAAACCAACTCAGGTCGGGCGACGACAAGTGCCGATGGGCTGGCCGCGGCGGGATGGGCGCCGTCATGGGCTACAAGCGCCTGCTGGCGATCGTCGCGCAGGCGCCAGACCGCATCGCGAAGCTGAAGCCGGAGATCCGCGACATCAACAAGGCGGCGTCGACCGGCCCTGGATCGCGCAAGTTCCGCGAGAAGGATAAAGGCGGGCTCGGCGGGACCTGGTCGAACTACGAGCCGCTCGAGAAGTTTCACTTCGTTCCCCAGAACAACTTCCGGCCCGCGGGCGACGGCAAGCCCGAGCTGATGTTCCGCGATCACGTGCAGCCGGAGTTCGTCGTCAAGGCCGAGTCGTGCTTTCGCTGCGGCATCAACTGCCACAAGAACGTGTACGAGAAGAACGCTGACGGGACGCGCGGCGCCTTCCTGGCCAAGTTCGACTACGAGCCGGTGAACCTGCTGTCGACCAATCTCGGGATCCACGATCCGCGCAAGGCTGCCACGCTCATCAGCATGGTCGACCGGCTCGGGATGGACAACATCTCGCTGGGTACGACGATCTCGTACGTGATGGACTACAACGAGAGACATCCGGACGCGCCGATCCTGAACGGCGCGACCTTTGGAGACTTCGACAAAGCGCGCGAGCTCGTCGAGGGCGCGGCCACGGGGCGGTTTCCCAAAGTGGGCCGCGGCGTCAAGCGGCTGTCGGAGAGCCTCGGGGAAACTGGGTACGCCATGCACTGCAAGGGCCTGGAGTTCCCCGCGTACCAGCCCGACACAAACCCCGGCTATCCGTGGGCAATCGCGGGCGGACACATGTCGATGGCCACCTACATGGCGTTGGCGCTCGAGGGCAACACCTCGCTCGACTACTGGGCGAAGCTGATCACCGAGCGCGGTCTGTACTTCGTGCGCGACGACCTGCTCGGCTTGTGCAAGTTCGCCGGCATCACCGGCGACCACGTCGTCGAGGGCCTGAAGCACGAGAGCGGGTTCGAGATGACGTCTGCGGAGCTGCTGGCCGCCGTGCGGCGCGCGTTCGTCCGCGCGTTGTGGCTCGAGCGCAAGCAGGGGTACGATCGATCGGACTACACGCTGCCGTCGGAGGTGTTCGACCGGCCCAACCCCAACCTGGGCGTTCCCCCGTTCGTAACCCGCGAGTTCTTCTCGCAGCTCAGCGATCGAGTCTGGGCAGTGTTCGACAGGGAAATCGACGAGATGGCGAAGGCCTGACCGGCCGCGCCAGGGATTGCCTGTGGTTATATGCCCCTAATCCGCTTCACGAACCTTTTCGCCGAGCGCATCGGCGGCGTCAACTCCGTTGATGTGCGGGCCACGACGGTCGAGTCTGCGCTCCGCGCGCTGACCGATAGACATCCCAACCTGACGACGCTCGTCTGGGCGAAGGATGGCGCGCTCAATCCCGTCATGGTGCTGTTCCTGAACGACCGCCAGCTCGGCGTCGCGGAGATCGGGATCTCTGTGGGGCCCGGCGATGAGATCGATATCGTGCCTGCGCTCGAAGGCGGGTGAGACCAACGCCAATCCTTTTGTGATCAGTCTGCCTGAAGGTGGAGCAGGGCTGGCTCTGAAGTAAGATGAGCGACCCGTCAGCGCGCCATGATGCCGACACAGGCGGTCTCCCACTACAAGATCCTCCACGAGCTCGGGAGCGGTGGCATGGGTGTCGTCTACAAGGCCGAAGACACCCGGCTCCATCGTTTTGTGGCGCTCAAATTCCTTCCTGACGAGCTGGCGAACGATATCCAAGCGCTCAATCGATTTCGACGCGAGGCCCACGCGGCGTCCGCTCTGAACCACCCCAACATCTGCACCATCCACGATATCGGTGAACAAGACGGGCGCGCGTTTATCGTCATGGAATTCCTCCAAGGGGCAACGCTGAAGCACCTGATTGCGGCCTGCGAGCTGGAGTTGACGCGGATCCTGGAGATCGGAATCGATACGGCCGAGGGATTGAGCGCGGCACATGAAAAGGGCATCGTTCATCGCGACATCAAGCCCGCGAACATCTTCGTCACCGAACACGGTCACGCGAAGATTCTCGATTTCGGTCTTGCCAAGCTCACTGCACGTTCGGCAGAAGCGGCTACAGCGGGATCGACGGCGACCGCTCAGATATCCGACGAGCATCTGACCAGACCCGGCAGCGCCCCGGGTACGCTCGCGTACATGTCGCCCGAACAGGCGCTCGGCAAGGACCTCGACGCCCGCACTGACCTTTTCTCCCTCGGCGTCGTGCTGTACGAAATGGCAACCGGCGCCTTGCCGTTTCGCGGTGACACCGCGGCGGCGATCTACGACGCGATTCTCAACCGAAAACCCTTGACGCCGGCGCAGCTCAATCCAGATCTCCCGCCGAAGCTGCAGGACATCACTGATAAGGCGTTGGAAAAGAATCGGGATCTGCGCTATCAGAGCGCGGATGACGTTTGCACTGACTTGAAACGTCTTCGGCGAGAGCTCGAACCGCGGTTAGGTCCCGAAACCCCAAAACGCGTCGAGGCTCGAACCCGACATTGGAAAGTCCTCATACCGATGGCCGCGGCCGTCGCGCTCGCCGCTGGCGCACTGTGGTTGAACACTCGACGAGCTACGACACTCTCAGAGCAAGACACCATCGTCATTGCCGATTTCGAGAACAGCACCGGCGATGCCGTATTTGATGACACGCTCAAACAAGCGCTGGTCGTAGGCCTGGATCAATCACCGTTCTTGAATGTCATCTCCGACCGGAGGGTGTGGGCGACTCTGCCCCTGATGGGCCGCTCGCCGGACGAGCCGGTCACCGGCGAGGTGGCGCGCGAACTGTGCCAGAGAGTGGGCGGCAAGGCAATGCTGGCGGGCTCGATCTCCGCACTGGGCAATGAGTACGTGATCGGCTTGAATACGATCGACTGCGCCACTGGCGACACGCTGGTGGCCCAGCAGGCACGCGCTTCCGGCAAAGGCGAGGTACTGAAGGCTTTGGACGATTCCGCGTCAGCGCTGCGGACAACGCTGGGCGAATCGCTGGCCTCGGTGCAGAAGTTCGCCATTCCGCTTGCGGAGGCGACCACATCGTCTCTGGAAGCGCTGAAGGCCTACAGCATCGGCCTAAGAACTAGCTTCACAAAAGGCACTCTCGCGGCCCTCCCATACGAGCAACGAGCCGTCGAGCTCGATCCCGATTTCGCGGTCGCGTATGTCGGCCTCGCCGCTGCGTACAGCAACGTTGGGCAGGCTACGCAGGCCATCGAGAATGCGACGAAGGCGTTCGCCTTGCGCGAGCGAGTGAGCGAGCGCGAAAGGTACCGCATTAGCGCCTTCTACTACTCATTGGGGACCGGCGAACTGGACAAGTCCAACCAGAGCTACGAGATGTGGAAGCAAAGCTACCCGCTCGACCCCTTCCCTCACCGCAACTTGGGAAACAACCACATGAGGCTTGGCCAGTGGGAGATGGCCTTGCTGGAAACAGAGGAGAGCTTGCGCCTGGAAGAGAACAGCTATGTGGCGGAGGGAAATCTGGCTTGGATCCAACTGGCGCTCGGCCGCACCGAGGATGCGAGGAGAACCGTGGAGCAGGCGCTCGCACGGAAACTGGACGGAGTCCATCTTCGCGGCAGTTCCTATCTGATGGCCTTCCTTCGCGGCGACCAAGATGCGATGCAGCGTGAGCTGGTTTGGGCAACGGGCCGCTCCGGCGAGGAGGACTGGTTGCTCTCGGTCCAATCGGACACGGAGGCATACTTCGGCCGGCTGGCCAGCGCGAGGGAGCTTTCGCAGCGGGCGGTGGAATCAGCGCGCCGCGCCGATTCCGAGGAAACCGCCGCTTTATGGCAGGCCAATGCCGCCCTGCGCGAGGCGGAGTTTGGCAATGCGATGGCCGCTCGTCAAAACGCAATGACGGCGCTTTCGTTGACACCGGGAAGAGATGTCACGACGATGGCGGCGCTGGCGTTGGTGCGAGCGGGGGACGTGGCGCAGGCACAGAGACTCGTAAACGGTCTTGACCGGGACTTTCCGCAGAACACGATCGTGCAGGTCTACTGGCTGCCGGCCATCCGGGCCGCGATTGAACTGGCAGCGAAGAACAGCGCCAAGGCCCTTGAGCTGCTGAAAACTGCTGCGCCGTACGAGCTCGGCCAGTCGCAACCATTCTTCGTGGGCATGATGTATCCCGCCTATCTCCGCGGGCAGGCCTACCTTCACGCGCGGAACGGCAAGGAAGCCGCGGGCGAGTTCCAGAGAATCATCAGTCGCCGTGGCGTCGTTCTCAACTTCCCGCTCGGCGCGGTGGCCCACCTTGGACTGGCGCGCGCCCACGTGCTTGAAGGTGACACCGCGAATGCCCGTGTGGCCTACGAAGACTTCCTCAAGCTCTGGAGGGGCGCCGATTCCGACGTCCCTCTCTTCCAGGAAGCCAAAACGGAGTACGCGAGGCTGCGATAGACGACGTGAGCGTCGATGTCGTGGGGTTGAGTGCAGCCCTCAAGGCAGGTGCGACGTACAAAGCAAGAGGCACAGAAGCTCGGTACCTCTGCGCCTCGGCTTGCCCCGCCGTTAGCCTGGGCGAAGGCTGGTGTGTCGTGATCGTTGGTCCGGCTGCCACCTTCGCGCCGCGCGCTTCAGTGGCCAGGGAAGCCGGACACTACATCAGGCGGGCCTGAAGACCCGCCGCTACCTACCGAGTCCGGCCCCGAATTGCTTTCTGATTGCTGATTGGTTGCGGTCCCGCGGGATTTCCGGCTTCGACCAGCGGGCACAGGGCACTCATTGGAAAAGCAGCAGTGGAAAACCGCTTGGAAGCTGTCGCGGAATGAGCCTCTGGAGGCTTTCCGGCATCGCACGCCGATCGAGCAACCCCTCGCGGACAAAATCAACCAGGTTATTCATCTCCTCCTCTGAAAGGTGCATCGGCGTGGCGAGGTTTCCAATAGCCGCCATGCACCTCGCGTGCCTCGCCGAGGAGCACCGCGGCGATCGAACTCGAGATTGTGAGCCGCAACGACCGTGATCAATGATCCGTCACTTCAGAACCGCCACAGCACCCGCACCGACATGCGCAGCGAGTTGTTGATCTCGTCGCTGATCGATTCGTAGTCGTAGCGGAAGTCGGGCACGACGGCGAGGCGGCCGGTGACGGCGATCGCGGCGTTCGCGCCGACGGTGAGCGCACCGAGGTTGCGGGCGCCGCTCTCGGTCCGTTGCCGCGCATTCGGATTGTTCGGATCCACACCGGGCCCGAGCCTCAGCGGCGTGTAGACGGTGCTGTCCTGGACGCGATGACTGGTCACGCCGACGATCAGGCCCGGCGTCACGCGCGCGGGTTGCGACGGGTGGAAGATTGCCACGCCTGAGACTGTTGCGGTGACCTCGCGGCGGTGGTCGTACTGCAGCCAGATGCCATTGCGCTCGAGCTCTTCACGGGACCCTCCAGACGGGCCGAGCGACAGGCTGAGCGTGTTCGGTTCGCCATAGGAACGCGTGAACGGGCTCGACGGGATCGCGACCTCGCCTTCGATGTCGAGCCACGGCGTTACCCGCAATCCCCCTAGAATGCCGGCGGCGGCTGACCTGCCATCCGCCTTGTCGGCGCTGACGGCAAAGCTGCCGACCGATCCTCCGACATAGCCGCGGTTCGATGGCTGCGCCAGCGCCACGACGGCGGTCGCCGGCAGCAATGTCATGGCGCCGCAGGTGATGGTGAGAACTCGTCGAAGCATCGTGCGCCTCCGGGTTGCTGACCAGGAAGGCGCAGACGGAAACGAAAGCGGCTCAACTCAGAGCCGGAAGACGAGGATCACGAACGTCACCAGGACGATAGGACCGGGAGACGATTCTCCGTGAATACAGCTACTTCGTCACTCGGACCACGAAATCCGGCGAGGGCGCCGCGAAGCCTGCCGTCACCGCGTACAGCGCATTGCCGAACGCCGCAATCGTGGTCGGAACCTTCGTAGCTGGATTCGACGCGAAGGGTTCCGTGATGAAGCCCACGATCGCGCCTGACAGGTACTCCGGCGATAGCTCGACGACCGCGATCTGGTTGCGGAAGTTCTGCACGACATACAACGTCTTGCCGTCGAGCCACAGGCCATCCGCGTTGGGAAGTGTGTTTCCGCCGAGATCGACAGGCACCGGCGTGTGCGTCTCGGTGTCCAGCAGATGCAGTTACGCAGTCATCCCGTTGACGACCAAGAGATGCGTTCCGTTGGGCGTGGCCGCGATGCCGTTCGTCCTGAACGTGCCGGGCAGTGGAACCTCAATGAAGGTCGTCGCGGGTGCGCCAGCCGGTCCGAGCGCGACCTTGTAGAGGAACGGTCGCTGGCTGTCAGTGAAATACGCGGCCTCGCGCGTGATGACCACGTCGTTGATGAACGTCGGCGCAATCTGAAACTGGTACGAGGCAACGATCTCCGCCGAGGTCACATCGTACACGGTTCCCCTGCCGCTGCCACCACGAGCAACGAACAGCAGGTTGCTCCTTGCGTCATGCTTCAACCCGATCGCCGGCACCCCGTGGGGCGGCACCAGGGTCGCCATCTCACCGGTCCGCAAGTCGCCGACCAGAATCTGACCCAGTGTGGATGCCGCCAGCGACCCCGCGTAGAACGTGGTGCCGTGCCCGACGGCGATCCCCTCCGGCCCGAAGTCGGCCGGCAGCGGAATGAGATCCGGGAACGGCCGAGCGGATGATCCGGCTGACCCGAGAAGGATGAGACCTGCAAGAACTACCAGACCGATGTGACGATGCCGAGCGTGCGCGCGCATGTGCCCTCCTGACATTCACTGAGCGCGAAGAACGTTGTGCTGCCGGCAGTCTCGTGGAATGGCGCCGGAGAACCCGCCGGCCCGCGTCCTCGTGCTGACGGCCTCGGTCCTACAGCGTCTGAAGCTTACCACCCTAAGAGAACTTCGTGACCGCAGCCAAACGCCGCCTTCAAGCTGACCGCGCGCGGCTACGATGTGCTGAGGGCGTCGGACGTCGAGGCGGCCGTGGCGAGTTGCATCGCTGAGCATCCAGACCTCCTCGTCCTCGATGCCATGATGCCGGTGCTCGACGGGTACGAGGTGCTGCGCCGCCTCAGGGAGGATGGGCGCACTCGATCCCCGCCATCGTGCTTACCGCTCGAAGAAGACGATAGGACCGATGAAGGCCCTTTTCGCGGCGGGCAGGTAGGGTGGGCCAGAGGGAAGCCGGACGCTACCTTTGCCGCGTACAACAAGAGAGGCACAGAAGCTCGGTGCCTCTGTGCCTCCGTGTGTCGTGAAGTCCCGCTGCCACCTTCGCGCCGCGCGCTTCAGTGGCCAGGGAAGCCGGACACTACATCAGGCGGGCCTGAAGACCCGCCGCTACTGAAGGCGGGTCCAAAGAACAGGACCCGCCCTACGTGTGAGCGTTACTCGACGTCGCCAGCGGGCGGACGTCCAAGCATCGGTTCGTCGGTATCGAACGCGTATTCGATTTCCCGATCGAGATCGAGCTCGTCCTCCGTCGGCTGCGGTGGCACTGGCGGCGGTGGTGGCTCGTCCGGCGGAATCCGCACGTGCCGATACCATTCGAAGCCCGTGCCCGCGGGAATCAGTCGGCCCATCGTCACGTTCTCCTTCAGCCCGCGCAGGTGATCGATCTTCCCGGAGATCGACGCTTCCGTGAGCACGCGCGTCGTTTCCTGGAAGCTCGCCGCCGAGATGAACGAGTCGGTCGAGAGCGACGCCTTAGTGATCCCGAGCAGCAGCGGCTGCGCCGTCGCCGGCCGCCCGCCCGCCTGAATCACCCGCTCGTTCTCCTCGAGGAACCGGAACTTGTCCGTCTGCTCGTCGATCAGGAACTCGGTGTCGCCGACATCCTCGATCCGCACCCACCGCATCATCTGGCGCGAGATGACCTCGATGTGCTTGTCGTTGATGTTGACGCCCTGCAGCCGGTAGACCTCCTGAATTTCGTTCACCAGGTACTTCTGCAGTTCCTTCTCGCCCAGCACCCGCAGGATGTCGTGCGGATTGCTCGGACCGTCCATCAATTGCTCGCCCGCCCGCACGCGCTCGCCCTCGTGGACGTTCACGTGCACGCCGCGCGGCAGCGCATACTCCCTCGGCTCGCTGCCGTCGTCGGGCACGATGATCATCTTGCGCTGACCCTTGACGACGCCGCCGTCCTTGACGATACCGTCGATCTCGGAGATGACCGCCGGATCCTTCGGCTTGCGAGCCTCGAACAACTCGACCACGCGCGGCAGACCGCCGGTGATGTCCTTCGTCTTCGTGGTCTCGCGCGGGATCTTCGCCAGCACGTCACCTGCTTCGACCGTCTCGCCGTCCTGCACCATCAGGTGCGCGTGCGACGGCATGTGGTACTTGCGAGTGACCTTGCCCGACTTGTCCTTGATCTCGATCGTCGGCTGCTTCTTCTCATCCGGCGAGTCGACGATGATGAAGCGCGAGAGGCCGGTGACCTCGTCGACTTCTTCGTGGACCGTCAATCCGTCGATGATGTCCTTGAAGCGCGCCGTTCCCAGATCCTCGGTGAGGATCGAGAACGTGTACGGATCCCACTCGACCAGCGTCTGGCCGACTTCCACCTTCTGCCCGTCCTTCACCTTGAGGCGCGCGCCGTAGACCACCGGGTAGCGCTCGCGGTCGCGCCCCTTCTCGTCCTTGACCACGAGCGAGCCGTTACGGTTCATGACGATCAGCTGGCCGCCTTCCTTGTGGGTCTCGACGACGACCATCCCCTCGTAGTGAACGGTGCCGGCATGACGCGCATCGAGCGTGTTCTGCTCGGAGATTCGCGACGCCGTTCCACCGATGTGGAACGTGCGCATCGTCAACTGCGTGCCCGGCTCGCCGATCGACTGCGCGGCGATGACGCCGACCGCCTGGCCGAGCTCGACCAGCCGACCCGTTGCCAGATCGCGGCCGTAGCAGCGGGCGCAGACACCGCGCCGCGTGGCGCAGGTGAGCACCGAGCGGATGCGGACCTTCTCGATACCCGCTTCCTGCACGGCGGACGCCTTGTCCTCGTCGATCTCCTCGTTGACATCGACGATCGTGCCGGCGCCGAACGGATCGACGATCTTCTCGAGCGTGACGCGGCCGACGATGCGGTCGCGCAGCGGCTCGATGATCTCGCCCGATTCGACGATGGCCCGTGCCTCGATGCCGTCGAGGGTGCCGCAGTCGATTTCCGAAATGATGACGTCCTGAGCCACGTCCACGAGGCGACGAGTCAGGTAGCCTGAGTCGGCCGTCTTGAGCGCCGTGTCCGCGAGACCCTTGCGTGCGCCATGCGTCGAGATGAAGTACTGCTGCACGGTGAGGCCTTCACGGAAGTTGCTCGTGATCGGTGCCTCGATGATTTCGCCCGAGGGCTTCGCCATCAGTCCGCGCATGCCGGCAAGCTGACGGATCTGCTGCTTCGAGCCGCGCGCGCCGGAGTCGGCCATGATGTAGACCGGATTGAAGCTCTTGCCGCTTCGATCCATGTCGGCCATCTCGCCGAACATCTCGTCGGCGATCTTCTCTGTGACCTCCGACCAGATCGCGATGATCTTGTTGTAGCGCTCGCCGTTGGTGATCGCGCCTTCGAGGTACTGCTGTTCGACCTTGATCACCTCGTTGCGCGCGTCCTGCACTAGTTGCTGCTTGTTGCCCGGGATGATCAGGTCGTCGATGCCGATCGACAGGCCGGACCGCGTCGCGTAAGTGAAGCCGAGATTCTTGAGCGAGTCGAGCATATCGACGGTTCGCTCGAGCCCGAAGTCGAGATACGTCTTCTGAACGAGCTGCTGCAGCCCCTTTTTCTTCAGCAGACCGTTGATGTACGGCATGCCGGCGGGAAGCTGTTCGTTGAGTAGCACGCGACCCACAGTCGTGTTGATGATCTTCGCCTTCACCTCCTGCGACTCGGTGTGGATCACGTCCTGGTCGTCACGCGCCGTCGTCAGGTCGAGCAGCTGACCCGAGAAGCGCAGACGAATCGGCGACAGCGTCTCTAGCTCGCCAGCCTCGAGCGCCAGCATCACGTCCTCGGTGTTGCCGAACGCGCGCCCTTCGCCCTTTGCACCGGCCTTGGCTTTGGTCAGGTAATAGCAGCCAAGGACGATGTCCTGTGACGGCACCGCGATCGGCGCGCCGTTCGCCGGCGACAGCACGTTGTTCGACGACATCATCAGCACCGAGGCCTCGATCTGCGCCTCGGGTGACAGCGGGATGTGGACCGCCATCTGGTCGCCGTCGAAGTCGGCGTTGAACGCCGTGCACACGAGCGGGTGGATGCGAATCGCCTTGCCCTCGACCAGCACGGGTTCGAACGCCTGGATGCCGAGTCGATGCAGTGTCGGCGCGCGGTTCAGCAGCACCGGGTGCTCGCGGATCACCTCTTCGAGGATGTCCCACACCTCGGGACGCTGCTGCTCGACCATCTCTTTCGCCTGCTTGATGGTCGCGACCAGCTGTCTCTCCTCGAGCTTGTTGTAGATGAACGGCTTGAACAACTCGAGCGCCATCTTTTTCGGCAGACCGCACTGGTGCAGCTTCAGCTCCGGCCCGACGACGATGACGGAGCGGCCGGAGTAGTCGACGCGCTTACCCAGCAGGTTCTGACGGAAGCGACCCTGCTTGCCCTTCAGCGTGTCGGACAGCGACTTCAGCGGACGGTTGTTCGCGCCACGCAGCACACGACCGCGGCGGCCGTTGTCGAAGAGCGCGTCCACCGCTTCCTGAAGCATGCGCTTCTCGTTGCGGATGATGACGTCCGGCGCTTTGAGCTCCATCAGCTTCTTCAACCGGTTGTTGCGGTTGATGACGCGGCGATAGAGGTCGTTGAGGTCCGAGGTTGCGAAGCGGCCGCCGTCGAGCGGCACCAGCGGGCGCAGCTCCGGTGGAATGACCGGGATGACGTCGAGGATCATCCAGTTCGGCTGGTTGGTCGACTTGCGGAAACTGTCGACGACCTTCAGCCGCTTCGCGAACTTCAGCTTCTTCTGTACCGAGCTCTCGCTGCGCATCTTGGCGCGCAACTCCTCGGCGAGCTTCTCGATATTGACGCGGCGCAGCAGTTCCTTGATCGCTTCGGCGCCCATCTGCGCGCGGAACTTCGTCCCGTGGTCCTCGCGCGCCTTGCGGAATTGCTCTTCGTTGAGCAACTGGTTCTGCTTGAGGTCGGTCTCACCCGGATCGATGACGACGTAAGCCTCGAAGTAGAGGATGCGCTCGAGATCGCGCAGCGAGATATCGAGCAGATGGCCGATGCGGCTCGGCAGCCCCTTGAAGAACCACACGTGGCTCACCGGCGTGGCCAGCGTGATGTGTCCAAGGCGCTCGCGGCGCACCTTGGCCTGCGTCACTTCGACACCGCACTTGTCGCAGATCACGCCGCGGTGCTTCATGCGCTTGTACTTGCCGCAGAGGCACTCCCAGTCTGTGATCGGGCCGAAGATCTTCGCGCAGAACAACCCGTCGCGCTCCGGCTTGAACGTGCGGTAGTTGATCGTTTCCGGCTTCGTTACCTCGCCGAACGACCACGACATGATCTTTTCGGGCGAGGCCAGCGAGATCCGAATCGCGTCGAAGTCGGCGCGCAGGCTCGTTTTGTTGTCGTAGAAACTTGGTCTCATATTTTTCGTTTCCCGGTCCGGCTAAAGCCGGACACTACGATCGGAGTTACACCTGCTCCAATACGGCTGCTTCGCCGCTGGGTTCCGCCGGCACCAACGCCTCCGGCTTCCGCTTCGTCGACACCAGCTCGACGTCGAGACACAGTGACTGCAGCTCGCGAATGAGCACGTTGAAGGACTCTGGCAGCCCTGGTGTGAACGAGGCGTCGCCCTTCACGATCGCTTCGTAGATCTTGGCGCGGCCCGTCACATCATCGGACTTCGCCGTGAGCAGCTCCTGGAGAATGTGCGCCGAGCCGTAGGCCTCGAGCGCCCACACTTCCATTTCTCCAAACCGCTGGCCGCCGAACTGCGCTTTTCCGCCGAGCGGCTGCTGCGTGATGAGTGAGTAGGGTCCGATCGACCTCGCGTGGATCTTGTCGTCGACCAGGTGCGACAGCTTCAGCATGTAGATGTAGCCGACTGTCACTTCCTGCTCGAAGCTTTGACCCGTCATGCCGTCGTAGAGCGGCGTCTTCCCGCCCTTGGGCAGACCCGCCTCCGCGAGCCAGTTCTTGATCTCCGTCTCCGTGGCGCCATCGAACACCGGCGTCGCGAAGTAGAGACCGAGTGCGTGCGCCGCCCACCCGAGGTGGGTCTCGAGGATCTGGCCGACGTTCATACGTGACGGCACACCCAGTGGGTTGAGAACGATCTCCACCGGCGTTCCATCCGGCAGATACGGCATGTCCTCCTCGGGCAGGATGCGCGCGATGACGCCCTTGTTACCGTGGCGGCCGGCCATCTTGTCGCCGACCGACAGCTTGCGCTTCATCGCGACGTACACCTTGACCAGCTTGATCACGCCCGGAGGCAGTTCATCGCCGCGTCGGATCTTTTCCTTCTTCTCTTCGAAGAGCTGGCGGATGACTTCGACCTGCCGCTCCGTGCGCTCCTCGAGCAACCGCAGGTCGCCCTCGAGCCGCGGATCGTCGCTCTGGATCTTGAGGCGCACCATCTGCTGATAGGGCACCGTCGCCAGCACTTCCAGCGTCAGCTCCTGACCCTTCCGCAGCAGCCGCTCGCGTCCGTACTCGTCGAACGCGTCCGCACGCAGCGTCTGACCAGTCAGCATCTGCACGACGCGCTTCTTCACTTCGTCGTGAAGAATGCGGATCTCGTCCTGCAGGTTCTTCTCCATCATGTCGAGCTCTTCCTGCTCGATCGCCTTCGCACGGTCATCCTTCTCGATGCCCTTTCGGGAGAAGATCTTCACGCCGACGATGATGCCTTCAATGCCGGGCGGGCAGATAAGCGAGGCGTCTCGCACGTCGCCGGCCTTCTCTCCGAAGATGGCTCGCAGCAGCTTCTCTTCCGGAGTGAGCTGCGTCTCGCCTTTCGGCGTGACCTTGCCAACCAGGATGTCTCCCGGCTTCACATACGCGCCGATGCGGATGATGCCGCTGTCGTCGAGATCGCGCAGGTAGGTTTCCGATACGTTCGGAATGTCCCGCGTGATCTCTTCAGGCCCGAGCTTGGTGTCGCGCGCCTCGATCTCGAACTCCTCGATGTGGATGGAGGTGTAGTAGTCCTCCTTCACCATCTTCTCGGAGACGAGGATCGCGTCTTCGAAGTTGTACCCGCGCCACGGCATGAACGCGACGAGCACGTTGCGTCCAAGCGCCAGCTCACCCAACTCCGTGCACGGACCGTCTGCCAGCACCTGGCCCTTCACGACGCGCTGTCCCACCCGCACGATCGGCTTCTGGTTGATACAGGTGTTCTGATTCGAGCGCTTGAACTTCGTCATCGGGTAGATGTCAGCGCCCATCTCCTTGCTGATCTCATCGTCCTCGCTCGCACCCTCGACGCGCACGACGATGCGCTGGCTGTCGACGTAGTCCACTGTGCCGGCCCGGCGCGTGATCACGACCGCGCCCGAGTCACGTGCGGTGATGTACTCCATGCCAGTGCCGACGTACGGGCTGCGCGCCCGCAGGAGCGGCACGGCCTGGCGCTGCATGTTCGATCCCATCAACGCGCGGTTGGCGTCGTCATTCTCGAGGAACGGCACGAGAGAGGCCGCCACCGAGACGAGCTGCTTCGGCGAGACATCGATGAACTGGATATCCTCGCGTGGTGACAGGACGAAGTCGCCGGCGCGTCGCGCCTCGACGCGCTCCTGCCGGAAGCGGCCGTTGTCGTCCACAGGCGAGTTGGCCTGCGCGATGATGTACTGGTCCTCTTCCCACGCGGACAGATAGAAGGAGTAGGGCTCGAACTCGACGCCCTTCTTCTTCGACCGACCGTCGGAGCCGACGATCTCATCCGCTTCGACGATGTCCCCCGCCTTGTACTTCGGGTTGCCACCAGCGTTGTGAATGATCACGAAGTCGACGACACGGCCGTCCTTGACCTTGCGGTAGGGCGACTCGATGAAGCCGAACTCGTTGATGCGCGCGTAGCAGCTGAGCGACGAGATCAGGCCGATGTTCGGACCTTCCGGCGTCTCAATCGGGCAGATGCGTCCGTAGTGCGTCGGGTGCACGTCGCGCACCTCGAATCCGGCGCGCTCGCGCGACAGGCCGCCGGGCCCGAGCGCCGAGAGACGCCGCTTGTGCGTGATCTCGGAGAGCGGGTTGGTCTGGTCCATGAACTGCGAGAGCTGCGACGACCCGAAGAACTCGCGAATCGCGGCCATGACCGGTTTCGCGTTGATCAGGTCGTGCGGCATCGCCGTCGCCATTTCCTGGTAGACCGACATCTTTTCCTTGATGGCGCGCTCCATGCGGACCAGACCAATGCGGAACTGGTTCTCGAGGAGCTCGCCGACGGAGCGGACGCGGCGATTGCCCAGGTGATCGATGTCGTCGACGTTCTGCGGGTTCTTGCGCAGCTTGAGCTGGTACTTGATGACCTCGTAGAAGTCCTGCGGGTGCAGGATCTTCTCGTCGAGCGGCGTATTCATCCCGAGCTTCGTATTCAGCTTCAGGCGGCCGACGCGCGAGAAGTCGTACTTCTGCGGGTTGAAGAACATGTTCTCGAAGAGCGACCGGGAGCTGTCGAGCGTCGGGGGATCACCAGGCCGCAGACGGCGATAGATCTCGATCAGCGCCTCCTCGTGCGTCCGGATCGGATCCTTCTTCAGCGTCTGGCTGATGATGGCGCCCACGTCGTCGCGCTCGGGGAAGAACACCTCGATGCGCTCGACGCGCTTTTCCTGCGCCATCGAGATCACGCGTGGTGTGAGCTCCTCGTTCGCCTCGAGAATCACCTCGCCCGTCTCCGGGTCGATGATGTCGGCCGCGGCGAAGGCGCCCTCGAGCGCCTCGTCTGCCACCGGCACGGTTTCGATGCCGGCCTTGCGCAGCGCCGCGATGGCGTTGGCCGTGATCTTCTTGCCGCTCTGGATCGAGAAGTCGCCCGCCTTGACGTCACCGGCCGCACGCAGCCCCACGAGGCTGTCGGAAACTGTCCACTGCAGCGACGGTCCCTGGTTGAGGGCGATGCGATCGACCGCGTAGAACGTGCGGATGATCTCGTCGGCGCCGCGCAGGCCGAGCGCGCGCAGGAACACCGTGGCCAGGAACTTGCGTTTGCGATCGATGCGGACGTACAGCAGGTTCTTCTGGTCGTATTCGAACTCGACCCACGAACCGCGATACGGGATGATCTGCGCGACGTAGAGCGTCTTGTCTTCGGAGTGGAAGAACGCGCCCGGCGACCGGTGGAGCTGGCTGACGATGACGCGCTCGGTGCCGTTGATGATGAACGTGCCGTTGTCCGTCATCAGCGGGATGTCGCCGAAGTAGACCTCCTGCTCCTTGATGTCGCGGATCGTCTTGACGCCGGTATCGGGATCCTTGTTCCAGACAACGAGACGAATGGTGACCTTGAGCGGCACGGCGTAGGTCATGCCGCGCTCCTGGCACTCGTCGACGTCGTACTTGAGCTTCATCCCGACCGTCTGGCCGCAGATGTCACAGACGTCGCCGCGCGCCTGGTTCTCTTTGCCGCAGCGCGGGCAGAGCACCTGGTGATCGCCATACGGATCGGCGACGAGCGTCGCGCCGCAGTTGCTGCACGGCTTGCGCAGGTGATGCAGACCTGCCAGCTTGCCGCACTTGCACTCCCAGTTGCCGATTGAGTACTCGATGAACTCGAGCGATGAGTTCTCGCGGAAATCGCTGATCGGGAACACCGACTTGAACACCGACTGCAGGCCGGCATCCTCGCGCTCGGCCGGCAGACGGTTCATCTGCAGGAAGCGCTCGTATGATTTCCGCTGGATTTCAATCAGGTTTGGGATAGGAACGGTGGTCTTGATCTTGGAAAAGTCCTTGCGCTCGCGGTAGACGTTCTTGGGAAGGCTGTACATCGGCTAGAACCCTCGGGACTCACTGAACCGGGACTCGGGATTCGGGATCCGGGATCCGGACGCCGGCTCTCGATTGCGGCTCGAGCCACGAAAAAAGGCATAACGCTTACTGGTAAGACGCCGAACGCACGGGCTCAGATGCCCGGAACCCGGAACCTTCCAGTCCAGAGTCCCGGATCCCGAGCCCCGACAAGCTACGAAATAGAAACCTTGGCGCCGACTTCTTCGAACTTCTTCTTGATTGCTTCTGACTCGTCCTTGTTCACGCCTTCCTTGATCGGCTTGGGCGCGCTCTCGACGAGATCCTTCGCTTCCTTGAGGCCCAGGTTGGTGACCTCGCGGACGACCTTGATGACCTTGATCTTGTCCGCGCCGACTTCGGTGAGCGTGACGTTGAACTCGGTCTTCTCCTCGGCCGGAGCCGCGGCGCCGCCGCCACCAGCCGCCGCCATCCCGGGCATCGCCATCGGCACAGCCGCCGCGGCGGAGACGCCCAACTCGGATTCGAGCGCCTTCACGAGCTGCGACAGCTCGAGCACGCTGATGCCCTTGATGTAGTCAATAACCTGCTGCTGATTCAATTCGGCCATTTTTTCCTCTACTCCTGTAGGGCGGCTCTCGCTTTGGAGACCCGCCGGATACGACGGGTCCATAAATCAGGACCCGTCCTACGGGCGAATGCGATCCCGCCCTACGACCCCTCGGACTTCTTCTTCGCTGCCTCGTTGAGCACCGTCACCAGGTTGCGCGGCGTTGCCGACAACACCGTCACAAGCTGCTGCATCGGGGCCTGCAACAGGAACAGCAACTTCGAATACAACTCGGGCCTGCCAGGCAGCGTGGCCAGGTCGTTGACCGCAGCCGGCTGAATGGCCTGCCCCTGCACGACGGCCGCCTTGATGACCAGCTTCGGCGTCGCCTTGATGAACGTCGTGAGCGCCTTTGCGAGGGCAACAGCATCCGCGTCCGTGTACGCGATCGCCGTCGTTCCCTCGAAATGCTTCTCGAGCGCTTCGAGGCGCGTGCCCTTCGTAGCCCGCTTGGCAAGCGTGTTCTTGACGACCTTGTAGTTCGCCTTCGCCGATCGCAGCTGACGGCGCAGTTCGGTCGCCGCTGGAACGTTGAGCCCCTTGTAGTCCACGAGGATCGCCGTGTCGACCGCCTTGAACGCAGCGGACAGGTCCTGAAGTTCCTGCTCTTTTTCAGCTTTGGTGACAGCCATCGCTCCCCCTAGACTTTCTGCCGCTCATCGATGTGCGCGGTGTCGATGCCGACGCCCGGCCCCATCGTGGAGGACACGGTGACTGACTTCAGGTACTTCCCTTTTGCCGCCGACGGCTTCGCCTTCACCACGCTGTCGACCAGCGCATGCGCGTTCTCGATCAGGCTGTTCGAGGCAAAGGACGTCTTTCCAACCGGCGCGTGGATGATCCCGGTCTTGTCGACACGGAACTCCACCTTACCGGCCTTGATTTCCCGGATCGCCTGCGCCACGTTGGGCGTCACGGTGCCGGTCTTCGGGTTCGGCATGAGACCGCGCGGGCCAAGCACCTTGCCAAGGCGGCCCACACCGCGCATCATGTCCGGCGTCGCCACGACCGCGTCGAAGTCCATCCATCCACCGAGGATCTTCTCCACCACGTCGTCGCCGCCCACGAAGTCCGCACCCGCTTCCTGCGCTTCCTTCTGCTTGTCGGCACCGGTAATCGCCAGAACCCGCTTGCTCTTACCCAGGCCGTGGGGCAGAACGACCGTGCCGCGCACCATCTGGTCCGCGTGCTTGGGGTCGACGCCCAGTCGCATGGCCATTTCCACCGTCTCGTCGAACTTGGCGTATTTCACCTTTTGAATCAGGGGAATCGCTTCTTCGAGCGAGTACAGACGGTCCTGCACCTGCGCTTCGGCTGCTGTGAATTTCTTGCCGTGCTTTGCCATGTGCCTCCTTGTGGTGCTGGCGGAGCACTCGAGCTCCTCCCACTGCTATGACCCCGGGGGTGATTTCCGTTCGCAACACGCGGAAATCACGCCCGGGGTCTTTTTATCCGATTACGTCAATGCCCATCGACCGCGCCGTCCCTTTCACCGTTTTCACTGCGGCGGCGAGATCAGTGCAGTTGAGATCCGGCATCTTCTGCTTCGCGATGTCCTCGACCTGCTTGGCCGTCACCGTGCCGACCTTGTTGCGGTTCGGCTCAGGCGATCCCTTCGCGAGATTGGCCACCTTCTTCAAGAGCACCGACGCCGGCGGCGTCTTGGTGATGAAGGTGTAACTGCGATCGCTGTAAACCGTCACGACGACCGGGATGATCAGGCCGTCATCCTTGGCAGTCTTCGCGTTGAAGTTCTTGCAGAAATCCATGATGTTCACGCCATGCGGACCGAGCGCGGTCCCCACCGGCGGCGCCGGCGTCGCCTTGCCCGCGGAAATCTGCAACTTCACCATTGCCTGTACTTTTTTCGCCATTTAAATCTTCTCGACCTGCAAGAAATCCAATTCCACCGGCGTCGCGCGGCCGAAGATCGTCACCATCACCTTCAGCGTGTTGCGATCGAGGTTCACCTCGTCGACGACGCCATTGAAGCTGGTGAACGGTCCCTCGTTGATGCGCACGTGGTCGCCCTTCTCGAACGTGTATTTCGGTTTTGGCTTCTCCGCCGCCGTCTTTACCTGCTCGAGGATGTGGTCAACCTCTTCCTTGCTGAGCGGCGTCGGCTTCGTGCCTGCGCCGACAAAGCCGGTCACCTTCGGCGTGTTCTTCACCACGTGCCACGCATGGTCGGACATCGTCATCTCGACCAGGATGTAGCCGGGGAAGAACCGGCGCGCGCTTTTCACCTCACGGCCGCCGCGCTTCTCGACGATGTCCTCCGTGGGGATCAGCACTTCACCGATCTCGTTCTGGAGCCCATAGGCCTGGACGCGCTGCTCGAGCGATTCCTTCACCTTGTTCTCGAAGCCCGAGTAGGTGTGCACGATGTACCAGTTCTTGGCGTGGCCGCCCTGGTCGTTTGTCACTACGTCCGTCATGCCGCACCAAAGCGCCGGAAGATCCAGTTCACTGCCGCGTTCAACGCCAGGTCGAGGCCCCAGAGGTATAGGCCGAAGAATGTCGAAGTCAGGATGACGACGACGGTCGTGGCGTACACCTCTTTGCGAGCCGGCCACGTCACGCGCTTCATTTCATTGCGGACTTCGGTCAGGAAGGTGCGGCCACTGTTCCACCATCCGGTAATGCCGCCGCCCTCGCTCCCGCCCGCTGGTTTGACTTGCTCTATCGTGGCCATGTTGTCTACTTCGCTATCGGGACTCGGGATCCGGGACTCGAGTCCTTACCAATCCGACCTTAACGTCCGCCTTCCACCTTCGCGCTTTGCGCTACGGTGGACCGACTCGCTGGCTTGCCATCCGTAGCTCGCCGGCACGATCAAGCGGCGAGCGAAGGATGGCAGGTCAGGAGGGACTCGAACCCCCAGCCCTCGGTTTTGGAGACCGATGCTCTACCAATTGAGCTACTGACCTTCAAATCGTTAATGATTTCTGATCGCTGATTGTTCAATCGTTGTCGATTGTTGAATGTTGATCGTTGATTGGTGGAGCTCCACAATCGGCCAATCAAATCGACAATCAACAATCACTAATCAACAACGAATCAGGAATCAAAGATCACCAATCACCAATGCTCTACTTCGACTCCTTGTGCGCCGTATGCTTTCGGCAGAAACGACAGAACTTGCTGAACTCCAGCCGCTCGGTCGTCTTCTTCTTGTTCTTCGTCGTGCTGTAGTTGCGGCGCTTGCACGCACCGCACGCCAGTTGAACGATGTCGCGCATGGCTTACTCCAAAATCTCCGTGATCGTGCCCGCGCCCACCGTCCGGCCGCCTTCACGAATCGCGAAGCGCGCGCCCTTCTCGAGCGCCACCGGCACATGCAACTCCGCCGTGATCGTCGTGTTGTCCCCCGGCATCACCATCTCCACCCCGTCCGGCAACTTCAACGACCCCGTCACGTCGGTGGTCCGGATGTAGAACTGCGGCCGATATCCCGTGAAGAACGGCGTGTGCCGCCCGCCCTCTTCCTTCGACAGGATGTAGACCTCGCCCTTGAACTTCGTGTGCGGTTTGATCGACCCCGGCTTCGCCAGCACCTGCCCGCGCTCCACGTCCGTCTTTTCCACGCCGCGCAGCAGCACCCCGACGTTGTCCCCGGCCACGCCTGAATCGAGCAGCTTGCGGAACATCTCGACGCCGGTGACCACCTTCTTCTCCGTCGGCTTGAAGCCCACGATCTCAACTTCCTCGCTCACCTTCACCTGCCCGCGCTCGATGCGCCCGGTCACCACCGTGCCGCGCCCCGAGATCGAGAACACGTCTTCGATCGGCATCATGAACGGCTTGTCGATCTCACGCTGCGGCAGCGGAATGTAGCTGTCGAGCGCGTCCATCAGCTTGACCAGCCCCTCGACGCCCTCCGGGTCCCCCTGGATCGCCTTCAGCGCGCTCACCCGCACCACCGGCACGTTGTCCCCGTCAAACTTGTAGCTGCTCAGCAGCTCCCGCACCTCGAGCTCCACCAGGTCCAGCAGCTCCGGATCGTCGACCGCGTCCACCTTGTTGAGCGCCACCACCAGATACGGCACGTTCACCTGCCGCGCCAGCAGCACGTGCTCCCGCGTCTGCGGCATCGGCCCGTCCACCGCGCTCACCACCAGAATGGCGCCGTCCATCTGCGCCGCCCCCGTGATCATGTTCTTGATGTAGTCGGCGTGCCCCGGGCAGTCCACATGCGCGTAGTGCCGGTTGGCCGTCGAATACTCCACGTGGCTCGACGCAATCGTCAGGATCTTCGTGTCGTCGCGCCGCCCCTGCGACTCCGACGCCTTCGCCACTTCGTCATACGGCACGAACTTCGCCCACCCCTTGTCCGCCGCCACCTTCGTCAGCGCCGCCGTCAAGGTCGTCTTCCCGTGGTCGATGTGCCCGATCGTCCCCACGTTTACGTGCGGTTTGGACCGATCAAATTTCTCTTTCGCCATATGCGTTGTGTGCTCGCTCTAGAAGTGATGACTGCGTCTGCTCTTCCGAACTGACCTCGTTGTCCGCCTTCGCCTCGCAGCTTCGGCGGCTTGGCTTGCCATCCGTAGCTCACGGCTGCCTGGCGTGAGGCCCACCGTCGCTCGCTTCGCGATCTATGGTGGGCATCCTTCGCCTGCATCCGTGAGCGAAGGATGGAGCCGATGACCAGAATTGAACTGGTGACCTCGTCCTTACCAAGGACGCGCTCTGCCAACTGAGCTACATCGGCCTTCGCGCTCGCTGCGCTCGCGCTACGGCCGACAAGTCGGCCGGAGCAAACTCATCGCCTTTCTACTCTCCACCGCCGATTCGCGAAGGATGGCCTGCCATCCGTAGCTCCCCGACACGGTCAAGCGGCGAGCGAAGGATGGAGCGGGAGACGGGGATCGAACCCGCGACCAACAGCTTGGAAGGCTGTGACTCTACCACTGAGTTACTCCCGCCCTTCGACTCGCTTTGCTCGCTCAGGGCAAGCCTTCGCGGCTCGCTTCAACCTCACCCGCCTTCGCGCTTCGACTCGTTGGCTGACTGCACTTCACCTAACCGTCGCCGCGCTTGCCGCCGAATAGAATCAGTCGCCCTTCGACTCGCTCGACCCCTCCGCTCGCTCAGGGCACCATTCGCTTCGCCCTGCGCTGGCCTGCCATGAGCGAGGCCCCCGCAGGGCCGAGTCGAATGGTGGGGAGGGGAGGGTTCGAACCTCCGTAGCCACATGGGCGGCAGATTTACAGTCTGCTGCGATTGACCGCTCCGCCACCTCCCCGAAAATTCGTCTGTCTCTCAGAGGCCTCATGATCCGGCGTCGGGCAGTGCCCTCGCAGACGTGATCCATGAAGCCCTCTTGTCCGATCCGTGTATCGTTGGAATCCGTGTAATCGGTGCTTCCCTGAAGATGCGGCGAGAGCTTCCGATGGAGCTGGCGGAGGGATTTGAACCCCCGACCACCTGATTACAAATCAGGCGCTCTACCGGACTGAGCTACGCCAGCCAGACAAAGAGCAGATAATAGCACTTCCCGTGCCAGAGGAGCAAGTTACGTCAAGCCATTCTTTTGCGGTCGCAGGGTCGCCTGCCGGCCGTCCGGCCCACGTAGCCACGGAAATCAGGCCGGATTCAGGCTAACCTGCTGAATGCTTTGAATTTCTCCTCTGTCTGACGGCCTCGAACAATACAACGCCGGCCGCGACCGAGACGTTTACGCTCCCTACGTGGCCGCTCATCGGAATCGATGCCAGCGAGTCACACCGTTCGCGGACCAGACGGCGTAGTCCCTCACCCTCCGCGCCGAGGACAATCGCCGATGGCAGGGTGAAGTCGACGGCGTCATAGACCGTCGGGGCGTCCGCGGCCAGCCCAACGGTCCACACCCCCAGGTCCTTCAACTGGTCAAGTGCGCGAGCGACATTCACGACTTCGGCGATCTTCACGTGCGCAACCGCGCCCGCGGAAGCCTTCGCCGCTACCCCGGAGCGGGCAGCAGATCGCCGTGTCTGGACGACGACTCCGGTGGCCCCCGTCGCATCCGCGGTGCGGAGAATGGCGCCGAGGTTGTGGGGATCTTCGATGCCATCGAGGACGACGATCAGCGGCGATCCTGCCGCTCCGCGCACGAGTTCATCGAGGCTGTAGTCGGCCGCATCATCGATATCAGCCACGACTCCCTGGTGGACACCTCCTCGCGCGCGGCGCGACAGCAAATCGGGAGCCACACGCTGTGGACTAATGCCGTGCGTGGTCGCGAACGCGAGCAGGTCGCGCATGCGATCGTCGCGGCGCTCGGCTATCCACAACTGTTTCACACGTCCGGCGCGGAGCGCCTCGATGACGGGGTTGATGCCGTAAACGATCATGGCGCTGTCGGCTCCGGGCTCCCGGCTCTGACTTCAGGCTGTCGGTTCGTCATTCAATGCTGATGCGAACTCACGCGCGCGCTCGGCCGCGCCCATGATCGGCTTGATGCCTGAGGCGTGCAGCATCGCGCCCCCTTCAATCGCCGGCACGGCGAGATCCAACTCGAGACCTTCCGTTTCGCCGGTCAGCGCCAGTCGAATGGGATGAAAGAGTGCCTTGCCCTTCTGGCCGGTCCGATCGCGGACGCGCGAGGCGGCGGCGCGAAATGCCTCGCGATCCACGAGCCGGCCGCTCGTGCTCAACTCCTCTGCCAGTGCCGTCATCACCGCGCGTGAGGCAAGCGCCTCGGCGCGAACGGCGGGCGCGGCAAGCGCGCGCGCCGCCGAGTAATCGAACAGAAACGCCAACCGGGCCGGGACCTGTTCCAATCGATCGACCGATCCCGCCGCGGCCGGAATGACTCGCTCGAGGTAATCGAGATCCGAAGACATGGGCTCGGAAACCCATCCGCGCTGCTGCAGGTACGGCACCGACAATCGAGCAAGCCGGCCTGGATCGGCCGCCTTGAGGTAGTGCCTGTTCACCCACGCAAGCTTGTCGATGTCGAACACGCCAGCGCTGTGCCCGACATCCTGCAACCGGAATCGCGGTGCCAGCTGGTCGATCGGCACGAGCTCTTCCTTCTCACCAGGAGACCAGCCCAGAAGCGCCAGGTAATTCGTGAGCGCCTCGGGCAGATATCCGCGAGCACGGAATTCCGCGACCGATGTCGCGCCGTGACGCTTGGACAACGGGCTGTGATCCGGTCCCATCACCAGCGAGACGTGTGCGAACGTCGGCGGCCGCCAGCCAAACGCCTCGAAGATCAACAACTGACGCGGCGTATTGGAGATGTGGTCCTCTCCCCGGATGACGTGCGTGATCTCCATCAACGCGTCATCGATCACGACGGCATAGTTGTACGCCGGCACTCCATCCGAGCGCACGATCACCGGATCGCCGATCACGTCGGTGTTGAACGTGACCGTGCCGCGAACGACATCATCGAAGCTGACGTCACGGTTGTCGGGCACGCGAAAACGAATGACCGCCGCCTCGCCGCTTGCGATACGGCGTCGCGCCTCGTCGCGCGGCAACTGACGGCAGCGCCCGACATACTTTGGTGGCCGTCCCGCCGCGAGCGCCGCGCTCCGGTCGGCCTCGAGCATCTCCGCTGAGCAGAAGCAGTGATACGCGTGCCCCGCGGACATGAGCTCCACAGCGTGCGCGCGATAAATGTGCAGACGCTCGGATTGCCGGTACGGCCCATGTTCGCCGCCGACATCGATACCCTCGGTCCAGTCGAGGCCGAGCCACTGCAGATCCTCGATCATGCTGCGCTCGGATTCGCGAGTCGATCGTTCGAAGTCGGTGTCCTCGATTCGCAGAATGAAGGTGCCACCCTGCCCGCGCGCCATCAGCCAGTTGAAAAGCGCCGTCCGCGCATTCCCGACATGCAACTGCCCCGTGGGGCTTGGAGCAAATCTCAGTCTCATTCCCAGGTCAAAGTCAAAAGTCAAAGTCAGGTACTAGGTATTAAGTACGCCCGAGCAATGCGATGGCGTGGACCGCGATCGATTCGCCCGCCCCCATCGAGTCGACGCCCTCGTTCGTCTTGCCCTTCACGCTGATCTGAGAGGCATCGCACGCGAGGGCCGCGGCCAGGTTCGCACGAATCGCATCCACGTAGGGAACGAGCTTCGGTCGCTGCGCGATCACCACCACATCGACGTTGACCACGCCATATCCGGCGTTCTTCACGAGTCCCATCGCCGTGCGCAGCATCTCGAGACTGTTGGCACCCTTCCATGCGGGATCGGTGTCTGGGAAATGACGGCCCACGTCGCCCGCACCGATCGCGCCCAGTACGGCATCGGTCACGGCGTGGCAGATGACATCGGCGTCCGAGTGACCGAGCAGCCCCTTCTCGAACGGAATCGTCACGCCACCCAAAATGAGCGGGCGGTCTGCAACGAGGCGATGAAGATCGTAGCCGTTGCCGATTCGCATGGCTGCATTGGCGGTGGACGACATGCGGAGAAGGCGTTCGGCCATCTCCAGATCCGCTGGCGTCGTGATCTTCAGGTTGCGTGGATCGCCTTCCACGATTTGAACGGAGTGTCCGGCCTGTTCTGCCAACATGGCTTCATCGGTTGCGTCACTCCCGAGTGCCAGCGCCTCCTTCAACACCGATGTTCGAAAGGCTTGCGGCGTCTGCGCCAGGTAGATCTCTTCACGCGGCAGCGTCGCAGTGACAACGCCGTTCATTCCCGCCCTCTTCACTGTGTCGAGCGCCGGCATCGCCGCTATCGCAGCGCCCGACTTGGCAGCCGCGGCAACGGTTCGGCGAATGGTCTCATCGGTCACGAAGGGCCGGGCCGCATCGTGAATGACGACGATGTCCGCGCGATCGACGACGCGCGCGAAGGCGTGCGCGACCGAGTCCTGACGGCGCACTCCTCCCGCCACGATCTCGACTCGCTTTCCGCCGGCAAGCAGCGACGCCGGAGGACTCTCCGCAAGATCCGGTGGCAGCGCTACCACGACGTCATCGATCACGTCGCAGTCACGAAACGCGTCGACGCTGCGCTCGAGAATCGAGCGGCCTCCCAGCGACAGCAACTGCTTTGGCTGGGCGGATCCGAAGCGAAGACCACGGCCACCGGCCGCGATAATGGCAGATACGTACACGCGCGTCGACTCGTAGGGCGGGTCCCGGTTGGGGATCCGCCAGTGCAGGCTTCACTGATTTTACCTAAGGACTCGCTTGTGTCGGTGCTGTTGGCTACGTCGTTTCCAACTGGGATCGGCCGGATTTCTCGCTCAGGCCTGCGCGGTAAGCCTCAACACAAGCGAGCTGTGGAGTAATCGTCCGCCGCGCCGCGCTGCCAGTGGGCCGCGTTGCGGCTCGTTGTCTCAAGGGGAAGCCCCTTGGTTGGCAGTAGACTGAGCCGCCATGACGTTTGCCGCGCGAATCCGAGGCGTCCTCCTGCTGGACGTGAAGACGTTCGAGGAAATTGAAAGCGATACGAACGCCAATCTGCAGGCGTTCCTCGTTGTCGTCGGCGCCAGCGTCGCAGCCGGAGTCGGCGCGGGTGTCCGCCTCGGGGTCACCGGCCTCCTGCGCGAGACGTTTGGCGCCTTGATTGGCTGGGTGATGTGGGCAGCGGTTACCTGGGTCATCGGGTCGAAGCTGCTGCCAGAACCGCAAACGCGCACCGACATGGGCGAGTTGCTTCGTGTCATCGGCTACGCCTACGCGCCGAATCTGTTTGGCTTCTTTGCCTTCATCCCCGCGCTCGGCGTCGTCATCAGCACACTCGTTGCCTTCTGGCTCCTTGCCGCCACGATCCTCGCTGTCCGCCAGGCATTGGACTACGTCAGCACGTGGCGCGCCGCGGCAGTGGTCCTGATCGGGTGGTTGATCTTTGTCGTGATCCAGTGGGTCTCGTAGCGGTCCGGCGTGATCGCATCAGAGAATTCCCCTTGAGCTCTCACGGCAGCTCGTGAACTCACTCATTCGGCTCGACGTGCTGTCGAGAACGACTGTGAGACGGCGTGCGTCTACGTCGCGCGGCGCGAAAACGACGAGCAGCGCACGCGTGGTCGCCGTCGTGACCATCGTCCGCGCCGAATCCGAGGTGGGATTCCCGAATGGTCCCGTCGTGTCAGCAAGCGTGATCCGGCCGCCGACGTGGACATCGTCTTTCCGGATTCCTGGATAGGACTCACCTTCGCGCCCAATCCGCAGCTCGACATCCCCATCGATGTGCGCCGCGTCGTAAAGCCCGTACGGGAGCTGGAACTCCAGCGAGCACCAATTGCAGACGTCGACCATCGAGTTGATGCGAGGCAGGGGATCGCCGCGGCGCACTCTGCGCAGCAACGCTTCTGACGATGGGCGGGTCTTGGTCGGGTCCAGTCCCACGCGTTTGTACATCGTCCTGACGGCCGTGATCTCTTCGGGCGGATGCATGCGGACCGCGGCTTCCGCGGCGGCCAGCGGCGATGTGAGCCGGGACTCGCGCTCGACGACGGTGGCGCCCTCGAACCAGAGCACTCCCGGCCGGACGATCGTCGCGAGATCAGGCGCGAGCGTGAAGCGCATCGACGTCGGGAGGTACTGAGTCCACGTCAGACTCCGCATCGGGCGCGATGACTCTGCGGACTCGCTCACCGAATTCTTTCGGATTGAGTCCGGCCAATTCCCGAGTGTCGATGGGATCGTGCACCACGAGCCGAACCGCTCCGGGATACGTTGCCAGTCGTCCTTTCAACATGACGTGACGGCTGCCTACGATAGAGAGCGGGACGATCGGAAGACCGGCCTGGAGCGCCAGGAGAAAGCTGCCGCCTTTGAAGCGCGCGACACGGCCATCACGACTGCGCGTCCCTTCAGGAAACACGATGAGGGAGAGACCGTTCGACATCAAGCGTGACGCCCAGCCAAAAATCCTGGACCGGTCCGGGTGCCTTCGATCCACCAGCATGTGACCGGTGCGTCGCAGGTGCCAACCCAGGAACGGGAAATTGCCAAGCGACTCCTTCGCGATGATGCGCAACTGATACGGCAGCGACCAGAACAGAATCGGAATGTCGTAGATGCTCTGGTGATTGGCGACGAAGACGTACGTTCGCCCCGGCACAAGACGCCCCAGTCCATCGACATCGACACGCACTCCCGTCGTTACCAGGATGAGCCGCGACCACGTTCGCGCACACCAGTGGGCAAAGTACCCGTTGTGCTGAAACAGACTGGACGCGAGCGACAGCGTGCCCAGCACGATCGTGTACACACCGATCGCTGGAATCAGGAAGAAGACCGTTCGCCACCAATGGAACGGAGGAATCATCTCAACAGGCGGGTCTGCCTTCGACATCGCCCAGGCCAGGAAAGACCCGCCTACATTATTTACCGGCCGCAGCCGCCGACGGCGGTACCTGCGGACGCGATCTCCGGGCCGTGTCGGTGTCTGTTGACACCACGTTGGCGGTTGGTGCCGCTGCCGCCTGCACGCCGGACTCGATGAAGCGGCCGAAGATCATCTTGCCCGCCGTCGTTTGCAGGACGCTCGTCACGACGACGTCGATCGTCCTGCCGATCATCTTGCGCGCGTTGTCGACAACCACCATCGTCCCATCATCGAGATAGGCGACGCCCTGGTTGTACTCCTTGCCTTCCTTGAGGATGAACACCTTCATGATCTCCCCGGGGAGGACAACGGGCTTCAGCGAGTTGGCGAGCTCGTTGATGTTCAGCACTTCCACGCCGCGGAGCTGCGCGACCTTGTTCAGATTGAAATCGTTGGTGACGATTTTTCCCTGGAGGGCGCGCGCAAGCTCGATCAGCTTGAGGTCGACTTCTCGAACGTCCGGGAAGTCCATGTCAGAAATCGTCACGTCGACGCCGGCCATCTTCTGGATCTTCTGCAGGATGTCCAGTCCACGCCGGCCGCGATTGCGCTTCATTGAATCTGAAGAGTCGGCGACGAGCTGCAACTCCTTGAGAACGAACTGCGGAATCACGAGAGTCCCGTCCATGAAACCGGTCTCGCAGATATCCGCGATGCGACCGTCGATGATGACGCTCGTGTCGAGAACTTTGTAGCGCTTCCGCGGTCCGGCCGACCGGAACAGGTTCACGAGATTCTCAGGCTCCAGCCACTCGCCCTTACGGCCTCCAATGACGAGGCCGAGGTAGGGCAAGGCCAGCAGAATGACGCTGTGCAGGAACACGACGCGCCCGTCGCTCAGGTTCGCCCAGTACAACGCAGCGCCAATCGTTTTTGCGGCAAGCAGGCCAACGGCTCCGCCAAGCAGCGCACCAATCATGTGCGTGACGGAGATGTTCTTCAGACGCAGTTCGAAGGCAACGATGAGCCCCCCAAGAACGACGCCGAAAACGGTGTTGAGAATGGGATCAGCGAGGAGCGGCCGGAGTTGAAATGCAGAATAACCAACGGCCGCAATGAACAAGACACGCGCGAACACGAACCACGCCATGACGGACTCCAGGGGGTCAGGGACGATCCGACCGGTAGAATGTGTGAACCTTAGAACCCCCCGGCGGGAAAATCAAGCGATCAACGCGTCGAGCGCCTCGCCCACCGTCCGGACGCCCACCAGCTCGCAGCGGCCTTCACTTTGTGCGCTATCCGCAGGATCGAGGTTGCCCGCCGGCAGGACGACGCGGCTGAACCCCATCTGGGCTGCCTCTTTGACGCGAAGCGTTGCCTGTGGAATTCCCCTGATCTCACCGCTCAACCCGACTTCACCGAAGACGGCCGTCGACGCGGACAACCCCCGATTGCGCACGCTGGATGCCACTGCGGCGACGACGCTCAGGTCGGCGGCGGGCTCGTCGATCGTCATCCCGCCTGCGATGTTTACATACACGTCATCGCCGGCCAGCGACAGCCCTGCACGCTTTTCGAGCACAGCCAGCAAAAGCGACAGGCGATTCTGGTCGATACCGATAGCCATACGCCGTGGGTTGCCATAGGTGCTCGTGCTCACGAGTGCCTGCACCTCGACGAGGATCGGCCGAGACCCTTCAATGCAACACACCACCGCCGAGCCCGGCGCCCCCGACGCGCGTTCCGATAGAAACAGTTGCGAGGGGTTGGGAACCGGCCGAAGGCCGCTGCCGGTCATCTCGAAGACACCGAGCTCGCTCACGGCGCCAAACCGGTTCTTCACGGCGCGCACGACGCGATGTGAGTGATGCCGTTCACCTTCAAAGTACAGGACGGTGTCGACGACGTGCTCGAGCACCTTTGGCCCCGCCAGGGTTCCGTCCTTCGTGACGTGCCCGACGAGCACAGTCGGAATGTTTTGGTTCTTGGCGGCAAACAGGAATTGAGTCGCCGCTTCGCGCACCTGACCGATGCTGCCCGGTGCTGATTGAAACTTGTTGGACCAGACGGTCTGCACCGAGTCGACCACGACGAGTGCCGGCGATAAGCGCGCGACTTCTTCGAGGATCCGCTCGATGCAGGTTTCAGACAACAGATAGAGCGGTGAAGCGCCAACCCCAAGCCGATCGCCACGGCTCTTCACCTGGTGCTCGGATTCTTCGGCAGACGCGTACAGCACCGGGCCGACCGCGCGCGCGAAGTAGGCGGCGGCCTGCAGCAACAACGTCGACTTGCCGATACCAGGTTCCCCGCCGAGCAGGATGAGCGATCCCGGAACTACCCCGCCGCCGAGTACACGGTCGAACTCGTCGATGCCGGTCGACAGGCGGACGCTCTGCGACATTTCAACTTCTGCGTACAACTTGGCGGTCGAGGATGTCGAAAACTGCGAGAAGCGATTGCTCCCCGTCGCGACGGCGGGCGGCTCCGCGCGTTCTTCGACCAGCGAGTTCCACGCGCCGCACTCCGTGCAGCGGCCCATCCACTTGGGCGCTTGAGCGCCGCATTCCTGGCAAACAAAAACGACTTTGGGGGGCTTCATATTCTTGATCTTTGATCTTTGACAATCTTTGATTATTGATTGCTTGTTGAATATTGATTTTTGATTGGCGATGGTTCAGGGTTCGATGTCCGATCTGCGCATCGCAATAAGAGACCTGGAACACATTCAACAATCAAGAATCGGTAATCAACAACGACTCAAGAATCAAAGATCACTTAATCATTAATGGCATCTACGGAGTGTAATGCCGTTCAATCCGCGTACCGAGGCGGCACACGATCTCCCACGGGATCGTGCCGATGGCGGCGGCCATCTCTCTCGCGTCGATGCGCTGCCAGCTCTCGCGGCCTTGCTGTCCCAGGAACACCACCTCGTCGCCGGGCCGCACCTCGAGCAGGTTGGTGACATCGACGGTGATCATGTCCATCGAGACCGCTCCGACAATCGGAACGCGATGCCCGCGAATCAACACGTGCCCACGTCCGCAGAGCCGCGTGTCCAGGCCGTCCGCGTACCCCGCAGGGACGACGGCGACCGTGCGTGGCTCGTGTACCTGGTATTTCCAGCCGTAGCCCACCCCTTCGCCGGGCCGCAATCCTTTGACGGCAACGACGCGGCTGGTCAACGACATGACTGGAGTCAGATCGATCGTCGAGGCCAGAGGCGGAGGAACGATTCCGTAGAGCAGCAGTCCCGGACGGACGGCGTCGTACCAGACGCGCGAATCACGAAGCAGCGCCGCGCTGTTGCCCGAGTGGCGGAACACTCGGGACTCGGGACGAAGTTCCTCGACGACCGCCCAGGCGGCATCGAAACGCTCGCGCTGCGTGTTGAAAAGCGGGCTCTCCGGATCGTCAGCCGAGGCAAAGTGCGTGAAGACGGCATCGAGCCGCAAATTCGGGCTCGCAAACAGATCCGGCAGGGTTCGACGCAGGTTGTCGTGTCGGAAACCGAGCCGGTTCATACCTGTGTCGATCTTCAGGTGATAAGCGATCGTCGACTGTCGCCGTTCGGCTGCCTGCTGTACCGCACGCGCGGCACCGGGCGTTGAAATCGTCGGCATCAAACCGAAGTCGAAGAGCCCGTCCAGATCGCTCACACTCAGCGCGCCAAAAACCAGGATCGGCACACGCACACCAGCCTGTCTCAGTACGATGCCCTCCTCGATGTCCGCGCACGCCAGCATCGTCGCGCCCGCTTCCTGCAGCGCGAGCGCGACACGCGGCGCTCCATGACCGTACGCGTTGGCCTTGACCACCGCGATGATGGCAGGCGCGACGCGTCGACCATCACTCGACAGGTAACGCTGAATCGCGGCGAAATTTCTTGTCAGCGCCACCAGATCGACGCGGGCTACGGTGCTTCTGATCATCTTTGCATTGGCGATCTTTGATTATTGATTCGTTTTTGATTGTTGAATCGTGATTGGAGATTGATGGTAGTGAGCAACAAATCGCCCATCAAGAGTCACCAATCAACAAGTAAGCACCAATCAAAGATCAGCAACATCAAGAATGTTCGCTAGGAACCCTGAGCGAGATTGGCAAAGCGCGTCTGCTCGCGCAGGAAGGCCAGCCTGACCACGCCGGTCGGACCATTGCGCTGCTTGGCGAGGATCAACTCCGCGGTGCCGGCATCAGGGCTGTTCGGATCCCGGTTGTAGACATCGTCTCGATAAATCAGCACCACGACATCGGCGTCCTGCTCGAGAGCGCCGGATTCGCGCAAGTCCGACAGCTGCGGCCGATGGTCGGACCGCGATTCGGGCGCGCGGCTCAGCTGCGACAAGACGATGATGGGGACGTTCAGCTCCTTGGCTAAGCCTTTCAACGAGCGAGAGATCGACGCCAGCTCGAGCGTACGGTTCTCGAAACGGCCACGGCCGCTCATGAGCTGGATGTAGTCCACGACCAGCAGGCTCAGCCCGTGCTCGGCCTGGAGCCGGCGCGACTTGGCGCGCATTTCAAGGACACCCATGTTCGCGGTGTCGTCGATGAACAGCTTCATCGAGTTCAGTTTCTCGAGCGCATGCGAAATGCGGTGGTAGTCATTGCCGCCGATGGCCCCGCTCATGAGACGATGCCCGTCGATCTGGGCCTCTGACGTCAAGAGACGAAGAAACAGCGACTCCTTCGACATTTCAAGGCTGAAGAACCCGACCACGTGGTCGCCGAGGGAGGCCACGTACTGCGCGATGTTCAACACGAGGCTCGTCTTGCCCATCGACGGGCGAGCGGCCACGATGACGAGGTCGCCGGCCTGTAGTCCGCGCGTCATTTCATCGACGTCGACGAAACCGGTGGGGACCCCGGTGATCAGTCGCTTCTGCTCGAAGAGTTTTTCGATCTTCGGGAAGCTGTCCTTGACCAGATCGCGCATCGCCACGAACCCGGCTTTGAGCCGGTCGTCGGCGACGGCGAAGATTGCGCTCTCAGCTTCATCGAGGATGAGATCGGATTCCTGATCCGCTTCGTACGCGTTGGCAACGATCTTGGTTGCCGCGTAGATCAGATTGCGGAGGGTCGACTTCTCCTTGACGATGCGTGCGTAGTATTCGACGTTGGTCGCTTTAGGGACCCCGTCCGCGAGCGACGCGACGTAGGCCGGTCCGCCGACTTCGTCCAACTCACCCGCGCGCGCGAGCTCCTCTTTCAGCGTTACGAAGTCGATCGCGTTGTGGCGCTCGTTGAGCGCCACCATGCGGTCGAAAATCCGGCGATGGGCGTCGCGGTAGAAATCCCGGCTGTCGATGACCTGCGCCGCAAGATTGAACGCGTCGTTGTGGACCAGAATCGCGCCGAGCACGGAGCGTTCGGCTTCAAGATTGTGCGGAAGCGTGCGCTCCGCCGCAGCAAGAGCAGTGTCGGGCATCGACGAAGAATTTGTAAACGCGGAGTGACAACGGAGTGTATCGAGATTTCTTGCTTATGGGCAGTGACCAAGGTCATGTCGGCGGGTCCGAAAAGCAGGACCCGCCCTACGTGAAACACCTTAAAGACTGGCGAGCGCTTGTTTCACCTTTGCGTAGTTCGGCTCGTTGCGCGCGTCGTCGAGCACTTCGGCGTGACGAACGATACCGCCGCGATCGATGACGAACGTCGCACGCTTGGAGATGTCCTTCAGCCCGATCATGTCGGGATTGACCACGCCGTACTGCCGTATGACGTCCTTGTTGAAGTCGCTGAGAAGCGGAAACTTCAACGACTGCGCGTCGGCCCACGCCTTGAGCGCGAAGAACGTATCGACCGTAACACCGAGCACGGTGGCATTGACCTTGTTCAGTTCGCCCGTCGAGTCGCGAAACGTGCACATTTCGGTGGTGCAGGTGCCGCTGAACGCCGCCGGCATGAACGCCAGGACCACCGGCCCCTTCTTCAGCTGCTCGCTGAGCGTGACCGGCTCTCGATCCTGATTCGGAAGGGTGAAATCTGGCGCCTTCGCGCCGACAGCTACCGACATTCCTCGCTCCTTTCCCGGCTGACCCGGATACGGGCCAACGAAACATCACATTGTAGCGATTTACGCGGCTTGACCGCATCACGATGCTCGGGCTACGGTCTACGGACTTCGGGAGGATCCAGGGGTTCATGGAGGCTCGGGCAGCACGAACGGCGACCACGGCGATTGACGCTGACGTGCCGTGGTATCGCACGGTCACGAGAGAGCAATGGCGTGTACTCCTGGCCGCGAAGTTCGGCTGGATGCTCGACGCCATGGATTTCATGCTCTACACCATGGCCGTCGGCCAGCTCCGCATGTACTTCGGCTTCGGCGACGACACGGCCGGCATGCTCGGCACGGCGACGCTCGTCATGTCGGGCGTCGGCGGCACGATCTTCGGCTACGTCGCCGACCGTTTCGGCCGGACGCGGGCCCTGATGGGCACGATCCTGATTTTCTCGCTGGCGTCGCTGGGAGCGGCAACGTCCCAGAGTGTCATGCAGCTGCTGTTCTGGCGCGCAGTGCTCGGCATCGGCATGGGCGGCGAGTGGGCGTCCGGCGCGGTGCTGGTCAGCGAAACATGGCCGGCACATCTTCGTAACAAGGCCATCAGCATCATGCAGTCGGGATGGGCCCTCGGCTACATGATGGCGTCGATCTCGGCTGCCATCATTCTCGGAGCGCCGGCACTCGGCGCCGACGCGTGGCGCTGGCTCTTCGTGGTCGGCGTCATCCCGGCGTTCTTCACCTTGTGGATTCGCCGTTACGTCCACGAACCGGAGTCGTGGACGCGCAAGCCGAAGAAGATCGACGGACCAAGTCCGTTCGCCGTGATCTTCGGACCGACGCTGATCAGTCGCACACTCCTTATCATCGCGCTCGGATCGGCCGTGCAGTTTGCGAACTGGGGTCTCTTCTTCTGGCTGCCTGCGTTCCTGGCGCGTCCGATCGAACAAGGTGGCGCGGGAATGGGGATCGTGGGATCGCTGCCATGGATCATCCCCGTGCAGCTCGGGGCGTACTTCGGCTACCTCACGTTCGGTTTCATCGCTGACAAGATCGGACGGCGACAGGCGTTCGTGCTCTACATGGTCGGCGCGGCGCTGCTCGTGCCGATCTACGGGCAAATGGCGCGGAGCCCGTTCGTCCTGCTCGCGCTCGGTCCGCTGATCGGATATTTCGGCTACGGCTACTTCAGCATGTTCGGCAGCTTCGTCGCCGAGCTGTATCCAGCGGCGGTGCGGGCGACCGGCCAGGGCACGAGCTACAACATCGGGCGAATGGCTGGTGCCGTGGCGCCGTATACCATCGGGGTCATCGCAACGCAGCCCGGCATCGGCATCGGGCTCGCGCTCAGCGTCACTTCTGCCTTCTTCCTGCTCGCCGCGGTTCTGGTGTTCACGCTACCCAATCGCAGCGGCCAGCTGCTCGACGCCTAACGGAGACACGATGAGCACACAGACCACGGTTCGTACTGCGGGAGCGACCACGACGGGCGCCACCGGCTGGCAAATGTGGGTGCCCTGCCTTGGCATGGCGCTCTGCTCGTGGCTGTCGTTCGTCGATCGGCAGGTGCTGAACATCCTGTCTCCGACGATCATCAAGGACACCGGCCTGACGGCGCAGGATTTTACGACCGCGACGTCCTTCTTCTTCCTCACCTACACGCTCGGCAACCCGGTGTGGGGTTCCGTGCTCGACCGCGTCGGCCTTCGCATCGGCATGCTGCTCGCCGTCGGAGTGTGGACCGCCGCGAGCATGTCGCACGCGGCGATGGCGAGCTTCGCCGGGTTCGCGCTCGCGCGCGCCGTGCTAGGCCTGGGAGAAGGCGGCACGTTCCCCGGCGGCCTGCGCACGGCGGTCGAGACGTTGCCTGCTAACCTGCGCGCGCGCGGCATCGCCCTCTCCTTCAGCGGTGGCACGATCGGCGCGGTGATGATGCCGGTGCTTCTCGGACCACTCGCGATTGAGTACGGATGGAAGGTCGCGTTCCTCGCGACCGGCGCCCTCGGCGTGCTGTGGATGCTGATCTGGGCGGCTATCGCGCGTCCGCCGTTCCTGCGGAAGAGCGCGCACATGACGTCGAAGATGGAGTGGCCGAACCTGCGTGAACGGCGCGTATGGGCACTCTTCTTCAGCTACGCGCTCCCGGCAATTTCGCCAGGACCCGTGCTCACCATCCTCGCAATCTATCTCGTGCAGCGGCTGCAGATGACACAGGCCGACGTGAACAGCGTCGTCTGGATTCCCCCGCTCACCTGGGGTATCGGCTACTTCTTCTGGGGCTGGGCGGCCGATCGCTATGCGGCCAACAACCCGCGGCCGGTGGGCATGTTCCTGCTGCTCACGGTGATCTCGCTGACGCTGGGCTTCACGACGATGACGACGTCGCTGCCGATCGCGATCGGACTGATCTCGCTGTCGACGTTCATCGGTGGCGGTTTTCAGATGGTGGCGCTGAAGGTCGGCTCGTACGCGTTCCCGCGCGAGCAGTCCGCGATGATGTCCGGCATCGCGTCCGGCTCCTGGTCGCTGGTGAATTTCATCCTGCTGAACGCCATCGGTGCCGGCGTGGCCATCGGCAGCCTGCGGATTCTTCCCGGCGCCAACCTGATCAGCGGTCAACGCTGGGAAGAGATCTTCTGGATCATCGCGCTGATGCCGGCAGCCGGCGTCGCGATCTGGATGTTCCTGAGCCGCAATCAGGCGGTCGCGCGGAGCTAGTGCGCTTTCAACTCCCAATCCCCAATTCCCAACTCCCCAAGAACTAAGCTGTTCGAGAGTTGGGAGTTGGGTAGTTGAGCTCAACGCGTCGATGTAAGACTTGCCTCGTATTCCGTCGGGCAGCCGAATCCCTCGACCTTGACGCCCATTCGTCGCAGCGCGTCGAGCGCGAGCAGGCGCTGATAGCCGTTGAACGTCACCACGTGCGCGAACATGCCGCCAAAGGTGAACGTCTCCGGCGGTTCGCACAACGCGTCGACGAACGTATCGCCCCAGGCGTTGCGATTCCGCACGTCGTGGAGGACGCGGTTGAATTCGACGTCGACCTTCTTCAGGCGCGCGAGCAACACATCGGGTGTTCCCTGCTCTGGCGGTTCCGCTTTGGGATCGGAAAACGTGCCGCCCGTCAGTGCCGCTGTCCAGATCTCCTTCGTCTGCACAATCCGGCGCAACAAATCGCGGAGACTCCCGGCCGGCGAGTCCCAGGGAAACACGTAGGTCTTGTTGTTCAATGGGGCATCGAGCTGCTCGGGGGTCAGCTCCCGTGCGTGCTCGAGCAGTTTTTGTGTGTGAAACGATTCAGCGCCCGCGAAGATGTCGTACAGATCCATGTCGTCTCCTCTCGAGCGGGACGTCGGAGCACAGAAGTGAATCGAGGTGGATGACGGAAGGTGATAGTGCGTCGCGCCCATGCGGCGATACAGGCTAGGCGAGATGCGGAACGCTTTACGAAACGCCCGCGTAAACGCCTCGAGTGATCCGTAACCAGCATCGAGGGCGATGTGCGTGACGGACTGTTGCGTGCGCCCGAGCTGCCAGGCTGCCCGTTCCAGCAGCAAACGCCTGCGCATCGCCGCTGGTGTTTCGTCGATGACCGCCCGGAAGATCCGGAAAAACTGCGTCCGGCTCGCATACGCCCGCCGCGCGAGCGCGTCACTGCCGCCTTCGTCGTCCAGCGAGTCCAGCACAACGGCGGAGAGACGATCAACGTCCCGGTGTGTGCTCATATGTCCTGCTCACGACGAATGTAGAGCGGCGGGACGCGGCCGACCTGACTCCGCGTCCCAAATTTTGGCTCCGGGTTCGGCTCCAGCGTAAACCTAGATCCCGCCTAGGCACAGGTACTTGATCTCGAGGTACTCCTCGATGCCGTATTTCGAGCCCTCGCGGCCGAGGCCGGATTCCTTCACTCCGCCAAACGGCGCGACTTCGGTCGAGATGAGACCGGTATTGATGCCGATAATGCCGGACTCGAGCGCCTCGGCCACGCGCCACACGCGACCAATGTCGCGACCGTAGAAGTACGCGGCCAAACCGAACTCGGTGTCGTTGGCCATCGCGACGGCCTCGTCCTCGGTGTCGAACTTGAAGAGCGGTGCCACCGGGCCGAACGTCTCTTCGCGCGCCACCATCATCTGCGGCGTCACGTCGACGATGACGGTCGGTTCGAAGAAGCGGCCGCCGAGCGCATGACGATTCCCGCCGAGGACCACTCGCGCGCCCTTCGTGACCGCGTCGGCGATGTGCTCCTCGACTTTGGCAACGGCCTTGTCGTCGATCAGCGGACCCTGTGTCGCACCTGGCTCGAGCCCGGGCGCCGGCTTCAGTTTCTTCACGGCTTCCGACAGCTTGGACGCGAACGCGTCGTAGACACCGTCCTGCACGTAGATTCGGTTGACGCACACGCACGTCTGGCCCGTGTTCCTGTACTTCGAGGCGATCGCCCCCTCCACCGCTGCATCCAAATCCGCATCGTCAAAGACGATGAACGGCGCGTTGCCGCCGAGCTCGAGCGACAACTTCTTCACGGTTGCCGCGCACTGCGACATCAGGACCTTGCCGACTTCCGTCGAGCCGGTAAATGACAGTTTCTTCACAATCGGGTTGGACGTGAGCTCGCCGCCAATCTCCGACGCCGCTCCTGTGACGACGTTGAAGACACCCTTCGGAATGCCGGCACGTTCAGCCAATTCGGCGAGCGCCAGCGCAGAGAACGGCGTCTGCGACGCCGGCTTGACGACAACCGTGCAGCCAGCCGCAATCGCCGGACCGGCTTTGCGCGTAATCATCGCCAGCGGAAAATTCCACGGCGTGATGCAGGCGACCACCCCAATCGGCTGCTTGATGACGACGATCCGCTTGTCCGCCGCGTGCCCGGGGATCGTGTCGCCGTAGACGCGCTTGGCTTCTTCGGCGAACCATTCCAGGAACGAGGCGGCGTACACAACCTCGTCCTTCG
>Ga0209382_10000351_pt1 | contig 75230 bp, 61 predicted proteins | sample SoiMetdeltSBSDD5_FD_187599 | JGI IMG/M metagenome (GOLD analysis project Ga0209382, IMG submission 187599) | Bulk soil microbial communities from a Populus tree surrounding site in Tennessee, USA - Soil MetaG P. deltoides SBSDD5 (SPAdes) (version 2) | ecosystem: Environmental > Terrestrial >... | reverse complement strand
GACGTCCAGATCACCAGCTCGCGGCGATGTGCGAACAGCTCCTTGCGCAGGACTGCATGACGCCCCAGCATGTAGTCGGCGAGCTCGCGCAGCTCGCGCCCGAAGGCGCGGACCACACGGATGCCCGAGAACGTCTCACCGACCCTTCCATCGATAATCTCGATGTCCTTGCGGACGGCGCGGTAGATCGGCCGGATCCGCCGGGTGAAACCGAAGCTCGCGAGCATGATGCCGGGAATGATCGCCAGCGCCGTGAGCGCCAGCCGCCAGTTGAGCGACATCAGGATCGAGATCGCGATGATGAGCCTGATGAGCGACAGGGACGGCGACACGACGGCCATCTGCAGCAGGCCGCTGGTGGTTTCGACGTCGCCGGTCAAGCGCGAGAGGATGCCGCCGGTCTTCATCTCCCAGAGCCTGGAGAGCGGCAGGTGCAGGAGCCGATCGAAGAGCGACTGCCGGAGCGACAGCATCACCTTCACGTTCAGCAGCTTCTGCCGGTAGTCCTTGATGATGCGGGAGACGTTGCCGATGACGATGACGCCGACGAAGAATGCGCCGGCCAGCTTCAGGTGGGAGAGCCGGGTGGCCCGGTCGAGCGCCTCGTTCAGCAGCACGCGGTCGATGATGAACCGCATGAAGAGCGGCTCGATCATCTCGAGGCCCGCCGTGATCAGCGCGAGGATGAAGAAGCCCCCGAGCGCGAATCGATGCGGCCACAGCCAGTTCGCGTAGTCGCGAAGGTACTCCTTCCGCCGGCCGGGCCGCTCCTTCGGATCGGTGAGCGGCTTGTGCTCGGTCAGCGCCGGGTCCTCGAGCGTGTGGTCCTTGTAGGCCTTGACGAACGCCCGGTAGCGCTGCTTCGACGATTCGACGCGGCTCACCGGAGGCCGCCCGGATGGATGGCCAGGATTGTTCGATCGGTGTTGCAACCGGGAGGGATTCGCATGGCGTCAGTCGGCCCGACCACACGAGCATAACGCGGGCCGGGCCTCGAGCGGGTCGCACCGCATCCGCGGGGCCGCCGGATCGATAATTCCCGCATGGTCGTGAACCGAGAACAGAGGTTGCCGCATCCCGTGCGGGGCACTGCCGTGGTTCTTCTTGCCCTGGCCACGATGGCGTCCAGCCAGCCGTCGCCGCCGAACGGGCTCGCCGAGCGCGTCGCAGGATTGACGCGTGACACCAACTGGAGACTGGTCACGTCCACGCCGGTCGCGTTTCCGACGCACCACCCGCAGGGCATGGTGAGGGTGGGTGACGCCTTCTTCGTGTCTTCAGTCGAGGTACGAGTGCCGACCGTGCGGTTCGAGAAGCCCGTCAACGGCTTCGACCGCGACACGGGCCAGGGTGTCGGCCACCTCTTCAAGATGACCGCAGCCGGCAGCCTCATCTCGGATCTGACGCTCGGCGAGGCGGCGATGTACCATCCGGGCGGCATCGACTACGACGGCCGGCATATCTGGGTATCGGTGGCAGAATACCGCCCGAACAGCCGCTCCATCGTCTACCGGATCGATCCTGACACGATGAAGGCTGTCGAGGTGTTCCGGTATCCGGATCACCTCGGGGCGATCGTGCACAACACCGACGATCACACGCTCCACGGCGTGAGCTGGGGCTCGCGCCGGTTCTACCGGTGGACCCTGGATCGGAATGAACGCGTGACCAACGCTGCGGTGCCACCCGAAACCCTGCGTCGGTTGAACCCCTCGCACTACGTCGACTATCAGGACTGCAAGTACATCGGACGCCGCCGGATGCTTTGCTCGGGTCTGACCGAGATCCGGCAGTCGCGCGCAGGCGCACCGTTCCGCCTCGGCGGTCTGGATCTCATCGACCTCGGTGACGGACGGCCGCTCCACCAGGTGCCGGTCCTGCTGTGGACACCGGCTGGGCTGGACATGACCCACAACCCGGCCTGGTTCGAACTCGCTGGAACCGGTATCAGGGCCTATTTCATGCCCGAGGACAACGCGTCCATCATCTACGTCTACGAGACCGGACCGGCGTAGAAGGATTGCGCGTCCAGGGACTCGGAACTGCGGGATTTACACGCCGTATACGTCCGATATGGCGGTGGCGGCGGGAGGCCGCCCGCGCCTGTTTTTACGGAGGTTCGGGCAATGCTCGCCACAGTACCAGCGTTGGAAAAAATCCGGTACGGTCCCGGCGGCGGCGTCTACAAGATCGTGGCGACCGCCGCCCAGACCAACAACATCCATTTCGCGTTCGAAGCGATCGAGCCGCCGGGCGGCGGACCGCCGCTGCACACCCACGCGCACGAGGAAGAGTTCCTCCTGGTGATCGAAGGCGAGATGACGTTCCACATCGGCGGCAAGGTCACTCGAGCGACCGAAGGCCAGACGGTCTTCGTGCCGCGCCGCGTGCCGCACTGTTTCAAGAACTGCTCGAGGCGCGAATCACGTGTCCTGGTGATGTTCACCCCCGCGAGCATCGAGGGGTTCTTCGAGTACGGCAATCTTCCCGCAGGGACGTCACCTACCGACGAGATCCTGCTCGCCAGGTTCAACGCACTGGCGCCGGAGTACGGCCTCGAGGTGATCGGTCCCTCGCCGCTCTGATCGGTCGAATTTGCGCTGCGTTCGACGGCGGTCGAATTCGTAGGGGGGCGGGTCTTGGACCCGCCCGACGCTTCTGATCAGACTACGAGCGGCGTCGGCCGGGCAGCACCAGCAGCACCACGCCAGCGACCAGCGCGATTCCCCCGGCGACCGGCGGAAACGGGATGGTCTTGTGTTCCTGCGTGGTCGCCTTGAACGGTCCGACATCGACGACCGTCTTCTCCTGCGTCCACGAGAACCCGCCCCACAGGATGCCTACCAGACCCAGGACGATCAAGACGATGCCGGCGATGCGTGCAGCGGTCATATCTCTCTCTCTGCTGGTCCGCTAAACGCGGCGGCCGATGAAGCTCACGAGGCCAAGGACGATGGCGACGATGAGCAGGATGTGGAGCAGGCCTCCCAACGTGGTTTTCGTGATGACGCCGAGAAACCACAGGACCATCAGCAACACGACGAAGAACAGCATAGTCAGCCTCCCGTAGGCCGAAGAATGCACGAGGTCTGCCAACACTGCCGGAGGAACGACCGCAACAGCTGGGCTGGAACGCCCAGGAGTGTTCTGAGAAGCGCCCACCTTCGCGCTTCGCGCTTCGGCGAGGCAGACTCGCTCGTGCCAGTGCTACTCTAACGGCCCATGAGGTTGCACAGAATTCTGCTGACGGCGATCCTGCTCGGCGCTGCTGGCTGCCACCCGGGTCCGGTCGTCCACTCCAGTCCCAACATGGACGTGGGCGGCACGATCGCCGGCATCGTCTCGACGACGTCGAACAGCGCGGTGCCTGACCGGAAGGTCACCGCGATCGACACGGTCAAGGGCGCCAGGTTCGAGGCCACTACCGGTGTGAACGGCGGCTACACGATCAAAGTGCCAAGAGGAACCTATCGTCTCGAATTGCAGCTGCTCGAGGGTGAGCGCGTGACGAAGCAGCCCGGTGACACGAAGATAGACAACTCCGACCTCGATCCGAAGCGCGACTTCGTCATCACCGGCGGCAAGTTGTAGCGAGTTCTCCGATCTCACCAGCGAACGCGTGACGGCTGCAGGGTTTCTGCTCGTGTTTCTGGCGGCGCTGATCGGGGGTGCCGTCAACTCGATCGCCGGAGGCGGCACGCTGATTACGTTCCCGGCGATCGTCTGGCTCGGAGTGCCTCCGATCTCGGCCAACGCGACCAGCACGGTCGCGCTGTGGCCGGGATCGTTCGGCAGCATGTGGGCCTACCGCGACGAGCTCAGCGGCGCGCGGACCTGGCTGACCTGGTTCACCGCCCCGAGCATCGCCGGCAGCATCGTCGGCGCGCAGCTCCTGTTGCACACCGCGCCGGACCGCTTCGACGCGATCGTCCCGTTCCTCGTCCTTGGGGCGACGCTGCTCTTCCTGCTGCAGCAGCCACTCAGTCGGCGGCTGGTCCGCCGAACGCCGGAGGAGCAGGACGGACGGCCGGTGCTCCCGCGTCCCTCCTGGTGGCTGATCGCCGGCCAGTTCGCGGTCGCCGTCTATGGCGGCTATTTCGGCGCGGGCATCGGCATCCTGATGCTGGCGGCCCTCGGAGCGATCGGCCTCACCAACATCCATCGGATGAACGGCCTCAAGAACTGGGGCGCGATGTGCATCAACGCGATGGCGGCGATCACGTTCGTCTTGAGCGGCATCGTGACGTGGCCGGTCGCCATCGCGATGGCCGCAGGCGGGCTCGCCGGCGGCTACGGCGGCGCGCGCCTCGCCCTGCGCGCCGGTCAGAAGTGGGTGCGGCGAGCGGTCATCGCGATCGGGTTTCTCGCCTTCGTCTGGCTGCTGGTGAACCGGTAGCGGTTAATCCAGATCAAGCGGCGTCAGCACGCCATCCTTCTTGACCCCGAGCCGGATTGGACGGGGTGGTCCCGCTTTCGGCAACGTGAGCTCGACCCACAGCTCCTCGCCCGGGGCCCGGATCGACGGATCCGGTACGTGCTCGGGGATGTAGTAGGCGAGGGGGGCAAAGAGCAGTGCGTGTTCCCGACCATCGCGACTGATCAGCTCTGCCCTCAACCCCGTGGACTCCGACGTGGACTGCAAGCCGAGCAACTCGCCGCGCGCCACGAGCATCACATCGACGGTGGAGTGGTCATTGCCAAAGCCAACGGGTTCCCCTTCGACGCGCATCCGAACGTAACGACCGCGCAGCGGGTGATCCGGATCGACCGGCGCGGTGCGCGCCCACACGCGCGGGCGGGTCGCGCGATCGATGACCAGCTTGGCGCCGAGGCTGCCCACGAGAGCGAGATGGATCGCCGCGACGATGAAGCCTTTTCGCATGCCGCTGCTCATGCCGCACCTCTCGCCTGGAGGACCAGGCGCCGCCGTACCCGCTCGAGCGCCCAGCCGCCCGCCAGGAACAGGAGTCCCAGACCGACGAGGCTGGCCGATCGCCCGAGCTTGTCCATCACCTGCGAGAAGTAGAACGCGATGACCGTCGCCGCGAAGATCGCCGCCCCCAGATTGACGCGCTCGCCGCGTCCATCCCGCACGCCCCACGCGACAAGGCCGACTGCACCCATCGCCCACCACGGGTAGAGCGCGATGGCGCCCAGCGCCGGCCTCAGAGCCACCAGCACGACCGCCCACAGCGACGCGACGACGTTGACCCAGGCATCCTTCCCGCGCAGGAACAGGGCGAGTGCCGGGGGACCCGCAAGGGCGGCTGCCCAGCCTGTCAGGTAAAGCAGCGAGAACAGCGCTGGCGCCACCTCGTTGCCCCACCATCCAGACGAAGTCGCAAAGGCGAGCACGATCGAAGCCGGCAACAGCGCAACGCTCCCGATCCAGAACAGCGCCCGCCGCCACCCTCCTTCGTGGCCCTCACGCACCGCCGTCAAATACGCCAGCGCACACAGGACCACGCCGCAGGCAGCCACTCGCCCCACCATCGGCTCGAAGCGATTGTGGGTCGCGACCATCCACTCCGACACGAGCCACGCGGGCACGAGCAACGCCGCCAGCGCCAGCTGCGGGAGCTGACGAAGCACCAGCCAGCCGATGCCCGCGCCAATCCCCCACAGCAGGATGCCGGACGGCCAGTGCTCCTCGAGATTGAAGATCTGTCCCGCAAGCGCGATCCCGCCGCCGAGCGCCACCGTGCCGATCGCGTGCAGCGTCGTCGCCATACCGGGGAAGCGCTCCGCGGTGAGGGCGGCGGCGAGGTGAAAGCCTCCGACCATGCCGATCACGAGGCTGAATCGCATCGCGGGCGAAAGCGCGTCCCAGTGCGCGGCCACGAACAGCAGCACGCCGCCGCAGACCATCAGGCCGCCGAACGCCAGCGCGACCAGGATCGGCCAGCGCAGCCGCTTCGTGCCCGCATGGGCCTGCTCGAACGCACGGATCTGGTCGGCGGTGGCGGCATCGATCAGGCCTGCCTCCGACCATCGCAACAGATACGAATGCCAGTCGGTCATGGCGGTTAGTGTAGGCCGTCCGAACGGCCCAGCCGTGAGGGAACCGTGAATTGGGATGAGGTGTCCTCAATTCCCGTTCCAGGCGTGAAATCCGCCGGGATTTCACGAACCGGGCCCGGGATCTGCCGGGCTCGCACCGACGAAATCTTGCGCGCGCATTACAATATCCGGCGCGCTACACGCGCGGAGCGGAGGCAGGTGTGAAGCGAATCGGTATGGGTATCGTGGGTGCGGGGTTCGTCGGCCCGCATCACGTGGAGGCAGTACGGCGGCTCGGGTTCGTCGACGTCGTGGCGGTGGCTGGCAGCAGCGAGGCCTCGGCAAAGGCCAAGGCCGATGCGCTCGGGGCGCGCAAGGCGTACGGCAGCTACGAAGCGCTGCTGGATGATCCGGACGTGCAGGTCGTGCACAACGCGACCCCCAACTATCTCCATTACCCGGTGAATGCGGCCGCCATCGCCAAGGGCAAGCACGTCGTCTCCGACAAGCCGCTGGCGATGACGGCGGCCGAGGCGAAAAAGCTGCTCGATGCGGCGAACAAGGCCGGCATCGTCCACGCCGTCACCTTCAACTATCGCGGCAACCCGCTCGTGCAGCAGGCGCGCCTCGCGATCGCCCGCGGCGACATCGGCAGGCCGCACTTCCTGGTTGGCTATTACCTGCAGGACTGGCTGCTGAAGGACACTGACTACTCCTGGCGGCTCGAGCCGGACAAGGGAGGCGCGTCGTCAGCGCTTGGGGACATCGGTTCGCACTGGTGCGATCTCGCACAGCACATCAGCGGCCTGCGGATCACCGAGGTGCTCGGCGACATCACGACGGTGATCCCGAAGCGGAAGAAGCCGCGCGGATCCCGCGAGGCGTTTGCGGCCGGCGGCGCCGACGAGCAGGTCGATCTCGTCGATATCAAGGTCGAAGATCTCGCATCGGTGCTGTTGAAGTTCGACAACGGCGCGAAGGGCTGCTTCTCGGTCGGTCAGGTCTGCGCGGGGCACAAGAACGATCTCATCCTCGAGATTTCCGGGGCCAAGAGCTCGTTGCGCTGGCGCCAGGAACACCAGAACGAGCTGTGGCTCGGTCATCGCGACAAGCCGAACGAGATCCTCCAGAAGGATCCCTCGCTCATCGACAGCGAGGTCCGGGGCTACGCGCACCTGCCCGGCGGCCACCAGGAGTCGTGGACCGACGCCTTCGCGAACCTGATGCGCGACATCTACGGATTCATCGCGGCCGGCAAGAAAGCGTCCGACCCGCACCCACCGGCATTTGCAACGTTCGAAGACGGCTACCGCGCCAACTGCATCGTCGAAGCCATTCTCGAGAGCGCGAAGCAGGGCAGCGTGTGGAAAAAGGTGAGCTACTGACGATGGCGACACAAGCGTTCGATCCGAAATTCATGAAGGTGGGGGTGCTGACCGCAGCCCTGCAGGAATTGACCCCGCGTGAAGTCCGCGATCCGGATCCGGATCGGGCGATCGAGGAGTGGGTGGAGTTCGCGCGTGAGCTCGGCGCGGATTACATCCAGCTGTCCGCGGCGCTCCACCCCACCGAAACCGACGTTCCGCCGGAGGCGATGCTCGATCCGGTCGCCAATACGCTCGATCTGCGGAAGCCGTTCGACAAGGAACGCGCGGCCCGGGTGAAGCGCGTCCTGCAGGCCAACAAGGTCGGCCTTTCGGATGTGGGCTACTTCGACAACCTGCTGCACCACGACGCGGCAGTGCGGCAGAAGAAGCACGAGTTCATGTTGCGCACGTTCGACGCCGCCGTGGCCCTGGGGGTCGACGCGGTGTGCGGCTTCGTCGGCCGCAACGCCCTGCGAACGATGGACGAGAACCTGATCGACTTCGAGCAGTGGTTCATTCCGCTGCTGAAGGCGGCGAAAGAGCGCGGGCTGACGTATCGCGTCGAGCAGTGCCCGATGCCGGGCTGGACGACCGGCGACATCTGGCACAACAACATCGCCTACACGCCCGGGACCTGGATTGCCTTGCACAAGATCTGTGAGAAGCACGGCGTGGGGGATCAATTCCGGATTCACTACGATCCGTCCCACGCCATCCTGATGAATCAGGACACGCGTTCGCTCTTCCAGTACCTCAAAGACGAGGGATACAACTTCCTCATCGGCGGCTTCCACGTCAAAGGCCAGGTGGCCGACGCCAGGGGCTGGTCCGCGTGGGGCTCGGGTGGACAGACCGTGGGGCGCGGGGACTGGAAGGACGGCCATCCGTCGCCGAATCCAGCCGATCAGGCCAACGCGTGGAAGAAGCAGGTGGTGCTCGCCGAGCACGAGCTTCCAGGCACGGCGCGCCACGATCCGCTCGCGTATCTCCAGAACCGCAGCGTGGACTGGCTCGATCACCAGCTCGCGGCGCGCGAGCTGTTGAAGCTCGACGTCGCCAACACGCACCTGGTCGTCGAGCACGAGTACCCGAAAGCGCGGATCCAGGACAAGGAACGGCTCAAGCCGATCCTCCAGGCGTCGATCGCGTTCGTCCGTCACATCGACGAAGCCGCTGCGTGCATGTACGCGCTGCAGCACGAGGTGCTTGCCGCGCAGAAGATCCCGATCCAGGGCATCGGGCGGCAGGCTTACAGGAGCTGACGCATGACAGCCGACAACTCCCAACGATCCAACCCTTCGACGAGCTCAGGGTTGCCCCGAGCTTCGTCGAGGGGCAACGATCCAACTCCCAAGGAGAGTCGTTCGGAGAACGGGGTGAAAGGCCGTTCAACAGGCTTGTTCGTAGACTTGCACCCCCTTGTTCGAGCAGTTTCCCTTGGAAGTTGGATCGTTGGATCGTTGGGAGTTGTCGTTGTGGGCGTCTCTGCCCAAGATCCACCCAAGATCAAACCCAGCCAACACGGCACCGTGTCGCAGCGCATCGCGGACACGACGATCACCGTCGAATACAACCGCCCCGTCGCGCGCGGGCGTGAGCTGTTCGGCAGGCTGGTGCCGTACGGCCGGATCTGGTGCCCGTGCGCAGACGATGCGACCACGGTCGACGTGTCGACCGGGGTGACCATCGAAGGGAAGGAGTTGCCAGCCGGACGCTACTCGCTCTGGACCGACCCCGAGGCGGAGCGCTGGACGGTGATCTTCAACAAAAACGCCAGCGCCTGGCACACGCGGTATCCCGAAGGTCAGGATGCGCTGCGCGTCCAGGTCACGCCGCGGACGGGAAGCCACATGGAGACCCTGGCGTTCTACTTCCCGGTCGTCGACGGCAAGAAGGCGGAGCTGGCGCTGCACTGGGGCACGGTGGTGGTGCCGTTGAAGATTGAAGTGCCCTAATCGCGGGTTCGCGGGTTCGCGGGCTCGCGGGCTCGGGGAGCCGGTGGTAATCAGAGGCAACCGAAACAAGTCCAAGCGGCCAGTTACCTCTGGTTACCGCTATCGTCCCGAACCCGCGAACCCGCGAACCGCGAACCCGCGGCGTTTGTGGCAGAACCGTGGCAACGTCGTGAAAACTTAGCGTTTCTGTAAATTGCCTGTGACTCCTGACCGCTGTCTACCGTATACCTGTCAATCATGGCGGATACGCGCGAGACGCGGGCTGCGGCCTGCGAGATCAAGTTCGTGATCGACGACAGGCTGGCGCCGCGAGTCAAGGAGTGGGCTCGGACGCACCTTCAGCCCGATCCACACGGCTGTGGGACCTTCCGGGATGAATACCGGATCTCCACCCTTTACTTCGACACACGCGGCTTCGACGTTCTTCATCGCAACGATTCGTTCGGCCGCGCCAAGTACCGGGTCCGCCGGTATGGAGACTCGAACTCCGTCTTTTTCGAGCGGAAGCTCCGGAAGCCGGGCCTGCTGATCAAGCGGCGGACGCGCGACGAGATCGAGACACTCGATCGGCTCGACGATCGGCTCATCGATCCGGACTGGGCGGCGCACTGGTTTCAGCGGCGGCTGCTCGTTCGCAATCTCCAGCCCGTCTGTCAGATCTCCTATCAGCGGATCGCGCGCGCCGAGCACACGTCGGAAGGACTCGCGCGGCTGACCCTGGATTCCGGACTGCGCGCCATCCCGATCGATGCGGCGCGGTTCGACGCCGATCCTGGCGAGGAGTTCCTGGAGGGCCGGCTGGTACTCGAGCTCAAGTACCATGCGCGAGTCCCGGCGCTGTTCCGCCGGTTGATTGAAGAGTTCGCGCTGGAGCCGGCGACGGCGTCGAAGTACCGGCTGGGGATGGCGACCACCGGCTACGCCGGCGGACGCACGCATCGGCAGGTGCACAGGAGCGGCGACGTCGCCTATGCCTGATTTCCTCACACAGGCCTTGCAGCCGCTGCCGTCGAGCGGCCTTGGCGTCCTGGTGAGGCTCGTGGTCGCGATGATCGCCGGCGGCGTGGTTACGCTGATCTACCGGTTCACGCGCGCGGCAGACGAGATCGCACCTTCGTTCACGGTGACGCTGGTGCTGCTGTCGATCCTGATCGCGATGGTCACCCAGGTGATCGGCGACAACGTCGCCCGCGCGTTCAGCCTGGTCGGCGCGCTCTCCATCGTCAGGTTCAGGACGATCGTCCGGGACACGCAGGACACGGCCTACGTCATCTTCGCGGTTGCGGTTGGCATGGCCATCGGCGCCGGACACCCGGGCCTGGCCATGAGCGGGCTTGGAGTGATCGGGTTCGCGGCTTTCGTGATGCGACGGGGCCTCGGTGCGGTGACGGTCCGGCACGACCCGTTCCTGCTCAACGTGCGACTCGGCCTCGGGCATGATGCGAGCGCGGTGCTCGGGCCCGTCTTCGACAGGTATCTCGTGGCGCGGCACCTGGTCTCGATTGCGACCGCGAAGCAGGGACTCGCCATCGAGCTGTCGTACCGCGCTGCGCTGAAGAACGAAGAGGCGGCTGGAGAACTGGTAAAGGCCTTGAACCGCATCGACGGGGTGCAGGGTGTCTCGCTGGAACGCATGGATTCCCGCATCGATTAGGTCAATGAAGAGGGACACAATGTCGGACGTTCGGCCGCGATTCGCATGGCTGCGGGACGGCGTGACCGTCGCGCAAGGCGCCTTGTTGCTCGTCGCCGTGATTCTCGTCGGGACGCTCCTCAGCGGAGCCGGCCGGACGCGGGCCGCTCGGGCCCAGGGGCCCGGACCAGGCGGTCCCGGGCCGGGGGGGGTCCAGGGAGGCCCGCCGCCGTTCGGCGGACGCGGCCCGATGGGACAGGAGCTGAAGGTCGTCAAGCAGTTCGACAAGGACAAGGACGGGCGGCTGAACAACGATGAACGCAAAGTCGCTCGCGCCTGGCTCGTCGAGAATGGTCCTGGCAATAGGGGCTTCTTCGGGGGTGGCCGTCGCGGCGGCCGTGGTATGGCCGCCGGTACTCCAGGGCGTGCGCTGAAGCCCACCGACGTCAAGACCTACTCCAACCAGCCGCTTTACGATCCCGCGGTACTGCGCACGCTCTTCCTGCAGTTCGAGAACGCGGACTGGGAGCAGGAGCTGGCGGCCTTCAACAACACTGATGTCGAAGTGCCGGCCGTGGTCTCCGTCGACGGCAAGGTGTACAAGGACGTGGGCGTTCATTTCCGCGGGATGTCCTCGTTCATGATGGTGCCCGAAGGCTCGAAGCGGTCGCTCAACCTCACCTTCGACTTCGTCGACGAGAAGCAGGCCCTGGGGGGGTATCGAACGCTGAACCTCCTCAACGTCAACAGCGATCCGACCTTCGTTCGCGCGATGCTGTATTCGGAGATCGCCCGCGCCTACATTCCCGCGCCCAAGATGAACTACATGCGCGTCGTAATCAACGGGGAGAGCTGGGGCGCGTACATCAACGCCGAGCAGTTCAACAAGGACTTCGTCCGCGACTACTTCAAGACCGACAAGGGCGCGCGGTGGAAGGTGCCGGGCAGTCCCGGGGGCCGCGGCGGGATGGAGTACTGGGGTGACGATCCCGCCGGCTACAAGCGCACCTACGACATCAAGACAAAGGATGATCCCAAGGTGTGGGCCGATCTGATCCGGGTGTTCAAGGTGTTGAACGAGACGCCGCCCGAGAAGCTCGAAGCCGCCTTGTCGCCCCTGTTCGACATCGATGGCGCGCTGAAATTCCTTGCCGTGGATGTGGCACTGGTGAATACCGACGGATATTGGACGCGCGGCAGCGACTACAGCATCTACCAGGACGTGAAAGGGCAGTTCCACGTCATCCCGCACGACATGAATGAAGCCCTGATCAACGAGGGAGGACGCGGTGGTCGGGGGTTGGGCGGGCCGCCGCCGGATTTCGCCCGAGGGTTACCACCGGACGGTTTCGGCGGGCCGCCACCCGGAGGCGGACCGCCCGAGATGGGACGACGAGGGGGACGAGGTTTTGGGCCCCCCGGAGGACCCGACCTCGACCCGCTGGTCGGTCTCAACGATCCGGGCAAACCGTTACGTTCGAAACTGCTGGCGGTCCCGGCGCTCCGGGCCCGGTACGTTGCCTACGTGCGCGATATCGCCGAGCGCTGGCTGGACTGGAACCGGCTGGGCCCGCTTGCAAAAAGCTATCAGGCCGTGATCGCGGATGAAGTGAAGCTCGACACGAGGAAGCTCTACAGCACGCAGGCTTTCGAAACCGGGCTCGAAGGAGGGGAAGACAGCCTCCGCAAGTTCGTCGAGAGTCGGCGCGAATTTCTTCTAAAAGTCACAGGTCCCCAGCCCGAGGTGAAGTAGCCTATCGGGCCAATGTCGGACGACAGCCCTGACCCGGGTTTTCTAAACGAAAACCGCACTGGTCTCGACGATACCGGTGTCTCCATGGAGAAACGCCGCGGTCGGGCCGTCAGGATGCCGCTGTTGATTCTGCTCGGGGTTGCCTGTTTTCAGGCCTCCGATGTCATCGGTGGAATGGGGACCGTGGCGGTCGCGCCGGTCCTGCCCGAGGCGCCGCGGTTCGTCGGCAGGCGAAACTTTGCCGGCCGGCGGATGGCTTATGGTACGCCGCAGCCGGGCCGCCGGGTGTCACCCGGCGACGTCAAGTCCTTCGGCGCCAGTCCGCTCTACGACCTGAAGACGCTCCGTACGGTCTTCATCGACTTCCCGCAGACCGGCTGGGAGGCCGAGCTCGAGTCCAACTACCGCCGGGACGTCGATGTCCCCGCCACCGTCACCATCGACGGCACCGCGTACAGGGACGTTGGGGTCCGGTTCCGCGGCAACTCGTCGTACCGGATGGTGCCGGCCGGGTTCAAGCGCTCGTTCAACCTGGCGTTCGACTTCGCGCATCCGGATCAGCAGGTCGGCGGCTACAGCACGCTGAACCTGCTGAACGCCAACAGCGATCCCACGTTCGTACGCACCGTGCTGTACTCGGAGATCGCGCGCAACTACATCCCGATCCCGAAAGTGAACTTCGTGCGGGTCGTGATCAACGGCGAAAGCTGGGGGATCTACTTGAACGCTCAGCAGTACAACAAGGATTTTCTCCGTGATGTCTATGGCACGACGAAGGGCGCACGCTGGAAGATTCCCGGCAGCCCGCGGGGGAGGGGTGGGCTGGAATATGTTGGTGATGCCGTCGACTCCTACAAGACGCTCTACGAGCTCAAGTCGAAGGACACAGAGAAAGCCTGGACGGATCTCGTCCGGCTCTGCCGGCTGCTGAACACGACCGACCCCGGGCATATCGAGGCGGTTCTGGCGCCCCACCTCGACATCGAGGGTGCGTTGAAGTTCCTCGCACTTGAAGTCGTGTTCGTGAACACCGACGGGTACTGGACCCGAGCGAGCGATTACAGCCTGTTCCAAAACGAACAGGGGCGGTTTCACGTCCTGCCCTATGATTTCAACGAAGCCATGGGTGTCGATGGCCCCGGCGGGCGTCGCGGCTTCAGCGGCCACGCGGCCGGTCCTGCGCTCGATCCCCTGGTAGGAGTGGACGATCTGTCGAAGCCGCTCCGGTCAAAGCTGCTGGCGGTCCCGGCGTTACGCGCCCGGTACCTCGCCCACGTCCGTGAGATAGCTGAACGGTGGCTCGACTGGAACAAGATCGCGCCGATGGTCGTCGAGTATCAGGCATTGATCGACGGCGAAGTCAGGCTCGACGGACGCAAGTTGTACGGATACGATCGGTTCAATCCTGCCGCGCTGCAGGCCTTCTTCGAACAGCGGCGGGCATTTCTGCTCCAATGACTCCGGCGACCCGGGGCGAGTGAGCGCAGCGAGCCGCCGGAGCGGGGCCTGGGGCCCCCGCGAGGGACGGCGTAAGGGGGTTCCGGGGGACGAAGTCCCCCGGATAAAAAGAAGCCCGAACATGACTGACGAAACGCACGACAGACACGAATCGCCAATCGATGGGGCACCCGTCTGGGTCCGCGCGCTGCAGGCCGCGGTCGTGGGCGTAGCGGCGGGGCTCGTGCTCCACATGCTGCTCTCGCTGGTGGTGGTGCAGGGGAAGGAACTGTGGTCGAAGCCGGCCGCACCGGCAGCCTGCAAGAAGAGCAGGGACGCCGGAGCGCCGTCGGGCCGTCAGACCGCGCCGGTCGGCACCGTGGGCGCGGTGATCACGGTCGCACTCCCCGGCAAGACCTCCTGAACCGCCGCGGCGCGCCTCATCCGAGGAACATCTCGTAGGCGATGTTCTGGGCCTCGCGCTGATAGGGATAGCCGAGGCCCTCGAGGAACGCTTCGAACCCGCCGCGTTCCTCCTCCGGGACCTCGAAACCGGCCAGCACGCGCCCGAAATCGGCACCGTGGTTGCGGTAGTGGAACAAGCTGATGTTCCACCGGCCTCCGAGCTTTTCCAGAAAATCCATCAGCGCACCGGGGCGTTCCGGGAATTCGAAGCGGTAGACGCGCTCGTTCCTGACCGCGTCGCAGCGTCCGCCCACCATGTGCCGGACGTGCAGCTTCGCGAGCTCGTTCTCGGTGAGATTGACCGTCTGGTGTCCGCTGGCGTTCAGCAGGGTCGCGAGCTCCGTGGCATCCTGTCGCGATCGGGTCGCGATGCCGACGAAGATATGGGCGCGATCGCGTCCGCTCAGACGGTAGTTGAACTCCGTCACGACGCGGCGCCCGATCGTGGCGCAGAACTCACGGAATGCCCCGGGCCGTTCCGGGATCGTCACGCCGAAGAGCGCCTCGCGCGCCTCGCCGAGCTCGGCCCGCTCCGCGACGAACCGCAGCCGGTCGAAGTTCATGTTCGCGCCGCTGAGAATCGCTGCCAGCCGCGCGTTTTTCGTCCCGGTCCGCTCGACCCAGCTTCGCAGGCCGGCCACCGCAAGGGCGCCGGCGGGCTCCATGATCGAGCGCGTGTCGTCGAAGATGTCCTTGATCGCCGCGCAGATCTCGTCGTTCGACACGCGGACCACTTCGCGCACGGTAGATTGCACGATCGGGAACGTGAGGCGGCCGACTTCCTGCACTGCGACGCCGTCCGCGAAGATCCCGACCCGATCGAGCACGACCCGCCGGCCGACGGCGAGTGACTGATACATCGCATCCGCCTCGAACGGCTCCACGCCGACGACCTCGACTTCGGGGCGCAGCGCCTTGACGTAGCTGGCAATCCCCGCGATCAATCCGCCGCCGCCCACCGGGACGAAAATGACGTCCACGTCGCCGAGCTTGTGGCGAAGAATCTCGTGGCCCACCGTGCCCTGTCCCGCAATCACCAGCTCGTCGTCGAAGGGATGGACGAATGTGCGCCCCGTAGACACGGCGAGCTCGTCGCAGTGCCGCTTGGCTTCGGTGTAGGTGTCGCCGCTCAGCACGACCTCGGCGCCGAGTTCGGTGACCGCTTCGATCTTGATCGCCGGCGTGGTCTTCGGCATCACGATCAAGGCGTCGAGACCGAGGTGTCGGGCGGAGAAGGCAACCCCCTGCGCATGGTTGCCGGCGCTGGCGGCGATGACACCGTGCGCGCGCTCGGCATCGGTCATGTGCGCGATCCGGTTGTAAGCGCCGCGCAGCTTGTAGCTGAAGACCGGCTGCAGGTCCTCCCGTTTCAGGAGGACGTCGTTGCCGAGCCGCCGCGACAGGCGATGGGCAGGATCCAGCGGCGTTTCCTGCGCGACGTCGTACACGCGGCTGTTGAGGATCAGCCGGAGCATCGTGTCTGTGTTGATCATCGCGGGCTGTTCAGTGCCTGGCATGTGGTTTCATCATCCAGTCGGCCAGGCCTGAAGGCCCGGCCCTACAAACGCTCCCAGTTGCCCCGTTCTTGTAGGGCGGGGCCTTCAGGCCCCGCCGGTCTACCGTCCAGCCAGCGAATAGATGTCGTTGAGGATCCCTGCCGCCGTGACCGCCGGTCCCGCACCGGGCCCGCTCACCACCAGCGGCTCGAACCGGTAGCGGTTGGTCGTGAACGCGATCAGGTTGCGCGTACCCTCGAGCGCGCCCATCGGGCTCGAGGAGGGAACGGCCTGCAGCTTGGCCGTGACCGACCGCGGCGTCGCCGTGACGACGTACCGCAGCACGCATCCCTTCTTCTTCTCCCGAGCGGCGCGATCGGCCCACTCCTTGTCGAACTTCGGCAGTCCCGCAAAGAACTGATCGATCGACACGCCCGCGAGCGCCGCTGGCACGAGGCTGTGCGGGACCGGTGCCGGGCCGCGATATCCGAGCAGCCGCGCCAGGATCAGCCCCTTCCGTGCGGCGTCCATGCCGGACAGATCCTCGCGGGCGTCGGGCTCCGCGTATCCCTTCTCAACCGCGCGCCGCACTGCCTCCGAGAACCGCTCACCCCGCGACACGGCCGACATGATGTACATGAGCGTTCCGCTCACGCAGCCTTCGATGCGCTGCACGCGGTCGCCGGTCTCGACCAGCTTGTGATACGTGTCGATGATCGGCAGCCCCGCGCCGACGGTCGCTTCGTACTTGACCTTCGGCCCGCCGTTGGACGACGTCTCGAGGAGGGCGGAGTAGCGTTCCCAGGCGTCGGCAAGCGGCTTCTTGTTGGCGAGCACGACGTTGAACCCGTGCCCGATCGCCGTTCGCAGCAGATCGCCGGTCTGCTCGCTCGTCACGTCGACGATGATCGGACGCGACACCGCATGACCGGCCATGGTGGTCAGCGCCTCCACCGCGGTTGCCTTGCGTCCGCCGAGTGACGAGATCAGCGCCCCCCCATCTTTCTTCTGTGCCAGGTCCAGCAGCCGTCGCCGCGAGATGCCCCGGGGCTCGAAGATGTACCCCGAGCGATCGAGCAGGCCGACGACCCGCACGCCAGGCTGGCCGGGCATGGGATCCGCGATCTGGTCGGCAAGCGCGCGGCCGACTCTCCCGAACCCGAGCAGCACGACGTCGGTGCGCAGGGTGGTGGTCGCCTTGCCGCCGCCGATCTTCGACAGCTGGAAAGCCGCGTGCACGCATCGCGCCGCCTCTGGCGCATCGTGGCCGTTCACCGCGAACGAGATGTTCCGCTCCGAAGAGCCCTGCGCGATCGCCACGACGTTGATATGGGCCGAGGCGAGCGCCGAGAACACCCGCGCGGCGATCCCGGGCGTGCCGGCCATCCCGTCGCCTACCACCGCCAGCACGGCCATGCCGGGCTTCGCCGTGACGTTGTCGATCAGGCCACTGGCAATTTCGCCGCTGAACACCTGCTGGATGCTGCGGACCGCGCGATCGGCCTCGGACTCCGGCAGGGTGAAGCCGATCGAGCTCTCGGATGACGCCTGGAAAATCGTTGAAACGGACAGCCGTTCCGATTCCACGGCTGAGAACGTGCGCGCCGCGATGCCGTGCACCCCGGCCATGCCCTTGCCGGCCACGGTCACGATCGCCTGACCGCGGACGATCGCCAGGGCCTTGACCGGATACGAGCGCAGCGAACGCCTGGCCGACACCTCGGTCCCCGGCGCATCCGGGTTCAGGAACGAGCGCACGTGCATCTCGATCCGTGTGCCGGCGATAGGAATGAGCGCGCGAGGGTGCAGAACCTTGGCGCCGTAGTGCGCGACTTCTCCGGCCTCGCGATGGTGGAGCTGCGGGATCAGGCGCGCGTCCGGAACCAGGCGCGGGTCGGCGGTGAGGATTCCCGGAACGTCCTTCCACAACACGACGCGCTTTGCGCTGAGCGCCCGGGCGAGGAGCGTTGCCGACAGGTCGGTACCGCCCCGCCCCATGGTCGTGACGCTGCCGTCGGGCGCGCGTCCGATGAAACCGGGTACAACGATGATGGTGCCGCCGGACAGGCGCGGCCGGAGCAGGCGGCGGGCCCGCCGGGTCGTTTCGGCCTGGTTCGGTGCCGCGGAGCCATGGTGCTCGTCGGTGGCCACCACCTCGAGCGAGTCGATGTACTGGGCTCGACGGCCGGCGCGGGCGAGCGCCGCTGCGAGAATCTGCCCTGACATGCGCTCGCCGCGCGAGACAATCCGGTCGCTGGCGCGTGGCTCCAGGTGATCCAGCAGGCCGACCGCCGTGCAGAGATCGCGAAACTCCCGCGCGGCTGCGTCCACCGCCGCGAGGAGTTTCCGGCGAGCCTGGCCCGCGGGCACGAGCGCGCGCACGACCTCACGGTGCCGCCGGAGAAAGGTCGCGGCTGCCTTGCTCACCTCGGTCCGTCGTCCGGCCAGCGCATGCGCGGCGCCCTCGAGCAGCAGATCGGTAATCCCGGCAAGCGCGGACGGCACGACGACGAGCGGCCCCTGATGCTTCGCGATCAGGGCCGCCGCCTTCTGGATCTGATCCGCCGATGCCAGCGAAGCGCCGCCGAACTTCCAGACTTCGAGCGGGACCGGTGAACGAGCGGGGCGAGAAGAGGAAGAGGCCACGTTATCTGGTTGCGATCGCTGGACGCCGTTGCTCGACGGCGCGGCGGACGGCGTCGTAGTCGTTTGGCAACTCCACTGGCGGATTCGCGTACCGGGGTGTGATGCCCGCCAGTGTGTGCGTGTGATAGCCGGTCTTGAATTCCGAGAACTTCAGGCCGTTCGCGGTCGACACCACGATGACGCGATCGGTCTTGCGAATCACGCCCCGGCCGATCAGCTTCTCGAGCGAGGCCAGCGCCACGGCGGTGTGCGGGCAGTTGAACATGCCGGTGCGATCGGCACGCGCAGAGGCATCGGCGAGCTCGTCCTCGGTCGCCTGCTCGACGATCCCGTCGAAGGTCTTCAGCGCGTTGACGGCGCGATGAATCGATACCGGGTTGCCGATCTGAATCGCGGTCGCCAGCGTTGGCTGCGCGCGGACCGGCTCGAACTCCCAGTTGTCCTGGTATGCGCGAAACAGCGGATTGGCGGCTGCCGCCTGCGCGACGACCAGCCGCGGCTTGTTCGCGATCAGCCCCAGGTCGAGCATCATCTGGAAGCCGGCCGCGAGTGCGCTGACGTTGCCGAGATTGCCGCCAGGGATCACCACGAAGTCAGGCACTTCCCAGTCGAACTGCTGGACGACCTCGATCGCGAGCGTCTTCTGTCCCTCGAGCCTGAGGCTGTTCATCGAGTTGGCCAGGTAGACGCCTTCCTCGGCGGCAAGGCGCTGGACGATGGCCATGCAGCCGTCGAAATCGGTATCGAGCGCCAGGACCCGGGCGCCATTCGCGAGCGGCTGTACCAGCTGCGCCGCCGACACCTTCGCACGCGGGAGAATGACGATTGCGGGGATTCCGGCCGCCGCCGCATAGGCCGCCAGCGCCGCCGAGGTGTCGCCGGTCGAGGCGCAGGCCACCGCGCCGATCTGCTGACCGTCGGCGATCATCTGCTTGACCACCGACACGAGCACGGTCATGCCGAGATCCTTGAAGGATCCGGTGTGCGAGTTCCCGCACATCTTCACCCACAGATCCTCGACGCCGAGCGCCCGCCCGTAGCGCTCGGCCCAGAAGATGTTGGTCCCGCCTTCGTCCATCGACACGACGTTCTCGTCGCGGACACCCGGACACACCCATTCCTTCTTGCCCCACACACCCGACCCGTACGGCCACGCGGTGCGCTTGTAACGATCGTCGAAGAGGCGCATCCACGCCACCGGGCTGCGATGCCGGAGCGCGTCGATGTCGTGCACGACCTGGAGCAGCCCGCCGCAGGTCGGGCAGTGATAGAGCGGCTGCCAGATCGAGTGCTCGCCCGGGCAGCCGGCGGAGCAGCGGAAGACGGCTTTATATGTGGTCATGTGGTGCGACCCCGATTAAATCCCAAGCTCCAAATCCCAAATCCCAACGCACTCCCAAAGCCAAACCCCCAAACTCCCCTCAAGTCCTAACGCCCCCATTGGGATTTGGAGGTTGGGAGTGCATTGGGATTTGGGATTTGGAGCTTGGGATTTGACATGTCTCTCCTCAAACACCCGCCGGCGCGTTCTCGATCGCTTCGAACTCCGCCAGCGATCTCCCGATCCTGATCGGCTCGATCCCGCGTCCGTTCATGACCTCTGCGGTCTTGTAACCGTTGCCGGTGATGCAGATGACAATCGACTCGTTGCGCGGGATGGCGCCGCGCTCGATCAGTTTTCGTGTTGCCGCCACCGTGACGCCGCCGGCCGGTTCCGTGAAGATGCCTTCGGTTTCGGCCAGCAGGTGCACGCCTTCGATCACCTCGTCGTCGGAGACCATCGCGCCGGAGCCACCGGTCGAACGCACGGACCGCAGTACCTGGAAGCCGTCGGCCGGATTGCCGATCGCGATCGATTTGGCGATGGTGTCCGGCTTGACCGGTTCCGGGTACTCGAGGCCCGCGTCGAGCGCGCGAATCACCGGCGCGCAGCCGGCCGCCTGAGCGGCGTGGATCGTGGGCACCTCGCCATCGACCAGGCCGACCTCACAAAGCTCGGTGAATCCCTTCAGGATCCGGGGCAGGAGCGTGCCACCCGCGACCGGCGAGACGACATGGCGAGGGAAGCGCCAGCCGAGCTGTTCTGCAATCTCGAAGCCGTACGTCTTGGCCCCTTCCGCGTAGTAGGCGCGAAGGTTGATGTTCGCAAAGCCCCAGTGATAGCGATCCGCGACCTGCGTACACAGACGGTTCACATCGTCGTAGTTGCCGCGCACGGCAATGATGCGCGGCTTGTAGACCGCCGCTCCGGTCACCTTGCCGGCCTCGAGGTTGTCCGGAATGAAGACGGAGCAGGCGAGACCGAGCCGTGCGGCATGGGACGCCACGCTGTTGGCCAGGTTGCCGGTCGAGGCACAGGCGAAGACGGAGAAGCCGAGTTCGACGGCCCGGGTGGCCGCAACCGAGACGACCCGATCCTTGTACGAGCAGGTCGGATGGTTGACCGAATCGTCCTTTACATACAGTTCCGTCACCCCGAGACGCCGGGCAAGCCGATCGGCGCGCACCAGCGGGGTGAACCCGGAGTGCAAGCCGGTCAGCGGCTCCTTCTCAATCGGCAGGAACTCGCGGTAGCGCCACAGGTTTTTCGGGCGCGACTCGATCAACTCGCGCGACACGAGCAGCGCAATCGCCGCATAGTCGTAGGTGACCTCGAGCGGGCCGAGGCACTGGTCGCAGACCCACAAGGCGGTTGCGGGGAATTTCGTCCCGCACAGGTGACATCGAAGACTGAAGTTCATGCGGTTCTCTCTCGTTGCGCTGGCGATGCTGGATTGGTGCTCGCAGGCTGAACGGCTGCGAGGCTCCTGATGGTGTGCGGCACGCCGAGGCGGCGGTATACGTCGCCGAGGACCACCGCGGTTTCTTCAGATCGTCCGGGCGCGGCGAGCGCGAGCACGGACGGCCCGGCGCCGCTCAGGCAGACCCCGAGCACCGCCGGATGATCGATCGCGAGGCACTCGCTCAGCGCCGGCACCAGGGCGCTCCGCGCCGGCTGATGCCAGCGGTCGCGCAGGGCTTCCCGGATGTCGCCGTAGTCGCCGGTTTCGAGCGCCCGCACCAGCAGCAGCGCCCGCTGCAGGTTCGAGATCGCATCACCGAGCGGCACCGCCGCCGGCAGCACGGCACGTGCGTGTCTGGTCTCGAGCCCGACGTCGGGGGTGGCGACGACGAAACGGATCGCGTCCGGCCATCGCCACGATCGGGCGAGAACGCCGCGTTCAGTTTCACAGCTCAGGGTGATCCCGCCGAGCAGCGACGCGGCGGCGTTGTCCGGGTGGCCTTCCAGCGCTGTCGCGAGCTCCAGCATGTCGCCCATGTCCAGGGGAATCGCGCGGGCGGCTTCGTAGAGGCGCACGCCGGCGATCGAGGCCGCAGCGCTGCTGCCGAGGCCGGCGGCCATGGGAATCTCGCTGGCGACCCGCACCTGCAGCCCCATGACGGGGAGTCCGAAGCGCTGGCAGGCCAGCCGATAGGCGGAATCGATCCGGTTCTCTCCGGCGGGAGGGGTGCCCTCGAAGTCGTACTGAACCGTACCGGCAAGATCCGCGCGGATGTCGAGAACCGTGACGCGGAGATGGACGTCGAGCGCGACGGCCAACGCATCGAACGCCGGCCCGAGATTGCTCGTCGAACCGGGGACCGCGATCACGTTGTAGGGTTCAGCCATTGGTCAAACCATTCGGATGCAGCCGTACCACAAGGCATCAACCGATATTTCTCCTGGTCTCCTGACCCTCTTGTGAATCCTCGGCTGTCATCCGTCGCCTGAAAAGCAAAAAACCCGCAGCCTCGGGGGGCGGCGGGTTGTGAGTGCTCTCAGGCTCGATGCTCGGCTACACGCCACCCTCCGCCCGGTGCTGCAAACAGCATCGGGTAATCCCCACGATGGTCATCGGCATGCACACGAGCATTCGGCAAGTATAAGCAGCGGTTCTAGCCGAATCAACGGCATTTGACCTGCTTATGCTAGTTGCTGGACCGGGTTATGCCGCTTCGTGCGGCGATCCCGTGGATCGCCTTCCGCTCGCGTCGGCCGGCAACACTTTCGTCACCACCCTTACCGTCTTGACTGCGGGCCTGCTCGTGCAAGGCTGCGCAAGTGATTCGAGTCACGCCAATCTGCGCGTGTTTCCAGGGTCTGCGAGCTCCGGATCTCCGCGGTACCGGAATTGGAACTACCGCCACCATGATGCATTCCCGACTGTCGCGACGGCTCACGCTCGTCGCCGTTCCTGCGTTGATCCTCACCTGTGCGGCGCCTGCCCTGAGCCAGGAGGCGCCCCACGGCTACGCCAAGGAGGGCGGCTATGTCGGCGTGACCGGCCTTCTCGGCTTCACCTTCGACGGCAATACCTTCGACGGCGAGTCCGCCTACATCGAGGTGGATGGCGACGAGGTCATGATTCTGCCGAAGCTGGAGAAGAAGAACCTTATCCGCGCGATCCTCGGTCATCGCTGGGAGAAGGCTGCATTCGAGGTCAGCTACGACCGCACGAAGCACGACGGTGTCTTCCTTGGAGAGACGGGCGAGGCCACGTTCCAGGCGGTCAACTTCGACGGTCGCTTCTTCATGGCGACACAGGGGCCGGTGCAGCCGCACGTGCTGGTTGGCGGGTCGATCCCATGGCTCAATATCAAGGACGGCAGCTTCCTCATCAAGGACGGCAGCATCCTCGACCCGCTTGTCGGCGATGCCCGCTTCAGGGGCTACGGCGTGAACACCGAGGCAGGCGTGACCGTGTTTCCGCACCCGAAAGTGGGCGTGAGCGTCGGCTACTCCTACCGGGTGATGTGGTTCGATCGTGCCAGCGGGGCGACCGACAAGCTGTTCGAGCTGCGTCCGCGCTTCCGCGAGACGAGCGGCAGCGTGGCGATGTCGGGCTTCTTTACTTTCTAGATCCGAGGGGGCTTGCCCCTTGGCGCCACTCGTTGTGGCTTCCGGCTGAAGCCGGAAGCCACCCCCCTCGCCCGATTCGCAGCGTCAGAAGCCCCAGCTCGCACGCACGTAAACCTGCTTGAAGATCTTCGCCACCGGCCTCCAGCTGATTCGTGTATAAGTACGCTTTCCGCCTGCAGCACCGCCCCTGATGCTTCCCGAAGAGACGATCGTGAATGCAGCGCCCGGGATGGGCATTCTCGACATCGCCCGGGTCGACCGGCGAAGTGTCGTGCGTCGGGCGTACGCCACGAGCCCGCTCCGGTTCCTGACGCCCCGCAATCACGGCCCGGCGGCCTGGGTGTATGCAAGCTCGTACGGCGGTGGACTCGTGGGCGGCGACAATCTGCGTCTGACCATCCGTATCGGCGCCGGCGCGTCGGCGTTCGTGTCCTCGCAAGCTTCCACCAAGGTCTATCGGTCGCGCGATCGCTCATCAGCCGAGCTCCAGGCGACGGTGTCAACGGGCGGGCATCTCGTGCTCTGGCCGGATCCCGTCGTGTGTTACGCGGGCTCTACCTTCCGTCAGTCTCAATGCTTTGAGCTGGGGGATGATGGGTCGCTGATTCTCGTGGACACGATGACCTCGGGCCGCCGTGCCTCAGGTGAACGCTGGCAGTTCGTCGAATACGCCAACCGGATTACGGTCAGGCAGGAGGGACGCGTCGTGCTGTTCGACTCGACGCGCTTGTCGGGGGTCGAAGGCGATCTCGCTGCCCGCCTGGGCCGGTTCGATGTGCTCTGCTCAGTAGTGATCGTCGGGCCGCGCTTTCTCGAGAACGTTCGAGCACTGACGGAATCGATCGGCGCGCGCCCGATGGAGCGGCGTGCGGACCTGCTCCTTTCGGCTGCGCCCCTCGGCGACGCCGGCTGTCTCCTTCGAGTCGTCGGCCGGTCTACCGAGCAGGTCACCGGCGTCGTGCGACGCTATCTGTCCTTTCTTTCCTGTGTGCTCGGCGACGATCCCTGGACTCGGAAGTGGTGAGCGCATGCATCTGACCCCTCGCGAAATCGACAAGCTGATGCTCCATCAGGCCGGCTTCCTCGCGCAGAAACGGCTCGCGCGCGGCGTGCGCCTGAACTATCCCGAAGCGGTCGCCCTGATCGCGACCCAGTTGCTGGAATTCATCCGCGACGGCCGCTCGGTCGCGGAGCTCATGGATCTGGGACGGCAGCTGCTCGGCCGTGCGGACGTGGCCGATGGTGTGGCCGACATGATCGAGGAGGTCCAGGTCGAGGGGACGTTCCCGGACGGCACCAAGCTCGTCACCGTTCACCATCCGATCGTCGCCGAGCGCGGCGACCTGTCGCTCGCGCTCTACGGAAGCTTTCTCACCCCGTCCGGCCAGGAGACCGCGCGTTCCCCGATCGCGCTCGAAGGGGCGGCGGGAGCGGTCATTGCCGGAGATGGCGAGCTGACCCTCAACGCGGATCGTGCCGTGGTCCGCCTCGAGGTCGCCAACCGCGGCGATCGTCCGATTCAGGTCGGCAGCCACTATCACTTCGTCGAAACGAACCGCTCGCTCGTGTTCGACCGCGCCGCCGCCTATGGCATGCGGCTCGACATTCCGGCGGGCACCGCGGTCCGGTTCGAGCCGGGGGAGACGAAGACGGTGAACCTGGTCGCGATCGCCGGCAATCGTGTCATCGCGGGCGGGAATGCGTTCGCGAACGGGCCTGTGAGTGAGGAAGGCCGGGAACGCGTGGCTTCGGGCTTCAGCAGCGAGAGATAGACATGCCTCACACGATCCACCGACGGCATTACGCCGACATCTACGGACCCACGGTTGGCGATCGCGTTCGTCTCGGCGATACAGGACTGGTTGCGGAAGTCGAAGGCGACGCCACGACCTACGGCGACGAGTGCAAGTTCGGCGGAGGGAAGGTCCTTCGCGACGGGATGGGGCAGGCGGCCGGCGTCAGCCAGGCGCAGGCGCTCGACTGCGTGATCACCAACGCGCTCATCGTGGACTGGACGGGGATTCGAAAGGCGGACGTCGGCATCAAGAACGGGCGCATTGCCGGTATCGGCAAGGCGGGCAATCCGGACATGATGGCTGGCGTGACCGCCGGCATGGTCGTCGGCGTGACGACCGAGGCGATTGCCGGTGAGGGGTTGATCCTGACCGCCGGCGGCATCGACGCGCACATCCATTTCATCTGCCCGCAGCAGGTTTATGAGGCACTGGCCAGCGGCATCACGACGTTCATCGGCGGGGGCACCGGCCCGGCGACCGGCACCAACGCGACGACCTGCACACCCGGCGCGCGGCACATCGAGCTGATGCTGCAGGCGACCGACACCCTGCCCATGAACTTCGGCTTCCTCGGCAAGGGCAACTCGTCACGGCCCGAGGGGCTGACCGAGCAAGTCGCCGGCGGCGCGATCGGCTTGAAACTGCACGAGGACTGGGGATCGACGCCGGCGGCGATCGACGCCTGCCTGACCATCGCCGATCATCACGACGTCCAGGTGGCGATTCACACGGACACGCTGAACGAATCGGGCTACGTCGACGACTCGATTGCCGCATTCAAAGGAAGGACGATTCACACCTATCACACGGAAGGGGCTGGGGGCGGCCACGCGCCCGACATCATCAAGGTGTGCGGCGAGGCCAATGTCCTTCCGAGCTCGACCAACCCCACGCGTCCGTACACGGTGAACACGCTCGACGAGCACCTCGACATGCTGATGGTGTGCCACCATCTCGACAAGAACATCCCGGAAGACGTGGCGTTTGCCGAGAGCCGTATTCGCGGCGAGACGATCGCCGCAGAAGACGTGCTGCACGATCTCGGCGCCATCAGCATGATGTCGAGCGACAGCCAGGCGATGGGCCGCGTGGCCGAGGTGATCACCCGGACGTGGCAGACCGCGCACAAGATGCGCGCGGAGCGGGGCCCGCTGCCAGGAGACCGGGCGGCGGCGGACAACCTGCGCATCAGGCGTTACATCGCGAAGTACACGATCAACCCGGCGATCACCCACGGGATCGGTCACGAGGTCGGATCGGTGGAGGTCGGCAAGCTCGCCGATCTGGTGCTCTGGAAGCCCGCGTTCTTCGGCGCCAAGCCGGAGCTGGTGTTGAAGGGGGGCTTCATCGCGTGGGCGCAGATGGGGGACGCGAACGCGTCCATTCCGACGCCGCAGCCGCTGGTCATGCGCCCGATGTTCGGCGCGTATGGCCGCGCCACCGCGGGAACGTCACTGGCGTTCGTGTCGCAGGCGAGCCTGGACACCGGGTCGATCCAGCAGTACGGCCTGAACAAGGCGCTCGCCGCGGTCCGCGGCTGCCGATCGATCACCAAGCGTGACATGAAGCTGAACGATGCGCTGCCTGCGATCACCGTCGATCCCGAGACCTACGTCGTGACCGCGGATGGTGAGCCACTCCGCTCGCAGCCCGCCAGGGTGCTGCCGCTGGCGCAACGGTATTTCCTGTTTTGATCATGAGCTCAGAGCGTGGGACAGACTTCCGCCTGAAGGCGGAAGCGACCCAGTCACATCCGACGCACGCGCGTGGCTTCCACCTTCAGGCGGAAGATCTGCTTGCCTGGCAGCTCGCCGATTCCGCGTTCCCGACGGGCGGCTTCGCGCATTCGGGCGGGCTCGAAGCGGCCTGGCAGAGCGGCGAGATTCCGAACCTGACCGCGCTGGAGGCGTTCGCCGTGGCGGTGCTCGAGCAGACCGGACACGGCACGCTCCCGCTGCTCAATGTCGCGTATGCGGCACCATCGAGGTTCGACGAGCTCGACCAGCTCGCCGATATGTTTCTCACCAACCCCGTGGCCAACCGTGCGAGCCGCGTGCAGGGACGGGCGCTGGCCGCCACTGCGGCGAGGATCTGGGCGGATCAGCCGGTCAGCCTCGTTGCCGCGCGCGTCGAGGCCGGCATCGGCCACCAGGGGCCGGTGATGGGCGCCGTGTTTGCGGCCATGCACCTGCCGCTTGCCGTCGCTCAGCAGGTCTGCCTCTATACCGCGGTTCGGGGTGTCCTCTCGGCGGCCGTCCGGCTGGGCATTGCCGGCAGCTACGAGTCGCAGCGGCTCCAGCACGATCTCGGGCGGTCGATCGCCGCGGTCGCCGATCGCGCCCGCGACTTCGACGAGCGCGATCTCGCGCAGACCGCGCCGGTCGTCGACGTGCTGCAGGCGGCACACGATCGCCTGTACTCACGTCTGTTCCAGTCTTGAAGGAGCACACGCCGTGCCTAGTGTTCGTTTTCATCACCATCCTGGCTGTTCCGAAGACGGTCCCGAGTTCCCCGAAGGCGCCGGCTCGTTCAGCGAACGATCGGCACCGCACCAGCGGGACTATCGAAGACGGGCCTTCACGGTGGGGATCGGCGGACCGGTCGGCAGCGGCAAGACCGCGCTGCTGCTCGCGCTGTGCCGGCGGCTCCGCGATCGTCACGACATCGCCGTCGTCACCAACGACATCTTCACGAAGGAGGACGCGGAGTTCCTGGTCCGGAACGAGGCGCTGGCGGCGGAACGTATTGCCGCGGTCGAAACCGGCGGGTGCCCGCACACCGCCGTGCGCGACGACATCAGCCAGAATCTCGAAGCACTTCACCGCCTGATGCGGCGATTTCATCCCGAGCTGCTCTTCGTGGAGAGCGGCGGCGACAACCTCGCTGCCCAGTTCAGCCGCGACCTGGCCGATTACACGATCTATGTGATCGATGTATCGGGCGGCGACAAGATCCCGCGGAAGGGCGGGCCCGGCATCACCCAGTCGGATCTGCTGGTGATCAACAAGACCGACCTCGCGCCGCTGGTCGGCGCCGATCTCGGCGTGATGGAGCGGGACGCGCGGAAGATGCGGGGCGAAGGGCCGTTCCTGTTCACGCAGGTCACCAATGGGGTTGGGGTCGATGGGGTGATCGAGCATCTTTTGATGGCGTGGCGGGCTGCTGTCTAATCCGGGGGTTCGCGGGCTCGCGGGCTCGCGGGCTCGCACGGAGCCGTTCGAAGCAACTGGCTGAAAGTCGTAACAATCAGCAGGATTGGTGCCTTTTCACCCAGAAGGTTCGAACAGTCCCGGCGAGCCCGCGACCCCCCGAGCCCGCGAACCCGCGAGCTAGGCCGGCTCTCCCGCCCTCCCCTCGCTCCTGTCGTCTTCCTCTGGAAGCGCCGGCATCTCCTGCCGTCGATACGCGCGAAGCGCAGGCGTGACACCGGCGATCGCGGCGGTGGCGGCAACGCAGCCGAAACCGCCGGTCACGACCGACACGACCGCGCCGAGCCAGTTCGCCACCAGCCCCGCCTCGAGCTCGCCGAGCTGCGGGCCGCCGATGAAGAACACCATGTTCACGCCGATCATCCGGCCTCGCAGCCGGTCGGGTGTCTCGAGCTGCCGAATCAGGTTCCTGAAGGTCGTGCTGACGGTGTCGGCCGCGCCGGTAGCGGCGAGGCACAGCAAACTGAACCAGAACACGCGTGAAAAGCCAAAAGCGACGGTCGCGAGCCCGTAGATGGCCACCGCGCCGATCAGCACCTCGCCGCGGCGCTCGATCCAGTCCACCACCCGGACCATGATCGCGCTGGTCAGCAGCGCACCGGCGGCAGGCGCCGCATAGAGCCAGCCGTAGCCACGGGCGCCGACGTGCAGGATGTCCTGCGCAAAGATCGGCAGCAACGCCGTAGCGGACGAGAAGAACGTCGCGAAGAAATCGAGCAGCATCGTCGAGCGGATCAGCGGCGCGCGGAACACGAACTTGAGTCCCTCGAGCGCGGCGGACACGGTGAAGTTGCCGCGATCGGCCGGGTCCGTCTCGTCGCTGCGCGGCGGGTCCATCGCCAGCAGGGCGCCGATCACGAACGCGAAGGACACGGCGTTGATCGCGTACACCCAGCCCACGCCGTGCGCGGCAAGCACGAGCCCCCCCACAGCCGGCCCGGTGACCGATGCGGTCTGGAGCATGATGCTGTTCAAGGTGATCGCGTTCGGCAGGTGCTCGCGAGGCACGAGGTTTGGGGTCAGCGCCTGGCGGGCGGGAAGATCGAAGGCGCCGGCTGCGGCGCTGACCGCGGTGAGCAGATAGATCGGCCAGACCACGGTGAGCCCGCGAAAGGTCAGCATGGCCAGGACCGCGGCCAGGATCGCCATGATGGTCTGGGTGACGAGCATCAGCTTGCGACGGTCGAACGCATCGGCCGCCACGCCGCTGATGAGCGAGAACAGGATCACCGGGACGATCCGTACCAGCCCGACCAGTCCAAGCGCAATCGCACGTCGATCGGCAGGCACGAGCACCGACACGTGCCAGAGCACCGCGGCGGACTGCATGAAGGTGCCCGAGAACGAGACCAGGAGGCCGATCCAGAGCAGGCGGAAGTTGCGGTGGCGGAGAGCGATCAGCATCTGGACGAGACGACTACATTATTACGACGCCGTGCCCGATCCCTTCGTCCCCCTTGAGCATGGGGGTAGAATGGCCGCTCTCCGGAGACGCTATGCGGACAACTGTCTTTTTTAGCCTGGCCTTGTTGTTGTGTTCGACCGCCTCTGCGCAGGACGCGCCCGCGTTGACGCCGCGCTCGCTCGAGGCGGCGCTCGCGGCCAAGCCGCAAGGTCCCGAAGCGGAGAAACTGGCCGAGCGCATTCGCGCCTCCTTTGGTGCCGAAGCCCTGCTGAAGGGATCCGCGGCGCCGAAGATCGAGGATCTGATGGTCGCCTGGGCCGTCGAGGTGCCGCCGCCGGCTGCCGATGCGCCGCCGGCCCGCGTCGTGTCGGACGCGGTGCACTTCACGATGCCGCTCACGCGCGTCGGCAGCGGCGGCCTCTACGCCGGTGTCGCGACGCTTTCGCACGGCGAGGCGTTTACCTGGCATTTCGAAGCCGCCGATCGGCGCCTCGGCGGCGGCCAGCTCGAGGTCTACGAGACGCATCCCGACAGCCGCGAGAAACCGGGCGTGCCGAAGGGGACGCTGAAGCAGATGCCTGCCTGGGAAAGCAAGATCTTCGCGGGCACGAAACGCGACTGGTGGGTCTACGTGCCGGCGCAATACCGCGCCGAGCATCCGGCCGCGGTGATGGTGTTCCAGGACGGCGCCGGCTACCGTGAGTACGTGCCCACCGTGTTCGACAACCTGATCGCGGCGGGAGACATGCCGGTGACGGTCGGCATCTTCATTCAGCCCGGGTTGTTCGAGGGTGGGCGGGCCAATCGCAGCTTCGAATACGACACCCTGTCCGATCAATACGCCCGTTTCCTCCTCGAAGAGATCCTGCCCGAGGTGGAGAAGAGCGTGAAGCTGCGCCACGATGCGGCGAGCCGCGCCATCGCCGGCGCGAGCAGCGGCGGCATCTGCGCCTTCACCGTCGCCTGGGAGCGGCCGAACGAGTTCAGCAAGGTGGTGTCGTGGATTGGCAGCTTCACCAACATCGCCAGCGGAAAGACCGTCCGCGAGGGCGGCCACAACTACGAGGCCATGATCCGCAAGACCCCGAAGAAGCCGATTCGCGTGTTCCTCCAGGACGGCGCCAACGATCTCGACAACGCCAACGGCAACTGGCCCCTCGCCAACCAGACACTGGCCAGGTCGCTGGCCTATGCGAAGTACGACTACCGGTTCGAGTACGGCCACGGCTTCCACAGCAATCGCCACGGACGGGCAATGTTCCCGGACACGCTCCGGTGGCTCTGGAGGGATTACCCGAAGGCGCCGGCCGCGGGCAGTCAATAGTTTCCAGTTCCCAGTTCCCAGTTCCCAGCTCCCAGTTCGCTCTCACTGGCAACTGGGATTGGCAACTGGCCACTGGCCACTGGAAACTGGAAACTGATAACTACGCTTTGAATCGCCTCACGTCGACCCCGTACTTCCTCACCTTGTAGTTGAAGATCCGTTCTGTCGTGCCGAGCAGCCTCGCCGCGCGGGCGCAGCTGCCGCGGCTGGTCTTGAGCGCATCCTGCAGGAGGTCGCGCTCGAAGGCTTCGACGCTCTCCGCCAGCGACTGCCGGGCCACGGTATCCGACGCTTCGGCTGTCTGCAGCGTCGGCGGCAGGTGGTGGCCGTGAATGACGCCGCCGTCACAGACGAGGACGGCGCGTTCGATCGTGTTCTCGAGCTCCCGGACGTTGCCCGGCCAGTGATAGCTGGTGAGCATGTCGATGGCCGGCGTCGAGATGCGCCGGATCGCCTTGCCCTGCTCGCGGGAGTATTTCTCGAGAAAGTGATCGGCGAGCAGCATGATGTCGGGCTTCCGTTCACGCAGCGGCGGCGCGAAGACCGTGAACACCGCCAGCCGATAGAACAGGTCCGCCCGGAATTTGCCTTCCTCCATCAGCGTCTCGAGCGGCCGGTGCGTGGCGGCAATCAGCCGGACGTTGATGCGGATCGACGAGGTGGCGCCGAGCCGCTCGATCTCGCGCTCCTGGAGCACGCGCAGCAGCTTCACCTGGGTGGACGGGCTGACATCGCCGATCTCGTCGAGGAAGATCGTTCCGCCCTCGGCCAGCTCGAAGCGTCCCTTCTTCGCCCCCTGTGCCCCGGTGAACGCTCCCTTGTCGTAGCCGAACAGCTCGGACTCGATCAGCGATTCCGGGAGCGCGGCGCAGCTCACCTTGATGAACGGCTTCTTGGCGCGGGGCGAGTTGTAGTGGATCGCGTGCGCAATCATCTCCTTGCCGGTGCCGGATTCGCCGCGGATGAGCACGGTGGTGTTCGTCCGGGCCACCTGCGCCACCTGCTCGTAGACCTGCTGGATCGAGGCGCTGTTGCCGATGATGCTGCGGAACGCGTACTTGTCGCGCAATTCGTCGCGCAGGTGCTCGTTCTCCTCGGCGAGGCGGCTGCGATCGGCCTCGACGCTACGGCGCAGCTTCAAGGCCTGCGCGATCATCGAGGCCACGACCCGATAGAACTCGAGCGACCGCTGATAATCGCGATCCTGCTTGAACGGCAGCACCACCTCCAGCGTCCCGCCCGGCCGTCGTCCGATGGCAATCGGCACGGCGATGTAGGTGAGCTCACGCCCGCGCGTGCGGTCGCCGGCCGTTGACGCGAGCGCCGGCTCCTGGCTGACGCGCGGGACGACCACCGCCTTGCCGGTATCGATGACACGCTCGGTGATGCCGTCGCCATTGCGCGTGCGCGCCCGCTGCACGGCGAGCCTGGTGCCCGCCGTCGCGTCGGTGTGCAGCTCGCGCGTTTCGGGATCGAGGATGAACACCGTGCCGCCGACGACCTGATGCCGGCGTTCCAGCAGGTCGAGAACCGATTGCAGGGCGGCCTTGAGATTCAGAACACCAGACAGTGCCTGACTGACTTCGAGCAGCGTGGAAAGCCTGCGGATCTCGTTTGTGTGGTCTCTTGTGGTACCGACGCTCGTGTTGGACATTCTTTCAAATCTTACACGAATGTCGGAGTCTAACAAAGGCCGCGGTTCGGGGGCTCGCGGGGTCGCGGGGTCGGATCGGGGCAACGCCGCGGTTCGTGCCGACGACAAGCTACGGGGCAGATCGCAAGAACGCCCGGGTCTGAAGACCCGGGCCTCCACGTGTCTTGGAGTTCGCCCAGGAGGGCAATGGTGTTGTGGTAGCGCCGGGGTCTTCAGACCCCGGCGTCCTGCGAACTCGCGAACCCGCGAGCCGCGAACCCGCGAGTGTTACGTCGTCACCCCGTCAGGCCTGACGGTAACGGGATCGAGGAACGGCATCATCGCGCGGAGCTTGACGCCGACCTGTTCGAGCACCTGGGTCTGTTCCTTGGCGCGGGTGGCGGCGAACTGTGGCCGGCCCTGTTCGTTCTCGGCAATCCAGGCCTTGGCGAAGCTGCCGTCCTGGATGTCCTGGAGGATTTGCCGCATCGTCTGGCGCGTCTGCTCCGTGACGATCTTCGGTCCGGCGCTGTAGTCGCCGTACTCGGCGGTGTCGCTGACCGAGTAGCGCATGTAGTTCAAGCCGCCGCGGTACATCAGATCGACGATCAGCTTCAGCTCGTGCAGGCATTCGAAGTAGGCGATCTCGGGCTGATAGCCCGCTTCGACCAGCGTTTCGAAACCGGCCTTGACCAGCGCGCTGACGCCGCCGCAGAGCACGGTCTGTTCGCCGAACAGGTCGGTCTCGGTCTCCTCCGCGAACGTCGTTTCGATCACGCCCGCACGGGTGACGCCGATTCCCTTGCCATACGACAGCGCAAGCGTGTGCGCGTGGCCGGTGGGGTTCTGGTGCACCGCGATCAGCGCCGGCGTGCCGCCCCCCTCGACGTAGAGCTCGCGGACCCGATGGCCGGGGGATTTCGGCGCGATCATCGTGACGTCGATGTCCTTCGACGGCACGATGGTGCCGAAGCGGATGCTGAAGCCGTGCGCCAGCATCAGCATCTTGCCGGCGGTCAGGTTCGGCGCGATGTCCCGGTTGTACATCGGACCGGCAATGTGATCCGGCACCAGCACCATCACGACGTCGGCCCACTTCGTCACGGCGGGTACCGTGTCGACGGCCAGGCCCGCGGCGACCGCCTTGGGACGGGAGCGGCTCGTCTCCGGCAACCCGACCCGCACGTCCACGCCGCTGTCCTTGAGGTTCAGGGAGTGCGCATGGCCCTGCGAGCCATAGCCGATCACGGCCACCTTCTTGGCGCGAATCAGCGACAGATCCGCGTCGTTGTCATAAAACATCTTTGCCGGTTGGGACATTTCGATGGGCCTCGTTCAGTGAGATGTGAAGGTCAAAGAACATTCACAGGAGGGCCAAGAGTTCAGGAGGTGTCTTTCTCAAAACACATGGCTCCTGAACTCCTGTCCCTCCTGTTGAAAGCGAGTGGGCGCGCGGCGCCCGTCTCAAACCGAGTACGAAACTTGCGGATCGTGCGAATCGCCGGTCGGCCGGGTCACCGCCGCTGCCTGTGACCTCGATGCGCGGGTCATCGCGAGCCGGCCGGTCCGAGCCATCTCGATCAAGCCGTATGGACGCAGCACGTCGACGAGCCCGTCGATCTTGTCCTCGTTCCCGGTGATCTCGATCGTCAGGGAATCGGGCGCGAGGTCGACGATGCGGGCCCGGAACACCTCGACGAGGTGGACGATCTCCGGCCGGCGCTCCTGCGGCGCGGTCACCTTGATCATCGCCAGCTCGCGGAATACCGCCGGGTGCGCGGTGATGTCCTGGACCGAGATGACGTTCACCAGCTTGTAGAGATGCGCGGCGAACCGTTCGGCGCCCGCCTGATCGGTCAGGACGACGAAGGTCATGCGCGAGACGCCGGGCCGTTCGGTGTGGCCGACGGTGAGCGACTCGATGTTGAAGCCGCGCCGCCGGAACAGCGACGAGATCCGGTTGAGGACCCCCGGGAGATCCTCGACGGTGACGACGAATGTATGGGCCTTCATTTACGCATCCTCCGCGGTCTCGACGAGCGGGCTCGGCCGGCGGATCATCGCGTGGAGGTCGGCGCCCGCGGGCACCATCGGGTAGACGGTGTCCTCCTGCTCGACGCGGAACTCGATGATCGCCGTGCTCTTGAGGCGCCGGGCGGCTTCAATCGCCGGGCCGACTTCGGGCCGCCGTGACACGGCGGTCGCGGCCAGCCCGTAGGCGTCCGCGATCTTCGTGAAGTCGGGGCTCAGCAGCGGCGTCGCCGCGTAGCGGCGCTCGTAGAAGAACTCCTGCCACTGCCGGACCATCCCGAGATAGCCGTTGTTGATAATCGCGACCTTGATGTCCAGCTTCTCCTGGGCAATCGTCGCCAGTTCCGGCATCGTCATCTGGAAGCCGCCGTCGCCGGCCACCACCCACACTTCGGAGTCGGGCTGGGCGAACTTGGCGCCGATGGCGGCGGGCAGCGCGAATCCCATGGTGCCGAGGCCGCCGGACGTGATCAGCGTACGCGGCTGATCGTGATGGTAGTACTGCGCCTCCCACATCTGATGCTGGCCGACGTCGGTCACGACGATGGCGCGGCCCTCGGTCGCGCGCCAGATGTCGTGAATCACGTGCGCCGCGTAGAGGTGACCGTCGTCCGGGAGGTTCTGGATATCGCGGACCGCCGAGTCTCCCTTGAGCTCGTCGATGTGGCGCAGCCATGCGGTGCGCTTGCCGCCCGCGACGCCCGGGAGCAGGTTCTCGAGCACGTCCCGGAGATCGCCGACGATGCCGACGTCGACCTTGACGTTCTTGCCGATCTCCGCCGGATCGATGTCGATGTGGACCTTGCGGGCGTTGGGCGCGTAGGTCTTGAGGTTGCCGGTGACGCGATCGTCGAACCGCATGCCGAAGGCGAGCAGCAGGTCGGCTTCCTGGATCGCGGTATTGACCCAGGCCTCGCCGTGCATGCCCATCATCCCGAGGTTCAGCGGGTGGGACGCGGGGACGCCGCCGAGGCCCAGCAGCGTCATGGCCACCGGGATCTCGGCGCGCTCGGCGAACTGCCGGACGACGGTCTCCGCGTTGGACACCATGATGCCGTGGCCGGCGAGGATCACCGGCCGCTCCGCCGAGTTGATCAGTTCGAGAGCCCTGGCGATCGATGCGGAGTTGATGACGATCTCCGGACGGGCGTGTGGCCTGGGCGCGGCGGCCTCCCAGTCGAAGTCACACGACGACTGCTGCGCGTCCTTGGTGATGTCGATCAGCACCGGGCCGGGGCGCCCGCTCTTGGCGATGTGGAACGCTTCACGCACCGCCGCGGCGACGTCCTGCGCGCGGGTCACCAGGTAGTTGTGCTTGGTGATGGGCAGCGTCACACCGGTGATGTCGGTTTCTTGAAAGGCGTCGCTGCCGATCAGCTTGCTGCCGACCTGGCCCGTGATGCACACGATTGGAACCGAGTCCATCATCGCGGTGGCGATGCCGGTGACCATGTTGGTCGCGCCCGGACCGGAAGTGGCGATCGCGACCCCAACCTTGCCGCTGGCGCGCGCGTAGCCATCCGCCATGTGGGTCGCCCCCTGTTCGTGACGGACGAGCACGTGCCGGATCGGGTAGTCCAGCATCGCGTCGTAGGCGGGCAGGATGGCGCCACCCGGGTAGCCGAAGATGGTGGTCACGCCCTCGCGAACCAGGCATTCCCACAGGATCTGGGCGCCCGTGCGTTTGACCGGGGTCGCCGGTGGCTGTTGTCCGAAGCTGCTGCTCATGCGGTTATCGCTCCCTGTGCGGCCGATGACACCAGCCGCGCGTATTTGCCCATCACTCCGGTCGTGGCGCGCTGGGGTGGCGGCGGCAGTTGCGCCAGCCGTCCGGCCAGCTCCGCCGCGTCCAGGTTGACGCTCAACGTCCGTGCTGTCAGATCGAAGGTGATGACATCGCCATCGCGGACCGCGCCGATCGGCCCGCCGCGGGCCGCTTCGGGGGCGACGTGTCCGGCCATCAGGCCCCGCGTCGCGCCGGAGAACCGGCCGTCGGTGACGAGGGCCACCGAATCGCCGAGCCCGGCTCCCATGATCGCGGCGGTGACCGCGAGCATCTCGCGCATGCCGGGGCCGCCGCTGGGACCTTCGTAGCGGATCACCACGACGTCACCGGCGTTGATCGCCCCCGTGCGCACGGCCTCGAACGCCGCTTCTTCGCTGTCGAAGACCCGCGCCGGCCCGGCGTGCACCTTGAGATCGGAACCGGCGGCCTTCACCACGGCTCCGTCAGGCGCGAGGTTGCCCCTGAGAATCACCAGGCCGCCCGTCGGTTTGATCGGATTGGCCAGCGGCCGGACCACGGTCTGGTTCGGCGTCTCCGACGCCTCTTGCGCGTGATCGCCAATGGTGCGTCCGGAGATGGTGAGCGCGTCGCGATGCAGGTGGTTGCCTTCGAGCAGCCGCTTCGCCACGAGCGGGATCCCGCCGGCGCGATGGAGATCCGTGGCCACGAACTGGCCGCCCGGCTTGAGGTCCGCGAGCAGCGGGACCCGCGCGTTCACCTGGTTGAAGTCGTCCATGCTCAGGGGGACGTTGGCTTCACTGGCGATCGCGAGGAGGTGCAGGACAGCGTTGGTGGAGCCGCCGGTCGCCGCGACCGCCGCGATCGCGTTCTCCAGCGCCTGCTTGGTGATCACCTGGCGTGGCCGCACGCCGCGACGGAGCACGTCCATGACCATGGCGCCGGCGCGGCGCGCGACCTCGACCTTGTCCTTATCCGTCGCCGGCACGCTGGCGCTGCCGAATGGCGAGACGCCGAGGATCTCGCACACGGTTGCCATGGTGTTGGCGGTGAACTGGCCGCCGCAGGCGCCCGCCCCGGGACAGGCCTGGCGCTCGAGCGCGTCGAAGTCCTGCTCACTCAGCTTGCCGGCGGAGTAGGCGCCGACCGCCTCGAACACGTCCTGGATGGTCACGTCCTTGTCGTGCCAGTGGCCGGGGGCAATCGAGCCGCCGTAGAGCACGAGGCCCGGGATGTCGAGCCGCGCCAGCGCCATGACACCCGCGGGAATCGTCTTGTCGCAGCCGACCAGGACCACCAGGCCGTCGAACATGTTGCCGCGCGAGACCAGCTCGATCGAGTCGGCGATGATCTCGCGGCTGACCAGCGAGGTGCGCATGCCCTCGCTGCCCATGGTGATGCCGTCGGAGATCGAAACCGTATTGAACTCGAGCGGCGTGCCGCCCGCTTCGCGAATACCGTCCTTGACGTGCACGGCCAGATCGCGGAGGTGGTAGTTGCACGGACCGATCTCGATCCAGGTATTGGCGACGCCGATGAGCGGCCGCCGCAGATCGTCGTCGGTGAGCCCGGTGGCGCGAAGCATCGCGCGCGCCGGGGCACGGCTCGCCCCGTCGGTCAACGCGGCGCTGCGCCATTTCAGCGGATGGGTGGGCACGGAATCGGCGTCTCCTTTTCGGTCGCGGTTCGGGGGGTCGCGGGTTCGGGGGTTCGCGAAGCCAATAATACTCAGAGGCAACCAGGGTGAAATCCAAGCGCCTGGTTGCCTCTGAGTACCACGGCCTCCCCCGAACCCGCGAACCGCGAACCCCCGAACCCCCGAAGCAAAAACAAAAACGGCCGTCCCCGGTTTCGGGTGACGGCCGCACACGCTTCAGTGTCTGGCTTGGCTCGTCACCCGCACATCGCGCGGCGTACGACGCCGAGCGGGACGCGAAGGGTGACGATGCGGTCGTTCAGCCGGACAGGCACACTAGGAGTATGTGCAACCCGGCTCGAATAAGCAAATACAATTATCCAGCGTATTCGATTACCAACGCTTATGAAGATGCGCGGCTGGTCCGGGCCGCCCGCCCGGCTGCCGATTCGGCCCGGACCCGTGCGTTTTTACGCCAGTCTGCGGCGCCGCCCCTGACCTGATCGAGCGCAGGGCCCGTCTCACGCCGCCGAACGCCGCCTCCAGCGCCGGGTCGGTGTCGCCGTAGACCTCCCGGTAAACCCGCAGGCCCGCCGCCCGTGCCCGGGCGGTTTCGTAGACGCCCTGTTGCACCTCCGCCACCCCCTGCCCGCGCCGCCGGGCGAGCGCCCGAAGATCGAGACCTTCGAGCTGCTCGACGACGTGTTCGAGCTCATGCGCCAGGAGCTCGGTCAGGTCGGTTGCGTTCGGCAGCTCGATCCTGGCGCGGATCGCACCGTACGCGAAGTGTGATACCTCGGTCCTGGCACGTGACGAACCCGGCTCCGGCATGCCGAGCCGCAACCCGATCGTGACCCGAATGAAACGTGAGGCGCTGATCGTGTCCCACTGGCGGCGGAAGGTCGCAGACTTCACGAGCAGCGACGACACCACCGGCTCGAGCGGGTCATCGACGCGGATGTTGCTGATTGGTTCTGGTGACACGGGCGTCGCATCCTGCGGGCAGGGCTGCGGTTCGGAGTGTTGTGCGAGCGCGGGGGACGTCACCGACGCCACGGAGAGGAACGTGAAGATGCAAAGAACGGACGCGTGGACGATCACCGGCGGACACTCCTGAATCGCTCACGCCACAATGCGTGCGCGATGCCGCTCGCCAGAGCAAGCGGAGAGCCACCGTCATCTGGCGCACGCGATCGATTCGCGATCGCCAGGAAACTCCGGTGATTTGCCGGATCGGGCCGCGCGGCGGGCCGGCCATGATTTCAGTCAATCCTACAAATCAGTACGATCGGGCCTGTGGTCCTTCGAAATTGGGCATTGCCGGCCCGCGGCGCAGACGACAGAATAGCGGCGTGACGGGGTAACGAACGCGTGGACCTGAGACAACTCGAGATACTGCGCGCGGTCGCGCAGACGGGATCGTTCACCAGCGCCGGCCAGCAGCTGCACCTGTCGCAGTCCGCCGTCAGCCGGCAGATCCTGCTGCTCGAGGAGGAGTTGAAGGAACAGCTCTTCCTCAGGCTCGGCCGCAAGATCCGGATTACCCCCGCGGGCACGACGCTCCTCGGCCTCAGCGAGCGCATGTTCGAGGATCTCGAACGGACTCGCGCCAGCATTCTCGACAACCAGCGCATGGTGAGCGGCACCGTCCGCCTGGTTGGCGGCATGACCGTGTGTTTGTACGTGTTCCCGCCGCTCCTCAAGGCCTTCCGCAAGGAACATCCGCAGGTGGATGTGAAGCTCACGCCGGGCGCGACGCCGCGGCTGATCCGGCAGTTGCGCACCGGCAACGCCGACCTCGGACTCCTGACGCTCCCGATCGACGATCCGAACCTCGTCACGGTCCCGGTCATGCGGGAAGAGCTGCTGCTCGTGACCGCGCCGGCGCACCCGCTCGCGAAAAAGCGCCACGTCGTCCCGCGCGATCTGATCGGTCAGCCGTTCGTGCTGTTCGAGGCGGGATCGAACAGCCGCAGGAGCATCGAGGCCTTCTTCGCCAGGGAGCAGATCGCGCCGAAGGTCGTCACTGAGACGGAGAACGTCGAGATTATGAAGGCGCTGGTGATGGTCGGGATGGGGGTGGCGATCATCCCGTATCAGGCCGTCGCCAGGGAAGTGCGGACCGGCCAGTTGTTCTGCACGCGCATCGCCGGGCAGCAACTCGTGCGCGAAACCGGCTGGGTACATCTGCGGCTCAATCGTGTGCCTCGCGCGGTCCAGGAACTGATGCGCACGCTCGAGAAGGTGCGGCCGAAACTGAAGCTCTCGCCCGGCCCGCCGTCGCGTTCCAAGCCTGCCGCTACGGTCGAGAAAAGCGACGAGCCAGCCGAGGAGTAGCCCGCGCTACTTCACCGCCTGGATGTGGATGCCGCATTCGAGCTTCTGACCGCCCCATCGTCCAGATCGGTCATTCGCAGGATCCAGCGGCAGCGACGTGCACGGCTGGCAGCCGATGCTGGTGTAGCCATCAGCGTACAGGGGCAACAGCGGAATATCGTGCTGCTTTGCGTACGTCCAGACGTCCTTCGTCGTCCACGACGCCAGCGGGCTCACCTTCCGCAGCGTCTTGCCTGTCGGCAGCGCGAATGGCTCGAGCTCCTGCAGGTTGGCGCGGCTCGCTGACTGATCGCGACGGAGGCCCGTGAACCACACGTCGTAGTCCTGGAGCGCACGGAACAGCGGCTCGACCTTGTGCCGTCCGCAACAGGCCTGTGTGCTCTCCTGCCAGAGTCCCACCTGCGGCTGGTCTGCCTGCAGGTTGATCAGGTTCAGATTCCACCGCGCCGCAATTTCGTCGCGGTAGGCATAGGTCTCGGCGAAGTGGTGGAAGGTGTCGAGAAACAACACCGGCAGTCCGGGCCGGACGCGCTGGAGCATGTGCACCAGCACCACGCACTCCGCCTGGAAGCTCGAGGTCACGCACGGCAGCCCACCCGCCTCGAGTTCGCGAGTGACGACGGAAGGAATCTCGGTCATGTCAGGAGGTCCTCGAGGAGCCGGCGGACGGCATCCATCGCCGCTTCCTCGGACGGCGCCGAACGGGCGGCCCGCGCAATCCGCTCGGCCGCAGCGATGCCCGCCGTGGACGCCGGTTCCTCATCCAGCGCTCGAACGATCATGCCGGCCCCGGCCGTGGCGTTGGTGGCCGGGTCGATGACGATGAAGCTGCCGGTGGTCCGATTCTGTCCGTAGCCGTCGAACACGAGCGGCCGGGCCGCGGTCACGGTCACCAGGCCGATATCGTTCAGGTTCAGGCGCGTGTCCAGTTCGGCGCTGACGGTGCGCGCGGCGTGCTTCAGCAGATACACGCGCGACGGGTCCAGCGGCCGCTCGTCCATCCACACGACGTTCGCTTCCAGGTGCCGCGCCGTATGGAGCGGTGTCGCCGACAAGATGTCGCCACGGCTCACGTCCACTTCGTCGTCGAGCGTCAGCGTCACCGACATCGGCGCCTGGGCGACAGCCAGGTCGCCGTCCCACGTCACGATACGTTTGACGCGGGCCTGACGGCCCGACGGCGACACGAGGATCTGATCGCCCTGGCGAATCGTCCCCGACGCGATCTGTCCGGCATACCCGCGGAATTCGTGGTTCGGCCGCAGGACCAGCTGGACGGGGAAGCGAAATGGCTGGCCGGCGACTTCCCGATCGACGGCCACGGTCTCGAGATACTCGAGCAGCGGCGCACCGGTGAACCAGGGCGTTTCCTGGCTGCGCTCGACGACGTTGTCGCCGTTCAACGCGCTGAGCGGGATCGCGTGCAGGACCGCTCCGGCCGCCAGTTCAGAAAAGCTGTCCTGGATCGACTCGAAGATCCCGCGATCGAAGCCGACGAGATCCATCTTGTTGACGGCAAGGACGAGGTGCGAGATGCCGAGCAGCCGCGCAATCCGGGCGTGGCGCCGGGTCTGTTCGCGTACGCCGTGCCGGGCGTCGACCAGGAGAATGGCCAGCTCCGCGGTCGAAGCGCCGGTCGCCATGTTCCGGGTGTACTGCTCGTGCCCGGGCGTGTCGGCAAGGATGAACTTCCGGCGCGCGGTCGCGAAGTACCGGTAGGCCACGTCGATCGTGATGCCCTGTTCGCGTTCCGCTTTCAGGCCGTCGGTGAACAGCGAGAAGTCGATCGGGCCGGCGCCGCGATTGCGGGACGCGGCCTTCACCGACGACAGCTGGTCCTCGTACACCGCGCGGGCCTCGTACAGCAGCCGGCCGATCAGGGTGCTCTTCCCGTCGTCGACGCTGCCAGCCGTACAGAGGCGCAGGAGCGTCGACATCAGAAGTAGCCTTCCCGCTTCTTCATCTCCATCGATCCGTCCTGGTCGTGGTCGATGACGCGCAGCTGCCGTTCCGAATGACGGGCGGCGACCAGCTCCTCGATGATCTTGGGAATCGTGTCGGCGGTGGAGCGGACCGCGCCGGTGCAGGGTGAGCATCCAAGCGATCGCATCCGGCACATCACCCGCTGCGGCCGTTCGTTCGGCAGCAGCGGGACGAACGGCTGTTCCGGAACGATCAGCGAACTGCCGCGAACGATCACCTCGCGTTCCTTGGCGAAGTAGAGCGGCACCACCGGAATGCTCTCGACCAGGATGTAGTGCCAGACATCCAGCTCCGTCCAGTTCGAGAGCGGAAACACGCGCACGCTCTCGCCCGGCGCGACCCGGCTGTTCAGCAGGTGCCAGAGCTCGGGGCGCTGCCGCTTCGGATCCCATTGACCCTTGGTATTCCGCAGCGAGAACACCCGCTCCTTCGCCCGCGATCGCTCCTCGTCACGGCGCGCTCCGCCGAAGGCGGCATCGAAGTTTCCCTCCTGCAGGCCGTCGAGGAGCGACTTGGTCTTCAACAGCGAGCAGCACCGCTGTGTGCCCACGGCGAAGGGCTGCGTTCCGTCGTCCAACGCCTCCTGGTTGGTATGAACGATCAGCCGGGCGCCGACCTCTGCCGCATACCAGTCCCGGAACCTGATCATCTCCGCGAACTTGTAGCCCGTATCGATGTGCAGCAGCGGAAACGGGATGGGGCCGGGATAGAACGCCTTCTGTGCCAGCCGCAGCAGGACCGACGAATCCTTGCCGATGGAGTACAGCATCACCGGCCGCTCGAACTCGGCCACCACCTCACGCAGGATGTGGATGCTCTCCGCTTCGAGGGCGCGCAGGTGATCGAAGCGTGGGGTCGAGAGCGTGCCGGTGCGTTCTGCCACTCCGGGCACCAGGGGCGGCGCAATGCCGAGGTCGGACGACGGGAGCGGAACGTGGACGGACATCTAGGAGTATCCCTTCAAAAAGCAACGGCCTGAAGCTACCTGCCTGCGGCGCCGCGCGATCTGTCGGGAGAGGAAACCGGAAGTGCTCTGGACTATTCGGATTGGTTCTCGAGGCCTCTCACCGGCCAGTCGCCGGCATGCTACAGGAGCATCGACAGGTCGATGCGGCTGCGCACGGGCAACAACAGCGGGTGAGGGACATGGTCAGAAAGTCAACGTAACACATCGGAGGGGAGACATGTCAAATCCCAAGCTCCAAGCTCCAAATCCCAACCCATTCCCAACCTCCAAATCCCAAACCAATTCCCATCAACCCCAACGGTTGGGAATTGGTTTTGGATATTGGTTTGGGATTTGGGATTTGGGAGTCGGTTGGGATTTGGGATTTGGAGCTTGGGATTTACCCGGTATTTCTCATCCCCGCCGCCACCCCGTTGATCGTGACCAGCAGGGCCCTTCGCAGCTGAACGAGGTCCGCGTCCTCTGAGGATGGATCCTTCTGTGCCAGTTGACGCAGCCGCCGCAGGAGCTCGACCTGGATGAGGTTGATGGGATCGACATACGGGTTGCGCACGTCGATCGACCGCCGCAGGACCGCGTTCTCTTCGAGCAGTCGCGCGTGGCCGGTGATTTCGAGGACGGCGTTGGCGGCGCGGATGAGGCGGGCCCGCAGCTCGCGGCCGAGGTCGTGGAGGTCGGGGCCGACCAGGTATCTGTCGTAGTGCGCCGCAATCCCGGCATCCGCCTTGGCGAGCGCCATTTCTATCAAGTCGACGGTGGACCGGAAGAAGGGCCACTCCCGGTACATCCGGCGGCAGACGTCCCGGTCCGCATCGGACACGCCCGTTCCGAGCATCTCGTCGACGCCGAGCCATGATGCCAGCAGGAGCCGCGTCTGTGTCCACGCGAACTGCCACGGAATCGCCCGAAGCGTCTGCAGTCCGCCGTCGGAGGTTCGGCGGGCCGGACGGCTGCCGATGTGGAGCGCGTCGAGCTCGGCTTCCGGCGTGGCGGCGCTGAAGTAGCGAAGGAATCGGGGATCGTCATACACCGTGCGGCGGAAGCCGGCTCTCGCCGCCGCCGCCACCCGCTCCATCGTCGCGCGCCACTCCCGGTCGGCGCCTCGGGGTTTCGACAGCGTGGCTTCCAGTGTCGCCGTCATGTAGACCTCGAGCGTGCGGACGGCGATACCGGGCAGGCCGAACTTGGCCTGGATCATTTCCCCCTGTTCGGTTACCCGGAGCGTCCCGTCGACTGATCCCGGAGGCTGCGACTGAATGGCGAGGTAGGTTGGTCCACCGCCGCGGCCGACGCTGCCACCGCGTCCGTGAAAGAGCGTGATCGGCACGTCGTGATCGCGGCACGCCGCCACGATGGTTTCCTGGGCCTTGTAGAGCTCCCAGGCGGCGGCGAGCCGCCCGATTTCCTTGGCCGAATCGGAGTAGCCGACCATCACTTCCTGGCGTCCCTCGTCGCGCATCACGCGTGTGCGATACCAGGGGATCGACAGCAGCCCGTTCATCACGTCCGCTGATGCGCGAAGGTCCCGCGCGGTTTCGAAGAGCGGGACCACGCGCAACGGATGCTTCACACCCGCCTCACGCTGCAGCAGCTCGACCGCCAGGACATCCGAGGCGCGGCCCGCCTGCGTGATCACATACGCGCCGAGCGAATCACGAGGAATGGCGGCGATCATCCGGAACGTGTCGAGCAGCTCGGTGACGCGCGCGTCCGCCTGCATCCCGTCGAGCGAAAGCCGCCGGTTCTGGGTGAGCAGGTTGAGGAGAAAGTCGATGCGCCGTTCTTCGGGCCAGCTCGTGTAGCTGCCCATCCCGAGGTGCCGGGCGATCGCATCCACCGCGTCGGTGTGTCGCGAGGCTTCCTGGCGCACGTCGAGGCGGACCAGGGTCAGCCCGAACGCCGCGACGCGGCGCAGGACGTCAGCAAGCCTGCCGTCGGCGATCACATCGTTGCCCGCCCAGCGCAGCGATCGATCGCACAGCCGCAGGGGCTCCGCGAGATCTTCGATGTCGCCGAGCGTCATGGGGTCTGGCTCGGACTGCACGCCGGCCAGCTCCTGCCCGGCGATCCTGAGACTCGCCTCGACCCGGCGCTGCAGCTCGCGCAGCACCGATCGGTACGGTTCGTATGTCCCTCCGGCGCGGGCCTGCAACTCCTCGCTCGCACGCGTCATCGACAGCTCGAAGCGGAGCGCTTCGATCTCGCGGGCGTAGAGCGAGAGTGCCGTCCACCGGGACATCAACGCCGCCCGGCGGGTGACATCGGGCGTGACCGAGGGATTGCCGTCGCGGTCGCCGCCAATCCACGATCCGAACCTGATTGGCGCGACCTCGAGCGGCAGCCCGCGGCCGATCACCATCCGCAGCGTGCGATCGAGCGAGCGGCAGAACTCGGGCACGGCGTTCCAAATCGTTTCCTCGAACACCGCCATCCCCGACCGGACCTCATCGAGCGGCGACGGCCGTTCGCGCCGGACCTCCTCGGTATGCCAGGCGCCGGCGATCTCGCGGCGCATCGCCTGCAGAAGTGATTCACGCTCGAGCGGGGTGAGATCGGGCCGATCGCGCCCCGCGAGCGCGTCGGCGATGCGGTTGTATTTGTGCTGAAGCGTGCGCCGCATGATCTCGGTCGGATGCGCCGTGATCACCAGCTCGATGCGGAGGCGGCAGACCGCGTCGTACAGCGCGTCGCCCGACACGCCGGAGCGCATCAGTCTGGGCAGCGCCTCTTCGATTGATGCCTGCTGGGGACGGCCTCCCGGCTCGCGCTCGATCTCCCGCCGCCGCCGCACCCGGTGATGCTGCTCGGCGATGTTCGCGAGATTCAGGAAATGCGCGAAGCTTCTCGCCACCGGCAGCGCAGCATCGACCGGCATCGACCGCATCTCCTCGGCGAGGCTCTCGAAGTCCTCACTGCCGGTTCCCGTCCGGGTGAGTTTGGCGAGGGCCCGGACGCGCTCGACGCGTTCGAAGTGCATGATGCCTTCGTCGCGGCGCAGCGTCTCGCCGAGCAGTTCCCCGAGGAGCCGGACGTCGTCTCGAAGCGGTTTGTGCGGATCTTTGCTCATCGTGCGGGGAACAGGATCGCGGAATCGTCAAAACGGGCCACAATGAGACCATCATCACTCATGCAGGACGCTCACACTCATTCTGCGGTGGTCGGGGCCGAAGGTCACCTGATCGATTCGAACATTCTCAACGCGATCTTCGACAAGGTCATCGAGCGCGGCGGAGCGTTCGAGGTGCTCAATTTTTCGATCGGCCGGACCAATGACGAATTCTCCCGGATTTCGCTGAAGGTGTCGGCACCGAGCGCGGCCGGGCTGCGGCGGCTGGTCGAAGACCTGATGCAGATCGGCTGCAGCCCGGCACGCGAGAACGACGCCCTGCTCCGTTCCGCCGACCGCGACGGCAGCGTCCCGGATGATTTCTATTCCACCACCAACCTGCGGACCCACGTGCGGGTGCGGAGCGAATGGGTCGAGGTCGAGCGGCAACGCATGGATGCCGTGGTGGTCGTGGAAGGCGAGCGCGCGCTCTGCCGCAAGCTGCGCGAGGTGAAGACCGGCGATCGGATCGTGTGCGGGCTGGAGGGGATCCGGGTCACCCCGGAGTTCCGCGAGCGCGATCGGGGCGACTTCGCCTTCATGTCGAACGAAATCTCCTCCGAGCGCCGTGTCGAAGCGAGCGTGGGGCGGATCGCGGCGCTGATGCGCGAGACCCGGGCCGCCGGCCGCCGCATCGTCTTCGTTGCCGGCCCGGTGGTCGTCCACACCGGCGGGGCCGCCTATTTCACCGAGCTGATCCGGCGTGGCTGGGTGGACGTGGTGCTCGCCGGCAATGCGCTGGCGGTCCACGACGCCGAGCTGGCGTTGTTCGGGACGTCGCTTGGCGTGGACTTCGAGGCCGGAACTCCCGTGCAGGGCGGCCACCGCCATCACATGCGGGCGATCAACGCCATCAACCGGGCCGGCGGGCTGCGCGGCGCGGTGGCGTCGGGCGTGCTCACCACCGGCGTGATGGTCGAGTGCGTTCGTGCCGGGATCGAGATGGTGCTCGCCGGAAGCATTCGTGACGACGGGCCCATCGTCGACACCATCACCGACATCGTCGTCGCGCAGGATCGCTACGCCGAGGCGCTCGGGTCCGCGGGACTGGTGATCGTGTTGTCGACGATGCTCCATGGCATTGGCGTCGGGAACATGCTGCCGGCGTGGACGCCCGTAGTCTGCGTCGATATTAACCCTGCGGTCGTGACCAAGCTCGCCGATCGGGGCTCTTCTCAGACGATCGGGCTGGTGACCGACGTCGGGTTGTTCCTCCACCAGCTCGCCAAACGGCTCTCCGACAGCTGAGGCGTTCCGGCTCGAGTCCAGGCTGTCTCGCCGGAGCCCGAAGGGCGAAGGCGGAGAAGCGACTTTTCACTGGACACAATACTCTACTTATCTGATAGGGTATATGGGTTGTTGTCGAGGCGATCGAAGTACGGGTTGAAAGCGCTGCTGATTCTCGCTCACGAGGTCGGCCGGGGACCGGTGCTGGTTTCGGAGCTGGCCGAACGCGAGGCGCTCCCGCGGAAGTTCCTGGAAGCGATCCTGCTCGACTTGAACCGTCACGGGCTGGTCCAGAGCAAGAAGGGAAAAGGAGGCGGATATTTCCTCCGCCGTTCGCCCTCCGAAATCACGTTCGGTGACGCCGTGCGGGCCCTCGAGGGACCGTTGGCGTTGGTACCGTGCGTCAGCCAGACCGCGTATCAGCGGTGTACGGATTGTCCCGACGAATCGAGCTGTGGCGTGCGGCTGGCGATGGGTGAAGTGCGCGACGCGACGGCACGGATCCTCGACGGGATGACCCTCGCTGATGTGAGCAGTCGCGTGGCCAGGAAGCGTCGCCTCGCGCGCCGCTCCGGCAAATCCTGATTCGTCTCCGGATCAGTCGTTTGAACCTGTCGGCCCCGGACGGTCCGCCGTTCTGGCCTTCTACTTTGTGCGGGTCGGTTTCGAGGGGGTCGTGAGGCGGCACAGTTGGCGGGTTTGCTTGTCGGTCCTGGGACTTCTTGCTGCCGCGACGAATGCGCGGGCCCAGGGCACCACTGCGCCAGCGGCACAGACCTCCGGCTGGCGGGATGGCTTCTTCATCCAGAGCGACAACGGCGACTACCGTTTGCAGGTTGGAGCCCTCGTCCAGGCCGACGGCAGGTTCGCGCTCGGCAGCCACGCCGAGACGGTGGCCGCCACCGACACGTTCCTCATCCGGCGGCTCCGTCCGTATCTCCGCGGGCGGTTGGCCAGGAACTTCGAGTTCTTCATCAACCCTGATTTCGCGGGCGGCATGGTGGTGCTCCAGGACGCGTACGTGGACACCGTGTTCTCTCCGGCCTTCCGCATCCGTCTGGGAAAGACGAAGACGCCCTTCGGGATGGAGCGGATCCAGCCAGCGTCGAACCTCCTGTTCTTCGAGCGCGCACTGCCGACTTCGGTGGCACCGAACCGGGACGTCGGTATCGGAGTGCTCGGCGACATTTCCGGTGGGGTACTCACCTATCAGGCCGGCGTCCTGAACGGTGTGGCCGATGGACTCAGCGGAGACGTGGACGGCAACGACGGAAAAGATCTCGCCGGCCGGTTCCTGGTCAGGCCGTTGCTGAAGCACCAGTCGAGTCCGCTGCGGGGCTTGACGGTCGGGATCGCGGGGACCTGGGGTCATCAGGAGGGCGCGGCCGCGTTGCCGACTCTGCGGACGGCCTCGCTGTTCCAGCAGTACTTCTCGTATTCGGGAGCGGTCGCCGACGGCGTGCGCAGCCGGTACTCACCGCAACTCTCGTACTACAACGAGGCCTTCGCCGGCATTGTCGAGTACGTGCACACCGGGACGGCGGTTCGAAAGGGGGACGTCACTGGTGACGTCGGGCTCGACTCGTGGCAGGTGGCCGGCTCCTGGATGCTCACGGGAGACGCCGCCACCGATGGCACGACCGCAGTCCGGCCGCGCGCCAATTTCGACTTCGGCGCCGGACACCTCGGCGCCTTCCAGGTGGTTGCGCGGTATCACGCGCTGAAGGTCGACGACCGCGCGTTCACCCTCGGCTTCGCGGCACCGGACTCGAGTGGCAAGGCCGACGCCTGGACCGTCGGACTGAACTGGTACCTGACCCCCAATTTCAAGTACGTCGTCAACTTCGAGCGCACCGTGTTCGACGGAGATGCGGACGGACCCCGCAAACCGGAAAACGCACTCGTCGTTCGTGGCCAGGCGTCCTTCTAGACGACAGCCGGGAGTTGCGGAGAGAGATGATGAAATCCATCGTTCGTATTGCGGCCGCCATGATCCTCGCGGTTGCAGCCGGCACAATGGCCGGCGCACAGACACTGCTCAACGTTTCCTACGATCCGACCCGCGAGCTCTACGTCGCGATCAACACCGCGTTCATCAAGCAGTGGCAGGCGAAGACCGGAAAGACGGTGCAGATTCGCCAGTCGCACGGCGGCTCGGGTGCCCAGGCTCGCGCCGTGAGCGACGGGCTCGAGGCGGACGTCGTCACTCTCGCACTCGCCTACGACATCGATGCCGTGCAAAAAGCCGGACTCATCAGTGACGCGGGGTGGCAGAAGCGGCTGCCGCAGAACAGCGCGCCTTATACCTCGACGATCGTCTTCCTCGTCCGCAAGGGCAACCCGAAGGGCGTCAAGGATTGGTCCGACCTGGTGAAGCCGGGCATCCGCGTGATTACGCCCAACCCGAAAACCTCGGGAGGTGCTCGATGGAATTACCTGGCGGCCTGGGAATACGGGAAGCGGAGTGGTGGCGGAGCCGACGCCAGGGGCCGCGAGTTCGTGACGCAGTTGTTCAAGAACGTGCCGGTTCTCGATTCAGGCGCCCGTGGCGCCACGACCACGTTCGTGCAGCGTGGAATCGGAGACGTGCTGCTGGCGTGGGAGAACGAGGCCTACCTGGCTGTTGGTGAAGGCAAGGGACAGGTCGACATCGTTGTCCCGTCGCTCAGCATCCTCGCCGAGCCGCCTGTGGCCGTCGTCGACAAGGTCGTCGACAAGAAAGGCACCCGTGCCGCGGCTGAAGCCTACCTTCAGTTCCTCTATTCACCTGAAGGACAGGAGATCGCCGCGCGCCATCACTATCGGCCGCGCGACGCAAAGATTGCCGCCAAATACGCCGGCACGTTCGCCCAGGTGAAGCTCTTCACGATAGATGAGGCGTTCGGCGGTTGGCAGAACGCGCAGAAGGCCCACTTCGCCGACGGCGGCACGTTCGATCAGATCTACCGGCCGGGCCGATGAAGCACACGGTCCTTCCCGGCTTCCGGCTGACGATGGGGTTCACCCTGTTCTATCTGGGCCTCATCGTTCTCCTGCCGCTGCTCACGCTGCCCGCGCGCAGCGCGTCGATGACCTGGGACGCGTTCTGGCAAACGATCTCCGACCCGCGCGTGGTCGCGTCGTACCGCCTCAGCATCGGCGCGTCGCTGGCCGCTGCGTCCATCAACGCGGTGTTCGGCTTGATCGTCGCGTGGGTGCTCGTGCGCTACACCTTTCCGGGACGCCGCATCGTCGACTCGCTCGTCGATCTGCCGTTTGCCTTGCCGACCGCCGTCGCCGGCATCACCTTGACCGCCATTTACGCTCCGAACGGCTGGATGGGGCGGCTGTTCGAGCCCTATGGGCTGCAGATCGCGTTCACGCGGCTGGGCATCACGATTGCGCTCGTGTTCATCGGCCTCCCGTTTGTCGTGCGGACCCTCCAGCCGGTGATCGAAGAGCTCGATCCCGAAGTCGAAGAGGCGGCGACCAGCCTGGGGGCGACCCGCATCGGCGTGCTCACCCGCGTCATCGTCCCGTACCTCTTTCCGGCGTGGCTGACCGGTTTTGCGCTCTCGTTCGCACGCGCGGTCGGCGAGTACGGCTCCGTGGTGTTCATCTCGGGCAACATGCCGATGCAGACCGAGATTGCGCCGCTGCTGATCATTACCAAGCTCGAGCAATACGACTACCCGGGAGCCACGGCGATCGCGCTGGTGATGCTGCTGCTGTCGTTCACGTTGCTGTTCGCCATCAACCTGCTGCAGGGATGGACGACACGCCGGCTGATGAATTGAGAGCTTATGAAGCATTGGCGTAGCGACCGCAGCGAGCGAGCCACGAGAGCGGAGCGGGGCGAGAGGGGCCCCCGCCCCTCGACTTGCGCTCGGGGCGCCCTGAGCCTGGTTGAAGGGCGCGAGCGGGCGTGTAGTTGGGTCCGGGGGACGAAGTCCCCCGGTGAGAGTAGCGAGCGCAGCGAGCGAGCCACGAGAGCGGAGCGGGGCGAGAGGGGCCCCCGCGAGCGAGCGTGTAAGGGGGTCCGGGGGACGAAGTCCCCCGGTGAGAACTGATGGCCGGATTCGTTCACGCTCGCACAGGTCACAAGGCGCGGCGCGCCGGGCGCCTCACCGAACCGGTCATCGTGCGCGTTCTGCTGATTGCCATCGCGCTCGGTTTCCTGCTCCTGTTCCTGGTGCTGCCGCTGGCAACCGTCTTTACCGAGGCGTTCGCCAACGGCACTGCCGCTTACCTCGACGCTATCCGCGAACCCGACGCCCTCGCCGCGCTCCGGCTCACGCTGCTGGCGGCGGCGATCGCCGTGCCCGCGAACCTCGTGTTCGGTGTCTGCGCGGGATGGGCGATTGCCAGGTTCCAGTTTCCGGGCAAGCAGCTGCTGACCACGCTGATCGACCTGCCGTTTGCCGTCTCCCCGGTGATTTCCGGGATGGTGTTCGTGCTGTTGTTCGGCCGGCAGGGAGTGCTCGGCCCGTGGGTTGCCGACCACGACATCAAGATCGTCTTCGCGGTACCCGGGATCGTTCTTGCGACCATCTTCGTGTCTTTCCCGTTCATCGCCCGCGAGATCATCCCGGTCATGGAAGCGGCGGGGTCGCAGGAAGAAGAAGCGGCCCGTGTGCTCGGCGCCGGAGGGCTTCAAACGTTTTTCAGGGTCACATTGCCGAACATCAAGTGGGGACTGCTCTACGGCGTGATCCTCTGTAACGCGCGTGCGATGGGCGAGTTCGGCGCCGTGTCGGTGGTCTCGGGAAAGATCCGGGGCGTGACCAACACGCTGCCGCTTCACGTCGAAATCCTCTACAACGAGTACGCGTTCCAGGCAGCGTTCGCCGTGTCGTCGCTGCTGGCGTTTCTGGCAATCGTCACGCTGATCGTCAAGACGGTGGTCGAACGCAGGATGGGCGCCGCGGCCGACGCCGCGCCCGGGGTGGCCACGGCGCCGCAACCGTCATGAGCATTGAAGTCAGCCACCTCACCAAGCGCTTCGGCGCATTCTGCGCCCTGGACAATGTGAGCTTCACGGTCAAACAGGGTGAGCTGCTGGCGCTGCTCGGACCCTCGGGCGGCGGCAAGACGACGCTGCTCCGCATCATCGCCGGGCTCGAACGGCCAGACGGGGGCTCGGTCCTGTTCGACGGCGACGACGCGATACGGCGCGATCCGCGCGATCGCGGCGTGGGCTTCGTGTTCCAGCACTACGCGCTGTTCCGGCACATGACGGTCTTCGAGAATGTCGCCTTCGGCCTCCGAGTGCGCCCGCGGGCGCAGCGGCCAGCGGAGGCGGAGATTCGCCGGCGCGTCAACGAGCTGCTCTCGCTCGTGCAGCTCGACTATCTCGGCAGCCGCTATCCCTCCCAGCTGTCGGGGGGCCAACGGCAGCGCGTCGCGCTGGCGCGGGCGCTTGCGGTCGAGCCGAAAGTGCTGCTCCTCGACGAACCGTTCGGCGCGCTCGACGCCAAGGTGCGGCAGGAGCTCCGCCGCTGGCTTCGCCGGCTGCACGCCGAGATTCATCTCACCAGCGTGTTCGTCACGCACGACCAGGAGGAGGCGCTCGAGCTCGCCAACCGCGTCGTCATCATCAACGAAGGACGGATCGAGCAGGACGGGACGCCGGAGGAGGTGGTCGAGCATCCCGCGACGCCTTTCGTCGTGAACTTCCTCGGCCAGGTCAACATCTTCCACGGACGAGTGCAGGAGGGGAAGGCGCTGCTCGGACCGCTGGCGCTCGAGTTCCCCGAACATCCCCACACCGAGGCGCGTACTGCCGCCGGGTACTCGAGACCACACGAACTGGGCGTGAGCCGGACGGACGACGGCGGGGGACTCTGGGCGACGGTGACGGATGTCCGCGTGTCAGGGGCGGTCGTGAAGATGGAAGTAGTGGACGAGGAGCGGCGGCCGATCCAGGTCGAGCTCGGCCGTGAGCAGTACGAGACTATCCGCGCGATTGTGGGGGAGCGGGTCTACGTGAAGCCGAGAAAAGTTCGTGTCTTCATGGATACGCCGCCGTGACGTGAAGGCTCTCACCGCATGTTGCACATGCGCCCGACGCATAACGTCGCCATCTGCGAAACACATGAACGTGATGCGATAAATCCGTTTCGCTTATGAAAGGTCTTCGTTCATAAACGACAGGTGCAACAAGAGCATCACCAGCCCTCCGCTGTTGGCCTCTACGATCCAGCTCATGAGCACGACGCTTGCGGCGTCGGGCTCGTCGCTGACATCAAGGGCCGGCGTTCGCACACCATCGTCCGCCAGGCGCTGCAGGTTCTGATCAACCTGGAACACCGTGGGGCGTGCGGATGCGAGGTCAACACCGGCGATGGCGCCGGCATCCTGATTCAGATTCCCGACACGTTTTTCCGCAAGGAGGCGGCGCGTCTGGGGTGGGATCTACCGGCTGAGCGCGGGTACGGCGCGGGCCTGGTATTCCTGCCGAAGCAGCCCGAGACCCGTGCGACGCTCGAGCAGCTGTTCGAGCAGATCGTCGTCGAGGAAGGGCAGCGGGTGATCGGGTGGCGCGACGTACCGACCGACGACAGCGCGGTCGGCCCGAGCGCGTTGGCCGTGGAGCCGGTGTTCCGGCAGATCGTGATTGGGCGCGGGCCGGCGATGGCCGCGCCGTGGGCCTCGGCCGAGGGCGATGCGGCGTTCGAGCGGAAGCTGTTCGTCATCCGCAAGCGGATGGAGCACGCGGTCGACGCGCTCGATCTGCCCGGACGCGAGTTTTTCTACGTCGTCAGCCTCTCGTCCCGGACGCTGATCTACAAGGGCATGCTGACCGCCAACCAGATTCAGGGCATGTTCCCGGATCTGGCCGACCCCGCGCTCGAGTCCGCGCTCGCGCTCGTGCACCAGCGGTTCAGCACCAACACGTTCCCGTCCTGGCCGCTCGCCCATCCCTACCGGTTCGTCGCCCACAATGGCGAGATCAACACGCTGCGCGGCAACATCAACTGGATGAAGGCGCGCGAAGCGCTGCTCGAGTGCGAGCCGCTCGGTGACGATCTGAAGAAGATCCTGCCGATCATCCGCGAGGGGGGCAGCGACAGCGCGATCTTCGACAACGTTCTCGAGCTGCTGGTGATGGGCGGACGGTCGCTGCCGCACGCCATCCTGATGATGATCCCGGAGCCGTGGCAGAACAACGACGCCATGGATCCGGAGCTGCGCGCCTTCTACGAGTTCCACGCGTCACTGATGGAGCCGTGGGACGGCCCCGCGTCGCTCGCGTTCACCGACGGCACGGTGGTGGGGGCGGTGCTCGATCGCAACGGCTTGCGGCCGTCCCGCTACTACGTGACCCGTGACGGCCTGGTCGTGCTCGCGTCGGAAGTCGGCGTGCTCGACATCCCGCCGGCGGACGTCGTCATCAAGGAACGGCTGCATCCGGGACGGATCTTCCTGGTCGATACGGCCCAGGGCCGGATCATCTCGGACGAAGAGATCAAGCGGGAGCTCGCGCGCGAGTACCCGTACGCCGAGTGGCTGGGAGAGCACCTGATTCCGATTGAAGAGGTCGCGCCCGCGCCGTTCCTGCCGCCGCCCGACCACGCCACCGTCCTGCGCCGCCAGCAGGCGTTCGGCTATACACAGGAGGACATCGAGATCATCCTCCGGCCGATGTCGCTCGGGGCGGAAGAGCCTGTGGGCTCGATGGGTACCGACACGCCGCTGGCGGTGCTGTCGCAGCGTCCACGGCTGCTCTACGACTATTTCAAGCAGCTGTTCGCGCAGGTCACCAACCCGCCGCTCGACGCGATTCGCGAGGAACTGGTGACCTCGATGGAATCGACGATTGGTCCCGAGCGCAACCTGCTGGTGCCCGAGCCGGAGTCGTGCCGCCAGATCGTCATCAAGTACCCCATCATCGACAACGAGGGGGTCGCGAAAGTCCGGCACACCGAGGTGCCGGGATTCCGTTCGGTGACGCTGCCGATGCTCTACCCGGCAGGCGAGGGAGGCGCCGGGCTCGAACGCGCGCTCGACCAGCTGCGCCAGCAGGCGCAGGAGGCCGTGCTCGCCGGACACACCGTACTCTTCCTCTCCGATCGCGGCGTGAACGAGAAGCTGGCGCCGATCCCGAGCTTGCTGGCGACGGCCGGTGTGCACCATCACCTGGTCCGGGAAGGGCTGCGCACGCGCTGCGCGCTGGTGGTCGAGACCGGCGATGCCCGGGAAGTCCATCACATGGCGCTGCTCATCGGGTATGGGGCCGGGGCGGTCAACCCGTACCTCGCGTTCGAAACGCTCGGCGACATGATTCAGCAGCGCGTGATCGAGGGGATCACCCACGACAAGGCGGTGCTGAACTACATCAAGGGCCTGAACAAGGGCATCCTGAAGGTCATGTCGAAGATGGGGATCTCGACGCTGCAGAGCTATTGCGGCGCGCAGATCTTCGAAGCGATCGGCCTCGACAAGAGCTTCGTCGACCGCTACTTCACGTGGACCGCGTCACGGATCGGCGGCGCCGACATCAACGTGATCGCGCGCGAGGTGCGGGAGCGTCATCGTCGCGCCTTCCCGCCGCGGAACCTGCTGGGGAGCGATCTCGAAACCGGCGGTGAATACAAGTGGCGCCGGGACGGGGAATTCCACCTGTTCAACCCCGAGACGGTCTTCAAACTGCAGCATGCCACTCGCAGCGGCCAGTACTCGATTTACAAGGACTACACCGCGCTCGTCAACGATCAGAGCCGCAATCTCGGGACGCTGCGCGGGCTGCTGGAGCTCAAGCGGGGCGCGACCCCCATTCCGCTCGAGGAAGTCGAGCCGATCGAGTCGATCCTGAAGCGGTTCGCGACCGGGGCGATGTCCTACGGTTCGATCAGCCAGGAGGCGCACGAGACGATCGCGATTGCCATGAACCGGCTCGGCGGCAAATCCAACACTGGTGAGGGGGGCGAGGATCCGGCGCGGTATCGTCGCGACGCCAACGGTGATTCACGCCGCAGCGCGATCAAGCAGGTCGCCTCGGCGCGGTTCGGCGTCACCAGCGAATATCTCGTGAGCGCCGACGACCTGCAGATCAAGATGGCCCAGGGGGCCAAGCCCGGTGAAGGTGGACAGCTGCCGGGACACAAGGTCTATCCGTGGATTGCGAAGGTCCGGCACTCGACGCCGGGGGTGACGCTGATCTCGCCGCCGCCGCACCACGACATCTACTCGATCGAAGATCTCGCGCAGCTCATCTACGACCTGAAGAACGCCAACGATCGGGCGCGCATTCACGTGAAGCTGGTGGCGGAAGTGGGCGTCGGGACGGTGGCCGCCGGCGTGGCCAAGGCTCATGCCGACGTCGTGCTGATCTCCGGACATGACGGCGGGACCGGGGCGTCGCCGCTCACCTCGATCAAGCATGCGGGCGTGCCCTGGGAACTGGGCCTGGCCGAGACCCAGCAGGTGCTGGTGCTCAACCGGTTGCGCGACCGCATCGTCGTCCAGGCGGACGGCCAGCTGCGGACCGGCCGCGACGTGGTGGTCGCGGCGCTGCTCGGCGCCGAGGAGTTCGGCTTCTCGACGGCCGCGCTGGTCGTCTCGGGCTGCATCATGATGCGGGTCTGCCACCTGAATACCTGCCCGGTCGGCGTTGCCACCCAGGATCCGGAGCTGCGGAAGAAGTTCACCGGCAAGCCGGAGTTCGTCGAGAACTACTTCAGGTTCGTCGCCGAAGACGTGCGCGAGCTGATGGCCGCACTCGGATTCCGGACCATGGACGAGATGATCGGCCGTTCGGATCGACTCGAGATGCGGGCGGCGATCGAGCACTGGAAGGCCTACGGCGTCGACCTCTCGAAGATCCTCTACCAGCCGGAGGTCGGGCCCGACGTCGCGAAACGGGCGACCCGTGCGCAGGACCACGGGCTCGAGAAAGCGCTGGACAACACGCTGATTGCGCAGGCGGCACCGGCGCTCGAGCGCCGCGAGCCGGTCGAGATGCGATTGCCGATTCGCAATCTGCACCGCACGGTCGGAACGATGCTCGGCGCCGAGGTCACCCGCCGGCACGGCGGTGAGGGGCTGCCCGAGGACACGATCCGCGTGCGCTTCACCGGGTCGGCGGGGCAAAGCTTCGGAGCGTTCGTCCCGAGCGGTATCACGCTCACGATCGAGGGCGATGCCAACGACTTCTGGGGCAAGGGGCTGTCGGGCGGCAAACTCGTGGTCTATCCGCCGCCCGAGTCCGCGTTCGCGTCGCATGAGAACGTGATCGTCGGCAACGTCTGCCTTTACGGCGCAACCAGCGGTGAGGCCTACGTCCGCGGCATCGCGGGCGAACGATTCGCGGTCAGGAACAGCGGCGCGCTGGCCGTGGTCGAGGGCGTCGGCGATCACGGGTGCGAGTACATGACCGCCGGGCGCGTCATCGTGATCGGCCGGACCGGGCGCAACTTCGCGGCGGGTATGAGCGGCGGCATCGCCTACGTGCTCGACGGCGACGGTCAGTTTGCCCGGCGGTGCAACAAGCAGCTGGTGGACCTCGAGCCACTGGTCGAAGAGGACCTGGAGTTCGTACGGATGATGCTGCGCCGCCATGTGCGCTACACCAACAGCGGCCGCGCAGTACGGCTGCTCTCGGACTGGGCCGACGAGCAGACCGGTTTCATCAAGGTGGTTCCGCGGGATTACAAGCGGGTCCTGCAGGCAGAAGCGCGGGCGCGATCCGAGAACCGCGAGCCGGTGTTCGCCGAACTGGTGGGGGCCGCCAATGGGTAACGCGACCGGCTTCATCCAGATCAAGCGGACCAAGCCCCCCGCGCGCCCGATTCATCTTCGCGTGAAGGACTGGCAGGAGGTCTACCTGCCGACACCCGAGAAGGAAGTCCGGGACCAGGGTTCGCGCTGCATGGACTGCGGAATCCCGTTCTGCCACCAGGGCTGCCCGCTCGGCAATCAGATCCCCGAGTGGAACGATCTCGTCTATCGGCAGCGCTGGCAGGCCGCAATCGAACGGTTGCACGCGACCAACAACTTTCCCGACTTCACCGGCCGCCTGTGCCCGGCTCCCTGCGAAGGATCGTGCGTCCTCGGGATCAACGACGACGCGGTGACGATCAAGAACATCGAGCTGTCGATCGTCGAGCGTGCCTTCGAGGAAGGCTGGATCCGGGCGACGCCGCCTGCGGCGCGGACCGGCAAGCGCGTGGCGGTTGTCGGGTCGGGTCCGGCCGGGCTCGCGGCCGCCGACCAGCTCAATCGCGCCGGACATTCGGTCACGGTGTTCGAGAAGTCCGATCGGATCGGCGGACTGCTCCGCTACGGCATCCCCGAGTTCAAGATCGAGAAGCGGCTGGTGGACCGGCGTCTCGCGCTGCTCGAGGCGGAAGGGGTCGTGTTCCGCGCCGGCGTGAACGTGGGGGTCGACCTTCCGGTGGCAGAGCTGCGCCAGGAGTTCGACGCGATTGTGCTGTCCGGCGGCGCCGGGGCGCCGCGCGATCTCCAGGTGCCGGGCCGCGACCTGGCTGGAATTCACTTCGCGGTCGACTTCCTGACTCAGCAGAACCGCCGCTGCGAAGGGGACGACGTTCCCGAGGATCCGCTGATGACCGCTGCCGGCAAGCGCGTGGTCATCATCGGCGGCGGCGATACCGGTGCCGACTGCCTGGGCACCGTGCACCGGCAGGGAGCGCTGTCGGTCCATCAGTTCGAGTTGCTGGCCCGGCCGCCCGAGTCACGGGCGGCGGACAATCCGTGGCCGCAATGGCCGCGCATCTTCCGGACTTCCTCTGCGCACGAAGAGGGGGGCGAGCGGGTCTTCTCCATCTCGACCGAGCGATTCCTGAGCGACGACGCGGGGCGGGTGCGGGCGCTCGAGACCGTGGAAGTCGAGGTTGGCCGATCCGGTATCACCCGGATACCCGGGACCGAGTCGATCCTCGAGGCCGACCTGGTGCTGCTGGCGATGGGATTCGTCGGACCGGAACGCGGCGGCTTGCTGACCGAGCTCGGCGTGAAGCTGACCGAGCGTGGCAATGTCTGGCGCGACGAGCGGTGGATGACCAGCGAAGAAGGGATCTTCGCCGCCGGCGACATACAGCGTGGACAGTCGCTGATCGTCTGGGCCATCGCGGACGGCCGTCATGCCGCGGCCGCGGTGGACGAATACCTGATGGGCGAGTCGGCGCTCTCGGCCATCGCCTGATCGACCCGCCTTCGCGCTCCGCGCTTCGGCGAGGCAGGCTCCTCTCGCCGCTTCGCCGCTTCGCCGCTCCGGCGGCTTCGGCGGCTTCGGCGAGGCAGGCTCCTCGGTGCTGCGGCGATACCAACTCTGTTAGCTAAATAGATTTTTCCCCAGCCGTTTCACCTTCGCTCGGATCCGCCGCGACATTTCTGTAGCAGACGGGGTCTCCCTACAGAAATGTTGCTTCTTAGGAAAACCAGCTGCCCCCAGGCATTCCGCAAGGCGACGTCAGCCTCAGCACCGCGGAGTCTGCCTCGCCCGAAGCGCGGAGCGCGAAGGCGGGTCACCGGGGAGCCTGCCTCGCCGAAGCCGCGGAGCGGCGAAGGCGGGGCGCCATCTACACCCTCGTAGCTACAACCCTTGGCCTCCACGAAATTGTAGGAATCCCTCATTTGCCCGATCCAGGGCGACGCGAAATCCAGCGGTTTTTCCGCCCAAAGATCGCGCATTCCCGATCGGCACCGTCGCGACCGGCCGTGGCCTTCAACTTGCTCCGTCTGCGCACGACGGCACGGCAGCAAACAGGGGTTGCACGGCATCGCAAGGAGATCGCCGTCAACCGACCACTAACTGATCGAAGGCAGGAGCAACGTATGCGAGGAACGGCGGCAGGATTTCTGGTGGCAGGCCTCCTGGGAGTGACGGCAACCACGGCGCTCGCGCAGGACGCGACGAAGGCAGGGGCGCAGTCAGCCAGCAACGCCAGCGCAGCCACGTCGCCGGCGGCGGCGACTACCCAAGTTTCGGCCGACGAGCCCCCGAGCAAGCGGGTCACGCTGACCGCGGGCCTGGACTTCGTCAGCGCCTACATGTTCCGCGGGCTCTTCCAGGAGGATCACGGTGTGATCGTGCCGCCCTTCGCCGACGTCGGCGTCACGGCCTATTCCGGTGACGGGGCGCTCAAGACCGTGACCCTCAATGGCGGCATCTGGAACAGCCTCCATTCCGGGCCGAGCGGCAGCGGCAACCCGGATCGCAACGCCTGGTACGAAGCCGACTACTACGGATCGGTGACCTTCCAGGTCGGCAACTGGAAGCCGGGCGCGCTGTTCACCTCTTACACGAGCCCGAACGACGCGTTCAACACCGTGAACGAGCTCGCTGGCGTCCTGGCCTACGACGACAGCGGCAGCGCCTTTCCGCTGAACCCGAAGGCCATTGTCGCGTTCGAGCTGAAGGGGCAGGCTGACGGCGGCGGCGGGCTCGAGGACGGCGGCGGCAAGGGCACCTATCTCGAGCTCGGCGTGCGTCCCGTGGTCCCCGTCGTCGACCATTCGAAGTATCCGCTCACGCTCGCGATTCCCGCCAAGATCGGCCTGAGCCTGAAGGACTACTATGAGGGCCCGACCGGCAGCAACAAGTTCGGCTACTTCGATCTCGGCGGCATCCTGAGCGTGCCGCTCGCCTTCATGAACGGCAAGAGCACCTGGGAAGTGCACGGCGGTGTGGACGTCCTCTGGCTCGGCGACAACGCCAAGTTCCTGAACGGCGGCGACGGGGTCAAGCCGGTCGCGGTCGTCGGGTTCAGCGTCATTTACTGATCGCCGGGTCTGAAGACCCGGCGCGACAGAGACACTGTGGCGCCGGGGTCTTCAGACCCCGGCGGCGATTCGTTGGCGCAAGGGTATCCTTCGTGCGGCGTGGGTGGATGGCGAGTGATCCGGGTGCGAGAGAGATGACGCGCGACGCGCGTGACGGGGCGTCGGGCGGGCTCGCCGATGCGCGAGTTCGCCGGACGCAGATGGCGGCGGCTCTGGCCGCCACGAGGCGGGAGTTTGCGCTCGAGGCGCGGCAGGGGCGGGGCGGACGCGACGCGCAGGCCCGCTATGCCGCGCGGATGGACGAAGTCGTCCAGCAGCTCGTGGAGGCGGCGCGCGTGCACACGTCGCGGCCGCTGGTGGTCTGCGCGCTCGGCGGATACGGCCGCCGGACGCTGTGTCTGCACTCCGACATCGATCTGATGATTCTTTTCGAGCACACCATCGGCCGGGATGAGGAGCGGTTCGTCAACGCCGTTCTCCAGCCGCTTTGGGATCTTCAGCTCGTGGTCGGACACCAGGTGCGTGAGCTCGCCGATTTCGACGAGCTCGACACCGGCAATACCGAATTCCTGCTCTCGGCGCTCGATGCGCGGCCCATCGCCGGCGACGATCAGCTCTTCGCCCGCCTGCAGAAACGTGTCGCGACGGTGGTCAGCGAGGATCACGCGCGCTCCATCGACGCGCTGCTCGAGCTGATCGAGCAGCGTCACGTGCAGTTCAACGGCACTATCTATCAGCTCGAGCCCGACATCAAGAACGCGCCGGGCGGGCTGCGCGACATCGCGGCGATTCGCTATCTCCAGACCCTCGGCGGCGAGCGGCAGGAAGGCGAGCGGGCGCGATCGGCCGGGCCGGTGCTGGAGGCCGAGGACTTCCTGCTGCAGATCCGCGGCATCCTCCACGCCGAAGGGGGCCGGGACGCCAACATCCTGACGCACGAGCTGCAGGAGCGCGTCGCGGACGCGCTCGGATACCCGGGCGACACCATCCGGCAGCGGGTCGAAGCGTTGATGGGCGCGTATTTCCGGCAGGCGAGGACGATTGCGCGGGAGCTGGCGCGGGCGCAGCGCGCGGCCCGCATGCCCGCCGACACCACGCCGCCAACACCGGTCGGTCGGCACTTCGAGATTGCCGCCGAGGGCATCCGTTTCGTCGACCCGGCGGCCGCCGGGACGCGTCCGTCACTGTGGCCCGAGATCTTCAGGCTCGCGCTCGCCGACGGCTGCCCGGTGTCGGAACAGGCGCTCGACTGCATCGAGCAGAACCTGGCGCAGTACACGGCCGACGATTTCGCCGGCACCGAAGCCGAGCGCCAGCAGATCCGGACGCTCTTCCATCCCCGGCCTGGACTCTACGCCCGGCTGTCCGAGATGCACGACTGCGGACTGCTGAACAAGATCGTGCCGGAGTTCGCGGCGGTCCACTGCCGGGTGATTCGCGACTTCCATCACAAGTACACCGTGGACGAGCACACGTTGCTCACGATCCGCGGCCTCGAGACGCTCTGGAATCCGCCGACTCCGGGCCGGAAACGCTTCGGGGCGCTGCTCGAGGAGCTCCGCACGCCCGAGGTGCTGACCCTGGCGCTGCTGTTTCACGACATCGGCAAGGCGGTCGACGCGGATCACGCGCAGGAGAGCGTCCGGATGGCGCGCACCGCGCTCGATCGTCTCGAGATCGCCGCCGAGGCGCGGCAGACCATCGAATTCCTGGTGCGCAATCACCTGGCGATGTCGCAGGTCGCGTTCCGCCGCGATCTCGACGATCCGCACGTTGTCGCCCAGTTCGCGCACCTGGTCGGGACCGAAGAGCTCCTCAAGCAGCTCTGTCTGATGACGCTGGTCGACGTCGAGGCCGTGAGCTCCACGATCTTGACGCCGTGGAAAGAGGAACTGCTCTGGCGCCTCTACGTCGAGACCTACAACCACCTGACGCTCGGCTATGGCGACGAGCTCGTGCCGCAGGATCCCGCCGGCCTGGCGGTCGTGATTGCGGGCCGGCCGGACGACATCTCCGAGTCGGAGCTCACGGATTTCCTCGCCGGGTTGCCTCGCCGCTACCTGGCGCTGTTCGGGCTGGCCTCGATCTACCGTCACGTCCGGCTCGCGCGCGGCATCCGGCGCGACGAGGCTCACGCGTTTCTCGAGAATCACGACGACGTCTGGGAGCTGACGATCGTCACCCTCGACAAGCCTTACCTGTTTTCCAACGTCGCCGGAGTCCTGTCGTACTTCGGCATGGACATTCATCGCGGACAGGCGATGACGACACCGGGCGGCCTCGTCCTCGACGTGTTCGAGTTCTCCGACGAGCAGGGGTTTCTCAGGCAGAACCCCGGGGCGACCCAGGAAATCACCCGGATGCTCGATCGCGTGGTGGCGGGCTGGGTGGACGTGCCGGGGCTGCTGCGCGGCCGCGAGTCGAGCGTGCTCTTCCGCCGGCGTCAGCCCGAGCCGCCGCGGCTGCACTTCGACAACGAACACTCTCAGAAGTACACGGTTCTCGAAATCGTCGCAGACGATGCCCCCGGTCTGCTTCACCGCATCAGCAGGGTGGTATCCGAGCAAGGGTGCGACCTCGACCTGGCGCTGATCGCGACCGAAGGGCGCAAGGCGATCGACGTGTTGCACCTGACCAAGGCCGGCAAGAAGCTCGTCGAACACGACCGCAATTCTTTGAAGCACGGGCTGGAGCGCGTGCTGGAGGCAGCTGATGAAACTCGTTAAGGCAATCGTCCGCCCCAACAAGGTGGACGAGGTTCGGGACGCGCTGGAGAAACTGAACGTGGGAGGCATGACTGTGACCGAGGTCCGCGGGCACGGCCGGCAGAAGGGACACACGGCGATTTATCGCGGCAAGGAGTACGACGTCACCCTGCTGCCGAAGATCTGCATCGACGTGGTCGTCACTAACAACGTCGTCGAGGAAGTCATCCAGGCCATCATCCGCGCGGCGCGCACCGGAGAAATCGGAGACGGACGAGTGTTCGTGCTCCCGGTCGAGCAGAGCTACAACATCCGCACCGGCGAGCAGGACGCGAGCTAGCGCCGGTCAGGCACGACAACACATCGCATTCATTCCAGGAGTCTACGCACATGAGCACGAGCAGGCTGGTTCGCGTATCGGCGGTCGTCGGGGCAGGGTTGTTGTTCGTCTTGGGAGTTCCGGGGACGGCGGCCGCGCAGGCGCCACCACAGCTCAGCGGGGCCGACACTGCGTGGATGCTGATCGCCACCGCGCTCGTGCTGCTGATGACGCCGGCGCTGGCCTTCTTCTACGGCGGCCTGGTCCGCTCGAAGAATGCGCTCAACACGATGATGATGAGCGTCATCTCGCTGGGATTCGTCGGCGTGCTGTGGGCGATGTTCGGCTACTCGCTGGCCTTCTCCACCGGCAGCAACTGGATCGGCGACACCTCGAATTTCTTCCTGCGCGGCGTCGGGCTCGATCCGCAGGGGCCGGCGGCGCTGATTCCCCAGGTGCTGTTCATGGCCTTCCAGGGCACCTTCGCCATCATCACGGCGGCGCTGATCTCCGGCGCCATCGTCGAGCGGATGCGCTTCTCCGCCTATGTCGCGTTCATCTCGCTGTGGGCGCTGTTCGTCTATAGCCCGATCGCGCACTGGGTGTGGGGCGGCGGCTGGCTCGCCAAGATGGGCGCGCTCGACTTCGCCGGCGGCACCGTCGTGCACGTGAATGCGGCGGTCGCCGCGCTGGTCGCGGCGATCGTGGTCGGAAAGCGGACGGAGTATCCCTCGACGTCGCTGCTCCCGCACAACGTGCCGTTCACGCTGCTCGGCGCCGGCCTGCTCTGGTTCGGCTGGTTCGGGTTCAATGCCGGGAGCGCGGTCGCGGCCAACGGCATCGCCGGCCTCGCGTTCGTGACGACCATGCTCGCGCCGGCGGCGACGCTGGTGGTCTGGACGTTTCTTGACGCGATTAAGGGCGGCAAGCCAACCGCGGTCGGCGCCGCCACGGCCATCGTCGTCGGCCTGGTCGCCGTCACCCCGGCGGCCGGCTTCATCGGTCCGATGAGCGCGATTGCGCTCGGCGGGATCGCGGCGGTGCCCAGCTATCTCGTGCTGCAGTGGCGCGCGAAGACCTCGCTGGACGACTCGCTCGACGTCGTCGCCGCTCACGGCGTGGGTGGTACGGTCGGCGCGCTCCTCACCGGCGTGTTTGCCCAGAAAGCCCTCAACGGCGTCGCCGACGGTGTGCTGTTCGGAAACCCCGGACAGATCCTGGTCCAGGGGACGGCGATCCTCGCTGCGATCGTCTACAGCGGCGTGGTCAGCTTCGTCTTGCTGAAGCTCATCGCCCTGGTATTGCCGCTGCGCGCCACGACGTCGGACGAAGCGGTCGGTCTCGACATCGCCGCCCACGGCGAAGAGGCGTATCTGCACTCGGATGGCGGCGGCGGGCGGTCGAGCCTTTCGGCCATGGAGGCGGTGCCCGCGCAGCGCCGGGTCGACAGCCTGGTTTCAGCGCCGGTCAGCAAGTAGGATCGGCTCGATGCAGTACAGGAGGTCAGGAGATCAGGAGAAACACGGTTTACTCCTGATCTCCTGGCCCTCCGGTCAATCTCCTCACATCGGCACGTCGAGGTAGTCGAGTGCCCATTCGCGCATGAAGCGCACGTGGATGGGCACGACGCGATAGAGCACGAACTCCGGGTTGTCGATCGACACGAGGTACGATCGCAGCAGCGGATTGGCGTTCCAGATTTCCTGGATCACGTCCGGCTCGGCGACCTCCTCGGCCATCCCCGTGATCCTGACCTGATCGTGCTTGTCGCTCATGTAGCAGAGCTCGACCTTGCCGTTGTCCCTGATCTCGCCGGTCTTGTGGGAGCTGCGGAACGACGCGATGTAGGCGGTGAAGTCCGTGGTCTTGACCGGAGAGACCGGGCGGACCCGCGGCTGATCGCCGTCCATGCTGGCCAGCATTGGGAACTTCGCCTGCCGCATCGTGCTCAACGCGAGCTCGCGGACGTCCTCGGGAACGGGCTGGGGTAACGGCTTCATGCGGGGATTCTATCGCTGAGAGCTGTCAGCCCTCAGCGGTCAGCTCTTTCACGTCTCCACTTCCAGGATGAAGCCGGCCGACGTTCGCTGATACGCTCTCCTGCAGATGCGGTGGGCGATTCTCTGGATCCTTCTCATCGGAATGGTCCTGCTGCCATTCCTCCTGTTCGAACGGCAGTTCAATGCTTTCGCGGAATATGTGACGCGCAGCGACGCCTCGCGGTGGCTGGTCGCAAGCGCGGTGTTCTCGCTGCTCGCGCTCGACGTGTTCCTGCCGGTGCCTTCGAGCATCGTCTCGACCGCCTCTGGTGTCCTGCTTGGATTCGTGATTGGCACAGCAGTCGTCTGGGGCGGGATGATGGCCGGCTGTCTCCTCGGATATGCGGTCGGCTCGCGAGGGTCGGGCGCAGCGCGGCGACTGGTGGGCGTGGATGGGATCGACCGCGCTGCAAGACTGGTAAAGCGCTACGGCGATCTCACCATCGTGCTGTGCCGGCCGGTGCCGGTCCTGGCCGAAGCCAGCGTCGTATTTGCCGGGCTGGTTGGCGCGAACTACAGCCGATTCCTCCGACTCACTGCGACGTCGAACCTCGGGATCGCCGCTGGCTACGGGGCGGTGGGCGCGTACTCCCGCCGCCTCGACTCGTACTCCTTCCTGATTGCCTTCCTGGGCGCGCTGCTCCTGCCTGGCCTCTTCATTCTCGTCTCCAGGAAAACGTTCGGCCGGGAGCAGCCCGAAAGCTGACAGCTGAAAGGTGAGAGCTGCGACTCGTCACGTCGGCAGCTTTGCCGGCGCACGCACCACGATGTCCTTGCGCCGCACCGAGACATCGAGCTTCTCCGACCGTTTCGCCCCGGCGGGCAACGAATAGATCACGCGATATTGAGCGGTCAGCTCCGAGGCCAGGTTCTGCAGCCCGACCAGCGCGCCCGCCGTCGCGACGATCTCCTGGTGCCGGCCTCCGGACTGTTTCGGGCCGTCGCCGAGCACGCGATACAGGTGCATGTTTTCCTGGAGCAGATCCCGGGGCTTCTGTGCGGCGACGGTCGGTCGCAGCGCCGAGCTCGCGACCGAGAACACGTGCAAGGCGGCGCCGCTCTTGCGCAGCTGATCGAGCACGAGGTCGGAACTCACCGTGCTGTGCTCCTGGCCGCCGACGGTGAGCGCGATGATGATCGGGCGCTTCGCCTCGGCCTTTTGCAGCTCGAGTGCGGCTTCGGAGATCCCTTCGAGCAGCTGGCCGCCGTCGGGCGTGGCGGGGCGCGCGTTGAGCGTGGCGATGGCCGTGAGCAGCGCGTCGACGTTCGGCGTGAACTCGACCAGCTTCATGGTCTGCCCCACGACTGATCGCAGCGCCATCACCGCGCGACCTTCCATGCGCTGCACGAACCGGGCGAGCGAGGCGCGAAAGAGCCCGGTGCCGTTGTCGTCGACGATCACGTCGATCTGCATCGGATCGCTCGTCCGGCCCGCAGATTCGACGGTGACGAGTTTCCCGCCCTCCTTGATCTCGAGATCGGAGGCGTCGAGGGTGTCGACCGGCACGCCGTTGCGGTCGGTGACGCTGATGTAGACCGTGCGCGTGAGCGCGGGAGCCTGGGAGGACAACACGCCGCACGACAACATCACGGCGATGCCCATGCCTGAGATGACCGGGACAGTCCGCTTCATGGGTCGGGGACCTCGCCGGGGATCAGTATACGTGCATCGCCACTCAGATGCGGTCAACTCCCAACGATCCAACGATCCAAGGGAAACCGTGCGAACAAAAGGGGTGAAGGTCCTCCCGCTTGCTCGATCGATGGCCTTCACCCCGTTGTTTGAATGACTTCCCTTGGGTCGTTGGGTCGTTGGATCGTTGGATGGTTGGGAGTTGATCTAGGACCCTCGAAGATGCTCCAGAATCACACCGTGGATGTCTGTTGAAGCGAGCCGTGTCGACGTCAGCAGATCCTTCTGCCGGCTGATGCAGACCGGTGCATCGATATCCGTCGCAGCGACGCGGCGGCCGTGCGAGCCCTTCACCAATGTGGCGTCGAGCGGAATGACGTCGAGCAGTGTCCGGAACCCGAGCTTGCGGCGGGCGAGCTTCCATCCGACGGTCAAGGCGGGGATCCGGATCCCGGGATCCAGGAACAGTTCAACCGGGTCGTACCCCGGCTTGCGGTGGATCTCGACGGTCCGCGCGAAATCCGGCGCACGCTCGTCGTCCTGCCAGTAGTAGTAAGTGAACCAGGCATCGGGCTCCGCGATGGCGACCAGATCGCCGCTGCGCGGATGATCGATGCCGAACTCGCGCCTGCCTCGCGGGTCGAGGACGCGCTCGACTCCCGGGATGCCCTCGATCACGGCGCGGATCGCGTCGATGCGCGAGGCGTCGTTGACGTAGACGTGCGCCACCTGGTGGTCGGCGACGGCGAACGCAGGACTCGCTCCCGCGTCGAGCAGCTCGCGACCGAGCTCGGTCCGCACGGCGAGGTGACCGTGGCTCCTGAGCGCCCGGTTGATGTGCACCGGGCGGGAAACATCACGGATGCCGTACTCGGACAGCACGATCACGTTCGCGTTCCGCGCTTCGTAGAACTCGATCAGCTCGCCGCAGATCGCATCGACCTGCCGCACGTCCTCGAGGGCCGCCGGCGATCCCGGGCCGATTCGCTGCAGGTTGTAGTCGAGGTGGGGCAGATACACCAGCGTCAGCGTCGGGCCATGTTCGGCCTCGACGATCTTCGACGCATCGGCGATCCATCGGGTGGAGGCAATCGAGGCGCGAGGGCCCCAGAAGTCGAACAGGGGGAACGTCCCCAGCTGCTGCTGCAGCCGGTCCCTCAGGGCGGCGGGCGAGCTGTAGACGTCGGGGAGCTTGCGTCCGTCGGCAGGGTACATCGGCCGCGGCGTCACACTGACGTCCACCGACGAATACATGTTGAACCACCAGAACATGTTCGCGCACGTGAACGAGGGGTCTTCGGCGCGCGCGAGCTCCCAGAGCTTCGGAGCCTGCACCAGCTTGTTCGACTGACGCCAGAAACGGACTTCGCACTCGGCGCGCTCGTACCAGCCATTGCCGACCACGCCGTGTCCGTCGGCGCGGAGTCCGGTCAGGTAATCCGACTGCGCGCTGCACGTCACCGCCGGAAATGCGGAATCGATGCTCGTGAGGGTTCCCGATTGCGCCCACTGTGCGAGGCGCGGCGCGCCGCGCCGGATCAGATCAGCCGTCAGTCCGACGACGTTGAGGACGACGGTTCTGCGCACTATTCTTCACTCTTCCGGGGGAATATCGCGGCTCCGCCGCGCTTCCCCCGGACCCCCTCGCTCGTTCCACTCGCGTCCTTCGGCGAGCTCAGGACGCCCTGAGCCTGTCGAAGGGCGGGGGCCCGTTGCCCCGCTCCGTTCCGCTCGCGTCCCCGGGGGAATATCGCGGCTTTGCGACGCTTCCGCCGGAGGGGAAATGCCTGCGGAGGTCTGCAGCACCCAGTCGTACTCGCGGCCGATCGATTCGAGGAGGTCCATCTTCAGGCCCGCCGGCAGCACGTCCCAGGTGTAGGTCTCGATCTCGAGGTGGTGGGTCGCGCGGGTCTCGAGGGCGTGCCGCATGACATCGGCAACATAGGACTGGGTCGAACCGAGCACGCCGAAGTGCGACGTGAACAGGGGGACGTGAAAGTGGATGCGCCAGTGCTGCGCTTCCCGCGCCGCCGGCGCCTCGAGCGCATCCGGCAGATCCAGGTAATGCCGCAGTTGTCCGGGCCGGCGCTCGACCACCTGGTGCAGGTAGGTGGCGTCGGCGAACGCGCGCAGCCGGTCGCGAACGGCCCTCGCGCTCGCGGGATCGCCGGGCACCGCGACGTCGAGCGCCGAACTGAGCTGGATGCGTCCGATCTTGATCCCGGCCGCGCGGATGCGATCCATTGCCTCGCGCGGATGCTCGAACTCCACCGCGAAATGACAGCAGTCGAAGCACAGGCGAATGTGCTCGAGCAGCAGTTCCCGCGCGCGGTCGTGCCACAAGCCGAGCGATCGGGCCAGGAGCGCGGCCCCGGCAGAGAGCAGATGACGCTCGAAGAAGTCCAGGGTCTCGGCGGTGTTCTCGATCGTGCAGTCCGGCTCGGGCTCGATATCCAGGTGCACCAGCTTGCCGGTTTCCTCGCGAAGCCGGATGAGCGCCTCAGCGACCTGCACCACGTGCCGAAGCATCGGCTCCCAGGAGCGGTCGTCGGCCACCGCGAGCCACGGCTTGTACGAGAGCGGCGCGGTGGAGACGCCACCGTCGATCCCCGACGGCAGGAGGCTGCCGAGGATCCGAATCAGGTCGAGGGTGTAGCCGACGCGCGCCGGATCGCGCCAGTCCGGCGCATAGACACTTGCCTTGACGGGCGTGCCGTGAAACGGGCCGTACGGAAAGCCGTTGATGATGGCGACGTACAACCCGTGATCGTCGAGAAAGCGTCGAAACTCCTCGAGGTTGTTCCCGGTGAGCAGACCGCGGGCATCTCTGGCCGACAGCCTCAGGCCCACCCCGAACGCCGCATCCGGCGCGAAGCGCGCCCGCAGCGCCGGCGCGAACTGCTCGAGGGTCGCGCGGACGTTCTCCCACCCGTCAGCAGGATGGATGTTCGTGCAGTAGGTCAGGTGGAAGTCGGGGTGGCGGGGAGTTTCACTTGTTCATTGCCAAGATAGTCCGCCTCCGCGCCGCTGCTGCCAACGGCGCTCCGGCGAGATCTCGCCGGAGCTGGTCGGCTGATATTCTTGCCGACCAGCGGAGGCGGACCAAAATTGCCAAGATTGCCAAAATTCAAAGACAGCGGGCATGGCCACGACAGCCCACACCACAGCGACAGCCACAGCCACACCCGCAAAGTGACAAGAGCTCCGACGTCACAGAAGCTGGCACCTTGGCGGGGCGTTCAGCCTGAAATTGCAAAAAGAATGCTGCGGATTTCAGCTGTGATCTTCCAATTTTGGCAATTTTGGCAATCTTGGCAATTTTGGCAATGGATTAAGCGAGCGCCCCCTCGCGCGCGAGCGTCGGCCGAATCTTGAACTTCGGTGACTGGCTCAGGAACTGCACCGGGTTGTCGAACACGACGCGGCGGATCAGGTCCTCGGAATGCCTGCGGCGCCGCATCTCGAAGATGAAGCGCGGGACCGCGATCGCGTCGCTCGGGCCCCAGTCGCAGGCGCCGGCCACGCAGATCCGCTCCGGGCCGAAGCGCTCGATCATGTCCACCGCGCGCGCGGCCGACACCTTGGTGTTCGGATAGAGCGTCAGGCCTGCCCAGTAGCCCTGATCGAGGATGAGCGGCAGCGTGTGCTCTTCGGCGTGATCCACCATCACCCGTTCGCGCTCGATGGTCGGGAAGCTGTTGAGGACGTCGACCGAGATGCGCGTGCCTTTCAGCTTGTCCTCGAGGTGCGGCGTGTGGATCAGGATCATCTGCTTGTGGGCGAGCGCGAGTTCGACCTGCTCGGTGTAGGTCGTAATCTCGTTGCGCGTGATCCGGTTGAGGCCGATCTCGCCGATGCCGATGACGGTCGGCCGATCCAGAAACTTCGGGATCCGCGCCAGCACCGCGCGTGACAGCTCGCGGTCGTCCGCCTCCTTGGGATTCATGGCCATCCAGGTGTAGTGCTGGATGCGGTACTGGCCGGCGCGCGCCGGCTCGAACTCGGTCAGCTGGCGGAAGTAGTCCTCGAACCCGTCCGCTCCGCTGCGATCCCAGCCGGCCCAGAACGCCGGCTCGGTCACGGCCACGCAGCCGGTCAGGGCCATCTGCTGATAGTCGTCGGTCGTCCGCGAGACCATGTGGGCGTGATGATCGATGTAGTGCATGGCTATCTCTTCGTGCTCTTGTCGTACGCCCCGAATGCGCTCTTCCGATCCAGCGCCCCGAGCGGCTCGGTGGTCGGATCGCTCAACAACAGCTGGATGCGTTCGAGCCGTCCGGCGCCACCCGACATCGCGGCCAGCGCCTCGATGAACGCCTGCGTCCGGAAATCGCGGCCCGAGTATCCGGGCTCGGCACGATCCAGGCGGTCGAGAAACGCCGCGATCTCGAGCAGCCGGGTTCGGTTCTCGATGAAGTACTCGTCAACGACGTCTTTCGGACTCAGTGGAGATCTGCTGTCCATTGCCGTCTGTGCTCTCGTTGTCTGCCTTACTTCTTGAACAGGAGGACACGAGATCAGGAGCCATCTGAAAAAAGAGATTTCTCCTGATCTCCTAGCCTCCTGTTAGAAAGCTCTTCGCCTTTCCGTCTTCCGGCAACGCGGCGAGCCGTGCCGCTTCGAGCGAGCGCAGCACTTCGACGCTGCCCAGCATAACGCCTTTGTCGATCTCGTGGGCGTCGAAGGGGACGCCGATCGCGCGCAGCAGCATGATGGTCAGCCGGCCGCCGAGGTGCTCGCGGAACTCGTCCAGGCCGCGGAGGATCGCCGGCTGATCCCCGGCGCGGTGGCCGAGCTCGGGCGCGTAGACTGCGAGTTCCAGCCGGGTGAGGAGGCTGATGACCCGGCGCCAGTCAGTCTCCGCGAGGAATCCGGAGAGGTAGGAATAGGTTGTATCGAGCGCCAGGCCGATCGCGACCGCTTCGCCGTGACGGAGCTGGTGGTTCGTCAGCCGTTCGAGCTTGTGGGCCGCCCAGTGCCCGAAGTCGAGCGGCCGCGACGATCCCATCTCGAAGGGATCGCCGGCCGTGGCGATGTGATGCAGGTGCAGCGCGGCCGAGCGGTGAATCACCTCTTCCATGGCAGTCATGTCGCGCGACCCTAGCAGGGCCGCCCGCTCCTCGATGAACTCGAAGAAGGTGTGATCCTTGATCAGCGCGGCTTTCACCGCCTCGGACAGCCCGCCTCGCCAGTCGCGGTCGGAGAGCGTCCTGAGGAAGGACGAATCATTGACCACCGCAAATGGCGGCGTGAACGTGCCCAGGTAATTCTTCTGGCCGAACCCGTTGATCCCGTTCTTCACGCCGACCGCCGAATCGTCCTGCGCCAGCACCGTCGTCGGAAAGCGGATCAGCCGAATTCCGCGATGCGCCATGGCGGCCGCGTACCCGACCACGTCCAGCACCGCCCCGCCGCCGATCGCACCAACGTACGAGTGTCGATCGAGTGAGGCGTCGTGGATGGCCTGCAGCACGCGCTCGGTCGGTCCGTGATCGTTCTTGCTCTGCTCGCCGCCCGGAATGACCAGCACCGGGGCCGCCAGTTCGAGCGCCCCCGCGTGGTCGCGACAGTAGTGCGCCACGCGGTCCTGAAGTCCGGGATGCGCCTCCGCGACGCCGCCGTCGAGCACGAAGAGGATCCGCGCCGGCTTCGGCGCCACCGCGCTCGGCGCCGCCTTCAGCACCAGCGGATTCGACGACGCGAAGACATCGCGGCTGAAGTAGACGGGGTATCGGAAGGTGACGCGGATTTCGTGTTCTAAGGTGTTCATGCTTTCGCTTGTCAGTTCTCAGTTTCCGGTTTCCAGTTGCCAGTCACCAGTTTCCGAGTGTGAGGCTTCGATACAGCCGACTGGATTCAACACCGGGAACTGGCAACTGGAAACTGGGAACTGCTTACGAGCGACTATGTCACCGCAAACATCCGCGCCAGCCAGCCGGCCGCAAGACCGGTCGCCAGGATCACGGCGGCGAACACCGGCCCGGCGAAGGCTGCCGCGATCGCCGCGTCGACCAGGACCAGCGAAAGGATGCCGCGTTTGACGGCCGTTCTGATCGCCGCCGGCGTCGGATGGCGTCGCGCCCCGACGAACGCCGGCACGACCCGCCAGCTCAATGCGGCCGCCAGCACCAGCGCCGGCCAGGGCCCGCCCGGGACGCGGACGATCACCATCACCAGCGCCGCGATCGAGGCCATCAAGATTATCAACGCAGACGAGGTCGCCCGCCTCGAGCCGCCATGTACTTCTCCCCGGCTCAGGACCGTGATGGCGTAGATGTAGAGCAGCGGCACGGCCGCCACCGGCCAGGCCGTCGTCAGCGCGGCCGGCACGGCGGTGACGCCCAGCATCAGGTTCAACGCCCGGCACATCGCCATGTTGAGCGGGGCGATGGGCGCCTGCCGCTTGCCCCAGGCGTCGTAGAGCAGGACGGTCGCGGCAATCGCGAGGGCCATCGCGCCCGCCGCTGCCGTCGCCATCATCGCCGCCGCGACGCCACCAACGAGCAGCCCCCCTCCGAGCGTCGCCGCGCTGCGCGCGCTGACCCGCCCGGACGGGATCGGCCGCTCCGGCCGCTCAATCCGATCCAGATCGCGATCGAACACGTCGTTGAGCACGACACCGCCGGCATAGAGGCAGCACGAGCCGAGCAGCAGCCACGGCAGTCTCTCGGGATGTCTCAGCCCGGCAATCGCAAATCCCGCCAGCACATCGCCGAGAGCGGTGACCACGTTGGCAGGGCGCAGGAGCTCGAGATAGGC
>Ga0209382_10000350_pt1 | contig 75255 bp, 53 predicted proteins | sample SoiMetdeltSBSDD5_FD_187599 | JGI IMG/M metagenome (GOLD analysis project Ga0209382, IMG submission 187599) | Bulk soil microbial communities from a Populus tree surrounding site in Tennessee, USA - Soil MetaG P. deltoides SBSDD5 (SPAdes) (version 2) | ecosystem: Environmental > Terrestrial >... | reverse complement strand
CCGCTGGCTGCGGCAGGAGTTGCGCGACCAGCTCGAAGACACATTGCATCCGGACGCGCTGCGCCGGCGCGGCTACTTCGATCCACCCGCCGTGCGTCGGCTGATCGACCAGGACCGCAGCGGCGCTGTCGACGGCAGCTACACCTTGTTCGCACTGATGTGCTTCGAGTTGTGGTGCCGGCGTTTCGTCGACCGCTAGAATGCCGCCGCGATGAGCTCAGAGAAGCAAGCCGTCCACGACTTCTGGCAGCGCGCGTCCTGCGGCGAGGACCTGTACCTGGAAGGCACGAGCCGCGACGGCTACGTCGAGCAGGCCCGGCAGCGCTACCAGCTGGAGCCGTACATCGAGCAGTTCGCGGCATTCGATAGCGCCGCGGGGCGGGACGTACTGGAAATCGGCGTCGGTCTCGGAGCGGATCACCAGCGGTTCGCGCAGGCGGGGGCAGTGCTCAGCGGGATCGACCTGACGCCGCGCGCGATCGACCACGTGCGCCGCCGACTGCAGCTGTTCGGGCTCGGCTCGCGGTTGGCGACGGGCGATGCCGAGCAACTGGTGTTTGCCGATGCGAGCTTCGACGTTGTGTATTCGTGGGGAGTGATTCACCACAGCCCCGACACTGCGCGCGCGGTTGCCGAGATTCATCGCGTGCTGCGGCCGGGCGGTGTCGCGCGAGTGATGATCTATCATAAGTGGAGCCTGGTCGGGTACATGCTCTGGCTGCGCTATGCACTGCTGCGAGGACGTCCGTGGACGACGTTGAGCGAGGTCTACTCGAAGTACCTGGAGAGTCCGGGGACCAAGGCCTACACGCGCGAGCAGGCGCACCGGCTGTTCCAGGCCTTCGGTCGCGTGGAGATCCGCACGGTGCTGACGCACGGCGATCTGCTGGAGTCGCAGGCCGGGCAGCGACATGAAGGCGCGCTGCTCTCGCTGGCGCGCCGTATCTGGCCGCGTGCCGTGCTGCGACGAGTGGCGCGCGACCATGGCTTGTTCATGCTGATCACGGCGACCAAATGAAGCAGATCCTGCAAGACCTCGGCAGCGGACAGACGCAGCTGGCGAACGTGCCGGCACCGGGTGCGCCTGCGCGCGGCTTGCAGATTCGCACGCGCTGCTCGCTGATCTCCGCGGGCACCGAGCGCATGCTGGTCGAGTTCGGCAGAGCCGGCTGGCTCGACAAGGCGCGCCAGCAACCGGCGAAGGTCAGGCAAGTGCTCGACAAGATCCGCACCGACGGTCTGTTGCCGACGATCGAGGCGGTGCGCAGCAAGCTGGATCAGCCGCTGCCGCTCGGCTACTGCAACGTCGGCGTCGTGCTGGCTGTCGGCAGCGACGCGGGTGGCTTCGCAGTCGGCGATCGCGTGGTCTCGAACGGACCGCACGCCGAGGTCGTCGCGGTGCCACGGAACTTGTGCGCGAAAGTGCCGGATGGCGTCGATGACGAGGCCGCAGCGTTCACCGTGCTGGCGGCGATCGGACTGCAGGGAATCCGTCTCGCCGCACCGACGCTCGGCGAATCGATTGTCGTCACCGGACTGGGCGTGATCGGACTGCTCACCGTTCAGTTGCTGCGTGCGAACGGTTGTCGCGTGCTTGGCATCGATCCGGACCCAGCGAAGACTGCGTTGGCGCGGCGCTTCGGCGCGAGCACCGTGGAGCTGGCGAACGACGAGGATCCGCTCATCGCGGCGCACGCATTCTCGCGCGGCAACGGCGTCGATGCGGTGCTGATCACCGCGGCAACCGCCAGCAACGAGCCAGTTACCCAGGCGGCGCGGATGTGCCGCAAGCGCGGCCGCATCGTGCTGGTCGGCGTCGCCGGGCTCGAGTTGAATCGCGCGGACTTCTACGAGAAGGAGCTGAGCTTCCAGGTGTCCTGCTCCTATGGGCCGGGTCGCTACGATCCGAGCTACGAAGAGCAGGGGGCGGACTATCCGTACGGCCTGGTGCGCTGGACCGAGCAGCGCAACTTCGAGGCCGTGCTCGACATGATGGCGGCCGGCGCGCTCGACCTGCAGCCGTTGATCTCGCATCGCTTCGACCTGGAGAGCGCCGCGGAGGCCTACGACCTGCTGGTCGGGGCGCAGGAACCGCATCTCGGCATCCTGTTGCGCTATCCGGCTGTCGAGCTCGGCGCCGCGCCGAGTCGAAAGGTAGAGGTGAGCGCGACGGTCGCGAGCGCGCCAGCGACTGCCTCCATCGCATTCATCGGCGCCGGCAACTATGCAGGTCGCGTGCTCATTCCTGCGTTCGCGCGGGCCGGTGCGAGCTTGCTGGCGATCTCCAGCAGCGGCGGCGTGACAGCCGCCCATCACGCTCGCAAGCACGGCTTTGCGGAGGCGACCACTGATACGGCGGCAGTGCTGCGAGATCCGCGGGTCACAGCCGTGGTCATCGCTACCAGGCACGACAGTCACGCGCGGCTGGTCATCGACGCACTCGGCGCGGGCAAGCACGTCTTCGTGGAGAAACCGCTCGCCATCGACAGCGCGCAGCTCGACGCGATCGAGCAGGCGTGGCGCTCGCTGCCCGCGGAGCGGCGTACGCTGCTCACTGTCGGATTCAATCGCCGCTTCGCTCCGCACAGCGTGCGCATGCGTAGCTTGCTCGCCACCGTCAATGCACCGAAGAGCATCACCATTACCGTCAACGCCGGCGCCGTGCCTGCAGATCACTGGACACGCGATTCGTTGGTCGGTGGCGGGCGGCTGATCGGCGAAGGGTGTCACTTCGTCGACCTGATGCGTTTCCTGATCGACGCGCCGATCGTGCGCTGGCAGGTTGCCAGCTCCGGGGGCGCCTCGCGCGACGACAGCGTCAGCGCGACGCTGACGTTTGCCGATGGCTCGATCGGCACGCTGCACTATCTGGCGAACGGTCACTCCGCTGTGCCGAAGGAGCGTATCGAAGTGTTCTGTGCAGGCCGTGTCCTGCAGCTCGACAACTTCCGGAGACTGCGCGGCTACGGTTGGCCGGGCTTCACGAAGCTGAGTCTGTGGCGGCAGGACAAGGGACAAGCTGCCTGTGCGTCCGCGTTCGTTACCGCGCTGCGTGAGGGCGGGCCGGCGCCGATCCCATTCGATGAGCTCCTCGAAGTGAGCCGCGCCACCATTGCCATCGGCGAGGCAGCCCGTTGTTGAGTCAGGCGCGTCTGTATCTCGATACAGCCCGTCACCTCAGGCCAATCCAGGTTGCCGGACGAGTGTGGTTCGCGTGCTGGCGTCCGCGCACGGACCGCCGGCCCGCGCCCGCGCGCCGACAACAGCTCGCTGCGTTCATGCCCGCGCCTGCGAAAGCGATCTCGATGAGCGACGCAACGACGTTTCACGTGCTGGGTGGCCGGCATCGGTTGCCGTCGAGCGGCGGTTGGGACGATCCGGCGCTGCCGAAGCTGCTGCGTTACAACTTGCATTACTTCGACGATCTGAATGCGCTCGACGCGCCGGGCCGCGCGCAGTGGCACCGCGCTCTGATCGATCGTTGGCTGGCCGAGAATCCGCCCGCGCACGGCACTGGCTGGGAGCCGTATCCGACCTCGTTGCGGATGGTCAATTGGGTGAAGTGGGCGCTCTGCGGCAACGATCTCGGTACGGCGGCGCACGACAGCCTGGCGACGCAGGCACGCTGGCTGCGCCGCAGGCTCGAATACCACCTGCTCGGCAATCACCTGCTCGCAAACGCCAAGGCGCTGGTGTTCGCGGGTTGGTATTTCCAGGGGCCGGAGGCGGATGAGTGGCTGGCGCACGGCCTGCGCGTGCTGCGCAAGCAACTCGCCGAGCAGATCCTGGCGGACGGTGGGCACTTCGAGCTCAGCCCGATGTATCACTGCACGGTGCTGGAGGATCTGCTCGATCTCGTGAACCTGTCGCATGCATTCGGTCGCGCGCCCGAGTCGGGTTGGCTGGACGCGCTGCCGCGCATGCAACGCTGGCTCGTCGCGCTGACGCATCCTGACGGCGGCGTCGCGTTCTTCAATGACTGCGCGCTGGAGATAGCTCCCGCACCCGGCGAGCTGCGAGCGTATGCCGAGCGGCTGCGGCTGCCCGTCGCAACGACATCCTTGGAGGCGGTCACCGCGCTTTCAGCCAGCGGGTACGTACGTGCGCGCGCTGGCATCGCCGATCTCTATTGCGATTGCGCGAACCTCGGGCCGGATTATCTGCCCGCCCATGCGCACGCCGACACGTTGAGTTTCGAGCTCAGTCTCGGCGGTCGGCGATTGATCGTGAATTCCGGCACGTCCGAGTATGGTATCGGCGCCGAGCGTCAGCGGCAGCGGGGCACGGCAGCGCACAGCACGCTCGTTCTCGACGAGCGGAACTCGTCCGAGGTCTGGGCGGGATTTCGCGTCGCGCGTCGCGCGCATGCGCAGCTGCACGCGGCAGCGGGGAGTGCGCACGGAATCGCTATCGAGGCAAGCCACGACGGTTATGCGCGATTGGGCAGACAAGCGATTCATCGCCGGCGCTGGACTTTGGACGAGCGCTCGCTCGTCGTCGACGATCGCATCGAGGGGCGGTTTTCGCGCGCGTGCGCATACTTTCATCTCCATCCCGACGTTCACGTGCAGCCGACGGCACAGCACGCTGTCGCGCTCTCCGCCCCGGGTATGCCAAGCGTGAAGATGCAGTTCGACAATGCGGCGGCGCTCGCGGTGGAGGCGGGCACCTGGCACCCGCGCTTCGGCGCCTCGCTAGCTAATCAACGTATCGTCGTGCAGCTGGGACGGCCGGCGTTGACTACGCGTATCAGCTGGGACTCCGTGTCGTGAAGCTCCTGGTCCTCAGCTTTTACTATTCCCCCGATCTCAGCGCCGGGTCGTTTCGCGCGACGGCGCTGGTGCAGGCGTTGCGGCAGCTGGCGCCGCACGCGCAGATCGACGTCGTCACCACGCTGCCCAATCGCTACTCATCCTTCAATCAAGCGGCGCAGGAGATCGAGAGCCACGACGGGCTCGAAATCCGCCGTATTCCGCTGCCTGCGCATCGCAGCGACATGCTCGGCCAGTCCCGGGCGTTCGCGCATTTCGCCCGTCGCTCGCTGGCGCACACGGCCGCGCGCGCGTACGACGCGGTCTTCGCCACGTCGTCGCGACTCATGACAGCCGCGCTCGGCGCGCGGATCGCACGTCGGGGGCACACGCGCCTTTATCTCGATCTTCGCGACATCTTCGTCGAAACCATCCACGACGTGCTGCCGGGGCCGCTCGGGTTTCCGGTCAAGCATGCGTTCGCGGCATTGGAACGTTGGACGATCCGCTCGGCGGACCGCATCAATCTCGTTTCGCCGGCGTTCGAGAGCTACTTTCGCGAACGGTACGGCGAGCTGTCACTCGCGGCATTCACCAACGGCGTCGACGACGAGTTCGTTGCCGCGGCGCTCGCGGGCGACGGCACTCGAACGCCCGCTGCGGATGGCAGGTTGCGCATCGTGTATGCGGGCAACATCGGCGAGAGCCAGGCGCTGCACGAAATCGTGCCGCCGCTCGCTCGCGAGCTGCGCGACCAGGCGCAGTTCATCGTCATCGGCGATGGCGGGCGGCGGGCCGCACTGGCAGCCGCGCTCGAGGCGCAGAACGTAGGCAACGTCGAGCTGCGCGCGCCGGTGGCGCGCAGCGAGTTGCTGGCCGCGTATCGAGCCGCGGACGTATTGTTTCTGCATCTGGGTCCGCAGCCGGCGTTCGAGCGTGTGCTGCCTTCGAAACTGTTCGAGTACGCTGCGATCGGCAAACCCGTGCTGGCTGGAGTCGGCGGCTACTCGGCGCGCTTCGTCCGTGACGAGATCAGCAACGCTGCAGTGTTCGCGCCGACGGATGTGCGAGGTGCAGTGACGGCGCTGCGCTCGCTGCGCATTGCCGATGCGCCGCGCCCAGAGTTCGTCGCGAAGTTTGCCCGCAGCAGCATTGCCGTCGCGATGGCGCGCGACATCCTGCAACTGGCGGGCAGTCGATGAGCGTCACGCTGGTCACGGGTGGCAGCGGCTTCGTCGGCCGGCACCTGGTCGCAGAGTTGTCGCGTCGTGGAGTTGCGGTACGCACGACAGTGCGCGCGCCGACGGAATTCGGCCCCGGCGTCGACGTGCGCGTTGTCGGAGATCTCGCGAGCCACGGCGAGCTCGACTCGTTGCTGCACGGGGTAGATTGCGTGTTGCATCTGGCTGCGCGCGCCCACGTGACTGAGGATCGCGCCGACGACAACTACGAGCTGTACCGCATCAGCAACGAAGTCCTCACGGACAGACTAGCCCAGGCGGCCGCGGCGAACGGCGTGCAGCGCTTCATCCTCATGAGCACGATCAAGGTGTTCGGCGAAGTGGATCGCGGCCGGCCATTCGCCGTTGCCGACGCGCCGGTGCCCGTCGATGCGTATGGGCGCTCGAAGCTGGCAGCCGAACGGGCGCTGTGGGCGCGGTGCGCAGCTGGAACGCTCGCGGGTGTCGTGGTGCGTTCACCGCTGGTTTACGGACCGGGCGTGCGCGCGAACTTCCTGCGTCTGATGCGCCTGGTCGACCGCGAGGTGCCGTTGCCGCTGGCCAGCGTGCACAATCGTCGCAGCCTGGTCAGCACCGACAATCTGGTCGATTTGCTGTGCCGTTGCCGCGAGCAGGCGGCCGCCGCCGGCGGTACGTTCCTGGTTTCCGATGGCGAGGACTTGTCGACGCCCGAGCTGATGGGCAAAGTCGCGCGGGCAATGCGTCGCCGGGCGCGGCTGTATGGGGTGCCGCCGGCTGTGCTGCGGCTGGCCGGACGTTTGCTCGGACGGTCGGGTGAAGTTGCGCGGCTGATCGGTTCGCTGAGCCTCGACCTTGCTGCCACGCGCAGCACGCTCGGTTGGAACCCGCCGCTGACAGTAGACGAGGGATTGCAGAAGACCGTGGATCGCTATCTTGGGGGTCGCTCGTGAACGTGCTGATCGTCGTTGCACATCCGGATGACGAAGTGCTCGGCTGCGGCGCTACCGGTGCAGCGCTCGCTGCCGCCGGCCACTCTGTGCGCGCCTGCTTTCTTTCGAGCCATGCTGAGGCGCGCGGCGGACGTCCCGTCGGCGATGAGTTGGCGAGCGACATGCGCAGTGCGCAAGCGCAGCTGGGTTTCGGCGAGCCGTTCCTCGGCGAGTTCCCCAACATCCGCATGAATACGGTGCCGCACATCGAGCTGGTGCGCTTCATCGAGACAGCGCTCGAAGCCAGCGGCGCGCAGGTCGTGTTCACGCATCATCCCGCCGACTTGAACGACGACCACGTGCAGACTGCGCGTGCCTGCATGGCGGCGTCGCGCCTGTTCCAGCGCCGCAACGACATCGCGCCGCTGCGCAGGCTGTATTTCATGGAGATCTCGTCGTCGACCGACTGGTCGTTTCCGGCGGCCGGCTCGCAGTTCGCACCCGACACGTTCGTCGCAACCGGCAACTGGCTGGACCGCAAGCTGGCGGCGCTGCGCGCGTATCGCGGAGTCATGCGTCCGTATCCGCATCCGCGCAGCGAGGAGGCGGTGCGCGCGCTGGCAGTTCAGCGTGGCAGTCAGGCGGGACTCGCCGGAGCGGAAGCGTTTCAGACTGCGTTCGCCGCAGCTGCAACCGCCTGGGAGCTGTTCTGATCCATGTATGGCGTGCTGCTGAAGCGCTGTTGCGACGTGCTCGTCTGCGTGTTGCTGCTCGTGCTGCTCAGTCCGTTGTTGCTGCTCGTCGCGATTGCGATCCGCATCGAGGACGGCGGGCCGCCGATCTTCCGCCAGCAGCGCGTCGGTCGCGCTGGCGCGCCGTTCACGATCTACAAATTCCGCAGCATGCCGGTCGGCACGCCCAACATGCCGTCGGTGGCAGCGGGCGGTCTGCGCGTGACGCGCGTTGGCCGGGTCCTGCGGCGGACCAACATCGACGAGCTGCCGCAGCTCTGGAACGTGTTGAAGGGCGACATGAGCCTGGTCGGCCCGCGTCCGGCACTGCCGTCGCAAACAGCGCTGCTGGCTCTGCGCGAAGCTGCGGGCGTAGTGAGCTTGCGACCGGGCCTGACCGGACTGGCGCAGGTCAACGCCTACGACGGCATGCCCGAAACGGAGAAGGTGCAGTGGGAAGATCGCTACGCCCGACGCGTTTCTTTCGGCAGCGATCTGTCGATCCTGCTGCGCACGTTCGTCTACCTGCTGCGCCGGCCGCCTTCGTATTGACCGACATTGCACCATGAGAATCGGCTTCGTGACCTGCGTGCGCCTGGGCCTGTCCTGCATGGAGGCCATCTACCGGGCGGGCGGCCGGCTCGACTTCGCGATGACGCTGCGCGACGACCTTGCGCTGGCGAAATCGGGACGCGTGCGTCTCGACGATTTCTGTGCGACGCACGCAGTGCCGTTGCAGAAGATCGCGAATATCAACGACGCCGAGGCGATCGCAGCCGTACGCGAGATGGATCTCGACTGGCTGTTCGTCGTCGGCTGGTCGCAGCTCGCCAAGGCCGATTTGCTGGCCTCGACTCGCCGCGGCTTGCTCGGCATGCACCCGACGCTGCTGCCGGTCGGGCGCGGCAGGGCACCGATACCCTGGGTCATTCTGCTGGGCCTGCCGCAGACGGGCGTGACGCTTTTTCAGATGGACCTGGGTGTCGACAGCGGACCGATCATCGCGCAGACGACGATCGCTGTCGGGCCTCGTGAGACTGCGACTGACCTGTACGCAAAGGTTGCAGACGCGCATGCAGCGCTGTTGCGCGACCACTGGCAGGCCTTCGTGGACGACCGACTGCAGCCGCAGGCGCAGGACGAGAGGCGGGCGACGGTTTGGCTCTCGAGAAAGCCTGACGACGGACAGCTTCTCACTGACATGTCAGTTGTATACGCCGAGCGGCTGATCCGAGCTGTCACGCACCCGTATCCCGGTGCCTTCGTGTCAACTCCAGCGGGGCGACTCACTGTATGGTCGAGCGGTGCACCCATGGAGGACCTCGGCGGTGCGGTCGAGGGGTCCGCGGTGCGGCGGTTGCACTTTCGTGACGGCTGGCTCGATGCAACGGAGTGGTCGATCGCCGCGTTGCTCTGAACGACAACTGAACAAGGACGCCCTGTCTACCGATGCGCGCCGGCTGACTGCGACGGATGCTTGTCTCCAAACAGAGTCAGTGCAAAGCCGACAGACTTCTGGGAGAATTCGAGCCCGTTCAGCAAGTTCGTCTAAATTCTAGAACGATCTGTTACGAACCGAAGAAAAACGGATATTGATCGGGGGAACGCGACGCGTTCAGCCGCATTTCCCCCTCTGGAACCGAGAACCTGCCCAAGGAGCGAATTTGTGACGGAATCCATGCCCAAGTGGATTGAGCAGTTCGCCAACAATCTGGCGCATCTGCCCCGGTCACAGAAGCGCTTGCTGATGCTGGGTCAGGACGCGATCGGCATCCCGTTGGTGCTCTGGTCCGCGCTGACCCTGCGCCTGGGCACGATCCATCATCACACCAGCGGCACGGAATGGATCTACGCCGCCGCACTGCTGACCAGTATTCCGGTGTTCGTGCGGATGGGACTGTATCGGGCCGTCATCCGCTACCTCGGGCCCAAGGCGATCTTTGCGGTGCTTTCGGGCGTCACCGTGTCGGTGGTGTTGCTGTCGCTGCTCGCGGCGCTGTGGCCGACCAGAACGATCCCGATCTCCGCCTTGCCGATCTACTGGGCCTTCGCGCTGATCTATGTCGGCGGCAGCCGCTTCGTCGTCCGCGGTCTGCTGAATTTCCGCTGGTCCAACGGGACGCAGCGCGTAGTCATCTACGGCGCCGGCGGCGCTGGTGTGCAGCTCGCCACAGGATTGAATCGCAGCGGCCGCTATCACCCGATCGCGTTCATCGACGACAACCGCTCCCTGCAAGGCAGCACCATCAACGGTCTAGAAGTGTTCGCGGCCCACGAGCTGGCGAACCTGGTGCGCGATGAAGGGGTCGCGGCCGTCTTCCTGGCGCTGCCATCGCAGACGCGGCGTCGCCGCCAGGAAATTCTCAAGGCGATCGAGCCGCTCAACCTGCTGGTGCAGACGGTGCCGGACTATTCGGACATTCTCGCCGGCCACGCCCGCGTCGAAGACGTGCGCGACGTCGACGCCGGCGACCTGCTCGGGCGCGATCCGGTGCCGCCGAACACGCGGCTGCTCGGCGCCTGCATCCACGGCAAGGTCGTGATGGTGACCGGCGCGGGCGGTTCGATCGGCTCGGAGCTGTGCCGCCAGATCATCCGCCTGCAGCCTGCGCAGTTGCTGCTGTTCGAGATGTCGGAGCTCGCGCTGTACAACATCGATCGCGAGCTCAGGATCCTGATCGCCTCCGAGGGCCTGTCGGTCGATCTCGTGCCGCTGTTGGGCGATGCGCACCACAAGCATCGCGTGCGCGAAATCATGCAGATCTACGGCGTGCAGACCATCTACCACGCTGCAGCGTACAAGCACGTGCCGATCGTCGAGCAGAACGTGGTCGAGGGCATCTACAACAACATCTTCAGCACCTGGAACGCGGCCGAAGCGGCGCTCGAGTCGCGGGTCGAGACCTTCGTGCTGATTTCCACTGACAAGGCCGTCAACCCCACCAACGTGATGGGTGCGACCAAGCGCTTCGCCGAGATCGTGCTGCAGGGACTGCAGGCGCGCGGCGGCCATACACGTTTCTGCATGGTGCGCTTCGGCAATGTGCTCGAGTCCTCGGGCTCCGTCGTGCCGCTGTTCCGTGAGCAGATCCGCAAGGGCGGGCCGGTCACGGTCACGCACAAGGACGTCATCCGCTACTTCATGACGATTCCGGAAGCGGCGCAGCTGGTGCTGCAGGCGGGCTCGATGGGCAAGGGCGGCGACGTGTTCGTGCTGGACATGGGCAAGCCGGTGCGCATCGCCGACCTCGCCAAGCGCATGGTCAGTCTCATGGGTCTGACGGTGCGCGACGACGAAAGTCCCGACGGCGATGTGGAGATCGTCTACACCGGCTTGCGGCCGGCGGAGAAGCTGTTCGAGGAGCTGCTGATCGGCAACAACGTGACCGGCACCGAGCATCCGATGATCATGCGTGCGATGGAGCACTCGCTGCCGTGGTCGCAGGTCCAGCAGGTGCTCGATGAGCTGTCCGGCGCGCTCACGCGGTTCGATTGCGATCGCGCCCGCCAGCTGCTCATGCAGACCGTGGCCGAGTATCGACCGACCGGCGACATCCAGGATCTGGTCTGGAGCCGCAAGGCGGCGCTGGCCCACGCGGAACTGAAGAACGTCACAGCATTGCAGACCCGGCGTGCGCGCCAACTGCCCCCGTCGTCGACTCCGTCCTCGACCCAGCACTGACCCAAGGGCGCATTCCGTTTAGCATTCGCTTTACGGGGAGCTTTCGCCTCGGCTAAGCTCCGGGCCCTTTTTCCCTTTACGTCCAGCAAGTTAGCCAATGCGTCTCACCATCTTCGGTTCCGGCTATGTCGGCCTGGTCACGGGCGCGTGCTTTGCCGAGGTCGGCAACAATGTGCTGTGCGTCGACGTCGACCAGCGCAAAGTGGAAATGCTCAAGCGCGGCGAGTCGCCGATCTACGAGCCTGGACTCGACGAGTTGCTGAAGCGCAATCTCGCTGCCGGGCGCCTCAACTTCACGACCGACGCGGCTGAAGGGGTCAAGCACGGCCTCTTCCAGTTCATTGCGGTCGGCACGCCGCCGGACGAGGACGGCTCGGCCGATCTCAAGTACGTGCTCAGCGTCGCCGAGGCGATCGGCCGCAATCTCAGCGAGTACCGCGTCGTCGTGACGAAGTCGACGGTGCCGGTCGGGACGTCCGACAAGGTGCGCGCCAAGATCGAAAGCACGCTGAAAGGTCGCGGCGCGCAGATCGAGTTCGACACGGTGTCGAACCCCGAATTCCTCAAGGAAGGGGCCGCGATAGCCGATTTCATGAAGCCTGATCGCATCATCGTCGGCACGGACAATCCACGCACCGCGGAGCTGCTCAAGGCGCTCTACGATCCGTTCACGCGCAGCCGCGAGCGCATGATCGTGATGGACGTGCGCTCCTCCGAGCTGACCAAGTACGCCGCGAACGCGATGCTCGCGACCAAGATCAGCTTCATGAACGAGCTGGCGAACCTCGCCGAGCGCATGGGCGCCGACATCGAGAAGGTGCGTCTGGGTATCGGCTCCGATCCGCGCATCGGCTATCACTTCATCTATCCGGGCTGCGGTTACGGCGGCTCGTGTTTCCCGAAGGACGTGCAGGCGCTGGCGCGCAGCGCCGGCGATCATGCGTTCGAAGCAGCGCTGCTCAACGCGGTCGAGACGGTCAACAACCGGCAGAAATCGGTGCTGCTCGACAAGCTCAAGCGGCACTTCGCTGGGGATCTCAGCGGCAAGACGATCGCGCTGTGGGGTCTCGCGTTCAAGCCGAACACCGACGACATGCGCGAGGCGCCGAGCCGCACACTGATCGAAGGACTGTGGGCCGAGGGCGCCAAGGTGCGCGCTTACGATCCGGTCGCGAACGAGGAGGCGCAGCGCATTTACGGCGAGCGCGCGGACGATCTGACGCTGGTCGGTAGCTCGATGGACGCGCTGCGTGGTGCGGACGCTTTGGCGATCGTCACCGAGTGGCAGGAATTCCGCAGCCCTGACTTCGACGCCATCAAGGCCGAGCTCGCGCACCCGGTGATCTTCGACGGCCGCAATCTCTACGATCCCGCGTTCGTGAAACGATTCGGGCTGAAGTACTACGCAATCGGTCGGGGCGATAGCCTATGTTGATTCCGGTCATCCTCTCCGGCGGCTCGGGCACGCGCCTGTGGCCGCTGTCGCGCGAGCTCTATCCCAAACAGCTGCTGCCGCTCGTCGGCAAAGGCACGATGTTGCAAGAAACGCTTGCGCGGCTTGCCGGTGTGCCCGACGTCGGCGCACCGCTCGTGGTCTGCAACGAGAGTCATCGCTTTCTGGTCGCCGAGCAGCTGCTGGAACGCGGCACCAAGGCGCAGGCGATCCTGCTCGAGCCCGTTGGACGCAACACCGCGCCCGCGGTTGCCATCGCTGCGATGGCGGCGGTCGCGGACGCTCCTGCCGGCAAGGCGAATGCCGATCCGGTGCTACTGATCCTGCCCGCCGATCACGTGATCCGCGACGTGGCTGCGTTTCAAGCTGCCGTGGCAGCCGGACGCAAGGCGGCGGAGGAGGGCAAGCTCGTGACGTTCGGTGTCGTGCCGACCAAGCCCGAAACCGGATATGGGTACATCCGGCGCACGTCGGGCACCACGAGCGGCGCCGCATTTTCGATCGCGCAGTTCGTCGAGAAGCCGGACCTTGCCACCGCGCAGCGCTACGTGGAATCGGGCGAGTATTTCTGGAACAGCGGCATGTTCATGTTCCGCGCGTCGACCGTGCTGGAAGAGCTGCGCAAGCTCGCGCCGGCAATCTACGAAGCGTGCGCCCAGGCATACACCGTCGCCAAGCGCGATCTCGACTTCACTCGTCTGCCCGCGAAGGAGTTCGGCGCGTGTCCGAGCGATTCGTTCGACTACGCGGTCATGGAGAAGACACAGCACGGCGTCGTCGTGCCGCTCGACGCTGGTTGGAGCGACGTGGGCTCTTGGTCTGCGCTGCACGAAGCGATCGCCGGCGACGACCGCGGCAACGTGCGGATCGGCGATGTGCTGACGGTCGATACGCAAGGCTGCTACCTGCAATCGACCAGCCGGCTGGTTGCGGCAGTCGGGCTCGAGGATCACGTCGTCGTCGAAACCAAGGACGCAGTGCTGGTCGCGCCGAAGAGCCGCGTGCAGGACGTGAAGGAGCTGGTCGCGCAGCTCAAAAAGCAGGGGCGCTATGAAACTTCACTGCACCGCGAAGTGTTTCGCCCGTGGGGCAGCTACGACAGCATCGACCACGGCGAGCGGTTCCAGGTGAAGCGCCTGTCCGTCAAGCCCGGTGCGTCGATGTCGTTGCAGATGCACCATCACCGCGCCGAGCATTGGATCGTGGTCGCCGGCACCGCGCGCATCACGCGCGGCGAGGAGACGTTCCTGCTCGAGGAGAATCAATCGACTTACATTCCGCTCGGCACGAAGCACCGCATCGAGAACCCCGGCAAGATTCCGCTGCACATCATCGAGGTGCAGTCCGGCACGTATCTCGGCGAGGACGACATCGTGCGCTTCGAGGACCGTTACGGTCGCGAGGGCCAAACAAGTTAGAAGATCCAGGCTAGAGGATTTCACGTTCATGGCAGCCATCAGCGGCTTCAAGGCCTACGACTACCGCGGCCGTATTCCCACCGAGTTGAACCCGGACGTCGCGTACCGCATCGGGCGCGCATACGCCGAATTTCTGAAACCGAAGCGCGTCGTCGTCGGCCGCGACATCCGCCAGTCGAGCGCTGAGCTATGCACTGCGCTGACGCGCGGACTCAACGATTCGGGCGTCGATGTGTACGACATCGGTTTATGCGGCACAGAGGGTGTGTACTTCGCTACCTTCAACGAAGGCATGGACGGCGGGATCATGGTGACCGCTAGCCACAATCCGCCCGACTACAACGGCATGAAATTCGTGCGCGCGCAGTCGCGGCCGATCAGCGGGGACACAGGTCTCAAGGACATTCAGCGCATCGCGGAAGCAGATGCGTATTCGCGCGCGGCGCAGCCGGGCCGGCGGCACGAGCTCGACGTGCGCGGCAAGTACATCGACCATCTGCTGTCGTACCTGGACCGGCCGAAGCTGAAGAAGCTCAAGATCGTGGTCAATGCCGGCAACGGCGGCGCGGGGCTGGTCGTCGATCAGCTCGAGCCGCACCTGCCGTTCGAGTTCATCAAGATCAATCATGCGCCCGACGGCACGTTCCCGAACGGCGTGCCGAATCCGATGCTGGAAGGCAATCGCGTCGCGACGATCGAGGCGATCAAGCAGCATCGCGCCGATTGCGGCGTGGCGTGGGACGGCGACTACGATCGCTGCTTCCTGTTCGACGAAAGCGGCGCGTTCATCGAGGGCTACTACATCGTAGGTCTGCTCGCGTCGCTATTCCTGAAGCGCGAGCGCGGCGCGCGCATCGTGCACGACCCGCGCCTGACGTGGGCGACGCTCGACATGGTCGAATCGCTCGGCGGCAAGGCGGTGATGTCGAAGTCGGGTCACGCTTTCATGAAGGACGTGATGCGCGACGCCGACGCGATCTACGGCGGCGAGATGAGCGCGCATCATTACTTCCGTCGCTTCGGTTATTGCGACAGCGGACAGGTCCCGTGGCTGCTCGTGACGCAGCTGCTGTGCGAGTCGGGCAAGCGGCTGTCCGAGCTGGTCGGCGAGCGCATCGCGCGCTTTCCGGCGAGCGGCGAGATCAATCGCAAAGTCGCGGACGCCAAGGCGACTATCAAGCGTGTGCAGGATCACTACCAGCCTGCCGCGCGCTCGGTCGACTTCACCGACGGTCTGTCGATGGAGTTCGACCGCTGGCGCTTCAACCTGCGCAGCTCGAACACCGAGCCGCTGATCCGTCTCAACGTGGAAAGCCGCGGCGACACGCCGCTGATGCGCGAGCGCACCGCGGAGCTGCTGCAGATGATCGGCGGCGAAGACGCGCACTAGGCCGCGATAGGCATATTCCCCTAAATATTCGTGTTTTTCCGCCAGGGCGGTTGTATGCAGCCGGCCGCCTGTAGCCAATCGCGGGCTTTACCGGCTTGCTGCCGATCCGCCGTTACGAGACGATCCGCGCGTAGCTGCCCGCCCACGGCGAAGGGAGCCGGCGGCTGCGAGCGGGGGATCCATACATATTTCCGGACACGGGCAGCGTGCGCGCGGAGCGTGCACGAGGTACGACTGCAACCGGATGGATGCCCGCGCTTAAGCTTCACCAACTGCAAGAGGCAGGCCCAGGGGGGGCAATGAGCGAGCGCTACATTCTGCTGGTCGAGGACAATCCGGACGACGAGGAGCTGACGCTGCTCAGCTTGCGCAAGAACAATCTCGCGCACGACATCGTCGTGGTGCGCGACGGCGTCGAAGCGATCGAATTCCTGTTCGGCAACGGCCAGTACGCGCACCGCGACGTTTCGCACGTGCCCACCGTGATCCTGCTGGATCTGAAGCTGCCGAAGCTCGACGGTCTGGGCGTCCTCAAGCGGCTGCGTGCCGAAGAGCGCACGCGCACGCTGCCGGTGGTGGTTCTCACTTCGTCGAGCCAGGATGCCGACGTGATCGCCAGCTACAACCTCGGCGCCAACAGCTATGTGCGCAAGCCAGTCGAGTTCGGCGCATTCGTCGAAGCGGTGAGCAGCCTCGGCTTGTATTGGGTGCTGCTCAACCGCCCGCCGCCCCTGCACGCCGCCTGACACGCGCGCGTTGACCGACCCAGGCGTGCTCCCTAAACTACACGCCCTTTAATAATTGGCCGGCAGAGTTGCCGGCACACGGGTTGGGCGGTTAGCTCAGCGGTAGAGCACTGCTTTCACACGGCAGGGGTCGCAGGTTCAATCCCTGCACCGCCCACCACCTTCAAGACTCCTCTCAATGTCCATCCGTACCCGCTTCGCGCCCAGTCCGACCGGCTTGTTGCACATCGGCGGAGTGCGCACCGCTTTGTTCTCGTGGCTGTACGCGCGCCGTCGCGGCGGCCAGTTCATCCTGCGCATCGAGGACACGGACCGCGAGCGCTCCACGGAAGACGCAACGCAGGTGATTCTCGACGGTATGCAGTGGCTCGGGCTGGCGCACGACGAGGGACCGTTCTACCAGACGCGCCGTATGGATCGGTACCGCGAGGTGCTCGCGCAGTTCCTGCAGGCAGGGCACGCGTATCGCTGCTATTGCACCAAGGAAGAGCTGGAGGAGATGCGCAACAAGCAGACCGCCGCGAAGCAGAACCCGCGTTATGACGGCACGTGCCGGTATCGCACGGAGCCTCGCGCTGGCGTCGACCCGGTGGTGCGCTTCAAGAATCCCGTCGACGGCACCGTAATCGTCGAGGACGTGATTCACGGCAACGTCGCCTTCGAGAACACTCAGCTCGACGATCTCATCATCGCGCGCTCCGACGGTACGCCGACCTACAACTTCTGCGTCGTCGTCGACGACATGGACATGAAGGTGACGCACGTCATTCGCGGCGACGATCATCTGAACAACACGCCGCGGCAGATCAACCTGCTGCGCGCACTCGGCGCTACGACACCGGTCTATGCGCACGTGCCGATGATTCTGGGAGCGGACGGCGCGAAGCTGTCGAAGCGGCATGGCGCGGTGAGCGTGCTGCAGTATCGCGACGACGGCTATCTACCCGAGGCGCTGCTCAACTATCTCGTGCGGCTCGGCTGGTCGCACGGCGATCAGGAAGTGTTCTCGATGGAGGAGATGCAGCAGCTGTTCGACATTCGCGATGTCAACAAGGCGGCGTCGGCGTTCAATCCGGAAAAGCTGCTGTGGCTCAATCAACAGCACATCATGCGCGCGGCGCCGGAGCGCCTGGCCGAGTATCTCAAGCCGCAGCTTGCGGCGCTCGGAGTCGCTGTCACCGAGGAGCGTACGCTCGCCGCCGTCGCCAAGGTAATGCAGGAGCGCGCCAAGACGCTGCGCGAAATGGCGCAGAACAGCCTGTTCTTCTTTCGCGATTTCACCAGCTACGACGAGAAGGCCGCGAAGAAGAATCTCACTGCGGAGAGCGTCGCGCCGCTGCGCGCGGTTCGCGACAAGCTTTCGGCACTCGACGAGTGGACCGCGGCGGGCGCGCACGAAGCGGTCAATCAGACTGCGACGGAGCTCGGCGTTGGCCTGGGCAAGGTCGCGCAACCGGTACGCGTTGCGGTCGCCGGTACGTCCGTATCGCCGCCAATCGATGTGACCCTCGAAGTGCTCGGCCGTGCCACGACGCTACGTCGCCTCGACGACGCGCTGCGCTACGCCGCGAACAGCTAGAGCCCCAAGCGCCGAGTCGGTTCAGCGCGCCGTGGCGCCATTCGAAACTGGCGCTTTCGTCTCGTTTCAGCGTGGCTGCGGTGTGTCAATATCGCGCTCCAGGTCACACCGTCATGGAGCCTGTCGATGCCACTGTCCCGGATTCATCTCATCGCTGCTGCGCGCCCGAATTTCATGAAGGTCGCGCCGCTGTATCACGCGCTCAAGCAGCAGCCGTGGTGCGAGGTCAGCATCGTCCACACGGGCCAGCACTACGACGCCAACATGTCGGATGCGTTCTTCCGCGACCTGCGACTGCCGGAGCCGCGTCATCATCTGGAGGTGGGCTCGGGCAGCCATGCCGAGCAGACCGGCGGCGTGATGATCGCCTACGAAAAAGTCTGCCTCGCGGAGCGGCCCGACTGGATCGTCGTCGTCGGTGACGTGAACTCCACCGCGGCGTGCGCGATGGTCGGCGCGAAGCTGTGGATCCCGGTGGTGCATCTGGAAGCGGGCTTGCGCAGCCGCGACCGCTCGATGCCCGAAGAGATCAATCGCCTGGTCACCGATGCCATCGCCGACGTGTTGTGGACGCCGTCGATCGACGGCGACGAGAACCTGATCGCGGAAGGCATCGACCCGGCGCGCATCGATCGCGTCGGCAACATCATGATCGACTCGTACGAGATGATGCGTCCGCAGATCGACCAGGACGACACGCCGCGCCGCATGGGGTTGGAGCGCGGCAAGTACATCATCGTGACGCTGCATCGGCCTTCGAACGTGGATCGGCGCGAGACGCTGACGCCGCTCGTCGAGCAGCTGATCGCGGCATCGGCGCGGTTGCCAGTCGTCTTCGCAGTGCATCCGCGCACGCGCAAACGGCTCGAAGAATTCGCCTTGCTGGAACGGCTGCGCGCGGCCCGTTCGATTCACCTGACCGAGCCGCTCGGCTACGTGCAGTTCATGGCGCTCGTGAGCGGCACGGCCGCGGCTATCACGGATTCCGGCGGTGTGCAGGAAGAGACCACCTACCTCGGCATTCCGTGCCTGACCTTGCGCGAGAACACGGAGCGGCCAGTCACCGTCACGCAGGGCTCGAATCGGCTCGTGCAACCGCTCAAGTTGCTGGAGAACATCGAGCGCGTGGTCGCCGGCCAGTGGCCCACCGGCAGCCGTCCAGAAGGTTGGGACGGACATGCGGCGCAGCGCTGCGTCGCTGCGCTGTGGGAACGTGAGCAACGTCGCCGCAAGAGCGGTTGACAGCCTGGGACCCGTTACATACATTGCGCGCCTCTCGCGTGGGGCTATAGCTCAGCTGGGAGAGCGCTTGCATGGCATGCAAGAGGTCGGCGGTTCGATCCCGCCTAGCTCCACCAAGCCCCGCGGTTCGGTTCAAAGTGCGTCCCCATCGTCTAGAGGCCTAGGACATCGCCCTTTCACGGCGGTAACTGGGGTTCGAATCCCCATGGGGACGCCATTTCTTCCAGCGCTGGCGCGCGTCAGGCGGTTCGTAGGGCCAACTGTGTCACGCTGTCGGTAATTCGCGACCTGACGCACATGCCTTGTGTTTCAGTTGTTTGCGGCACCTACGTCATCTGTCGGGTGTGAAACCTGTCCCCGATCGGAGACTGAAGTATGTGTGCAGTGCGCTTCGGGTAGTACATCGCAGAAGGTAGGCGCATGATGCGTCTGGAATTTCCTCCGCTCGGTACGAAACTTGATACATAAGGCACGAGTTCTGCCCCGAAGAGATGTGCCTGATGAAATTGCAAGTGATGAAAGTAGGCTGCGTGATCGCGATCGCTTTACTCGCGACTGCATGCGGCGGTGGTGGTGACGGAGAAACCGCGAGCGCAAATCCGGGGCCCGGGGGCAGCAACGCGCCGCCGACCATTCAGGGTCAGCCCGGCACTTCGGTCGTCGCGGGCCAGGCATACAACTTCCGTCCGACCGCCACCGATCCGAACGGCGACGCGCTGACTTTCACCGCGACGAATCTGCCCCGCTGGGCCGCGTTGAATCAGTCGACCGGTGCCGTGACCGGCACGCCTTCGAGCTCGGATGTCGGCACGTACAGCGGCATCACGATCAGCGTCTCCGATGGCACCGCGACCGCAACGCTCTCGTCGTTCGCGATCACCGTCACTGATGTCGGAACTGGAGTGGCGACGCTGTCGTGGACACCGCCGACGCAGAACTCTGACGGCAGCGCGCTGACCAATCTCGCGGGCTACCTCATCACGTACGGCCGCGACGCGGGCTCGCTCGATCGCAGCATCTCGCTGACGAATCCCTCGCTCAGCACCTTCGTGGTCGAGAATCTTTCCGCGGGTACGTGGTACTTCGCGGTTGCCGCCGTGAACGCCGCAGGCGTATCGAGCGCGGCGACCAACATCGCCTCGAAGACGATCTGAGCCGTCAGTCCTCGTCGCCAGTCGCCATCTGCGACTGGCAATAGTTCTCGATGCCGACGCGCTCGATCAGGCTGAGCTGCGTCTCGAGCCAGTCGATGTGCTCTTCCTCGGACTGCAGGATCGCCTCGAACAGCTCGCGCGACACGTAGTCGCTGCTCGCTTCACAGTCCGCGATCGCCTTGCGCAGGTCGGGATGCGCCTGCATCTCCAGCTTCAGATCGCACTCGAGCGCTTCCTTGACGTTCTCGCCGATCAGCAGCTTGCCGAGATCCTGCAGGTTCGGCAGCCCTTCCAGGAACAGGATGCGCTTGATCAGCCGATCCGCATGCTTCATCTCGTCGATGGATTCGTCGTAGGTGTACTTGCCGAGGTGCTTCAGTCCCCAGTTGTCGAACATCCGCGCGTGCAGGAAGTACTGGTTGATCGCCGTCAGCTCGTTCTTCAGGACGCTGTTCAGATGGCGCAGGATGTTCGCATTGCCTTGCATGGAAGGGACTCCGGGCTCAGAAAGCCGACATCTTGCGCAAGCGCGCGGCCCCGAGGCAACTGCAGGGGGCAACTCTACGAGGGGGAGGCGAGCAGCAGCTCGCGTGAATGCTTCAGGCGGCGACTGGCGTCGACCGCGAGTCCACGTGCGACTCGATCACTTCGCGGGCCGTGTCTTCGCAGGCCCCGCAGCAGTTCGCCACGGGCAGGTGAACCTGGACCTTGCACAGCGACGTAGCGCCGCGCTCGACCGCTTCGCGGATCTGACGATCGGTGATGGCATTGCAGAGACAGACGTACATGGCGAGCGAATGGTAAATGCAAATGCGAACGATTGTCAATTAGCCATAACGCAGCTGCATCCGAGTGGCAATTTGACAGTAATGCATGTGACTGGCTTCACGTGGCTGTGAGGGTGAAGTGGCTAGACTTACGGCCGCTTGGAGGAGTCGGGCCTGTCGGGTCTGATAGCGCCTCGCAGAACCAATAAGGCCTTGTCCCGACAGCTCTATCGAGGTAGCGGATCGTTCAGTGGCCATTCGAATTTTTCAGCACTACTGGCAGCTGCCCCTGGCGCTCCTGGCCGCCGCCGAAGCGATCCTGTTCTTCTTCGCCCCCTACGTAGCGGTGATGCTGAATACGCACGTCGCCTGGCACGAGCTGGGCGGCTTGGGCGGCCCAGTGCTGCCAAAGGCCGTGCTGTTCGCCAGCGCGATGTTCGTGAGCATGACTGCGATGGGGTTGTACAACGCCCGCCAGCGCTCGCGCCTGGCTGGAATGCTGACGCGCGTAGCTGCGAGCGTCGGTGCCGGCACCGTTTTCACCGCGATCGTTTTCTATTTCTTTCCTGCGATCGTCATGTACCGCGGACAGCTGGTGCTCACCGCGGCACTCGCATTCGCCGCGGCCGTCGTTGCGCGCATCGCCTTCGACCGCTTGCTCGACGAAAACATCTTCAAGCGGCGCGTGCTCGTGTACGGCGCAGGCCGGCGGGCCGGCAGCATCGTGCGCCTGCGTCGTCGCTCCGATCGGCGCGGCTTCATCATCGTCGGCTACGTTGCTGCCGACGGCGATGACTCGAGCGCCGTGGCACTCGAAGACAAGCTCGGCGGCAGCGATCTGCTGCAGCTGTGCCGCAAGCATCAGGTCGACGAGATCGTGGTCGCAATGGACGATCGGCGCCGCCAATTCCCGATGGACGAGCTGCTCGAATGTCGGCTCGAAGGTCTGGAGATCGTCGAGCTCGTCAGCTTTCTCGAGCGCGAGACCGGCAAGGTGCGTCTCGACGTGCTCAACCCGAGCTGGATGATCTTCTCGGAAGGCTTTCGCCAGGGCCGCATTCACGGCGCGCTGGAGCGCGGGTTCGACGTCGTCGCCAGTCTCGGGCTGCTGCTCGTCGCATTGCCTTTCATGCTGATCGCGGCGCTGGCGATCAAGCTGGAGGACGGCATGCGTGCCGACATCTTCTACCGCCAGGTGCGCGTCGGTCAGTACGGGCGACCGTTCAAGCTGCTCAAGTTTCGCAGCATGCGTGCGGACGCCGAAGGCGACGGGCGCGCGCAGTGGGCGCAAAAGAACGACAGCCGCGTCACGCGAGTCGGCTCGTTCATCAGGCTCACGCGCATCGACGAATTGCCGCAGATCTTGAACGTCCTGCGCGGCGAAATGAGCTTCGTCGGCCCGCGCCCGGAACGGCCCGAGTTCGTCGAGCAGCTCAACGAGCGGATTCCGTACTACCGCGAGCGCCACAGCATCAAACCCGGCATCACCGGCTGGGCGCAGCTGTGCTACCCGTACGGCTCTTCGGAGCAAGACGCGACCGAGAAGCTGCAGTACGATCTGTTTTACGTGAAGAATCACAGCCTGCTGTTCTATCTCGCGATACTGGTGCAGACCGTCGAGGTGATCGTGTGGGGTAAAGGCGCGCGCTAGCCGGCAGGGGCGGCGTCCCGAACGAGGGGATTGAAGCCGAGGAGTCATGAACATCTTCGCTACCCTCAGCTACGGGTGTGCGGCTCTCGCCTTCCTCATGCTCACCGCGCTGCTGCTGACGAGCTGGCGCGGGCGGCGGCAGGGCGCGTTCGTGATCGTGGCGAGCGCAGCGACGACCGTGTGGGCCAGCGTCCTCGCCGCCAGCAACTACTTCGGCAGCATGCCTGGGTCGGCCATCTACTACGCCGAGATCGGGCGCAGCCTCGCGTGGCTGCTGGCGCTGATCGCGATCGCCGGCCCGGCAGCACCGCAGTGGCTGCGCAGGACGGTGCTGGTCATCGGTGTCCTGCTGCTGCTCGGACCATTCATCGCTCCCTATTTCATCTGGCTGGGGCTGCTGCCCGATGACTCGACACTGCTGCTGGCGCGCAGCGGCCTGTTGCTCGCGCTCCTCGGGCTGGTGTTGCTCGAACAGATCTATCGCAATTCCGGTCCGGCTGATCGCCAGGCGTTGAAATACGTGGTCTTCGGCACAGGGGTGCTGCTCGCGTACGACGTGTTCCTGTATTCGCAAGCTGAGCTGTTGCGTGGGATCACGCTCGATGCGTGGAGCGTACGCGGCCTTCTCAACGCATGCGTGGTCCCGCTGCTCGCCGTCTCGGCGCGCCGCAATCCGAGCTGGTCGCTCGAAGTGTTCGTCTCGCGGCAGATGGTGTTCTACAGCAGCACGTTCATCGCTGTCGGCGCATACCTCACGGTGATGAGCCTCGGCGGGTTCTACGTCCGGCAGGTGGGCGGCGAGTGGGGTCGCGTCGGACAGATCGTGTTCATGGCAGGCTCGCTGGTGCTGCTGGTGAGTCTCACCGCGTCCGCGTCGCTGCGCAGGTACTCGCGCGTTTTCATCAGCAAGCACTTCTATCGCAACAAGTACGACTACCGCGTCGAATGGCTGCGCTTCATCGGGACGCTGTCCCAGGAGCAGGACGCTGACGTGCGGCGCACGGCGATCCGCGCAGTTGCGCAGATCTTTGCGAGCCCCGCGGCGATCCTGCTCACGCTCGACGACGCGGGCCGTCGCTTCGTGCCGGCGGCCGCTTGGCCGATGCGCCTCGATAGCGTCCCCGGCCTGCAGGAGGTGGGAGCGGACGCGGAGCTCGCGTCGTTTCTCGCACGCACTCAGTGGATCGTGGACATGCAAGAGTTGCGGGAGACGCCGGATCTGTACGGGAACATGACGCTGCCGGAGTGGATCGGCAGCAATCGCGAGCTGCGCATCGTGTTGCCGCTGTTGAAGCTCGATCGGCTGCTCGGCTTCGTGGTGCTCTATCAGCCGCCGGCGCCTTTCGAGCTCACCTATGAGGATCGCGACCTGCTGAAGACCGTCGGACGCCACATCGCCACGTACATCGCCCAGTACGAGGCGGATCGCAGGCTGGCCGAGAGCGCGCAGTTCGAAGCGTACAACCGTCTCACTGCATTTCTGATGCACGACCTGAAGAACTCGGTCGCACAGCTGAAGCTGATCGTCACCAACGCGAGCCGCCACAAGCACAATCCCGAGTTCATCGAGGACTCGATCAACACGATCGCCAACGCGGTCGAGCGCATGACGCGCCTCATCGAGCAGCTCCGCAGCGATCCCTCGAGGATGCGCCAGGCGTTGGTCCGCCTCGACGAGCTGGTGCGCCACGCCGCGACTCGCTGCAGCGACCGTCCGCCTGTCCCCGTCGTGGTCGCTGCGACTGCAGCGACCGTGCGCGCCGATCCCGAACGACTCACGGCAATCGTCGAGCACCTCATTCGCAACGCGCAGGACGCAAGCGCCGCCAGCGGTTCGATTGCCATCGAGGTCGGCGCCGGCGATCGGATGGCGCTGCTCACGGTCGCCGACACCGGCAGCGGCATGGATCCGGAGTTCGTGCGCGAGCGCTTGTTCAGGCCTTTCGACAGCACCAAGGGCTCCAAAGGCATGGGCATCGGCGCCTATCAGGTCCGCGAGTACGTGCGCATGCTCGGGGGCCAGGTGGAAGTGCAAAGCAATCCGCAAAAAGGCACGCGGTTTTCGATTACCCTGCCACTCCTCAGCCCAGCGGCCGTCCGGGCCGGCGCGCCGGGCGACGTCGGGCAGCACAGCGGGCAGCAAGCCGAGCAGGTCGATTTGTGACGGACGAAAAACCAAAACTTTTGATCGTCGAAGACGACGTAGGCCTGCAGCGGCAGCTCAAGTGGTGCTTTCACGAGAACGAGGTGCTGCTGGCGGGCGATCGCCAGGACGCGCTGGCGCAGTTGCGGCGCTTCGAGCCGCCGGTCGTGCTGCAGGACCTGGGCCTGCCGCCGGATCCCGCCGGCGTCAGCGAAGGCATGGCGACGCTCAAGGAAATCCTGCACATCGCGCCGCAGACCAAGGTGATCGTCGTCACCGGCAACAATGACCGCGACAACGCGGTGCGTGCCGTATCGTTCGGCGCCTACGATTTCTATCAGAAGCCGGTCGATACCGAGGTGCTCAAGCTCATCGTCAGCCGCGCGTTCTACATCCGCGAGCTCGAGGAACAGAATCGGCAGCTGCGCGAGTCGCAACTGCATTCGCCCTTCGAGGGGCTGATCGCGACCGACGACGCGATGCTCAAAGTCTGCCGCATGGTCGAAAAGGTCGCGCCGACCGATGCGTCGGTGCTGATCCTCGGCGAGAGCGGCACCGGCAAGGAACTGCTGGCGCGCGCAGTACACACTGCCAGCAGCCGCAAGGGCGGCAGATTCGTCGCGATCAATTGCGCGGCGATTCCCGAGCAGCTGCTGGAGAGCGAGCTGTTCGGCTACGAGAAGGGCGCCTTCACCGGCGCGACCAAGCAGACGATTGGCAAGATCGAGACCGCCGACGGCGGCACGCTGTTCCTGGACGAGATCGGCGACATGCCATTGACGCTGCAGGCGAAGCTGCTGCGCTTCCTGCAGGACCGCCGGATCGAGCGGGTCGGAGGGCGCCAGGAGATCAGCGTCAACGTACGCGTCGTGTGCGCGACCAATCGCGATCTGCAGGCGCTGATCCAGGAGCAGCGCTTCCGCCAGGATCTGTATTTCCGCATCAGTGAGGTCACGATCGAAATTCCGCCGCTGCGCGACCGGCGCGGCGGCGCTGCGGTGCTCGCGCACGCGATGCTGCGCAAGTTCGGCGCCGGACACGGCCGGCCGCGCCGCGGTTTCACCGAGGCCGCGATAGCTGCGCTCGAGGCGTACCCGTGGCCCGGCAACGTGCGCGAGCTCGAGAACAAGGTGAAGACAGCGTTGATCATGGGCGACGGGCCGATGATTTCCGCCGCCGATCTCGGGCTCGCCGATGGCGCGGATGCCAGCCTGCTGTTCAATCTGCGCGACGTGCGCGCGCGCGCCGAGAGGCAGGTCATCACGCAGGTCCTGTCGATCGTCGACAACAACATCTCGCGCGCCGCTGAATTGCTGGGCATGACGCGCCCGACGCTGTACGACCTCCTGGAGCGGCATGGACTGCGCACGCCGGGCCATGGAAAGTAGCCGCCACGTGCGCGTCGGCGGCGCGCTTGCATTCCATGAGCACGCTACCTGACACAGCGACTGCTTCGTGGAGCGCCCGAGCGGCCTCGAATCCATTCTTGTGGGTCTGCGCGCTGCTGGCGGTCACGGTCGCGACGCTATGGCCGGCCCTCCCGGGCTTGGCGCGCATCTGGGAGCACGGAGCCGAATACGAACATGGCTCGGCGGTCATCGCGATCGTCGCGGTCTGGCTCGTCGCCGTGCGCGGTCGAATCGCTGCTGCGGACATCGGCGCACGCCCGCTGGCTTTGCCCGCGCTCGCCGCGTTGCTGCTGCTATGGCTCGTCGCGCATCGGGCCAACAGTGAGCTCATGCAGCAGGTTCTCATGCCGCCGATCATCCTGGTCGCGGTCCTTGCCGCGTTCGGGCCCGGGGTGGCTCGCGTCGTCCTGCTCCCGATCGGCTACCTGTATTTCGCAATCCCGATCTGGGATCAGCTGATTCCGGCGTTGCAGTCGATCACGACGTACGTCGCGCAGTCGGTGCTCGGCGCGCTCGGCGTGCCCGTGAGCATCGAGGGCTATCACGTGACGATCCCGGCCGGACGATTCACGATCGCCGAAGGGTGCAGCGGCAAGCGTTACCTGATCGTCGCCCTCGCTGTCGCAGTAGCGGCCGGCGCGATGCAGCGGCTGCGCTGGCCGCGTTTCGCTGCGCTGATCGCCATAACCGTGCTGTCGGCGCTGGTCATCAACTGGATTCGAGTCATCGTCATCATCTACGCCGGCCACGCCACGCAAATGCAGCACTATCTGGTGGCGACCGAGCACTTCTCGTTCGGCTACGCGCTCTTCGTGCCGTTGCTGATCGCGATCGTGCTCGCGGCGAGCCGCATCGGCCTCGGCAATTCGCCGCCTGCCCGAGTCGAGCGGTCGCCAGCGGCGGTGCGCAACGCGCCGATCGGCGGTCTCGCCGGATGTGTCGCCTTGCTCGCTGTCACAGCGTTCGCTGGTGCAAGCAACGGCGCGGTCACTGATGCACGACCCGTGCTCGCGGCGTTGCCGATACTGACGGGTCAGTGGCAGGGGCCGTTGCCTGAGCAAGCCGGCTGGAATCCCGAATTCGCCGGGGCAGTCGAAGAGCGGCGCGCTGCTTACGTCATGGACATGGCGCGCATCGAGATTTACGTCAACGTGTATGGCCGGCAGAAGCAGGGCGCGGAGCTCATCAACGATCGCAACTCGGTTGCACCTACCGCCGCAGGATGGACTGTCGTGCGCCGGCTCCCCGGGTCGTGGCAGTCGCCCGCCTCATTCATCGCGGAAGACGCGGCGCGGCGTCGCTGGGTCATCGCCTACATCTATTCCTCGGGCGAGCGCGTTACTTCATCCGCGGCCTTGACACAGCTTCATTACGGCACGCGCGCGATCTTGCACTCCGCTCCCGCGGGAGTGATCGCGCTTGCCGCGCCGTGCGCGACCGACTGCGATGTCGCTGCAACGCATGTGTCGCAGTTCTGGAACGACCACGGAAGAGAATTGGCGCAGATCATCCCTCGCGAGCTGTAAGGATATGTCGATGACATCAACTATGCCGGGACCGAACGTACGGAAGGTGGCGCGGTCGTCGGCTGCACTCGTCGTGCTGACAGCCCTGGCGTCCGCGGCAGTTCTTGTCTCCAGCGGCTGCAACGCGCGTGTCAGCCCCGCCGAGCGCGTCGCGACTGCGCGGGAGTACATGAGCAAGGGTGCTCTGAGCGCCGCCGTGGTGGAGCTCAAAACGGCGCTGCAGGAAGCTCCGCAAAACGCAGACGCGCGACTCGCGCTCGCGGAGGCATCGTTTTGGCTCGGCGACCTCGAGACTGCCGCGAAAGAAGTCGAGCGTGCGCGCAGCGCCGGCGCTGCGGAAGAGCGCGTGCTGCCATTGCAGTACGAGATTCTGTTCGCACAGCGGAGCTTCGATGCAGCAGACGATCTGCTTAAGCGCGATTCGCGCAGTTCAGCGCTGCGCAAGCTGACGCTCGCAGCCCGGATCGAAAACGGCCGCGGCAACGTCGCTGCGGCAGAGGAAAAACTGGTTGCAGCGCTCCACGAGGCACCCGAGGACCCGGAGGCTTTGCTAGAGCTCGCAAGAGTCAAGGTGCAGCGAGGAGACAGAGTCGGGGCGCTCGACACTGCCGCGCGCGTCACAGCGCCTCCGGAGCTTGCAGGTCGTGCTGCATTGTTGCGCGGACAACTGCTGATGCTCGGCGCCGAATATCAGGCCGCGCGGGATGTGCTGGCCAGGCTTCTGGAAGACGCCAAGGTCCTGCGCGCGCCCGACCAATTGGCAGCTGCCGTGGCCCTGACGGAAACGAACATCGCACTCGGCGACGCGCAGGGAGCGGAAGCCGGCCTTGCACAGGTCGCGACGATGGTGCCGAAGGCGGCTGTCACGCACTATTTGCGCGCTCGCATAGCGATGCTCCGCCGCGATGCGGCGGGCGCGGTCGCCGAATCGCAGCTCGCGCTGCAACTCGATCCGAAACACGAGCAATCGCAACTGCTGCTTGCGACCGCGCATTTGGCGCAGGGCGCAACCGAGCAGGCCGAGCACGTCCTGAATCGTCTGCTGACGTCGTCGCCCGACAATGCCTCCGCGCGCAAGCTCCTGGCAAACATCTATCTGCAACGTAACCAACCCGACCAGGCGCGCGATGTTCTCGCGGCCGCAGCTGCCGGCGACAGTGGCGATCCGCAGATCGATTGGCTGATGGGTGCCGCGCTGGTCGGCTCGGGCAAGGGTGCAGAGGGGCTCGAGCATCTCGAGCGCAGCGTCGCTGCCGATTCTGGCAATGATCAGCGCAGGCTGACTCTGGCCCGCGCCTACATTGCTGCCGCTGCGACCGACAAGGCGGTGGCGTTGCTCGAGACATTTCCCGCGGAATCGCCGCTGGCGCCGCAGGCACGGCGCTTGCTGGTGCTGGCTACGGCCATGGGCAAGCCGGCCGCGCAGGCCCGCGCGGAAATCCAGGAGCTCATCAAGAAGAACGGTGACGACGCAAGCTTGCTGTCCGCTGCCGGATCGTATTTCGCAGCGACTGGGGATGCAGTCACCGCTCGACAGTTGTTGGAGCGCGCGCTGCAGGCCGAACCGAAATCAGTCGATGCGCGCATGACTCTCGCGCGCCTCGATGCGGCTGCGCTGAACGTGGCTAACAGCGAGCGTCTGCTGCGCGAAGTCATCGAGATCGATTCGCGATACCAAGCCGCCTACCTCGCGCTCGCGCAGCTTGCATGGAGCGCGGGCAATCGCGCTCAGGCGCGCAAGTGGTTGGAACAGGCGATCACCGCGTACCCGGCTGCGGTCGATGCGCGACTGCGACTGGCGCAGTTCGCATTCGTCGAGGGCGATGCGGCGCGAGGGCGAGGTTTGCTCGACCAGGCAGTGCGCGTCGCCGGCGGCGATCGCGGCAGAATTCTCACTGCCGTCGGCACTGTCCTCGCCGGTGCAAACCTCAACGACGAGGCGTTGGCGAAATTCCACGAAGCGATCGCTGCCGGGGATCGCGATGCGACTCTCGCCGCGGCCAGGCTGCACCTGCAACTCGATCAACGAGCGCAAGCGCGCGACTTGCTGACGAAGGCGGTCGCGGAGCAACCGAAGTGGCTCGAAGCCGAGCGAATGCTGATAACTACTCTGGCTGCGGACGGCGACGTGGACGGCGCTCTCGCGCGCGCCAAGAGAGCGTTCCGCGACGCGCCGGCGCCGGCGATGCACGAGTTGGAAGGCGACATCTACGCTTCGGGGCGTCGACCTGCGCAGGCGATTGCCGCATACGACCAAGCTCAGCGCGCTCAGCCGTCCGCGGCCGTCGCACTCAAGCTCTTCCGAGCGCGGCGGAGTGCAGGCGAGCAGTCGCCTGAGCGCAGTCTCGTTCAGTGGTTGCAGCGGACGCCGCAGGACGCGCAGGTGCGAAGCGTGCTCGCTGCGTATTACGAATCGGCCGGCGACACCGGGCGTGCCATCCAGGAGTACGAGAAGTTGCTCGCGGCCAACGCCATCAACCCGGCCATGCTGAACAACCTGGCCTGGGCGCTGCACTCGAAGGGCGATCCCCGGGCTCTTGAGCTGGCGCGGCGAGCTCACGCCGGCGCGCCCAGCTCCGGTGCAATAGCGGATACTTACGGCTGGATTCTCGTCCAGATGGGCAAGGTGCAGGAGGGGCGCGATGTGCTAGAAATGGCGCTGAATCGCGAACCGGAGAATCAGGAGATCATCTACCACGCGGCGGTCGCGTATTCGAAGTCAGGCCAGGTCTCGCGGGCGCGCGAGTTACTGCAAAGCGTGCTGAAATCTCCGAATCAGTTTGCCTCGCGGGCCGACGCCGAACGGCTGGCGCGGGCACTGTCGGAATAGTTGACGAATGACGGGCGGGTTGACCATGCAATCGACGAGAATGAGACGTTCACGAGCTTTCGGCGCCCATCTGGCTGCGCTACTTGTCATATTCTTCACGTTCGCCGCTGCCGCGGCGGACGCGCCGCCCCAACCAGCAGCTACGCAGCCCCAACCTGCGGCCGCGCAGCCCCAACCTGCGGCCGCGCAGCCCCAACCTGCAGCCGCGCAGCCCCCACCGGTAGCCGCACCGGCGCCTGGCACCACCGCGGACTACATCATCGGCCCGGGCGACACGCTGCAGATCTACGTATGGCAGCACAGCGACCTGTCGGTGACGGTCCCGGTGCGTCCCGACGGCAAGATCTCGACGCCGCTCGTCGAGGACCTGGTCGCGGTCAACAAGACGCCATTCCAGCTGGCGCGGGACGTCGAGGCCGTCCTCAAGACATACGTGCGGACGCCTCAGGTGAACGTGATCGTGACCAGCGCGGCGAACGCGTTCAATCAGGTCAAGGTCATCGGTCAGGTCAAGACCCCGGGGTCGCTGCCATACCGGGCCGGAATGACCGTTCTGGACGCCATTCTCCAAGTGGGCGGTCTGTCAGAGTTTGCTGCGGGAAATCGTGCGACCCTGGTGCGCCAGGGCGAAAAAGGCAAATCGGAGCGCATCAAGTTGCGCCTGCAAGATCTGGTGAAGAAGGGCAAGGCCGAGGCGAACGTGGATCTGCGGCCGGGAGACATGATCGTCGTGCCCGAATCCGTCTTCTGATCGGGAAACAACCTACCCATGCATGAGATAGTTGTAAGAATTCTCGACGATCTGCGCGGCAGCTGGCGTTTCCGCTGGCTCGCGCTCGCCGTTGCCTGGGGCATCTGCGTCGCGGGCTGGATCGGCGTGTTCCTCATCCCGAACGTCTACGAGTCGAACGCGCGCGTGTACGTCGACACGCAGTCCCTGCTGGGGCCGCTGCTCGAAGGTCTCGCGGTGAAACCGAATGTCGACTCCGAGCTCGCAGTCGTGCGGCAGGCGTTGCTGAGCCGGCCGCGGCTGGAGAAGGTTGCCCGCGACACCGACCTCGATATCCTGGCGAAGACCCCTGCCGAAACCGCCGCGCTGATCCTCGACCTGCAGAAGCGCCTCGTCATCAGCACCGATGCGCGCACGGCGAACTCGAACAGCGACGGCGTCTACCGGATCACGTTCACGGACACGAGCCGCGAGAAAAGCTTCCAGGTCGTGCAGACACTCCTCAACTCGTTCGTCGAGGACACGCTCACCGGCAAGCGCGAAGGCCAGGAGGAAGCGCAGCGCTTCCTCAGCGACCAGATCGCGGCTCACGAAAAGCGGCTGCAGGACGCAGAGTCGCGCCTCGCCGAGTTCAAGAAACGCAACATCGGGCGCATGCCCGACGACCGTGGCGATTATTTCGTGAGGCTGCAGCACGAGATGGTGGAGCTGGAAAAGGCGCGCCAGGCGGTGATGCTTGCAGAAGCGCGGCGCACCGAGATCGAGCGACAGCTCTCCGGCGAGGAGCCGTTCCTGTTCGGCTTCGACGATTCGTCGTCCACGCGTCAACAGAACAACAGTAAGACTGGCGACGTCGCTGCTCGGATCAAGGAGCTGGAAGCGCGCGAGCAGCAGCTGCTGCTGACCTACACCGAGAAGCATCCGGAAGTGATTGCACTCGAAGACACACTTGCGAACCTGAGAAAACAACAGGAAGAGGAGCTGGAGCGCGTGCGTCAGGGTCAGCGCGCGACGGGCTCGCTCTCCCAGTCGCTCAAGTCCAATCCGGTGTATCAGGGAATCCGTGTCGACCTGAACCGCACCGAGATCCAGCTCGCCGAGCTGCGCAAGGATCTCGCACAGCGTCAGTCGCGCGTCTCCGAGCTACAGCGCGTCGTCAACGAAGTGCCGGAGGTCGAGGCTGAGCTCTCGCGGCTGAACCGCGACTACGACGTCACTCGCACTCAGTACCAGGAACTGGTGAAGCGCCTGGAGACGGCCAAGCTGACCGAGGATGCTGCCAAGACGGGCGTCGTGACCTTCCAGGTCATCGATCCTCCCGCAGCGGCGTTCGATCCTGTTGCACCCAATCGCATCGTGCTGTTGATCGGCGTGTTGATGGCCGGCCTGGGTGCGGGGGGCGGCGTCGCTTACCTGATGAACCTGCTGCGGCCGGTGTTCCACAACACCCGCATGCTCGGCGAGGTTCTCGGCTTGCCGGTGCTCGGCGCCATCAGCCGCGCCTGGGCGGAACGGGATGTGATGCGCCGTCGCCTCGAGCTTGCTGCGGTCTCCAGTGTCGGAGTGCTGCTCGTGGCTGCGTTCGTCGGGGTCGCACTGTTGAGCAGGGCAATAAATCACGCAGCCGCGACGACCGCTGGCTTGGGGGGCCCGCAATGAGTCTGGTCGAAAGAGCACTTCAGAAGCTGCAGGCCAGCCGGCCCTCGCCGGCGCCCGTGTCGCGCGCCCCGGCTCCGGCGACGCCGCCGGCCGCACCGCTCAGCGCGCCAGCCGGGCGCTCTGCGGTCCCGCTACTGCGTTCGCCCGAGGATCTGCGCGCCGGCAACGCACGGTTGCTGCATGTCGATCGCGAGCGTTTGCGCGGCCAGCAGATGCTCCCTGCGTTGTCGCAGGAGCGAGAGATATCCGATCAGTTCCGCGCGATCAAACGGCCGCTCCTGAATGGCCTGCCGGCCGAGCAGGACGAGACGCTCTCGCGCACGATCATGGTCGCTAGCGCGCTTCCCGGCGATGGCAAGACCTTCACCAGCCTCAATCTCGCGCTGAGTCTCGCGCTCGAGAAGGACCTGCGCGTGTTGCTGGTCGACGCCGACGCACCGAAACCGCATCTGACGCGGGCCTTCGAGCGCCAGGACGTGCCCGGCCTGCTCGATGCGCTGGCGGATCCTTCGCGCCACATCGAGAACGTGATCCTCCCGACCGACGTGCCGCGGCTCGATTTCCTGCCGATCGGCAAGTGGCACGACACGGCCAACGAGCTGCTGGCGAGCGAGCGCATGCGCGACGTCGTGCAGCGGCTGGCGGACATGTACTACCCCGGCATCGTGTTGTTCGATTCGCCGCCGGTGTTGCTCACCAACGAATCGCGCGCGCTCGCCACATTCCTCGGTCAGGTCGTGCTGGTGGTCAAGTCCGGCGTGACGCCGCATCAGGCAGTGAAAGAGGCTATCGCCACGCTGGGCGACGATCGTCGCATCAGCGTCGTCCTCAACAATGCGCCGCTCGGCGGTGTCCTCGGTCACTACTACGGCTATCGCTATGGCTACGGCGCGACTCGTGGCCAGCCTGCTGCCGGGGCCGGCAGGCGCGACAACAACGACAGCACTTGAACGAAAGTACTTGAGAGAAGGGGAGCGTATGAAGCTGGCGAAAGGGGCGCGCGCGTTGCGCGCGACAGTGGGCGCTTGCCTGATGGCCGCCGCATCTTCCGTCACGGCAGCCACACTCGAGCTCCAGCTGGGCGCGGAACATTCGGACAACGTATTGCGTACGCCCGGGGACGAGCAGGAAGAGACCATCGGGTTCGCGGGTCTGACGCTCGGCGTCGAGGTAGACCGCCAGCGACTGGATGCGGAGGCTGACGGCACGTTCGAATTCCGCAAATATCTGGACGAAACGTTCGGCGACGACTGGACGGGCGGTTTGGACGGCTTGCTGTCGCTGTCATTGGTGCCGGAGCGCTTCGTGTGGTTCGCGCAGGACAACTTCGGCCAGATTGCCGAGAATCGCGCTGACGTCGAGACGCCGGCCAACCGGCAGAACTTCAACTATTTCACGACCGGGCCGGACATCACGCTGCCGCTGGGCGCGCGCACCGCGGTGCAGATCTCGGGGCGCTGGTCGGACACCTATTTCGAGGAGTCCATCGAAGGCAGCGAGTCGCTCGATGGGTCGGTCGGGCTTATTCGCACGCTGTCGGAAACAACCGCGGTCTCGCTCAACGCCTCGACCTCTAAAATCGAATTCGACCAGCAGGATATTTTCGAGGACAGCGAGATCCAGGAGGCCTTCCTGCGCTTGACCGCCGACAGCGCGCGCACGACGTTCGAGGGCGACGTCGGCTACTCGCGAACCTCGCGCGGCGAGCTGGAGTCCGACGGCGTGGTGGTCAGGCTCAACCTGACGCGCTCGCTGACGTCGCGAAGCTCGATCACCTTGAGTGCCGGGTCGGACTTCGACAGCACCGGCGGCGCGTTTCGCGTCGAGCAGGATGCAACCGGCGTCCAGGCCAGCAATGAGAACATCGTCGCTTCCGGCGACGTGTTCCGTAACAGCTACGCCTATCTCATCTTCGAGACCCAGCAGGCTCGCATCAACGTCGGCGTCACCGTGCATGGCAGCCGCGAACGGCACGAAGTGGAGACGCTGCTCGATCGCGACGTCATGGGCGCCGAGCTGTCGCTCGGACGTCAGTTCACGTCGCGCTTCGGCTTCGAGCTGTCTGGCGCGTGGGCCAAGGACGAGTTCGTGAACGAGGGCTTTTCCTTCGACGAATGGGAGGTCGGCCTCGACCTCACCTGGCAGCTGAACCACGCCTGGTCGATCGAGGCGCGTGCCGAGCACTACGCCGGCTCCGGCGAGGGGATTACACGCGACTACGACGAGAATCGCGCGGCGCTGACGCTGACCTATTCCATCGGACGCTGATGCGGCGATGAACGATCCCACTGCCAAGGTGAACGCCTTGACGATCGACGTGGAGGACTATTTCCACGTCACGGCGTTCGCATCCGACGTGGACCGCGCGCGCTGGTCCTCGCTGGAGTCGCGCGTCGAGAACAATACGATCCGCTTGATCGACCTGTTCGCGAAGCACGGTGTGCGCGCGACGTTCTTCGTGCTGGGCTGGGTTGCGGAGCGCTATCCGGACCTGGTGCGGCGGTTGCACGCCGCCGGACATGAAATCGCCTGTCACGGCCTGACGCACGAGCTGGTCTACAAGCAGTCGCCGGAGACGTTCCGCAAGGAGACGGCGTACGCGAAGGCGCTGCTGGAGGATCTGGCCGGCGTGCCGGTGCGCGGTTATCGCGCCGCGACCTATTCGATCGTGCGCGAGTCGATGTGGGCGCTCGACATCCTCGAACAGCTCGGGTTCGAGTACGACTCGAGCATCTTCCCCGTGCGCCACGACTTGTATGGCGTGCCGGACGCGCCGCGCGCGCCTTATCGCGTTGCTTCGGGCAAGCTGCTCGAGGTGCCGCTCACGACCGTCTTGGTCGCTGGACAGCGTCTGCCGTGCGGCGGTGGCGGCTACTTTCGCCTGCTGCCGTATGTGCTGTTCCGCTGGGCCCTGCGGCGTGTGAACCGCGAGGATCAGCTGCCGGTCATCTTCTATGCGCATCCCTGGGAGATCGACCCGGGTCAGCCGCGCATCGCCGGCTCGTCGCTCAAGTCGCGCTTTCGCCATTATACGAACCTGGATGCGACCGAAGGTCGTCTTGCCAGGCTGTTGCACGATTTCCGCTGGGGCCGCATGGATGAGATCTTCGGCTTCGCGCCGCAGGTGCAGGCGTGAACGCATCGCTGCAGCCGAGCGGGCCCGAGGCAGACCGCGCTGCGACGGTAGTGCGCGCCGCGCAGCCGCAGGACGCCGAGCGCTGGAACGCGTTCGTCAGGCAACATCCTGACGGCACGTTTTTCCATCTCGCCGAGTGGCGCGAGGTTCTGCGGCAGGCATTCGGGCATCGTTCCCACTATCTGATCGCCGAGCGGGAAGGTCGCGTTTGCGGCGTGCTGCCGCTGGCGCATGTACGCAGCCGCCTGTTCGGCAACGCGCTGGTCTCGACTCCGTTCTGCGTCTACGGCGGCATCGTGAGCGACGACGAGGCAGCGCATCGCGCACTCGCCGAGCAGGCGTGCGAGCTCGCGCGCAAACTAGGCGTCGACTATCTGGAGCTGAGGAACCGCCGGCGACAGTTTGCGGATTGGCCGATGAAGGATCTGTACGTCACGTTCCGCAAGCCGATCGCGCCGGAAGCGGAAGCGAACATGACGGCGATTCCGCGCAAGCAGCGCGCCATGGTGCGCAAGGGCATCCAGAAGGGCCTGACCTCCGAAATCGATACGGACAGCGCCCGTCACTACGATCTCTACACCGAGAGCCTGCGCAACCTGGGCACGCCGCCGTTCACCCGGCGCTACACGCAGCTGCTGAAGAAAACCTTCGGCGCCGATTGCGAGATCCTCACCGTCTTGCACGAGGGGACGCCGGTTGCGAGCGTGCTCAGCTTCTACTTCCGCGACGAAGTACTGCCGTATTACGGCGGAGGCTCGGCGCTGGCGCGGCCCGTAGCCGGCAACGACTTCATGTACTGGCAGGTGATGGAGCGGGCCCGAGAGCGCGGCTTGCGGCTATTCGACTACGGCCGCAGCAAGCGCGGCACGGGCGCGTTCGATTTCAAGGTGCACTGGGGATTCGAGCCGGAGCCGCTGTACTACGAGTACTACCTGGTGCGCGCACGCACGGTGCCCGAGGTGAATCCGACCAATCCCAAATATCAGCGGGCGATCGCGCTCTGGCAGCGCCTGCCGCTGTGGCTGACTCATCTCATCGGGCCGTTCCTCGCTCGGAACCTGGGATGAATGACCTGCTCTACCTGGTGCATCGGATCCCCTATCCGCCGAACAAAGGCGACAAGATCCGTTCGTTTCACCTGCTGAAGGCGCTGGCGTCGAAGTACCGCGTGCACCTCGGTACGTTCGTCGATTCGCCCGAGGACCTGCGCCACGTCGAAGCTGTGAGTCGCTACTGCGCCTCGTGCCAGGTCGCGACCATCAATCCGCTGTTGCGCAAGCTGGCGGCGCTGCGCGGGCTGTGGTCCGGTAAGGCGCTGAGCGAGACGTTCTACTCGCACGACGGCCTCGCACGCTGGTGCCGCGATGTCCTGCGCGAGCAGCGGATCGAGCGGATCGTGGTCTTCTCTTCTTCGATGGCGCAGTTCGTTCCGGCAGCTGCGAGCGCGTCATCCCGGTCGATCATGGATTTCTGCGACATCGATTCGGACAAGTGGCGTCAGTACGCCGCGCATCGGCGCGGCTTGTCTGCCTGGGTCTACAGCCGGGAAGCAGCGCTGCTCGAGCGGCGCGAGCGACAGATCGCACAGGATTTCGACGTGAGCGTGTTCGTCTCGGAGCGCGAGGCGGCGGCATTCAGAGCGATCGCTCCGGAGTCGGCAGATCGCGTGCGGTCCGTGCCCAACGGCGTCGACGTCGACTATTTCGATCCGCGGCAAGTGCACGAGCGTCCGGCGCAATGCGACGTTCCCTATGTCGTGTTCACCGGAGCCATGGACTACTGGGCGAACGTCGAAGGCGTCACCTGGTTCGTGAGCGCAGTGTGGCCGCTGGTGCGGGCACGAGTTCCGCAGGCGCGTTTTCTGATCGTCGGCTCCAAGCCCACGGACGAAGTCATCGCGCTCGGCAGTCAGCCCGGCGTAGTCGTGACCGGCGCAGTGCCTGACGTCCGGCCTTATCTGCAGCATGCGCGCGTTGCCGCGGCTCCGCTGCGCGTCGCGCGCGGCATTCAGAACAAGGTGCTGGAAGCGATGGCGATGGAGCGCGTCGTCGTGGCGACCGAGTCGTCGGTGCAGGGTCTCGACGTGCGTCCGCCCGAGGACGTGCTGGTGAGCGATCGGCCCGAGGAGTTCGCGCGATCTGTAGCGACCGCGCTCGAGGCCGCAAGCGCTCCGCGCTCGGCAGCGAACCGCAGCTACGTGACGACCCGGTTTCACTGGACGCGCAACCTCGATACATTCGCTGCGCTCCTGGAAGGCGGGTACGTCGAAGCGCCACCGGCGCGGGCGACAGGCTCGTGAGCTCCAAACCCCTCATTGCACATGTCGTCTACAGGCTCGCGATCGGCGGCCTGGAGAACGGACTGGTGAACCTCGTCAACCGCATGCCGGCGGACCGCTTTCGCCATACGGTCGTGTGCCTGGCCGGCTTTACCGAATTCCGTCGGCGCATCGAGCGCGACGATGTCGAGATCTATTCCGTCGACAAGCAACCCGGCAAGGACTTTGGCGCGTACCTGCGCATGTGGCGCCTGCTGCGCCGCCTGCGTCCGGCGCTGGTGCATACGCGCAATCTCGGCACGATCGACATGCAATGGATCGCTCTCGCAGCGCGCGTGCCGTGCCGCGTTCACGGCGAGCACGGCTGGGAGGCTGCCGATCCGAACGGCCAGAGCAAACGCGCGCTGCGGATCCGTCGGTTCTGTCGCCGTGCAATTCATCGTTACGTAGCGATGTCGCAGGACATCAGTGCGTGGCTGAAGGCGAGCGTTGGGGTACCTGCGGCGCGCATCGAGCAGATCTACAACGGCGTCGACATCGAGCGCTTCCGGCCCGATGGGCCGCTGCCAGCCGATCTGCCGTGGCAGCGTACGGCGTCGTCGTTTACTGTCGGGACCGTAGGGCGGCTCGATCGCGTCAAGAACCAGCTCGCGTTGCTGACAGCGTTCGCGCGACTCGTGGCAGAAGGCCCGGCTGAGCGACGCGCCGAATGGCGGCTGCTGATTGCCGGCGACGGGCCGATGGCCGACGAGTTACGCGCGCGTGCGGTGGAGCTGCGCATCGACGATCTGGTGTGGATGGCGGGGGCACGCGAGGATGTACCGCAGCTCATGCGCGCACTCGACGTTTTCGTCCTGCCCTCCATGAACGAAGGAATTTCCAATACGATCCTGGAGGCGATGGCGAGCGGTCGCCCGGTCATCGCTGCCCGGGTCGGGGGCAACCCGGAGCTCATTCAGGACGGAGTAACAGGGTCGCTGTACGACGATCGGGACCCGGAGGGGCTCGCGCAGGCGCTGCGGCGCTATCGTGATACTCCGGGGCTCGCGGCGGCGCACGGTGCCGCGGGGCGCGCCAGGGTCCGCGAACGCTTCAGTATTCAGGCAATGGTGAACGGATACACGGATTTTTACGGCCGTCTCCTCAACACTTAACGATTCACATGTGCGGAATAACCGGAATAGTCGATCTACAGGCCCGGCGCGACCCGGATCGGATGCTGCTGCGTCGGATGAACGACTCGCAGGCGCATCGCGGGCCGGACGCGAGCGGTGAGCATTTCGAGCCCGGCGTGGCCCTCGGTCATCGCCGGCTCTCGATCATCGATCTCGCGACCGGGCAGCAGCCGCTGTTCAACGAGGACGGCTCGGTCGTGGTCGTCTTCAACGGCGAGATCTACAACTACCAGTCGCTGATTCCGGAGCTGCAGGCCCTCGGACACGTCTTCCGAACCCGCAGCGACACCGAGGTCATCGTGCATGCCTGGGAGAGCTGGGGCGAGCGCTGCGTCGAACGGTTCCGCGGCATGTTCGCCTTCGCGCTGTGGGATCGTAATCGCGAGACGCTGTTCCTCGCGCGCGACCGCCTCGGCGTCAAGCCGCTGTACTACGCCATGCTGCCCAAGGGCCTGCTGCTGTTCGGGTCGGAGCTGAAGTCGCTCATGCGCCATCCGCAGCTCGAGCGCGAGCTCGATCCCTGCGCGGTCGAGGAGTATTTCGCTCTCGGGTATGTAGCGGAGCCGCGTTGCATTTTTCGCGGCGTCCACAAGCTGCCGCCGGGTCACCTGCTGACCGTCAAGCGCGGTGAGCCCTTGCCGGCGCCGCGCGAGTACTGGGACATACGCTTCACGCTCTCGAACCGCATCACTCTGAACGACGCTGTCGCGGAGCTCGATCACCGCCTGCAGGAGTCGGTGCGCCTGCGCATGATCGCGGAGGTGCCGCTCGGCGCATTCCTGTCGGGTGGCGTCGATTCGAGCGCGGTCGTCGCGACGATGGCAGGCGTCTCGGCGACGCCGGTCAATACCTGCTCGATCGCCTTCGACGATCCTGCGTTCGATGAATCGCAGTACGCCCGCCAGGTCGCCGAGCGCTACCACACCAATCATCGCAGCGAGATGGTGAAGAGCGAAGAGTTTGCGCTCCTCGACGAGCTCGCCACGATCTACGACGAGCCGTTCGCCGACAGCTCGGCGCTGCCCACGTACCGCGTGTGTCAGCTCGCGCGCAAGCACGTGACGGTTGCGCTGTCCGGCGACGGCGGCGACGAGAGCTTCGGCGGGTATCGCCGCTATCGTCTGCACATGATGGAGGAGCGTTTGCGGCGGTTGCTGCCGCTCGGCGTGCGCAAGCCGCTGTTCGGTGCGCTGGGCCGCGTCTATCCGAAGGCCGACTGGGCGCCGCGGCCGCTGCGCGCCAAGACTACTTTCGAATCGCTGTCGCGCGATTGCGTGCAAGCGTACCTGCACAGTGTCTCGATCGTTCGCGACGATCTGCGGACGCAGTTGTTCTCGCCGGCGCTGCGCCGGCAACTCGGCGGCTACCAGGTCGAGGAGGTGTTCCAGCGGCACGCGCGGCGCGCGGGCACGGACGATGCGCTGGCGATGGTCCAGTACCTGGACATGAAGACCTACCTGGTCGGCGACATCAATACGAAGGTGGACCGCGCCAGCATGGCGCACTCGCTCGAAGTGCGCGAACCGCTGATGGATCACCCGCTGCTGGAATGGCTCGGGACCCTGCCCTCGAACCTGAAAGTGCAGGGCAATGAAGGCAAGTACCTGCTCAAGCGCGCGATGGAGCCGCGCCTGTCGCAGGAAATCCTGTACCGGCCGAAGATGGGCTTCTCTACGCCGCTGGCGCGCTGGTTCCGCGGACCGTTGCGCGAGCGCGTGCGCGCAGCAGTACTCGGCGAGTCGCTCGCGCAGACCGGCATGTTCGAGCGCCGCACATTGCAGCACCTGGTTGACGCGCATCAGAGCGGCCTGCGCGACTACAGCGCGCCGTTGTGGACGCTGCTGATGTTCGATTCATTTCTGCGCAGCTCCGGTTTGGGCGAGCAGCCTCACGCTTCGCCACCGCTGCGCGCGCAGGCGCTGTGATCATGGAAGGCGTGTACGGCCACAACCCGTTGCAGGATGCCGTGCGCGTCGCCCGGGCCGTGGCGACCAATCAGCTGGCGAAGTTCCTGCCGCGCACGTACGTGCGCGTCACCGGCGAGACGGGCAGGGGACGCGAGAGTGTCAGCGCCGCTGAGACCGCGCGCTATTTCCATACGTGCGTGCTGGAGTACATGGACGTCCTGTCGGCGCCGCGCGATTCGCTCACGACCTTTTGGCGCGGACGCTCTATCGTCGAGTACGGGCCGGGCGACATTCCGGGCACAGCGCTGCTGCTGATCGGCCTTGGCGCGAAGTCGGTGCTCTGCGCCGATCGCTTCGCGCTGGTGCGCTTCGACGAATACCAGCAGCGCGTCATAGCGGAGCTCGTTACCTTGCTGCCGGACGAAGCGAGCCGCGACCGCTTGCGCGCCTGCTTCCGCGAGCCGGGACAGTTCGGCTCCGGCTTGGCGGCCGAGCCGATCTCGTACGCCGTGACGCCTTCGGGCCTGGTCGGTCGCAAAGGTGTCGCCGATCTGGTGATCTCGCGGGCCGTGCTCGAGCACGTCGACGACCTGCCGGCGACGTTCCGCGACATGGCCGCAGTGCTGGTGCCTGGCGGCGTGGCCATTCACAAGGTCGATCTGAAGAGCCACGGCCTGCATCGGCGCAACCGACTCGACTTTCTCACCTGGCCCGAGCAGCTGTGGACGCTGATGTTCAGCGGCAAAGGCGCGCCGAATCGCCTGCGCATCGACACCTATCGCCGCGAGGCGCCGGCCGCCGGCCTGACGGTCGACTCGCTCGCCGCCTGCGAGCGGGCGCAGCCGGAAGAAGTTGCGCAGATCCGCCCGCACCTCGCTGCGCCGTTCCGGAACCTCAGCGACGAAGATCTTGCGTGCCTGAGCTTCTGGATCGTCTGCCGGCGCGCGTGACGGGTCAGGACGAGTCGAGCGTCGCGCCGTGAAGATACTGCACGTCCTGGACCACTCGGTCCCCCTGCACAGCGGCTACACGTTCCGCACGCTCGCGATCCTGCGCCAGCAGCGCGCGCTCGGCTGGGAGACGTTTCACGTTACCTCGCCCAAGCATCACGTCGCGCGCGCCGACGAGGAGGAGTCCGATGGACTGCACTTCTTCCGCACGCGGGTTGCGAGCGGCGGTTGGCGTTCGCTGCCGGTGCTCGATCCGCTGAGCGTGATCGCTGCCACGCAGAAGCGGGTTGCAGAGGTCGTCGCGCGAGTTCGTCCGGATGTCGTTCACGCGCATTCGCCCTGCCTCAATGGCATCGCAGCGTTGCGCGCGGCGCGTGCTCATGGCGTGCCGCTCGTCTACGAAGTCCGGGCCTTCTGGGAGGACGCCGCCGTCGATCACGGCACGACCACGGAAGGCAGCGTGCGCTACCGCGTGTCGCGCCAGCTGGAGACGTGGCTGTTGAAGCGAGCGGATGCGGTGACAACCATCTGTGAGGGACTGCGCGACGACATACTGGGTCGCGGGCTGCCGACCTCACGCATCACCGTCATTCCCAACGCTGTGGATACCGAGCAATTCCCGGTCATCGATCGCCCGGATCCCGAGCTGCGCGGGCAACTTGGGCTCGAGGACTGCCTGACGCTCGGTTTCATCGGCTCCTTCTACGGCTACGAAGGACTCGACATTCTGGTCGAAGCCTTGCCGGCGCTGCTCGCGCTCGATCGCAAGACGCGACTGCTGCTCGTCGGCGGTGGGGTCGGCGAGCAACCGCTCAAAGAGCGCGTGCGTGCACTGGGACTCACGGACAAGGTGATCTTCACGGGGCGCGTACCGCACGCAGACGTTGCTCGCTACTACAGCCTCATCGATCTGCTCGCTTATCCGCGCAAGTCGATGCGTCTCACCGAGACCGTGACGCCATTGAAGCCGCTGGAGGCGATGGCGCAGGGTAGGTTGCTGCTCGCATCGAATGTCGGCGGTCATCGGGAGCTGGTGCGCGATGGCGAGACAGGGTTCCTGTTCGCGCCGGACCGACCGGAGCCGCTGGTGCAGGCCGTCGAGCGCGCGCTGTCGAATCGCGACCGCTGGCCGGCGATGCGCGCGGCAGGGCGCGCGTTCGTCGAAGCCGAGCGCAACTGGCGCGCGAGCGTGGCCCGCTATCGGGGCGTCTACGGACCGCTCACGGAGCGTCGATTGAATGGCTGACGCGCGCCCCGCAGTCCTGGTGTGGAGCTCGCTGTTTCCTAACCCGGCCCAGCCGCAGGCTGGCGTATTCGTGCGCGAACGCATGTTCCGCGTCGGCGCCCACCTGCCGATCACGATCATCTCGCCGCAGCCCTGGTTCCCGCTGCAAGGACTGGTGCGGTTGTTTCGGCCGCACTTCCGCCCACCGATGCCGCGACGTGAGCAGCAGATGGGCGTGGACGTATACCGGCCTCGCTATTTCAGTTTTCCCGGCGTGTTCAAGGCACTCGACGCGCGCCTGATGGCCTTCGCAGCGCTGCGTGCGGTGCGCGCGTTGCGTCGCGAGGGACGCGTCGATCTCATCGACGCACACTTCGGCTATCCCGACGGTTGCGCAGCGCTGCGCGTTGCGCGCCGGCTCGGGGTTCCGTGCACGGTGACGCTGCGAGGGACCGAAGCACGACACGCATTGGATTCGCAAGTGCGACCGCAGCTGGCCGCGGCGCTACGATCGGCCTCGCGAGTCTTCGCCGTCGCAGATTCCCTGCGTGATGTCGCGATCTCGCTCGGCGTGCAGCAGGACAGCGTTCGTACCGTGGGCAATGGTGTAGACAGCGGCAAATTCCGCGCTCGCGACCGCGCGACGCAGCGTCAGCAGCTGGGACTGCCACAGGACGCAGCCGTGCTGATCACGGTCGGCGGTCTGGTCGAGCGCAAGGGCTTTCATCGCGTGATCGCCTGTATGCCCGAGCTGCTGCGAAAGTTTCCGGCGCTGCATTACCTCGTCGTCGGCACGCCGGGTCCGGAGGGCGATTACTCGGACCAGCTCAAACGGCAGGTTGCGGAGCTCGGACTCGGGGAGCGCGTGCATTTTCTCGGCGGCATGCCGCCGGAACGGCTGTGCGAGGCGCTGTCTGCGGCCGATGTCTTCGTGCTCGCGACACGCAACGAAGGATGGGCGAACGTGCTGCTCGAAGCGATGGCGTGCGGTCTGCCGGTCGTCGCCACCGACGTGGGCGGCAACGCGCAAGTGGTTTGTCAGCGCGAGATCGGGACGATCGTGCCTTTCGACGATCACGCTGCACTGACGAGCGCGTTGTCGGACGCGCTCGCGCGGCATTGGGATCGAGCCGCAATCAGGCGCTACGCCGAAGCCAACGACTGGCAGCAGCGCGTCGCAGTGCTGGTTGACGAGTTCCGCGCGCTCCATGCGCGCAACTCGGGGAGCAACGCATGACAGTCGCGACGCGCTTCATATCCAGCGTCGTGTTTCCGCTGCACGAGCTCGCCAAGCGGCATCACAGTGTCTCCTTGCGGCGCGAGCTCGAACGCACGCAATGGCTGAGCGCGCAGCAGCTGCAGGCTCAGCAAACCGAGCGGCTCAAGAGTTTCCTGGCGCGAGTGGGTCGCACCGTTCCGTACTATCGCGAGCTGTTCGCGCAGCGCGGGCTCGATCCGGCGCGAGTCGCCGCCGTCGAAGACTTGCAGCGCTTGCCGCTGCTCACGAAGGCCACGATCCGGGAGCACACGGATGCGATGAAGGCCGAAGGCGCTGGACCTCTCGTGCGCTTCAACACCGGAGGCTCCAGCGGCGAGCCGCTCGTCTTCTACATGGGCATGGAGCGGATCTCGCACGATGTCGCCGCGAAGTGGCGCGCGACGCGCTGGTGGAACGTCGACATTGGCGACCCGGAAATCGTGCTGTGGGGCTCGCCGATCGAGCTCGGCAAGCAGGATCGGGTCAAGGCCTGGCGCGACCGGCTGCTGCGCAGTCACCTGTTGCCGGCATTTCAGATGTCCGAGCCGCAGATGGATCGCTACCTCGAGCAGATCGCGCGCCGGCGGCCGCGCATGCTGTTCGGCTACGCGTCGGCGCTCGCACTACTCGCTCAGCACGCCGCAACACGCGGCCGACGCATGGACGGGTTCGGGATCCGCGTAGCGTTTGCTACCGGCGAAACTTTGTACCCGCAGCAACGCGCGATCGTGGAGCAGGTGTTCGGCTGTCCGGTCGCGAACGGCTACGGCTCACGCGACGGCGGCTTCATTGCGCACCAGTGTCCGGCAGGCTCGCTGCATCTGTCGGCAGAGCATGTCGTCGTCGAGCTGCTCGATGAGGAAGGACGCGCTGTGCGGCCGGGAGAGACGGGTCAGATCGTCATCACGCATCTGGCGACTGCCGAGTTTCCATTCGTGCGCTACGCGACCGGTGACATGGCGGCGCTTGCCACTGTCCCGTGCTCATGCGGCCGCGGGCTGCCAGCGTTCGAGCGAGTCTTCGGCCGGAGCACCGATTTCATTCGCACGGTCGGGGGCGAAGTCATGCACGCGCTCGCGCTGATCTACGAAGTGCGCGACAAGCCCGGTGTGCGCGCCTTCAAGTTCATCCAGTCCGAAGATCTTGCGATCGAGCTGCAGCTGGTCGCCGGTGCGGAGCTGACGCCTGCTCATGAAGCGCAGATTCGCGCAGGCCTGCAACGCCGTCTCGGCGCGCAGACGCCGCTCAGCATCGTGCGGATGCAGGACATTCCGCCGGAGAAATCCGGCAAATATCGCTACGTGGTCAGCAGGGCCGCGTTGCCCGGCGCTCGCTAGCGCGGTAACACGGCGAAGTGCGGGAACTCGCCGAAGCCCGCGACCAGCTCCTGATAGTTCGACGCGCCGGTCAGGCGGCTCCACGCCGCATCTGCGCCCGTAACCCCGAATTCCTTGGCGTAGGCGGCTGCCGGAAGCAGGTTGCCGTAGTAGCTGGATGCGTCCGGGAAATTTCCGCCGAGCAGCGTGTCGCCGTTGTTGCAGGTTTCACCACTCGGGATGCTGCCGAGTCCGACCGAGGCGTCGTGGACCTGCGCCCAGCTGGAGTAGAAGCCCGTGCGATTCGCACGATCGGGTCCGATCGCCAGACCGTACAGACCGGAGCGCCGGAAGCAGTAGCCGCCGGGCCGCGTGCCGAGCAAGCCGACGGCGAAGCTGCCGTGGAATCTGACCGATTCCAGCCATTGCGTACGCACTGTCGCGTTCACCAGCTCGGAGGCGACGTCGTAGGCGAACGGGAACGCCTGCGCAATGAAAGCCTGCTGGAAAGCGCCGCACGACAGGTAGGGCGCCGGGGCATAGTCCTGGACGTTGAAGACGTTGCGGCGAATGCCGAGGTTGTTGAAGCCGACCTCGTTGGTGCGCCAGCGGGGAATGGCAGCTTCCAGGAACGAGATGTAGCCGCTGCGCAGAGTCCCGGCATTGTCCGGAGTGATCGCGGCCGTGCAGGCCAGCTGGCGCAGCGACCATGCAGCATGGCGATCTTCGCCCGACATCCAGCGATGCGGATTGGCGCCGCCGATGCCCCAACAGAGGAACTCCGCGCCGACGCAGAACTGCGCGGTCTCCAGCGAGAACCAGCGACCGGTGACGAGATACGCGAGATATCCGGCCGCCCAGCTGTGCGCGGGATCAGTGGTCCACGTTCTGCCGCTGCTGTCGTCGCCGATGTACACCTTGCCCGCGCCGTAGTCCGGGCTGTAGCCGTTCGAATAGCTGTCGTTGGTGAAGTCGGGCAGGTTGATCGGCAGGCCGGTGCTCTCGTCGCGGTTGTTGAATCCCGCTTCGCCAGGGACGAAGCGGCAGCAGTTCGACGCCTGCTCGTTGGCGAGCATGGCGCGATAGGCGCGAATGTCTCCGGAAACTACATACGCGGCGTCCCAGAGCGGCAGCAGACCGATGTGCGCGTGGTAGCCGCCGCCCTGTGCGCCCTCGTCGAAATTACCGCGCGTCATCGGCGCCGCAGATTGCGATAGCGCGGAGAGCGCCGCGCCCGGGATCGTGACATTGGCGTAGTTCGGCACCAGCTTCGTCGACTTGAAATACGCCGCATCGTGGCGCGGCGTCACTTGCGGGTCGGTGCCGATCCAGTCGCGACGCGACCAGCGCGCGTGATGCCGGTGCGCGATCGTCGCGGAGTAGCGCTGCGAGCCGCCGACATTGACGGCGACTGAATACGATTTCTCAGCCGCTCCCACCACGCGTGCCCAGCCGTTCTCGACGACGGTCTCGATCTCGGTCGCGCCCGTCGCGTAGCGACGCACGTGGAACCAGACCGTGATGTGCGCATCCGAAGTGGGCACGTAGTAGTGAAACTCGGACATGACGGGTCCGAGAAATTGCCGCACCCTGCCGGCGCCGCTACGACTGCCCCACGTGCCTTTGTTGACTCCGAGCGCCGACTGCACCGAGTAGGTGCCGCTCACAGCTCCGGAGAATGTTACGGAAGCGTCCAGCGAGCTCGGCTCCGCGACGTTCGTGCCGCCGCCGGCCGTCGCGCTCGTCGCGAGCTGGATCTGCTTGGGAGTGTTCTGGGTGAACGTCGCAACGCCGCTCAGCACTGCGAACTTCACGCTGCCGTCCGACCAGCGATTGCGCACATCCGCCTGCGTGGAGTTCGCGTTGCTGGTGATGAAAGAGCCGTTCGGCACGTCGCCCTTGCGGAACGCGTGGCCGAACGTCCACGGATACGTTCCGGACGCGCTCGCGCTCGTCAGCGTCAATGCGGGCAGCTGCCCGGGCTCGATGTGCTCGCAGGTCGTGGAAGCCGACGTACCGCCCTCGATCGCAAGTGTCGACGGCGGGCAGGGGACCGCTGCGCGCCCGAGCCCGTACACGAAGAAGCCGGTCGCGCCGACGGTCGAGGCCAGGAAGTCACGTCTGTTGAAGTCTTTGCGAGGCTTGTCAGTCACGGAACGCTCCAGAAGAAGGGGCTGCGCGGCGCTTGCGCGTCATCGATTGCGCGGGCGCGCGATTGTAAGCAACCGCGAGCGCTGCCGTCCGCTGTAGTTGAACGCAGACACTTGCGCCGGGCAATGAGGCGTATGGCTCACTGCCCGGATCTAACAACGCGTTGCGTAGCTGGACTGTGACGCGCTTCGCGTTTCGCGGCCGTTCAGGCGCGGTCCGACGGTGCAATCACGCGAACGCCGCCGTTAACGCTGCTTCAGTGCGATAAGCCGTCAACATGCGCAGTGCATAACGCAGGGCGCTCTTGTCCCAGGGCGCAACACGCGGCAACTGGAACACGTCGCTCGAATGCGACGCTGCGCCCCAGGCGGTCGACAGCGCGAGGTCGAAGCCGGCTTCGCGCGCAAGCCTTACATGTTCGGGACGGTAGTCGGTAGTCGGCTTGCCATTGGGGTATGCGAAGGTGCGCACCGCCATCCCTGTTATCTCTTCCAGCCGCTGTTTGCTGCGCGTGATCTCCGTGCGAGCAGTCTCCGTGTCGATGCTGGCGAGTATCGGATGATGCATGGTGTGAGCGCCGATCTCGATTCCGGCGCGCGCGAGCGCTGCGACTTGTGTGCTCGTCATCATGAGGTCGTTGGGCAGCGCACTGCCCACGATCGTGGCGACCTCTTCCGAGAACCGCAGACGCTCGGCGGGATCGCGGTGCTTCAGACGGCCGATGAGGTCGCCGTAGGCCTGCACGCGCGCCTCCATGCTGTCGAGGCGGTAACGGGGCAAGCCGAATCGCTGCAAATCGAAATCGTCCGGCGCGCGGCGCACCGATTCGATGATCGTGTCGTTGAACATCCGTCCGCCATCGAGAAATCCCGGTGCCACGAAGATCGTGGCGGGGAGCCGCCGCTGCGCAAGGATCGGCTGCGCGACGGAGAAATTGTTCGCATAGCCGTCGTCGAACGTAATGCAGACAGCGCGCGGCGGAAGACTGCGTCGGCGCAAGCGCTCGACGGCTTCCGTCAGCGGCAGTACGTTGAAGTGACGCGCCAGCAGATCAGCCTGGGCGCCGAACGCCGCCGCGTCCGGTTCGGTCGGTATGAGCGGATCGTGACGCTCGAAAACCTGGTGATAGATCAGAATCAACAGGCGCGCATTCCTGCCGCGCGGCGCAAGCAACGCGCCGGCGGCACGCAGCAGCAGAGATTCGAAGGCCGACGGCGGGGTCATCGCAGCGCTCACAGGCTTGGGCTCACGCGGTGTTCCTGGAACCATTGCTCGAGACTCGCGAGCACCCAGACGAACACGCCGTAGTGGCTGGCATCGTCGCTGTTGTGCAGATCGAGCAGCCGATCGATGAACTCGGGACGCACGATGCGCCGCGCGCGCAGGCTGGCGAGATTGGCGAGGATCAACTCGCGCAGCGGCCGCGACTCGTGCAGCCATAGCCCGAACGGCAGCCCGAAGCCGTGCTTCTTCTTCGTGATGATCTCGTTGGGTAGAAATCCCGTCATGGCGCGTTTGTAGAAATCGCGCAGCCGCCCACCCTGCATCTTCAGTTCCGCCGGCACCCGTGTCGACATCGCGACCACCGCAGGATGCAGCATCGGATAGGAGACGCGCACGCCGGCCAGCGCGCTCATCGTCTGCACTTTGCGCAGATCGTTGTCGGCAAGCGTGTACTGCCAATCGAAGTACAGCATGTGATCGAGGCTACTCTGCGACGGCGTGGCATTCCAGACGTCCTGCATGCGCCGGAAGGGTGCGCGCGTGTCGATCGCCGGCAGCACGTCCGGATGCAGAAATGCCGTCGCGCCGGACTGGTACACGACGTTCCAGCTTTCCAGCCGCTCGGGCAACGGCACGCGTGCCTTCGCGACATAGCTGCGTGCCTTGCGGATCGGGGTGAATTCGAGCGACGAGGGCCACGCATCGAGCACTGGCTCCAGCAGCGCACTGCGAACGAAGCGGGGCAGCAGCTCGTAGCGCTCGTACACCCGCTGTTCCACATACCGCGAGTTACCGGCGAACAACTCGTCGCCGCCGTCGCCGGCCAGCAGATGCGTGACGCCATGTTCGCGCGCCAGTCGCGCGCAGTAGTAGACCGGCAACGCCGACGCGTTGCCGAAGGGTTCGTCATACGCGCGCGCGATCTGCGGGAAAGTGCTGACGATGTCGGAGCCCTGGATCACGTACTCATGAGGTTTGCAGCGAAAGTGCGAGCTCGCGATGCGCGCGTAGGGCAACTCGTCGTAGTCGGGATAACCGAAACCGATCGTGAACGTGCGCGCCGGACCCGTGCTCGCCTGGCCCAACATGCCGGCCACGGTCGAGCTGTCGAGTCCGCCGCTCAGGAATGCGCCCGTGAGATCGTCCGGGTGCGCAGCCGCGACTGCGTCACGCAGGCTCTCGTGCAACTCGCGCGCAAGCGACTCGAACGTTGCGCCGTTGCGCGCGGTGAAGTCGGGCCGCCAATACCGCTCGAGGTGCAAGGTATCGCGCTCGAAGCGTGCGTACGTTCCGGGCCTGAGCTTGTGCACGTCGCTGAAGATCGTGTCCGGCGCGGGCACGATGTGCAGGAGCAGGTAGTCGTACAGGGCCTGTGGCCGCACGGCGGCGCCGACGCCCGGAGACAGGGCCACGGCCTTGGCGGAGGTCGAGAACACGATCGATCCCGACCGATGCGAGTAGGTGAGCCGCTCGATTCCCATGCGGTCGACCGCCAGCAGCACGCGGCGCTCGCTTTCATCCACGATCGCGATGGCAAACGCACCTTCGAGGGATGCGAACACGCCGGCGCCGGAGCGTCGGTACTCGGCCAGGATCCGTTCCGCGGTGATCGTGGACTTGTCGCCCGCAAGGACAGGTGCGCCTTGGATCGCAACGCTCACCCCGTGCGCGGACGCGACCTGCGGCGCCCAGCATGCATGGCTGACCGCTGCCACATGCCGCACGGGATCGGCCTGGGACTGAAGGCCGTTGCCATAGGCCAGCGCCTCGTTGTAGACCGACGGTGAGGAGGCTGCACGGAAGAAACCGAAGAACGCCATGGAAGGCCCTGTGAGGCTGCTGCCAGCCCTAAAAACCAAGTGTAAAACGCCGCGCGAGCGGCAAACTTTGCACTGGGTCAGAAAGTCTGCCAAATCGATGCAGTATGCTCTACATTCCCGCGGCGCCCGATTCTGCCCGGGCCGCAACGAGTCTTCATCGCACCGAAGTCGGTGTCCGGGTCGAACATGGATACACTGGGAAAAGTCAAGAAAATTCTGCGTGACAGCCTCAACCTGAGCGAGCGCGCCGAGCAGCTGAGCGCCGACAGCGCGCTCGTCGGCGGCATCGCCGAGTTCGATTCCATGGCGGTCGTGAGCGTAGTCGCAGCGCTCGAGAACGAGTTCGGCATCGCGTTCGGCGACGACGAGCTGACAGCCGACGTGTTTGCCACCGTCGGCTCGCTGACGCGCTTCGTCGAGGCCAAACTGTAAGTGCATTCGCCGTTCGCAGGCGCGACCAGGTCGCCATGAGCTCCACCACGCGCCGCCACCTGCGGCCCTTTCATCTGCGCGGCGCGAGCGGTCCCTTGTTCGCCGTCTACTACGCGCCGGTCGGAACCGCGCACGCGGCCGGCGACATCCTGTTCGTGCCGCCGTTCGGCGAAGAGATGAATCGGTGCCGCGCGATGGTGGCCATGCAGGCGCGCATGTTCGCCGAGGTCGGCATCGGCACGCTGGTCGTCGATCCGTACGGTACGGGCGACAGCGCCGGTGACTTCTCAACCGGCACACTGGAGCTGTGGCTCGACGACTTGTCGCGAGCTGCACGCTGGCTCGACGAATCCGGCAATGGTTGTCGTACGCTGTGGGGCATTCGGCTGGGTGCGATGCTCGCTGCGCAGTTGGCCACTCGCGTCGCGAGCGTGCGCCGCCTGCTGTTCTGGCAGCCGGTCGTCGACGCCAAAACGTTCTACACGCAGTTCCTGCGCATCCGCATCGCTGCCGAGATCGAGCAGAAAGATGGCATCAAGAGCACGGAAGAGTTGCGGCGGATGGCGGCGAGCGGTCAGCCGGTCGAGGTGTCGGGGTACAAGATCGGGCCGCAGCTGTCGCGTGAGCTGGATGCGCTGGCGCTACCGGAGCCGGCTGCACTCGCGTCGCTGCACATCTCCTGGTGCGAAGTACTCGCAGCCGCCGACTCGGCGCTGCCACGCGCGAACATGAAAGTCATCGAGAAGCTGCGTGCCGCGGGTGTCGGGATTACGTTCGAGCAGGCGATCGGGCCGCCTTTCTGGCAGGTCCATGAGCGGGCAGTCGCGCCGGAGTTGCTGACGGTGACGCAGCGGCTCGTTGCCGAACAGGCAGCACCTTCCGAGTCTGCAGCGCGCGATGCGTCCGCAGCGCCGCCGCCGCAAGCGAGCGCGGCCGACGACATCGACGAATATCCGCTCGTGTTCGACTGCGAGGGAGACGAGCTGGCGGCTGTCGTGACTCGGGGCAAACCCGGCGTGCGCCGAGGCGTCGTGATCGTCGTCGCGGGCGGTCCGCAATATCGCGCGGGCGCGCATCGGCAGTTCGTCTCGCTCGCACGCAAGCTCGCTGCGCTCGGCCATCCGGTGCTGCGCTTCGATCTGCGCGGGATGGGCGACAGCAGCGGCACATATCTTGGCTTTGAGCACTCGCGTGCCGATTTGCAGGCAGCGATCGATGCGCTGCTCGCGCGCGAGACACAGGTCGACGAGGTGGTGCTGTTCGGCGAATGCGAGTCCGCCAGCGGCATTCTGTTCTATGCGTACACCGATGCGCGCGTCAAAGGCATCGTGCTGGTCAACCCGTGGGTGCGGACCGAAGAGGGCCGGGCGCAGGTCATCATCAAGCACTACTACGCGAGCCGGCTGCTGTCCCGTGACTTCTGGCGCAAGGTGCGCACTGGAAAGTTCGAGGCGTTGGCGTCGCTGCGCGATTTCCGGGAAGTCCTGGCCAAGTATCTCAGCGGTCGTCGCGCGAACCGGCGCAGCAGCGCCGTGCAGGCGCACGAGGACATCTCGGGTCTGCCTCTGCCGCAGAAAACGGCGGCTGGCCTGCGGCTGTTCGGCGGGCAGGCGATGGTGCTGATGAGCGGCAACGATTACATCGCCAGAGAGTTCGACGAAGTCATCAAGTCGGTTCCGGCGTGGCAGGGCCTGCTTAGCCGCTCCGGAGTCGTGCGGCGCGACATTGCCGACGCGGATCACACGTTCTCGCGGGACGCCTGGAAGAACGAGGCATCCGACAGCGTTTGCCAGTGGCTGCGCAGCTGGTAGCAGGATCGACCTCGGCATTCGCATGGCATCGCAACGCACAGTCCTGCTGATCGCGTATCACTTCCCGCCGGTTCAGGGCAGCAGCGGCGTGCAGCGCACGCTTCGGTTCGCGCAGCACCTTCCCAAGTACGGCTGGCGCCCGATCGTTCTCAGCATCGATACGCGCGCTTACGAGTCCACCGCGCAGGTCGTGGGGAACGAGGCACCTGCCGGGCTCGCGGTGCATCGGGCATTCGGCTTCAACACTGCTACTCAGCTGAGCATCTTCGGGCGCTATCCGGCGACGCTCGCGCTGCCCGATCGCTGGGCCACCTGGCGTTACTGGGCGGTACCGAACGGGATGCGGATCATCCGCGAGCAGCAGGTCGATGCGCTCTGGTCCACTTTCCCGATCTCTACCGCGCATCTGATCGGACTGCAGCTCGCGCGCAAATCGCGTCTGCCTTGGCTCGCGGAGTTTCGCGATCCGATGTGGCAGAGCGACTGGCCGCCGGAGCCCCGCGCCAACCGCGCCTGGCAGGCTCTGGAGCGGGAGATCTTCGCCACGGCCGAGCGTGCGATTTTCGTGGCACCGGGCGCGATCGAGATGTACGCGGAGCGCTTTCCGCAGATCGCACGCAGTAAATTTGCGCTGGTCGAGAACGGCTATGACGAAGAGACATTCCGTCGCGCTGCGATCGCGGAGAGCGACGCGCCCGCCGCAGAGGATCGCCCTGTTACGCTGTTGCACAGCGGGATCATTTACAGCAGCGAGCGCGACCCGACTCAGTTCTTCGCTGCGATCGCGGAGCTGAAGGCGCAGGGCGCGGTGTCGGCGAAATCACTCAGGATCGTGTTGCGCGCGAGCGGCACGGAGACGAACTTCGGCGCGGAGCTCGAGCGCCTGGGTATCGCGGACATTGTGCAGCTGCAACCGAGCATCGACTATGTGAGCGCCTTGCGCGAGATGCTGACGGTGGACGGGCTACTGATCCTGCAAGCCGCGAATTGCAACGCGCAGGTGCCTGCCAAGCTCTACGAATACCTGCGTGCGGACCGGCCGATCCTCGCCTTGACGGATCCGAAGGGCGACACGGCGCGAACACTGGACGCCGCGGGCGCGGGGCTCGTGGCGCGCCTGGACTCGGTCGCCGAGATCCGCGACGCTTTGCTGCGCTTGATGCGACAGATCAGGGGCGGCGATTGGCGCCGCGCGTCGCGCGAGACGGTGGCAGGTTATTCACGCGAGGCACAATCCGCGAAACTCGCGAAGCTGCTCGACGAGGTTTCGAGCCGTCGCGTACAAGTGTGATGCAGTTCACGTTATGCGGCCCGTGCGCATCCGACTCAGCGTGTCTGCGGGGACCGACGGATTGCCTTGGTTGCGGAAAAGGATGTTAATCGCCCCATTTTCGGCCGGAGCCGAGGCCATCGGCCGGCAGCAGGAGAACAGTGGAAATGAAACGTCGGCACTTCGTCGCGCTCGCATCGCTCGCTGGCGCGATGCTTCCCGCAGTCACGCTCGCGGCAACTCCGTGCCCGCCGCCTGATATTTCTGTCAGCGGCGGCACCTCGGTCACTACCGCGTGCGACGACGGGCAAGACGATGGACCGCCGGGATCGGCGCCGTCCTGGTTCCTCAACCTGCCGGATGCGACGTGGTCAGCGATCGCAGTCGACGGCACGATTTCCAAAGTGTTGCCGAGCCCGATCCCGGATGCCCACGGCGGAGATCGTCCGGGCGCGATCACCGATGCCTGGACCGGCGCCGCCGTCGATCAGAATCGCGGCGAGTACATCGTGGCGGCGAACGGTGGTCACGCGGACTATCCGGGCAACGAGGCCTACGCGCTATCGCTGCGCTCCGCGAATCCAGCGTGGCGCCGGATCACGGATCCCACGCCGAATGGCAGCCTTGGCGATGTCTCGACAACGGGCAATGGCCGGTACGCCGACGGACGGCCGCGCGCGATGCATTCGACGTTCGAGGTTTTCGGCGACGGTCGCGTGTGGTTCCCGCTGCAGAACAGCGTGACGAGCAATGACGGCGGTACGATCAATGGCATGGTCGCGTTCAATCGCGATCTGCTCGGCAGCGCGAGCTCGCCGCTGCCGTGGACGGCGAGCAACCTTGGGCCCTGGGAGATTCATGCCCAGCCGCAGCCGTCGGGCATGTGGCTTGGCACCGTCATCTTCGGCGTCGCCGCCTTCGATCCGGTCGGGCACAAGGTCTGGGCGCTCGGCGGCAACAGCACGAACTACACCCTCTATTGGTCCGTGGACACGACGGGCTCGTCGCTGGGCAAGGTCACGCGGTATCAGCAGGATCAACCGTTCGGACACTGGGGCGGTTGGGTAGCCATAGCGCCCGAGCTGCGCGTGATGGTCGCGGGCGACCATCTGAAGAAAGTCGCCACGGTGCTCGATCTGAACAACCCGGGTACCTGGAAGCAGATCAGCAACGTGAGTGGCGCAGGCTACTTCGGGCAAGGCTCCGGCGGCGTGTACATCGCGGCCAACCGCACGATCGCGGTCGGCCATCCGAAGGCCATCGGCAGAACGATTCACACGCTGCAGATTCCGACGAAGGTCGTGAACGGGGCGACCGTGTACGACCCGGCGGGTCAATGGGTCTGGGGCACGCGCAATCCGGGCGGACCGACCTTCAGCATGCCGTCCGGCGGCAACAACGACTCGTACTCGAAATGGAACATCGTCCAGGACATGGGCAATGGCCAGTCGGCGATCGTCGTGCTCACCGACATCAACACCGGGACCTACGTTTACAAGGTGCCGCGCGCGGGAATCTGATCAGACGTCGAGCGACATCAGCTCGGTGTAGATCTCGCGGATCTGCGCGTCCTGCAGGGTCGGGCTGGAAAACAGCTTGCCCTGCGTGCGCGTCTCGTGCCAAGCGAAGCGCGGCAGCGATCGCAGGAAGCGACTCTCCACGTACGAGAACACCAGCCGGTCGCGCAGCAGCAGCCGGTGCTGCAGCAGCGCCCGGTGGCGCATGAACGCATCGGGATCGCTGATGTGAAGAATCCGGGCGCTCGGCAGGCGTTTCCACACCATCGTCTTGTAGATGACCAGGCAGATGTCGCCCGGCACGCCGAACGCGAGGAAACGCAGCCACGGAATGTCCCGGTGCAGCTCGAAATCGCGGCGCACTTCCGCGCTGCATAGCGCGGGGATGCGAGCGAGATCGGATTCGATGATCCGGCCGGGCAGCAGCGCGCCGAGCGCCGGGCGATTCGCGAACACGACGATACCGGTCGCGAGATCCTTGAATTTCAGGTGCCGGAAGATCTGCGCCACGTTCGGGTTCGGCGTCAGCATCGTGAAGTGATAGCCGCGCTGACGAATCATCGCCAGCACCAGCGAGATGCCCTCGTTGCGATGCGAGTCGAGCACGCACCAGCTGTGCGGATTACAGAACTTCTCGGTGCGCCCGCCGATGTGCTGATCCGAATACGTCGCGCACAGCACTCCGACGAGCTGCGTGCCGTCGCGCAGCTGCATGCCGAAGTTGGGGCGCGACTCGCACCAGGGGTGGGTGAGCGAGCTGATCCACGCTTGCGCAGTGAAGCGTCGATTGAGGTTCTCGTGCAGGAAGCGCCCGATTTCCGGCAGATCGCTTTCCTGGATGGGAGTGGCCGCAGCTTTTGCCATGGTCAGGACTGATTGTGAAACGCCAGCAGCAGATCCTTCAGGCGCGGCAGGGGATCCTCGACGTCGTCGTTCGCCAGGCCGCTGGTCTGATCGGTGCGCATTCTGGGGATGCGCGGCTTCGCAAACCGCACGCCCCAGCGCGCCGCAAGCTGATCGCACAACGCTTCGCCCGCGGCTTTCGCCGCCGCGTATTCGGCGAAGCCGCTTTCCGGCTGCTCGACGAAGATCGTAGAGGGATACAGGACGCTCAGCGCCGTAGAGTCTGGCGCTTTGTTCTGCATCGCCTGCACGAGCAGCGCGAACGCGTCGACATAGAAGCGCGCGAACCCTTTGAACAAATCTGCATCCCAGTGCGCGCTGGCGTTGCGCACGATGTGCGGGGAAGCGAAGTAATACACGTGAGTGTATGAGCCGCCCGCGAGCCAATCCGGCACTTGGCCGCCGAGCAACGCGTCCATGTCCAGCTGTTCGGTGCGACAACTGCGCCCCAGGCTTGCGGCCTCACTGCAGACCCGCAATGCATCCTGCTTGCCGCGAGCGTAGGTGATGGTCGCCTCGCCGCCGCCCGCCAGCACGATTTTCGCAGCGAGCTCGCCGAGCCCGCGCGAGCCGCCGACAACGAGGGCACGCTGTCCGACGAAGCTCCCGGCCGCGACCTCGCGCGCGATGTCCGCGAGCGCGGGCTGATCGACGGCGGAAGGGCGGAAGAATGTTTCGAGCGCTCCCTGGAAATGAACGCCCTCGATCCCGAGGCGGATCAGCTTGAAGCGCTCGTCGGCCTTCAGCACCTTGTAGCGGAGCGTCGCGTCCGCTGCAGCGTCCGTTCGCGCTCGCAGCTTGCATCCGGAATAGATCGAATTCATTCCGGGACAGTGCATGCCGACCACGCGCGTGCTGGCAAGCAGGTCCGCGATCCATGCCGCATCCGCAGCCGCGAGCGCCGGAAACAGCGCACCGATCTCCGCTCGACCGGCGCGCACCGGAATTGCCGCTTCCATCCCGGGGCGCGGAAACACGGCGCGCTGCGGAGCTGCGTATTCGTATGGGAACCGATCCACGATCACGTCGCGTGCGATTGCCTGCCGCGGCCCGAACACAAAACTCGCAGAAAAGGCCGGCGAGCCTTGCCGCGTCGTCCCGCGCAGGCGCAATCGTTGGGTCGCGCGATCAAAGCTCGTTGCGAGCTGTACTGTCACTCCCGTCAGGACTGGGTTGTTGAAGGTTACCGAGCATTCCTGCGGGTCGAGCCCCGTCAGCACGCCTGAGCCGGCAACCCGATCGAGCGCAGCGAGCAGCAGGTGAATGCCGTGCACGACCGAGCCGCCGAACTGCGTGCGACGGGCATACACCGGATCGAGGTGCAGGGGATTGTAGTCGCCGGACGCGCGCGCGAACGCGTCGCTCAGGTCGGCCGAGATGGTGAATTCCGCAGCGAGCTCGTCTTCATGCATGGCTGCGCAAGCTTATGCCGTCGCGGGCTCGGCCGCGGCAACAGCGCTCTCGGTGAAGAAGACTTCCAACGGCTCGAACTGCTCGACGTCGAGCAGCCAGCGCATGCTGCCTTCGGGGGTAGCGCCCGCCTCGTCGGCTACGAAACCCAGACCCTGGAACAGGTCCCGCACCAGGCCGTTGCGCTCGGTCGGAATATACGAGCCGATCAGCTTCCTGGCGCCGGCGCGCCGTGCTTCCGCGACGATTCGATTGCAGATCGCCTGCTCGACGCGACGATTGAGCACGCGGCAGCTCATCAGCCATGAGTCGATGTCCCATTCTGCGCCGCGCTTCGCGCAGATCACGACGGCGATCATGCCGTTGTCGCCGAACTTGTCGCGCAACGACACCTGCAGCGTGAAGTGCTCGGGCGAGCTTTCGAGCGCCGCCACCTGCTGCTCCGTGTAGCGGCGAGTCGTCACGTTGAACTGATTGGTCTTGTTGATCAGCTGCGTGATGCGCTTGCGGTTGTCGAGACGGAACGGCGCGAAGTGAATCTCCATCTGCAGCGAGCGCAGGAAATCGTCCAGGCTGCGTGCGCCCTCGAGCGCCTGCACGCGGTCCGCGTTGCTGCGATATTGCTCGGCGCGCGCGAGGTCTTCGCTGGTGAAGGCGACCGACTCGAAATAGCCCGCCGCCAGCAGAGTGGACGCGTACGACGAGGGGTCGGCACCGAGCTCGGGCACGGCGACCTGCGGCAGCGCCTGGCGCACCTGCTCGCGTTCGACCGGATTGTCATCGAGCAGCACGAGCGCATCGACGCCGATGTCGAGGCTGCGCGCGATGCGCTCGAGATTCGTTGCCTTGTCTTCCCAGTTGGCCAGGAAGACCGCGATGTCAGTTTCCTTGAGCACCATTCCGGGATGCGAGCGGAAGGGGAGACGCGCCGTCGCATCCTCGTTCTTGGAGCACACGGCGAGCACGATGCCACGCCGTCGCAGGTCGGCGGCCGCAGTCTGCACCGCTCGAAAGGCCTCGCCCTTCGCGTCGCCCGGATCGAGTGAGATGCCCTCGAGACCGTCATCGCCAATGACGCCGCCCCACAGCGTGTTGTCGAGATCGAGCACCAGGCACTTGCGCGACTTGCCGCGCAGCGCCGCGATCGTGCGCACCACGAAGTCGGCGTAGATCGGCAGCATCTGCTGTGCGCAGCCGAGGCGTGACAGATACCAATGACGCTCGTCGTACCACTCTTCGAGGCCCACGCGCTGTGCCAGCCATTCGACGTCGATCAGCACGTCGCCCTCGCGGGGCACGTCCTGCTGGAGGCGTGCGTTGAGGCTGGCAATAGCGCCGCGCAAGGTTCCGGCAGTGGCGGCGTCGAGGCTGCCGAAGAGCAAGGAGGCCGGCGCGGGGATCGTTTGCACCAGGCAGGTTGCGCCACAGTTACGCCGGAACCCGGCGCGCAGCGCCGCGATCTCAGCGATTGCCGCCTCCGCATCGTACGCCGGCCAGTCGGCGCCGCCCGCAGCGCGCAGCGGCAGCGCACGCGGATCACGTGCGATGAGAATGGCATCCGGCTTGGACGCGTTGATCCCGGAGGCGGGATCGATCGCCTCCTGCATGAGCTGGCCGAAGTTGGCGCCGATGATTTCCAGCGCGATGCCATAGCGCAGCGCCGAGGCGATGAGCAACGGCTTGACGAAGTCAGTCGTGGAGTCGCTCACCAGTCCGAGGCGAAATGGAACCAGCGAGCGCGGCTTGCCGCCGCTGCCCCGCAGCCGCTCGAGCGCGCTGGCAAGCGCGATGGCCTGGTTTACCCCGAAGGCCTGGCCGGCGAGCTGTCGCAGCTGCAGGTCCCAGTCGTTGCCCGGCTGGGACACGAGCGCGCGCAGGCGGTCGCGGAAATCGGGCGACAGGCGCGGCAACCAAGGTAGATCCCGGAAGGGGGCGGATTTTGCTGACATCGGAAGGGCGCGTGAGTCGACGTATTCTGCAGCCGGCCGGGCTTCCGGCCACTAGAGCTTACGGGCAATGCACTCGACGAACAGCCCGGCGGTCGTGAGCTCCGCGATCTCATCCAGCGTGAACTGCACGCTGAACGCTTCCTCGGCGGTGGAGATCAGCCGGATGTGCCCGAGGCTGTCCCAGGACTTCAGCTGCTCCCGGTCGAGATCGTCCGAGAAAGTGAAGGTCTCGTTGTCGAAAACGTCCTGGAAAACGCGCTCGAGCGTCGTGCGGATTTCACCTTTGTCCATAGCCCTTAATTATGCCGCACGCCGGGTAAGCGGCTGTGTAGACTTCCTCGCAGTTTTGCCACCTGCACAATGATAGCCTTGCGCTCGCGCTTCGTAAGCCCGCTCCGAGCATGAGCATACCTGCCCTGCTATTCCTGGCCGCGTTTTTAGCGGGATGCTTTTTTGCATTCGCGCGGCACCCGATTTACGGACTGATGACGTACGTCGCAGTCTTCTTCCTGAACCCGCCGTCGCGCTGGTGGGGGCAGGGGTTGCTGTCGTACGGGCGCTGGGCCGTCATGGCCGCGTTCGTCACGCTGCTGGCCGTGCTGCTGTCACGCAAGCTAAAGCCCCCTCACATACCGATGCCGCGCCATGCGGCCTTTGTCCTCTACCTGCTGTTCACGGCCTGGCTCATGCTCCAGTCCGCCTGGGCGATGGATGCGCTCGAGCATCGCGAGCTGCTCAGTTACTACCTCAAGTTCGTGATCGTGTTCTTCCTCGTGTACCGCTGCATCGATTCGGACAAGCACCTGGTCATGGTGATGTGGACGTTCGTGGCCGGCTGCTTCTACTTCGGCTGGATCGCCTACACGACCTACGAGGGCGGACGCTTCGAAGGCTTCGGCGGGCCGGGTACGGCCGAGGCGAACGCCGGTGCCCTGGTGTGCGTCACCGGAGTGTTTACCGGCTCGGTGCTGTTCCTCAACTCCAAGTCATGGCGCGAGCGTGCGGCGTTGATCGTGATGATTCCGTTCATCCTGAACGCGCTGGTGACGACGGGCAGCCGCAGCGGCTTCCTGGCGCTGACGGTCGGCGGCATCGTGTTCAACTACTTCACGCCGAAGCAGCATCGCAAGTGGGTGCGCAGACTCAGCGTGATCGCGGTCGCGCTGTTCCTGTCGCTGGCGGGCGGAATATTCTGGTCGCGAATGCAGACGATCGAGCACGCCGGCGCGGACATCGAAGGCGTCGATACCGGCGGCGGGCGCCTCGAGATCATCGAAGCGCAGTGGCGCATGTTCAAGGAGTATCCGCTGGGGTGCGGTGCGACCTGCACGGCAGTGTTGAGCACCCAATACATCGATGCGAAGTTTCTCACCGATTCCGGCATGGGCGGGGGGCCCATGGTCCGCGCGTCTCACAACACGTTCATGACGATGCTCACCGAACACGGAATCCCGGGTGCGACCTTCTACATCATGCTGCTGCTGTGGATCCTGTCGAGGGTGCGCAGGCTGGGCAAGGCCTATCAAACCGAGGATCACGGCATGATGGCGGCACTGCTGCCAGGGGTCGCAGCGGTGCTCCTTGGAATAACGGTCGGCGACATGTTCGTGACTCACGCCAGACTGGAAGTGCGGATCTGGTTCATAGGCATTCTCATGGCGATGTATAACCTCATGGTTGCGCGCCAGCAGGCGGCGGTGCCAGTACCTGCCGCTGCAGAGCCGGTGCCGCCTGCGAAGCCGAGCCGCGTCCAGGTTGCACGCCGTGGGGCGCCGGGCCAAGCTGTCCCCGGGCGGCGGCGCTGATTCGATACACGAGGTTGCGACAATGGCTTTGCGACGTTATGTCATCGCGGCGAGCTGCAGCATCGTGCTGCTGCTGGGGGTGCCGTTTCAGGACACCCGTGCGCAGGAAGTTCCCGGCTGCGGCGACCTGGAGAACTCGTACGGTCCATTCGACTACCGCGATCCTCTCGTGCGCAGCCAGAAGCTGCGCGTCGTCGAGGACTTTCACTTCACTCGCGACGTACAGTCCCTGCAGCGAGGTGCGTCGGGCAGTGTGATCACCGATCTCGACTACACGCTGCGGGCGTTTCCGAATCACAGCCGCGCGCTCGCGGTGATGAGCAAGTACGCGCTGCAGGGCGGAGGCTTCCTCGACACCATCAGCTCCGCGGAGTGCTACTTCCTGCGCGCGGTCGCCTTCGCGCCCGACGACGCCGCGGTACACCTGCTGTACGGCAATTATCTGTACAAGCGCAAGAAGCTGAAGGAAGCGCGCGAGCAGTACGAAGCAGCAGTGCGCCTCGACCCGCAATCGCCGGAGATCAGCTACAACGCCGGCTTGTATTTCCTGGAAGTCGGTGAGATCGAGCGAGCCCGCGAGTTGGCGAAGATCGCTTACGACCAGGATTATCCGCTGCCGGGCCTGAAGAACAGATTGGCCGCGGCCGAAGCGGCGGCGTCAGGCAAGAAGAAATAGCTGCGCGCGGCGCGCGTCAGACCAGAATTTCCTGCGGCTCGGGATGGCTGAGAAATCCGCGCGGACTCGCGGTGAAGCCGTACGCGCCGGATTGCATGACCGCAACCAGATCGCCGACCTCGGCTTGTGCGAGCTCCATCCGATCGGCCAGCAGATCGAGCGGCGTGCACAGCGGACCGACCACTGACGCGCTCTCGCGGCGCTCCGCGCCGATGCGATTGGCGATCACCACGGGATAGTTCTTGCGCAGGATCTGGCCGAAGTTGCCCGACGCCGCCAGATGATGGTGCAGACCGCCGTCGACGATCAGGAAGACGTGCCCGCGCGAAACTTTGCGATCGAGCACGCTGCACACGTACACGCCGCTCTCCTGGACGATGTAGCGTCCGAGCTCGACGACGAGGCGCGCGCCGCGCAGCTCGCGCTCTAGGACTGCAGCCTGCGTGCGCAGACCGGCGCCGACGGCCGCGAGATCGAGCGGCTTCTCCCCAGGAAAATGCGGCACGCCGAAACCGCCGCCGATGTTCAGCGTGCGGATCGGCGCCGGCGCGAACTTCGCCAGCTCGATCGCGAGCGCGACCGACTTCTGCTGCGCCTCGACGATGACCTCGGCGCGCAGGTTCTGCGAGCCGCTGAAGATGTGGAAGCCGACGAACTCGAGCGGCAGCTGTCGCAGCTGCTGTAGCAGGGCGGGCACGCGCTCGGCATCGATGCCGAACTGCTTCGGACCGCCGCTCATCTTCATGCCCGAGCTCTTCAGCTCGAAGTCCGGGTTCACGCGCACGGCGACTCGCGGCCGCACCCCGCGCTGCTCGGCAATCGCAACCAGTCGCTGCACTTCGAGCTCCGACTCGACGTTGAGCGTGATCCCCGCGGCCACTGCCTCGGCGAGCTCTGCCGGCGACTTGCCGGGCCCGGCGAAACTGATGAGGTCGGCAGCCATGCCGGCGCCGAGCGCTACTCGCATCTCGCCGGCGGAGGCAACGTCGAAGCCGTCGACCAGCGGTTGCACGTGCTTCACGACCGCCGGCATCGGGTTCGCCTTCATCGCGTAGTGCAGATGCAGGTCCGGCGGCATGATTGAGCGCAGCTCTTCGATCTTGCGAGCGATGACGCGCCGGTCGTAAGCGTAGAACGGCGTACGACCCATCTCGCGCGCGAGATCGGTCACCCGCCGACCGCCGATCAGCAGCGTGTCGCCGTCGGCGTCGAAGTACGGATGCGGAGCGTGTTGCGAGTGGAAGTGGAGCATGCAGGTGCTGGCGCCGATGCGCTCACGACGTCTCGCCCTGCTGTTGCAGGGACGAGCGCAGTTGTGCGGCGAGCGCCGGACGGTCGTACTTGCCGTTAGGATTGCGCGGGAGCGAATCCTGCCAGCGAATGTGCTGCGGAACCATGAAGGTCGGCAGCAGTGTCTTGCAGGCCTTCAGCAGCGCGTCGCTGTCCGGTTTGCGGTCGGGCAGCGGCGAGACGATGAGCGCGACGACCTGTCCGAGCGTGGCATGTGCAATACCGACGGCCACTGCATCTGCGACCAGCCCTGACGCGAACGCCGCTTCCTCCACTTCAGTCGGGCTCACCCGATAGCCGGAGGTCTTGATCATCTCGTCGCCACGACCGATGAAGTACAGAAAGCCGTCGGCGTCGGCGCGCACGGTGTCGCCTGACCATACCGCGAGCTCGGGGATCTTGAGCCCGGCGGGTTGGCCCGGTGCTGGCTTGAAGCGCTCGGCCGTTTTCGCCACGTCGTTCCAGTAGCCGAGCGCGACCAGCGATCCACGATGCACCAGCTCACCCGGTTCGTCGGGTCCGCACGGCGTACCGTCGGGCCGCACGACCAGAATTTCCGCGTTCGGAATCGCCTTGCCGATCGATCCGGGTCGGCGGTCCACTTCACTCGGCGGCAGATAGGTCGACCGAAATGCCTCGGTCAGTCCGTACATCAGAAACACTTCGCTGCGCGGTAGCGACTGGCGCAGTTTGCGCAGCGTCGCGCCGGGCATCGCGCCGCCCGAGTTGGTGATGTAACGCACGTGTTCCGCGGGTGCCGCGGGCCAGGTGAGATCGGCGAGCTGCGCCCACAGCGGCGGCACCCCGGCCAGCCCGGTGATGCGCTCGCGCTCGAGGATCGTGAGAATGTCGCGCGCGAACAGATAGTCGATCAGGCACACGCTCGCGCCGACGCTGAACGCCGTCGAGAGCTGACTGAAGCCGTAATCGAAACTGAAGGGCAGTGCGGCGAGCAGCCGATCTTCAGGTACGTTGCGAAGATACTGAGCGACGCTGTGCGCGCCGGTCACCATGTTCTTGTGAGAAAGCACCACGCCCTTGGGTTTGCCGGTGCTGCCGGAGGTGTAGAAGATCGAGACCATGTCCTGGTCGATCACCCGGTGCCAGGACGCCTGCGCGCCGCCAGGCAAGTCGCCCCAGCGATGCACGGCCCAGTGTGCAGTGCCCGGGTCTCGCAACTCGTCCGTGATTACGGCGTGAGCCAGATCGGGACAATCAGCGAGACTCTCGCGCAGAGTTGCATAGCGTTCCGCCGATGTGACCAGCAGCCGCACGTTGCAGTCGCGCAGGATGTAAGCAACTTGCGCCGGCTTCAGCAGAGGATTGACGGGCACGAACACGCAACCCGCCCGCGCAGCGCCGAACATCGTGATCACGGTTTCGAACTGCTTCGGCAGATAGACGGCGACGCGGTCGCGCCGGTCGAGGCCGAGGGCGATCAAGGCATTCGCGAACCGCTCCAGGCCGGCGGCAAACTCCGCGTACGTCAACGACTCGGCCTTGTGCTTCAGGCACGGCGCGTCGGGCGATCGGGCGGCAGAATCCAGCGGCAGCTCGTGCAGGAGCTTACTCATGTCGTCGAACTCGGCGAGGCATCGCCATCGCGGCGATGGCGCGGAATGGTACCAGCCCGGGCCCGAGCCCGGAGTGACCCTTGGTCACATTCCGCAGAACCGAGTGACCGGGTGGCTACTGCACCGTGAGGTTGGTCGGCGGCAGGGGCCGCACGACGCTGCCGCCCGGCGCCGGCTTGATTGCCAGTGCGAGCTTCCAGCCGTCGTTGGTGCCGCCACCTTCGTAGGCGCCGCGAATGGTGCCAGTCCGAGTGCGGCCGTCGAAGTCTTCTGTACCGTCGGCGTATTGCGCGAAGCCGGTCAGGTCGATCGCGGCGCCGGTGAGCCGGCCGCTCTTCGGAAACAAGTCGAGCGAGCCGATGGCTGCGTGCGGCGCGTTCAGCTCGTTCGCCGCGGCCGCGTGCGAGCCCGTCACGTTCTGTTCCTGGCCCGGTCCGCTGATGGGAGTCGCCGCAAAGGACGCATTGCCGACGATCCGCTGCGTGAAGCCGGCAGCGCCGCCGCTGATGCGAATGCCGGTGCCGGTTGCCACGACAGTGTTGTGATAAGCGACGACGTCGCGCACTTCGCCTTCGTGCGGCTGAATGTTGACCGCCGTGCCGCTCGGGTTGACGAACACGTTGTCGTGCAGAGCGATGTTGCCCTCGCCCTGAAACAGCGCTTCGGTCGGATTGTTGTAGAAGAAGTTGCCGTAGATCTCGTAGCGATCGCTCGCGCCCGCGCCGCTCAGAGGGAAATGGCCAACCAGCAGGTTCGGTCGTGCGAGGCTGCCGGTCGAGCTGTTGCCGCTCTTGCTGAAGACGTTGTGGCGAATGATCGTGCGGTTCACGCCGGTCGGCAGACCGACACCGCTCGGACGCGGCTCCTGATGCTTGATCTGCATGTTGTAGCCGAGCGTGTCGACGATCAGGTTGTGCTCGATGATGCCGGCGACGAAGGGCTGCGTGCCGTCGGAGTTGCCGAGATAGATGCCGGTGCCCGCGCCGATGATCGTGTTGCGCCGGATGATCCAGTTCCACGCGGGCGCCTTGGTCGAGATGCCGACGACCTGCTGCTGCGCGCCGTGATTGATGATGCGCAATCCCTCGATCACGATGTGATGCGTGACGTCGTTGCTGTCCACGCCGAACGGTCCGTCGAGGCCGGCGCCATCGATCGTGAGATTCTGCACCGTCACATAGCTGGTGCTGCCGAGCTGCACGGTGTTGCAGCAGTCGCGCGCGACGAACACTGCGGACTGGTTGTCAGGGCCACGGATTACGATCGGTGCGGCTGCAGTGCCGTTCATGCCGTTGAGCGGCAGGCCTTGCGAGTAGGTACCGGAAGCGAGCACGAGCGTGTCGCCGGGCACGAGGCTCGAGAGCACGCTGCGATAGTTGCTGGGGTCGGCGTTGCGCGTGTCGGCGTGCACTACAGCAGCGCCCGCAAGCGTGCACAGAGTGAACAACAGCCGCGCGGCTCGAACTGACGATGAGATCTGCATTCAACCGGTGCTCGTGAGGCTAGGGGTTTAAGAAACCGTGCGAGTGTAGTTGCGCTCGCCCAGCGAGACACGCCGGCATTCTCGGACTTTCCACGTAGGCTTTCACGCTGTCGCCGGGGACCGACGACGCAACGCGGGCAGCCGCGGCGCTCGCTCCAGGTGTCGACAACTTTGACAGTGGCGGAGGCGTACGCGCTGCCAGCCATAGGTATCACGTTGCCCTGTAGTCCAATTCAAAGTGCGGTATGGAATTTGCTTTCATTATGTGAATTTGTTGTGAGTCAGTGATTTGTGAACTGGTTCACACATTCGTCGGCCCCTTCACCGATCGCGAGACTGAAAAACAATGCGCCGTTCCCCGCAGTGGCTGCTCCGTTGCCTGCTCGTATTTCTGCTCGCTTGGTCTGGTCTCGGCGCCGCCGCTGATTACCCGCCAGGCTTCTCGGAGACGGAGATTCTTCGTCCCGACGGCGCGGCGACTTGGAACGAAGCAGTCGGCATGCAGTTCCAGGACAACGGCAGGCTGTGGGTGTGGGAGCGCGGCGGTCGAGTGTGGATCGTCGACGACGCGAATCCCGTGACGACTCCGGTGCTCAACATCAGCGACGAGGTCGGCGCCTGGGGCGATCACGGCCTGCTCGGTTTCGCCCTGCATCCCGACTTCGACGTCACCGGCTACATCTACCTTCTGTACGTCGTCGATCGCCATCACCTGGTGAATTGCGACTCGCCGCGCGTGGGGCCCGTGGCATGCGGTCCGGGGTACAACCCGGCGACCAACGATTTCACCTCGGCGACGATCGGCCGCGTGGTGCGCTACCGGGCAGTGCTGCCGGCCGGCCAGAGCGACTATCGCAAGGCGGTTGCCATCGATCCGACGAGCCGCCGCACGCTGCTCGGCGACACTCTGCGCAGCCAGCCGAAGAGCACGGGATGTCCGATCACGCACACCTCGCACGGCGTCGGCACGCTTGCCTTCGGCATGGATGGCACGTTGCTGGTCAGTTGCGGCGATGGGGCGAGCTTCAACGTGGTGGACTCGGGAAGCGCGCCGGATACGTATTACAACGTGGCGCTCACGGATGGAATCATCCGCACGGCCGAGAACGTCGGCGCGTTCCGCTCGCAGTTGATCGATTCGCATGCCGGCAAGGTTCTGCGCATCGATCCGGACACCGGCGATGGCATCGCGAGCAATCCTTTCTACGACGCCAGCGCGCCGCGTGCTCCGCGCTCCAAGGTATGGGCGCTCGGCATCCGCAATGGCTTCCGCTTCACCGTGCGGCCGCTTTCGGGCAGTCACAATCCGGCCGAAGGCAATCCCGGCGTGCTGTATCTCGGCGACGTCGGCTGGAACAACTGGGAGGACATGAATGTCATCCGCACCGGCGGCGAGAATCTCGGCTGGCCGCTGTTCGAGGGCCTTACGGCGCACTCGGGTTACATGGCAGCCGGCGCGGACAATCGTGACGCACCGAATCCGCTGTTCGGCACCGGCGGGTGCAGCATCCAGTTTTTCCGCTTCACAGATTTGTTGAAGCAGGACACGTTGAACACGCCGAGCTGGCCGAACCCCTGCAACGCCTCGCAACAGATCACTTCGACCGAAGTATTTTTGCATTCGCGCCCCGCGCTCGAATGGTCGCACGGCTCGACGGTCGCGCGCTGGGCGGCGTTCGACGCCTCCGGCAATGCGCTCGCGCAGAATGTGAACTCACCCGCGCCGAATGGCGCTGTCGTCATCGCTCCGCCGTTCAGCGGCAGCTCCTCGCAGGGCGGCGTCTGGTACACGGGCGACGATTTTCCGGCGACCTACAAGAACACCTACTTTCACGCCGACTACAGCGGCCAGTGGATCCGCAACTTCGTCTTCGACTCGAACAACGTGCTGCACGAAGTCCGCGATTTCATGAGCGGCGGCGGCGGCGTCGTGGACACTGCAACGAGTCCGGTCACCGGCAACCTCTACTACAACGCCTGGACGGCGTTCGTCCGCAAGATCTCCTATTCGCCGACCGGCAACGTGCCGCCGATTGCGGTGGCGACGGCGACGCCGATCTTCGGAACGACCCCGCTGGTCGTGTCCTTCAATGCCAGCGGCTCGCATGACCCGAACAATCAGGCGCTCACGTATCAGTGGGACTTCGGCGACGGCGGCACGAGTACCTCGGCGAATCCGAGCCATACATACAACGCGCCCGCGGGTGTAGTGACGAACTTCAACGCGACCGTGACAGTACGGGATCCGGGCGGCCTGACGGCGCAGAAGAGTCTGCTGATATCGGTCAACAACACGCCGCCCTCGGTGACGCTGACGAGCCCGGTGGATGGTTCGCAGTACCCGCTCAATAGCGGCAATCTGATCGTCCCGATGACGGCAACGATCAGTGACGCCCAGACTCCCACTGGCAATCTCTCCTGTCAGTGGCTCGTCTCCCTGCATCACAACACGCATGAGCACGTCGAGCCGGTCGTCAACGCGTGCGCGACGAACTACACGCTGCAGCCGGTCGGTTGTGACGGCGAGACGTACTTCTACAGTTTCACGCTGACAGTGACCGATTCGCACGGGTTGCAGACGGTGCGGGAAGCGCGCATGTACCCCGCGTGCAGCACGTCGCCCTCCGACACGCAGCCGCCGACGGTTCCGCAGAATCTGACGGGACAAGCGCAGGGCGCGGGGCAAGTGAACCTGAGTTGGTCAGCGTCGACGGATAACGGCGGCGGCGTAGTGGCTGGTTATCGCATCTTCCGTAATGGCGTCTCACTGGCGGCGACTACTGGCACCAGCTACACGGACAACACGGTCGCAGGAGGCACCGCCTACACCTATCGGGTGAGTGCGTTCGACAACGCTTCGCCGGCGAATGAATCGGCGCAGTCGAACCAGGTTTCCGTGACCACGCCCGTCGATACGCAGGCGCCGACGGTGCCGCAGAACCTGGCAGGTCAGGCGATAGGTGCGAGCCAGGTCAACCTGAACTGGTCCGCCTCGACCGACAACGGCGGCGGATTGGTTGCGGGCTACCGCATCTTCCGCAATGGTGTGTCGCTCACGACGACCACTGGCACCAACTACTCCGACAACACTGTCGCAGCGAGCACGACGTACACGTATCGAGTCGCAGCGTTCGACAACGCCTCGCCGGCGAACGAGTCGGCGCAGTCGAATCAGGTATCGGTGACCACGCCGGCGCCGTCGTCGATCGCGATTCGGGTGAACGCAGCTGGCTCGCAGTACACCGACACCGCTGGTCAGGTGTGGGCGGCAGACACCGGCTTCAACACGGGCCAGACGGTGACCGTGCCGCATGCAATTGCGGGCACTTCCGATCCGGCGCTGTACCAAAAGGCGCGCTGGGACAACGGGACGGCGCCGGAGCTCATGTACAGCTTTGCGGTACCGAACGGCAACTACACCGTGAGGCTGCACTTCGTCGAGAACTGGGACGGCGCATTTGGCGTCGGCCTGCGCGTGTTCAATGTGTTCGTCGAGAACGCCCTGGTACTGAACAACTTCGACATGTTTGCCGAGGCGGGTGCCTTCACGGCGATCGTCAAGACGTTCCAGACCGCGGTGAGCGATGGGCAGGTGAACATCAGCTTCGCCCATGGCAGCGCGGACGATCCGCAGATCAGTGCGATCGAGATCCTGAGCATCGATGGCGGCGGTGGCGGCGACACGCAAGCGCCGACGGTGCCGCAGAACCTGACTGGACAGGCGCAAGGCACGAACCAGGTGAACCTCAACTGGTCGGCGTCGACTGACAATGGCGGTGGCACGGTCGCGGGTTACCGCATCTTCCGCAACGGCGTGTCGCTGACGACCACTACTGGCACCAGCTACTCCGATAACACAGTCGTGGCCAACACGACGTACACGTATCGAGTCGCAGCGTTCGACAATGCGTCGCCGGCGAATGAGTCGGCGCAATCGAACCAGATCTCCGTCACGACGAGCGGTGTGCCGGATACGCAAGCTCCGACGGTGCCGCAGAACCTGATGGCGCAGGCCCTGGGTTCGAACCAGGTGAGCCTGAGTTGGTCCGCCTCGACGGACAACGGCGGCGGCACGGTGGCGGGCTATCGCATCTTTCGCGACGGTGCATCGCTGACGACAGTCACGGGCACGACCTACTCGGACAACACTGTCGCGGCGAACACCAGCTACACGTATCGAGTCGCAGCGTTCGACAACGCCTCGCCGGCGAACGAGTCGGCGCAGTCGAACCAGGTGTCGGTGACCACGCCGGCGCCATCCTCTACCGTGATTCGTGTGAACACGGGCGGACCGCAGTACACGGATACCGCGGGGCAGGTGTGGGCGGCCGACTTCGGCTTCAACACCGGCAGCACGGTGAACGTACCGAACGCGATCGCGGGGACCTCCGACCCGGCGCTCTACCGGACCGAGCGATGGGATGACGGCGCAGCGCCGGAACTGGGCTATTCGTTCACCGTGCCGAACGGGACGTACACGGTGAAGCTGCACTTCTGCGAGACGTGGAACGGCGCCCAGTTCGTGGGCGGGCGCATTTTCGACGTCTCGATCGAGAACCAGCTGGTGCTCGACAACCTGGACATCTTTGCCCAGGCCGGCGGTTACACGGCGCTGATCAAGACCTTCCAGGCGACCGTCGCCGACGGTCAGCTGAACATCAATTTCGCGCACGGCAGTGCGGACGATCCGCAGATCGGCGCGATCGAGATCCTCGGCAGCGGCGGTCCGCCGCCGGCGGACACGCAAGCGCCGACGGTGCCGCAGAACCTGACGGGTCAAGCGCAGGGCGCCACGCAGGTGAACCTGAGCTGGTCCGCGTCGACGGACAACGGCGGTGGCACGGTGGCGGGCTATCGCATCTTCCGCAATGGTGTGTCGCTGACGACCACGGCGGGCACGACGTACGCGGATAACGCAGTCGTTGCGAACACCAGCTACACGTATCGAGTGGCGGCGTTCGACAACGCGTCGCCGGTGAACGAGTCGGCGCAGTCGAACCAGATCTCCGTGACGACGGGGACTGCTCCGGACACGCAAGCGCCGACGGTGCCGCAGAACCTGACGGGACAAGCGCAGGGCGCAACGCAGGTGAACCTGAGCTGGTCGGCCTCGACGGACAACGGCGGCGGCACGGTCGCCGGCTATCGCATCTTCCGCAACGGCACGTCACTGACGACCACGACCGGCACGAGCTACACCGACAACACGGTGGCTGCGAGCACGACGTACACGTATCGAGTCGCAGCGTTCGATAACGCGTCACCGGCGAATCAATCGGCGCAGTCGAATCAGATCTCCGTGACCACGGGCACTGCTCCAGATACGCAAGCTCCAACAGTGCCGCAGAACCTGACGGGACAGGCGCAGGGCGCCACGCAGGTGAATCTGAGCTGGTCCGCGTCGACGGACAATGGCGGCGGCACGGTCGCCGGCTATCGCATCTTCCGCAACGGCACGTCGCTGACGACCACGACGAGCACCAGCTACACGGATAACACCGTCGTGGCGAGCACGACGTACACGTATCGAGTCGCAGCGTTCGACAATGCTTCGCCCGCGAACCAGTCGGCGCAGTCGAACCAGATCTCGGTGACGACCGGCAGTGTGCCGGATACGCAAGCACCGTCGGTGCCGCAGAACCTGACGGGTCAGGCGGTGAATGCGAGTCAGGTGAACCTGAGCTGGTCCGCATCGACAGACACCGGCGGCGGCACGGTCGCGGGCTATCGTATCTTCCGTAATGGCACGTCGATCGCCACGGCGACCGGCACCACGTACACGGACAACAGCGCTGCGCCGAGCACCACGTACACGTATCGAGTCGCAGCGTTCGACAACGCGTCGCCGGCAAACGAGTCGGCGCAGTCGACGCAGGTGTCTGTGACGACGCCCGCGCCATCGACGACGGTGATTCGCGTGAACTCCGGCGGACCGCAGTACACGGATACCGCGGGGCAGGTGTGGGCGGCCGACACCGGCTTCAACACCGGGAACACGGTGAATGTCGGGAACGCGATCGCGGGGACTTCCGACCCGGCGCTGTACCGCACCGAACGTTGGGATCCGGGCTCGGCGCCGGAGCTGGCGTATGCGTTCACAGTGCCGAACGGCACCTACACCGTGAAGCTGCACTTTGCCGAGACCTGGGGCGGCGGTCAGGCCGTGGGGCGCCGCATCTTCGACGTCTCGATCGAGAACCAGCTGGTGCTCGACAACCTGGACATCTATGCCCAGGTCGGCGGCTACACGGCGCTGATCAAGACCTTCCAGGTGACCGTCACCGACGGTCAGCTGGACATCAATTTCGCGCACGGCAGCGCGGACGATCCGCAGATCGGCGCGATCGAGATTCTCAGCAGCGGCGGCCCGCCGCCGGTGGACACGCAGGCGCCGACGGTGCCGCAGAACCTGACGGGTCAGGCGGTGAATGCGAGTCAGGTCACGCTCAGCTGGAATGCTTCGACAGATAATGGCGGTGGCACGGTGGCGGGCTACCGCATCTTCCGCAACGGCGTGGCGCTTGCGACCAGCACTGGCACCAGCTACACGGACAACACTGTGGCTGCGAGCACGACGTACACGTATCGAGTCGCTGCATTCGACAATGCCTCGCCGGCGAACGAGTCGGCGCAGTCGAACCAGGTGTCGGTGACCACGCCGGCACCGTCGGGCACGGTGATCCGTGTGAACGTAGCTGGCGGGCAGTACACCGACACAGCCAGCCAGGTATGGGCGGCCGACACCGGCTTCAACACCGGCCAGTCAGTGACCGTGCCGCACACGATTGCGGGCACTTCAGATCCGGCGCTGTATCAGAAGGCGCGCTGGGACGACGGGGCCGCGCCCGAGCTGATGTACAGCTTTACGGTGCCGAACGGTAATTACACCGTGAAGCTGCACTTCGTAGAGAACTGGAACGGCGCGTTTGGCGTCGGCCTGCGCGTGTTCGATGTGTTCCTCGAGAACGCGCTGGTCTTGGACAACTTCGACATGTTCGCCCAGGCAGGTAGCTTCACGGCGATCGTGAAGACGTTCCAGACGGCAGTGAGCGATGGACAGCTGAACATCAGCTTCGCCCATGGGAGTGCGGACGATCCGCAAATCAGTGGAATCGAGATACTCAGCAACTAGTCGCGAGGAGTTACACTCGGAGCTATGAGCACGGCAGTTCCTGCCTCGACGGGCCGGCGCGTACTGCGGATCGCGCAAGACTTCGTAGCGGGGCTGCGCCCGCACCAGTGGGTCAAGAATCTGCTGGTGTTCGTCTCCCCGCTGGCCGCGCACGTCACACTGCAGCCGGGTGTGCTCGTGCACCTCGGGCTGCTGTTCGCAGCGTTTTGCGCCGCGGCGTCGGGCGTCTACATCGTCAACGACCTGCTGGATCTTCGCAGCGACCGCACTCACCCGCGCAAGCGGAATCGACCGTTCGCGAGCGGCCGGCTGCCGCTGTCGTTCGGTGTTGCCGGTCCGCTGCTGATGCTGGTCGGAGTCGGCATCGGCTTCACACTGTCGATCATGACGGGTGCACTCGTCCTCGGCTACATCGCTCTCTCCCTGGCGTACTCGGCCTACCTCAAGACGCAGCCGCTGGTCGACGTCTTCACGCTGAGCGGGTTGTACACGCTGCGACTGCTCGCCGGCGAGCTCTCGGTCGGCATCGAGCCGTCGCTGTGGCTGTTGTCCTTCTCCGGCTTCATGTTCC